>CABEBK010000077.1_pt1 | contig 9270 bp, 8 predicted proteins | sample 3132581 | NCBI WGS metagenome assembly CABEBK01 (sample SAMEA5534345, study PRJEB31848) | metagenome | biome: tundra; feature: field; material: soil | place: USA | collected 2013-05 | depth 0.45 m | reverse complement strand
GTCCCGCCGATAGCGACGGGCTACTGCCCCGTCGCCCGGGTCGCCGACGAGCCAGCCGATGCCGAAGCCATCTGCGTTGACGGTGCCCCCGCCGCGCATATCGCTGGGCGCCCATGACTGGTCCAGAAGCGAATGTCGTTGGTGCAGCACGCATTCTGCCAAGGTCACTGAGGGGCCGAGGTAGGCCATGTGACGACACATGCCTCAGTCGACCTCCCCGGGCGCGGGGTCGCGAGCGCAGCGGAATCCGGCAAAGATCTGTCGCCGGATCGGGTAGTCCCAGTTACGGAACGTGCCTCGCACGGCCACCGGGTCAGAACCGAAAGAGCCACCCCGCAGCACCTTGTAGTCCGCACCGAAGAAGACCAGGGAGTACTCCGGATACGGGAAGGCAGCGAAGCCCGGGTAGCCACCGAAGTCGCTGCAGGTCCACTCCCAGACGTCGCCGATGAGCTGGTGAACGCCAAGTGGTGAGGCGCCACGGGGGTAGGCGCCGGCGCTGGCCGGGCGCAGGTGGCGTTGGCCGAGGTTTGCGTGCTGCGGTCCCGGGTCCTGCTCGCCCCACGGGTATCGCCGGGACCGCCCGGTGGCCGGGTCCCAGCGCGCGGCCTTCTCCCATTCGGCCTCGGTGGGCAGTCGCCTGCCCGCCCACCTCGCGTACGCCTGCGCCTCGTTGAAGGACACGTGCATGACCGGTTCGGATGACGGCACCTGCTCGCGTATGCCGAACCGCAGCCGCCACCAGGTGTCCCCCTCGCGCTGCCAGAACCTGGGGGCGCTCAGTCCGGCTTCCTGGCGATGGGCCCAGCCCGCAGCGCTCCACCACGCGGGCTGGTCGTAGCCACCGGCGTCGATAAATGCCCGGTAGGCGCCATTGGTGACCGCGGCGGTGTCGATGAAGAAGGGGGCGACCTCAACCAGGTGGGCCGGGCGCTCGTTGTCCAGGGCCCACGGCTCGGTGGAGGTGCCCATCATGAACGGTCCGCCTGGCACCAGAACCTCATCGGCGGGAAGAGGTGTGCCCGGTGGTGGCTGGGGCGCGTCCAGTACCGCACCGCCGGCTCTCAGCTGGTGGGTGGCCAACATCGTCTCGTCGTGCTGTTGCTCATGCTGTGCCACCATCGCGAACGCGAAGGCCTGATCGAGCAGCGGCCGGCCCTCCAACGGGCTGTGCGCCAGGACGTCCAGCACCTTGTCTCGGACCTCGCGTACGTAGCTGCGGGCGCTCGCCGGACCGAGCAGCGGCAGGCCGGGCCGGTCGGCGCGAGCATGCTTGAAGGCGTCATACAGCTGGTCGATGTCCTGGCGTACCGGGGCGCGGCCGCCGACATCGCGGACCAGCCACAACTCCTCCTGGTTGCCGACGTGGGCGAGGTCCCAGACCAGGGGCGACATCAGCGGCGAGTGCTGACGTACCAGGTCGTCGTCGTCGACGGCGTCTGTCAGCAGCTGGCTACGGTCCCGGGCCCGGGTGAGTACCTGCGCGACGCGGGAACGCCATTGCTCGGCTGAGACTGAGCTGCCGGGAGCCGGCGGGGTCGAAGTCATGCCGAACGCCTCCAGCTTGTCGGGATGGTCGCCAGGGTTAGCGCGAGGTCGGCGAGCACCTGCCTGTGTTGTGTGTCGGTGAGGTCGAGGTGGTCCAGGCAGTCGGCCCCGAGCTGGACGATCTTGCGTGCGGCCGCAGCCAGAACAGGGTCAGTCAGGGCGTCGCGGGCGGCCTCGAACCATCGACGCCGTGAGGCCTCAGTGAGGTCCAGAACCTGGTCGATGGTGGATGGGCGAGCCATCAAGGCAGCAAGCAGGGCAAAGGGCGTGATCCACCTGGAGCCGGGCTGGGCGTCGAGGTAGCGGATCTCGAGGTAGCCCTTGGGGCGGACCGGCGGGAAGAGGGTGCTCAGGTGGTAGTCGAGGTCATCGAACGTGGGCGGGCGACCGACGCGTGCCGGCTCGGCGATCCAGGCGGCGAATGTCAGTCCTGGCGGCGCGGCCCACGAATGACCGTCGCCGCGGACGCAGATCACCGGGGCTTCCATGGCCATCCGCGCCCACTGGCTGGCCGGGTCATCGCTGGGCTCGGGAGCAAGGGTGAACGGCGGGCAGGTGCCAAGGGTCGCCCTCAGTCGTGACGAGGCCCAGCCGGTGCGACGCCCGTTCAGGTTGGGTGAGTTGGCGAACAGCGCCACGAGTGCGGGGCCGAGGGAGTAGGCGGCTTGCCACCGCGCCGCGCACTGGTCGGCTTCACCGGCGTCCAGGCAGACCTGCACCGATGCGGTGCTGCACATCATTGCCGAGCCGTGCGGGCCGATGAGGTCAAAAGCCGCCTGCATGGCTTCGTACCTCGGGACCTGCAACAGGCGGTTCGGCGCACGATGCGGGTCGGTGCCGTGCTGGCCGAGTACCAGGCCGCAGCTGTCAAGCAGATCCGCAAGGCTGGCCGCGTCGGCGGTGGCAACAGAGATGAGGTCGGCGGCAGATCTGGTTGGTGGCGTCGAGATCTCGACCTGGCCACCGGGTTCGACGGTGATCAGAGATCCGGCGGGGAGCTGGAGCTGAGTCTGGCGGGGGTTGATGGTCTGCGGTGCGTGCGGTCCAAGGGCAAGGCTCAGCAGGTTTGCGTCCAGGGGTCGGCGGGGATCGCTGCCATGGTGGACGGTCCATTCGAGCTCGACGCCGTGCAACAGCGGGGGTCCGTGTTTGAAACAGACTATGGCCACGTAGCCCTCGGCCTCATCGCAGTCTCGTAGCGCCGCTGAAGGCTGGTCCGGCAGCGGTGAAGCGGTCATCTCGGCTGGAGTACCCATGACGCGAAATTGTTACCGGCCAGACGGATATCGGCAACCCCTTTGTGGATGAAATCTGGGTGTCGGTGCAGTCCTGCCCATGGATGAATCCGGGAGGTTTCTGGCTCAGAGCGCACCTACCCAAGGAGACAAGGAGACGAACAGATCTCTTACGTCGCCGACATCAGCGCGGTTGAAACCGTGCGCGTCGTTGGACGTTTCGATGTTGCAAGGCTTTGGCTTGGTCTTCGCCAATCACCGAACTTGGACTAACAGACACTCTGACCCGCACGGCTGAAGCCAGGGATTTCTCGGGTGCATCTCGATGAGGTGCTCGCCGGCTCGTTGGGGCGCTATCGTCCGGCAAGGTCGGAGCGTACTGCGCCCAGTCTCTGGTAGGACGCCAGGACTTCGCGCTGGTCGTCGGCGAGGTGGCGCACCAGGACATGGCTGAATCCGAGGTCGCCCAGGTCGGCGAAGGCCTGGCTGATCTGGGCGACTCCCCCGAGTACGAGCGACTCAGGGGGCAGCCCCCGGTAGCCGAGGGTCAGGATCGGGTCAGCGACCCGCCTGGCGTCGGCGGCATCTGCGCCGACGTGGACATCGCGCCTGATGGCGGTCACCCCCACCGGTCGGCCATGCGCGGCGCAGCTCGAGCGGTACTGCTCGATCTGCTGGGCCGCTTGCGCCGGGGTGAGGCCCGGTGCGGCGATCCAGCCGTCACCGAGTCTGGCCGCCCTGTCGATGGCTGCCGGTGCGGAGCCGCCGATCCACACGTCGACCGGCTCGGGCGGGCGCGGGCCGCTGCGCGCGGACCTTAGTGGCAATGGCTCGTCGGTGGTGACCGTCTCGCCGGCGAGCAGGCGCCGCAGCACCGCCAAGGTCGACTCGAACCGTGCGACACGTCCGCGCAGCGGGACCCCCATGCCGCCGAACTGGTCGTCGCCACCGCCTAGGGCGCACTGCAGGATGAACCGTCCCTGGGTGAGAGAGGCGAGCGTGCCCACCTGTTCGGCCAGCGTCACCGGGTGCCACAACGGCAGCAGGAACAGCGCCCCGGCCGGCCGGTCTCCCCACTCTGCGAGCAGCCGGCCCAGCATCGGCGCGTTCTGGTAGTAGGTGCCCCCGGTCGCGTGGTGCTCGCCGAGGAAGAGGGACTCCAGCCCCGCGTCCCGTGCAGCCCTGACCCGCTCAACCATCCATCGTGCGCCGGTGCGCACGTCGGCCACCCCGTAGCCACTGCGCTCAGATACCCCGATGTGCATGGAGCCAGTATCTCGGGTCTCTTCCCGAATGGGCCGATGACTTGCCAGCCGCCGCGCAGTACCGTCTGTCTCATGACGGACCTGGACCTGGCCGCGATCGATGCTGAGCGGAAACGGATCCGCGCCAGGTACCTTCGCTGCACCACCGATCGTCCCGGCTCGTCGGCGCGAGGTATCCACCACGTCGCGCTGCTCAGCTCGAATGTCGAGGCGACCGTTCGCTTCTATCAGGAAGTGCTCGAGTTCCCGCTGACCGAGATCTTCGAAAATCGCGACTACAAGGGGTCGAACCACTTCTTCTTCGACATCGGCAACGGCAACCTGCTGGCCTTCTTCGACCTGCCGGGCCTGGATCTCGGACCGTATGCCGAGGTTCTCGGCGGCTTGCACCACCTGGCCATCTCGGTCGAGCCCGAGCGGTGGTCATGGCTGCGCAAGAACCTCGATCGTGCGCGGGTGGACTACCAGATGGAGAGCGGTACCTCGCTCTACTTCCGTGACCCCGACGGCGCTCGCCTTGAGCTCATCGCTGATCCGCTCGGGCAGATGTACGGCGTCACCGTGCTCTGAGCAGGGTCGTGCAACGTGGTTGCAACCTTCGCCGGTCTACCGTCCGCGGATTAGGACAAAGATGTCCTTCCTGCTGAAGGAGTTCATGCATGACTGTTTATGCACAACCCGGTCAAGTCGGCGCCAAGGTCGAGTTCAAAGCTCGCTACGAGAACTGGATCGGCGGGAAATGGGTTCCCCCGACCAAGGGCAAGTACTTCGCGAACCTCACCCCCATCACCGGCAAGCAGTTCACCGAGGCAGCCAGCGGCACCGAAGAGGACATTGAGCTTGCCCTGGACGCAGCCCACCAAGCCGCCCCGGCCTGGGGCAAGACCTCTCCAGCGGATCGAGCCGTGGTCCTGAACAAGATCGCGGACCGGATGATGGAGAACCTGGAGCTGCTCGCCGTTGCCGAGACCTGGGACAACGGCAAGGCCATCCGGGAGACCCTGAACGCGGACATCCCGCTGGCCGCCGACCACTTCCGTTACTTCGCCGGCGCCATCCGTGCCCAGGAAGGCGGGGTGTCCCAGATCGACGATGACACCACGGCATACCACTTCCATGAGCCGCTCGGTGTCGTGGGCCAGATCATCCCGTGGAACTTCCCCATCCTGATGGCAGTCTGGAAGGTGGCCCCCGCGCTGGCTGCCGGTAACTGCATTGTCCTGAAGCCGGCTTCGGTCACGCCGGCCTCCATCATGGTGCTGGTCGAGCTCATCGGGGACCTGCTCCCGGCTGGTGTGCTGAACGTCGTCACCGGCTCGGGCGGCGTGGCCGGCAAGGCACTGGCATCTTCCACGCGAATCCGCAAGATCGCCTTCACCGGCGAGACCACGACCGGCATCAAGATCAGCCAGTATGCGAGCCCCAACCTCATTCCGGTCACCCTGGAGCTCGGCGGCAAGAGCCCCAACATCTTCTTCGCGGATGTCGCGGAGAAGAACGACAGCTTCTACGACAAGGCTCTGGAAGGGTTCACGCTCTACGCCTTCAACTCTGGCGAGGTCTGCACCTGCCCGTCGCGGGCCCTGGTCCAGGATTCTTTCTATGACTCCTTCATGACCGATGCGGTGGCCCGCACAGAGAAGATCATCATGGGCAACCCGCTGGACACGAACACCCAGATGGGTGCCCAGGTCAGCGAAGCCCAGATGAACACGATCCTCGGCTACATCGAGATCGGTAAGAAGGAGGGGGCCAAGGTCCTCGCCGGCGGTGCCCGGGTGGAGCTCGACGGCGATCTGGCCGGTGGCTTCTACATCAAGCCCACCCTTTTGGAGGGCACCAACGACATGCGCGTCTTCCAGGAAGAGATCTTCGGCCCGGTGCTCGCGGTGGCCCGCTTCACGGACTACGACGACGCGATCTCCATCGCCAACGACACGCCCTATGGTCTGGGCGCCGGCGTCTGGTCCCGCAACGGCAACGTCGCCTATCGCGCAGGCCGCGACATCCAGGCCGGCCGCGTCTGGGTGAACAACTACCACGCCTACCCGGCACACTCCGCCTTCGGCGGCTACAAGTCCTCAGGGATGGGCCGCGAGACCCACCTGATGGTGATGAGCGCCTACCAGCAGACCAAGAACCTGCTGGTCAGCTATTCCGAGAACGCACTCGGCTTCTTCTAAGACCTGCTTAGACTTTTGGCTGGAGCCGTTCGGGGCCGCAGACCGGTTTTGCGGCGCCCGACGACTCCCCTACAGCCATAGGCCGACCCGGCCACAGACCTGCAGTTCATTCGGAAACAAGCAGAAGGACAGCCACATGACAACCATGAAAGCAGCTGTAGTCCACTCGTTCGGCAAAGACCTCACCATTGACAACGTTCCCGTTCCGTCGCCCGGCCCCGGACAGGCACTGGTGAAGCTCATCACCAGCGGCGTCTGCCATACGGACCTGCACGCCGTCGAGGGCGACTGGCCGGTCAAGCCGAACCCGCCGTTCATCCCGGGTCACGAAGGCGTCGGCAAGGTCATCGCCCTGGGCGAAGACGTCACCAACCTCAGTGTCGGCCAGCTCGTAGGCAACGCCTGGCTCTTCTCCGCCTGCGGCGACTGCCAGTACTGCAACACCGGCTGGGAGACCCTTTGCGAGAAGCAGGAGAACGCCGGCTACAGCGTCGACGGCTCCTTCGGGGAGTACATGCTCGTCGATGCCAAGTTCGCGGCAGTCATTCCTGACGGCGCGGACCTGGTCGAGGTCGCCCCGGTCCTGTGTGCGGGCGTCACCGTCTACAAGGGACTGAAGATGACCGAGGCCAAGCCAGGCCAGTGGGTTGTCATCTCCGGTATCGGTGGCCTCGGCCACATCGCGGTTCAGTACGCCAAGGCCATGGGCCTGCGGGTGGCCGCAGTCGACATTGCCGATGACAAGCTGGCACTGGCCAAGAAGCACGGCGCGGAGCTCGTGGTCAATGCGCTTCACGAGGACCCGATCGAGGTTGTCCAGAGGGTAACCGGCGGCGCACACGGCGTGCTCGTCACCGCCGTTCACCCCTCGGCGTTCGGCCAGGCAATCCACATGTCACGCCGGGGCGGCACCATCGTCTTCAACGGCCTGCCCGCGGGCGACTTCCCGGCATCGATCTTCGAGATCGTCCTGAAGGGACTCACCGTGCGCGGTTCCATCGTCGGCACCCGCCAGGACCTGGCGGAGGCCCTCGAGTTCTATGCCCGCGGCCAGATCCACCCCACCGTGGCCACTCGGGACCTCACCGAGATCAATGCCGTCTTCGACGAGATGAAGCACGGCAAGATCGACGGCCGGGTCGTCATCAAGTATTGATCAGTTCAGCCTGACCAACGTCCCGATCTGGCCCGTTTGTCGTCAGATCGGGGCGATTGGGGTTCTACTTGAGGGCATGGTCCCCAAGAGCGTGCGCGCCCAGGTGGCCGAGTCGTGGTTTCGCTCGGCCGCCGCGGGCGTGCATGCTGACACGGTCGATGCCCCGATCACCCTCCCCGGTGACGCCCTGCGTGACTACCGGGAGGCCCACCCGCTGGCGCAGGTGTTCCCGCTGCTCGATGACGTTCTCGGGCAGGCTGCCCGTGACTGCGACTCGATCATGGCGGTCTCCGATGCCGCGGGGCAGCTGCTCTGGGTCTGTGGCTCACCCAGCCTGCTGCGCCACGCCGAGTCGATCGGTTTCGTCGAGGGCAGCAACTGGGACGAGCGGCTGGCCGGCACCAATGCGCCCGGCATGGCGTTGGCTCTCGATGAGTCCGTGCGAGTCATCGGTGCCGAGCACTTCCGGCGCTCGGTGCAGCGTTGGAGCTGTGCGGCCACCCCGATCCATGACCCCACCACGTCGTCGTTGCTCGGGGTTCTGGACATCACCGGTGGTGATGATGTCGCTTTGCCACAGACGATGGCGATGGTGCGCGCGGCGGCCCGCATGGCCGAGGCCGAGCTCGCGCGGGAGCTGCGTTCTCATGGCGCCAGAGAGCAAGGCCATCGCGGTGGAACGTTCGTGATCCTGGAGTCCCTGGGGCGGGCAGACTCCCTGCTCACGATCGTCGACGGCCTCGGCAAGCGGAAGTCGATCCGCCTCAGCCCTCGTCACAGTGAGATTCTCCTGCTCCTTGCCTCGGCAGCGCGCGGTCTTTCGGGGGACGAGCTGGCCGTCCTGCTCTACGAGGAGGACAGCAGCGTCTCCACGTTGCGCGCCGAGCTCAACCGGCTGCGCAACCTCCTCGGGGAGGAGCTGCTCGCCTCACGGCCATACCGCCTGGTGGCTGAGCTGACCGCCGACTGGCTCGCCGTCGAGGCCCATCTCGCGGTGGGCAACGTGGCGGCCGCGATGCGGACCTATCGCGGACCCTTGCTGCCGAGTTCGACCGCGCCGGGCGTGGTGCGGCTTCGCGAGAACATCGAAGCGTCACTGCGTCAGGCGGTGCTGGGCAGCCGCGAGCCGGACCTTATGTCCACCTGGACCCGCTCGGCGTGGGGTGTGGACGACTACGGCATGTGGCAGGCCCAGCTCAAGACCCTCTCCCTGACCTCTCCGCTGCGGCCGCTGGCGGCCGGACAGCTCGCCCGGCTTGACCGTGAGCAGGGCCATCTGGGCCATCTGGGCAAAGGTAAAGGTGTAGTGGTCCAGGCTGAGATCACCTCCGGTGGCCGGCGCCAGCGCTAGCGCTATCAGCGGGCCAAGGTCGAGTGTGCCCGTCGCTCCCCCTGCACCGGCGTCAGCCACACGCCCAGGGCGGGGAACACAGCCACCGCTGCGAAGGCCCATGCGAAGCCGAACCACCCTGCGAGCGCGCCCACCAGTGGAGCCGTGGCAAAAGCCGCGACGTTCTGCAGGGTGTTCTGCACCCCCAGTGCCCGGCCGGACCACGCACGTCCGGCGAGCTCAGCCGTGGCCGTGAAGCCCAGCCCGTTGTCCGCGACCGAGACGATGGAGGCCACGGCCAGCGCGAGCACCACCAGCCAGACCCCGGTCGCGGCCGCCGCGGCGACAAGCAGCATGCAAGCACACGCCGCGAGGGCCATTATGCGCATCGGCGCGAGCCGACTACCGACGACATCCGACGGGCGCAGAAATGCGTAGACGACCAGCCAGGCCGCCGACGATCAGCCAGATCACCAGTGAGGCCCCAAAGAGCTGCGGCATCCCGGGACGGGCGTTTACCCAGCCCCATTCGCTGGAGCGAAGGACTCCGAAG
>CABEBK010000076.1_pt1 | contig 9332 bp, 7 predicted proteins | sample 3132581 | NCBI WGS metagenome assembly CABEBK01 (sample SAMEA5534345, study PRJEB31848) | metagenome | biome: tundra; feature: field; material: soil | place: USA | collected 2013-05 | depth 0.45 m | reverse complement strand
ATATCTGGCGCCCCTCGGTTTATGCCACCGGCTGGCAGCTCATCGCAACGCGGGACCGAAACCGAAGGATCGAGAGTCACCGCTCAGGCGCCACATGCTCAAAGCGGACACTACTCGGAAGAAATGGTGGGGGACCCATCGGACATGCGGCACAAATGCGCCCAAATCCGACAATCGCTGAAGGTGGACAGTACGGCGGACGCCTGATCCGCGCCCTCGAGGACCCGTGACAGGCGCGTCAAAGGTGGCGCGGGCGCATTTTTCCGCAGTTCATCAGGGCGTTCTTTGGTGATATCGGACCTTAGGCAACCTGACCAAGTTGATCAGACCCAGGCCGGATCAAAGTCAGCGTGGTCCCAGTGCACTGCGGCGAGCTGCTTCAGAGCAGTTTCCGCAACGGCGCGACCTGGCAGGTCGCCGAGTGCATCCAGACGCAGGAGCTCGGCGATGACCACGCGTGCGGCCTCGGTCTGGCGAAGGACCCGGACCGGGCTGTGTCGGGCAATGTGCGCAGCCTGCTCAGCTGTCGGACATTGTCTGTCGGCTAGTACGACGTAGTGGCCATCGCCGTCCTTGACGTCTCGATAGGCATAGAACACATGCCAGTCGCCGCGCCCTCGATGGCGGCGGTGGCCATCAGCTCGTCCTCGGCGAGTCGCGCCTCGAGGAACTCCACCAGGGTCATGACCTGGTCATGACTTGACGGAGTGGCGCTTGCCGTTGCTGGCGATCTCGATCTTGTGTGGCTTGGCCTTTTCGGCGACTGGAATGGTCAACCGCAGCACCCCCGCGTCAAATTCGGCCTGCACCCGGTCTGTGTCGAGGTTGTCCCCCAGGAACAGCTGCCGGCTGAAGACCCCACGCGGGCGCTCGGCGGCGATCATCTCAGTGTCCGTGCCAACGGAGACCGGCCGCTCGGCCTTCACGGTGAGCATGCTGCGCTCGACGTCCAGGTCGACGTCCTCGGCCTTCACCCCTGGCAGGTCAAACTCCACGATGAACTCGTCCCCATCGCGCCATGCATCCATGGGCATGATCGCTGGACGGGTGGTGGTGCCCAACACCTGTTGGGTGAGACGGTCAAGCTCCCGGAAGGGATCGGTGCGCATCAACATCTTCCTCACTCCCTTACTGCGGTTTCGGTGTTCAGATGTCGACAGGAGCCATAATCTGACATGGCCTCTATAGATTTTTTATAGCATCTGTGTCACCATAAATCAAGAGGTTGCTGCAGATTTTGATGAAAGGTGATCCCCGATGCCCGTGACCAAAGTTGAGCCCGACCCAAGCCGTGGTGTGTACGCCATTTCCGTGGCCGCAGAACTGGTGGGTATGGGGTCCCAGACGCTGCGCCTTTATGAGCGTCGGGGCCTGCTTGAGCCGGCTCGCTCCGACGGGGGCACCCGTCGCTACAGCAGCGAAGACCTGGAGCGGCTGCGTCGCATCGCTCATCTGGTTGCAACGGGCGTGAACCTGGCCGGCGTTGCCATGGTCCTCGACCTGCAGGACACGAACGACCAACTACAGGCCGGTCTGGACAAACGGGAGACGAGGAACAGGTGAGCCGGCCATCGACCACGGCGGGGCTGGCCAACGGCAGACCGCCCTGGCCACCCTTGGGTGACGGCATACGACGTCGCCGGTGCAGTTGGCCTGAGCAGAGGGCGGCCATCTGATGCGGAAGCCCACCTGGGTCTGCCCCCAGCCGGACCCCGGCCCTGACGAGAGCACCACCAAACCCTTCTCACCCCTGAGGAACCACCCGCTGCCCTGTCTCCACCGCCACATTGTTCGTCGAACCAGGCGCCGACTTCAAGGCCCTCCGGCCGCTACGCGCTCGGGCTCCGCCCATGCCTTGACCCCGACGCCCATCTCGACATGTGCGCCGCTATCGAAAACCGCCCCAAACCCGAGGTCACCAAGGCCTTGACACCGCCCCGTTCCTTGCGGGATGACCGGCGGTGCTGGTCGCCGGATACAGTGGTGGACACCGTTCCGAGTGCTTGCACCCGTTGTTCTTCGACCATGCACGGGAGGTTGGTGGCGTCGTCGTGTGCAGCACGCTCTAGGATCCGTGACGAACGGACCAAAGGGTGACGATCTGTGAAAACCACGCTTAAGGATGACGATGACTCAGAAGAATGCCGACCCGGCCCAGGTACTTGCCGCAGCGATGATTGATGCCACCGAAGCTCATGGTGGGTTGCATGACGCACTCACGGACAACCCACAAGAGGTCGCAGGGGCCCTGATCGCCGCTATTCGTGCCAACACCCAGTCCGGTGCTGAGCTGCGCACTGCGCTGGGGGTTGAACTAACCGGACCTACCCGTATGGGCAAGAACCTCAAAGCCGCGATGGACGCTTACACCCGGTCGTAGCTCTGAGCTGGTAGCCCGGCTACTAGGCACGACGACGATCGAGCCCCGATGGCCTTTGGGCGTTCGGGTCAGGCAGTGGTGGGGGACAAGGCCGCCAGCAGCTCGCACTCGCGCGACGTGGAAAGGCCGGCCGGCCGTGTCCAGGCCCTGTTCGCGTTCCCAGGCGATCAGGTCGGTAAGCATGCCTTCACGTGGACGGTGATGCAGACCGACCTCTGCGGCTCCCGGCCGGCTGGACTATCCCTGCCAGCCCGACTCGATCAGCCACATTGGCAAAGAGTCCGGCCCCAGGTCCTCGGCCACGCACCGCTCTAGCAGCCACCCGCTGGAAGCCGCGACGACCGGGCCCTGATGTCTGCCCACCATGGGTGACAACCCGATCCAGCGGGCAAAGTTGACATCCTGGCGGCGATGAATGGCCGGGATTCCCACCGTGCCACTGCCGCGGCTCCTCCGCGGGTTCTGGCCTCACGGGCAGCCGCTGGGACAAGTCCCGCTCTGATGCCGCCTCCACGACACGCTATCGACTTTGCTACATTATTCGGTCGCTCAACACCCATACGTGCAGGTCAACATGGAAAACCCCACTCAGAGCAATGCCTGCTCGCAGGCGACTTTGGCTTCGCCGTACTGCTCGCTGTCGACTTCGTCACGATCGGTCGACGGAAGCACCCGGGCGCTTTCGTCGTCACCTTCGTGACGTGTGAGGCGTAGGCGCTGCCGGATGACACACAGGTCCAATGCCTGGCCAGCTGGCGCAGGGCGGCGAGTGCGCCGGATGAGAAAGGTCAGCCCAGAGATAAGGGATCGTCACGACCCCGCTTGAACCAGACTGCCTGTGCAGGTGCTCACAGCAGATCGAGGCGGGCAGGAGCATCGCCGCCGGAGTTGGAGCCAGATCTACAGCACCTGGCTCTTCACGGGGTCGGCTTGGTCTGCCCGTCCCCGTCTAGGTCGGGTTTGGGGGCTCATCTGTCAGGCCTGGCCCAGACCCACGAAGTGATATCGCGTGGATGACGATCTATCCCTCGATCGTTCGGAGATGACCTGAGGTACACGGGACTATCGGCCCTGTCGTCTCGGGCCCGGCAGGGAAAACGTGGAAGACGGCGATAGATCAACCACGGCTGGGGGCAGGAATGACGGGCAACGATATAGCGCGCGACGACAGGCACCTCGAGGTCGACGCGATGGTCAGCGCAGCAGCCGGTGCGGCACGGGCGTTCCGCGAGTTCGACCAGAAGCAGGTCGACCGCATCGTTGACGCGATGGTCAAGGCCGGTGTGCGAGCGGCCGTCGAGCTGGCGAAGCTGGCCATCGAAGAAACCGGCTTCGGCGTCTTCGAGGACAAGGTAGCCAAGAACTACATCGCGACGGAGTTCCTCGCTGACTACCTGCGGGACAAGACGTCCGTGGGGGTGGTCGACGAGGACGCCGAGCGCAACATCGTGCATGTCGCCGAGCCGATCGGCGTGGTGCTGGCGATCACGCCGGTCACCAACCCCACGTCCACCGTGCTTTACAAGGCGATCGTGGCTGCGAAGACCCGCAATGCCATGATATTCCGACCCTCGCCGTACGCGGTGCGCTGCTGCGAGCGCAGCGTAGAGATCCTCCGCGAGGCTGCAGAGGAGGCGGGTATGCCCCCCGGAGCCCTGCAGGTCATCCCAGACACGGCCCACGAGGTGACCCACTACCTTTTCAAGCACCCTGACGTCGACTTCATCTGGGTCACCGGTGGGCAGAAGATCGTCGCCTTGGCCAACGCGTCCGGCAAACCTGGTCTGAGCGTCGGGCCGGGCAACGCCCCGATCTACATCCACAAGACGGCCGATGTGAAGGGGGCGGTGGTCGATATCCTGATCTCCAAGACCTTCGACGCCTCCGTGATCTGCCCGGCCGAGCAGACCTGCATTGTCGACGACGAGGTCTATGACCAGATGCTGGCAGAGTTCGAACGGATGGGCGCACACGTGCTGACGGGCGAGCAGACGGATGCCCTGGCCAATTTTGCCTTCGGACACGGCGACAAGGTCAACATGGCGGCCCTGGGGCAGCCGGCCGCTGAGCTCGCGGCACGGGCCGGGTTCTCGGTTCCCCCGACGACGAAGATTCTGCTGGCCCCGCTGCCGGCCGACCTGGACCAGCTCGGTCAGCACCCGCTGGTCCAGGAGAAGCTGATGCCGGTGCTCGGCCTGGTCCGCGCACGCAATTCACAGCACGGCATCGACGCCGCCGTCCTGGTAACTGAGCACGGCGGACTAGGCCACACCGCTGCGATCTACGCGAACGACGAAGTCGTGGTCGCCGCGTATGGACGAGCCGTACGCACCGGCAGGATCTTAGTCAACGCGCCAACGGCCGTCGGAGCTCTCGGCGGGTTCTACAACAATCTGACGCCGACGTTCTCCCTCGGTTGCGGCACCTGGGGCGGCTCGTCGACCACCGAGAACGTCAACTATAAGGAGCTGCTCAACATCAAGACGATCTCGCACCGGCGGACCCCTCCCCAGTGGTTCCGGGTCCCGGCCAACATCTTCTTCAACGCGGGGGCGCTGGAGAACCTGCGTGACATCGAGTGCCGGTCAGTCGTGGTGGTCACCGACGGCCCGAACGAGGAGCGTGGAGTCGTCGACCAGGTGCGAAGCAAGCTGCGCACCAGCCGCGTCCAGGTTTTCAGTGAGGTGCACCCAGAGCCCGATGAAGCGACGATCCGCCGGGGGGTCGCGGTGCTCGAGCGCGCCCAACCGGATCTGGTCGTTGCCCTCGGCGGAGGCTCGGTCATCGACGCGGCCAAGGCGATGCGGCTGTTCTACGAGCACCCGGAAAAGAACTTGGAGGACCTCACCCTGCCGTTCCTGGACCCCCGAAAGCGGGTAGCCGAATACCCGCGCGACCCCCACACGGTCCAGCTGGTGGCAGTACCCACGACCTCGGGGACCGGCTCGGAGGTCTCACCCGCCGCGGTGATAACGGTCGGGGATCGCAAGGAGACGCTGGTCGACTACTGCCTGGTCCCAGACGTTGCGATCGTCGACCCGCTGCTGACCTTGTCGATGCCGCCGTCCGTCACCGTCGACAGCGGCATCGACGCATTGACTCATGCCCTTGAGGCGGCCGTCTCGGTCTTTGCCTCCCCATACACCGACGCCTTCTGTGTGCAGTCCGCCCATCTCATCTTCGACGCACTACCGAAGGTGTACGACGACCCGGGGAATCTCCCAGCCCGGACCGACATGGCCAACGCGGCGACGCTGGCCGGGCAAGCGTTCGGAAACGCGTTCGTCGGCACGAACCACGCGCTCGCTCATGCGGTCGGCGCCAAATTCGGGATCGCCCATGGAAGGGCCAATGGGGTGTTCTTACCGCACGTGCTGCGCTACAACGCCGCGCTGCCCAGCAAGTTCATGCCGGCGCCCGGCTACTCGGCATATATCGCCCCGGACAAGTACGCACAGCTGGGCCGGGTTGTCTTCGGCGGACGCGAGCCACAAGAGAGCCGGCGGCGACTGTTCCAGGGTGTGGCCGAACTGCTTGACCGGCTACACATGCCGCGGTCGCTGAAGGCGGCCGGCGTCGCCGAGGACGAGTTTCTCCAAGCCCTGCCAGATCTGGCGATGAACGCTTTCCAGGACCTGAGCAACCGCACGAACCCGCGGATGCCGCTGGTCAGCGAGATCACTGAACTGCTGAAACTGGGCTACTACGGAAGTGATGACCAGCCCGGCTGACGCCTTCCAGAGTTCGATGACTGACCTCTTGCGTGTGCTCAGGGGTGGGGAAGCGGGGCCCGACCAGGTCTGAAGGCGGGCCCAACGTCCCTGTTGGGGCGAATGTGCTCTGCGGATCCTGACGAAGGTCCGCCCGTCTCAACCAACCGGTCCAAGGCACACGGGAGGCCGCCACCTGAGTGCCAACCACGTCCTTGCACTGCACCTAGGTCGCCAGACAAGTGGTCGTGAAAGGCAAGTACGGCCTCTGGGTCACCGCAACCGGGCCGGACGCCGTGACCTGCACGCTTGCAGTCTGCTCGTCCATGTCCTTGCCAGGGCCGGGGTGCCCAGCACATCAACGTAGTCCGCGTTCGCCCCGGCACAGCCCGCTCTTCCCACGGGGGGGTTCCTTCCAGCGAGTGAATCCCTACCACGCCACCTGCGCTGCGGCTCACGCCGCTGGTGCTGCGCCAATCCATCGCGGTGCTGCCGGCTACTCGACCAAGCCCGACCGTGATGAAGACGGCATCGCCTGCGAAGCAGGCTTACCCGACCTGTCAGCTTTGAGAGAGGGCGCTTCTGTGGTTCTGCTGATGCTGGTCGAGCTGGTCCAGTGAGAGGCTGGGGTTCTCAGTTCTTGGCTACCGGTTAGGGAGGTGGCTCGGGTGTCATCACGCAGATCCGACGTCGTCCGTCAGATGCGCGCGGCGTGGTTCCGGCGCGGACGCAAGCCGGGACTACGTACGGCGAAGACGACACTTGCCGCTGTCTTGTCCTTCGCTGTGGCCCAGCAGCTGTTGACCAGCCCGCAGCCGGTACTGGCTCCCCTGACAGCACTGCTCGTCGTGCAGCTGACGATGTACGAGACACTGGCGAGCGGTTTGCAGAGGGTCGCCAGTGTCGTGACCGGGGTGCTGATTGCGGTCGGTTTCGCCACCTGGGTCGGGCTGACTTGGTGGAGTCTTGGTCTTGTCGTCGCTGCGTCGCTGGTCATCGGCCGCCTGTTGCACCTTGGCGACCATCTGCTCGAGGTCCCGATCTCGGCCATGCTCGTGCTAGCTGTGGGCGGCGCGGAGGGCCCGGCTCTGGACCGGGTCTACGAGACGCTGATCGGAGCTGCCGTCGGTGTCGCCGTCAACCTGGTGATCGCGGCTCCGCTGTACGTGCAACCGGCAAGTGACGCGATCACGGAGCTGGCCGAAAGGATGGCGGCCTTCCTCAGGCATCTCGCCGAACAGCTTGGTGCGGGGTGGTCACGCGAGTCGGCCGACCGAATGTTGAACGAGGCCCGGCGCCTCGGCGACGAGGTCGACCACGCCGAACGGACCCTGGCCCGCGCCCAAGACAGCGCAAGGTTTAACCCGCGCGTTGCCCAGGCCCGCGAGGCGTTACCGCGGCTGCGCACGGGGCTGACCGGGCTTGAGGTCACCTACGTCACCATCCGCAACCTGTGCCGTTCCCTGCTCGACAGGACCTACTTCGTGCCCAGCGAAGAAGCGGAGACTGTTTACGACGCACAGGTTCGCAGTGTGCTTGCCCAGGTGCTCCAGGCTGCGGCAGATGCCGTTGGGCACGTGTCGGTGGTGACATCGGGCGCCGAAGCCCAGGACGCCGCACGAAGGGAAGTTGACCAACGGCTCTTGGAGTTGCACAGTCACCGCGACCGGCTTGCCGAGCTCCTGCACGAGGAGTCGAGGGCGGACCGGGCGGTCTGGCAACAGCACGGAGCCCTGCTCGCCGACTTTGACCGGATGCGGATCGAGATAGAGGCGGCAGTGCGCCCACCCGAGCAGGTTTGGCGACCACCACCGGTGATCGAGAGTCAACGCCGAGCGTTGCGGCAGATCATTGCATCCGCCCGCCAGAGCGCCGAGCGCCGGCGGCGTCGCTCCTGACCCAGCTGACAACTCGGCCCCGCTAGATACTGCGACTCGGGCTGGAGCTGTGCACCAGTGTTGTCGGCCGTGTCGAGTTGTCGGTGGGCGCATTCTCAGATGACGGCCCCAAAAGATGTTCTCCATAGTGCTCTCTCTAACGTCCGGTATCTGAGCCGCAAGCTCCTGCTCTAGTCACGTCTGCAGAGTGCCGCAATTAGGCAAGCCCGCCGATCCCTTCCGTCACGAGGCCACCGATGGTCAACCCCTGGTCCCTGCCCGTGTCCACATCGGACCTCCCCGACGGATCCCTGCTGCCCCGTCTTCCGACTGATCGCCATTGGTCTTGCCCGCAACAGGCAGGGGCGAAAGTGCCACACGTTTCCGCTGGTCTTGGTCCTCACCCACTGGTTGCGAAATCATGACGCGGGAGTCCGCCCGGCCGTTACCCCAGTCTCTGACGCTTTCTCTAGCCTTGCAGCAGGCCAATACGGTATATCCGTCTCTGGCCTATCCATTTAACCGGAGTAGCCTGGGTTGGTGGATGCTCCTGGTGCTGGCGTGCAGTACCCGAGGTCCACGGGCGAGCTCCAGGCCTGGTTCCGGACCGATGCCGACTGCCTCGATTATCTGGCGTGGCTGCGCTGGCCTGCGGGTTTCTCGTGTCCGGACTGTGGCCAGGGAGGTGGCTGGCGCCTGGGTGATGGTCGGTTCATGTGCTCGGGGTGTGGTGGGCGTACTTCTGTGACGGCGGGCACGGTGTTTGACCGGACGAGAACACCGCTGACGGTGTGGTTCAACGCCTGCTGGCTGTTCGCCACGAGCAAGGACGGCGTCTCGGCCCTGAGCCTGCAACGCACGCTGGAGATCGGTTCGTACCAGACCGCGTGGGCGATGCTGCACCGGCTGCGCGCGGTCCTGGCCGGTCCGGACCGGGAGCAGCTGTCGGGGACGGTGGAGGTCGACGAGACCTTCATCGGCGGGCAGGAACCAGGGCTGGGCGGCGGACGGGCCAAGGGCAAGAAGGTCCTCACCGCGATCGCCGTGGAGGTCATCGAGCCGCGCGGGTTCGGCCGGTGCCGGATGGCGCCGGTGGCCGACGCCTCCGCGGCCTGCCTGCACGCCTTCGTGAGCGACCATGTCGCCTCGGGCGCAAGGGTTATCACCGACGGCTGGGCGGGGTATCGCGGGCTGGACAAGCTTGGATACACCCACGAACCGCGCAGCCAGCGGGCTGCCCGGGCCCGTGGAGAAGATCCCGGCGAACTCCTGCCCGCCGTCCACCGAGTCGCCTCACTGGCCAAACGGTGGTTGCTGGGCACCCATCAAGGCGCCATCAACGACGCCCACCTGCCCGACTACCTC
>CABEBK010000075.1_pt1 | contig 9334 bp, 6 predicted proteins | sample 3132581 | NCBI WGS metagenome assembly CABEBK01 (sample SAMEA5534345, study PRJEB31848) | metagenome | biome: tundra; feature: field; material: soil | place: USA | collected 2013-05 | depth 0.45 m | reverse complement strand
TTCGCACGTCGGTGCACCAAAGTCGTGGCCGCCGGCCGGCCACCGTGCCCGTTCTGCGGCGGCCCCCTGGACCCGACAGGGCATATCTGCCCTCGCGCCAACGGGTACAAACGCTGATCAAGCAGTCGGTGCCATGAATCTGCTCACTCCCTCGACGCAGACAGACATTGCTTACATCCTCGATGTCCTGGCATTCGGAGAGATCGAGATCGAGGGCCGTCTGGTGGACGCCAGCAACGTGGCGCTGCGTGGTGAACTCGAGCTGGATGACATCCGGATGCGGGTGATCTACAAGCCCGTGCGGGGGGAGCGGTCGCTCTGGGACTTCCCGGACGGGACCCTGGCTTCTCGTGAGGCGGCGGCGTTCGTGGTGTCGGCTGTCGGCGGTTGGAACCTTGTTCCCCCCACGGTCCTGAGGGAAGGACCGCTCGGCCCCGGAACGGTCCAGATGTGGGTTGACGTCGACGAGGGCGCCAACCACAGCCTCATCGACGTGGTGACCGCCGCCGAGCTTGCTCCCGGCTGGCTGCCGGTGCTCGAGGCACAGCTGGCCGATGGCACCGAGGTTGTCGTGGCTCACGCCGACCGGTCCGAGCTCGCCTCGGCTGCGGTGTTCGACGTGGTCATCAACAATGCTGACCGCAAGGGTTCCCATCTGGTGTTGGATAAGTCCGGCTCACTGTGGGGGTTGGATCACGGTGTGAGCTGCCACGCAGATCCCAAGTTGCGCACCGTGTTGTGGGGGTGGGTGGGTCAGCCACTGCCAGAAACCGAGCTGGCCAGACTGGATGCGCTGTCTGGATGGTTGAGCACCCCGCACAGTCCCTTGTCCATGACTCTGGAGGGCCTGTTGTCACCAGCCGAGGTAGACGCTATCGACCGGCGTATCTCAGGCCTGCTGGTCACAGGGCGCTTCCCGCAGCCCAACAGCCGTGGCCCTGCGGTGCCGTGGCCACCGCTGTAGGCCTTGAGAGATGGCCGCCCTAGGGAAATGCCTAGGTTCACTGCCGGTTAGGCTCAGTCAGTGAAATCCTGGCCCTCGCCGTTCATTCCTGCTCTGCCCGGCACCGGACTCCCGGTGCGTGTCCATGACACCTCATCTGGGGCGGTGCGCCAGCTGACGCCCGGGTCCACGGCGCGGATGTATGTCTGCGGTATCACTCCCTACGATGCCACGCACATCGGCCATGCCGCCACCTATGTGACCTTCGACCTGTTGGGTCGAGCGTTGCGCGACGCAGGCCATGAGGTGCTCTATGTCCAGAACGTCACGGACGTGGACGAGCCCCTACTCGAGCGCGCTGCGCGCGATGGGGTCCTGTGGCGCGCCTTGGCAGACGAGGAGATCGCCCTCTTTCGCGAGGACATGACCGCTCTTGCCGTGATCGCCCCCGACCATTACGTCGGAGTGGTGGAGAGCGTGCCGTCAGTGGTCAAGGCGGTCACCGATCTGCTGTCCGGCGGCACTGCGTACCGGGTCGATCTTCCCGAAGGTGAGGGGATCGCCGGAGCGGCTGACATCTATTTCGACCTCTCGTCCTCCTCGGACTTTGGCTCGGTCTCCTCATGGGATCGCGACCAGATGATGGCGGTCTATGCGGAGCGCGGGGGAGACCCCGAACGTGTCGGCAAGCGCGATGAGCTCGATCCTTTGCTGTGGCGGGCAGCGCGTGCCGGTGAACCCTCCTGGCCCGGCGGCGACCTCGGTGAGGGTCGGCCTGGGTGGCACATCGAGTGCACGACCATCGCCCTGGACTACCTCGGCATGACGTTCGACGTGCAGGGCGGCGGCACCGACCTCATTTTCCCTCACCACGAGATGAGTGCGGTCCAGGCTTGCGGGATAACCGGCGCCTCGCCGTTCGCACGCGCCTACGTCCACCAGGCCATGGTCGGGTTCGACGGCGAGAAGATGAGCAAGTCCAAGGGCAATCTGGTGCTCGTATCCACGCTTCGGCACTCAGGGGTCGATCCGATGGCCATCCGTCTTGCCGTGCTTGCGCACCACTATCGCAGGCCCTGGGAATGGACCGATCAGGTCCTGGCGGACGCACAGCAACGACTTGCGACCTGGCGGGAAGGGCTGTCCGGCAACGGAGGTCCAGCGGCCGAATCGACCATCCAACGGGTCCGCGAGTGTCTGGCCAATGACCTGAACGCGCCGGGCGCATTAGCCGTGGTGGACGAATGGGTCCAGGCGAGCCTGCAAGGCCGGGGAACCGCAGTCGGGGCTCTCGAACTCGGTGCCCCCGGGTTGGTCGGGCGCGCGTTGGACGCGCTCCTTGGTATACGGCTTTAGTTAGCCGGTGGTTCGTCACCGCGACGACGCAGGTAGCGCTCGAACTCGCGGGCGATGGCGTCACCGCTGGCTTCCGGGAGATCCGCGGTGTCCTGGGCCTCTTCGAGGGAACGGATGTACTCCGCCACCTCATCATCGGACTCCGCCAGCTCGTCCACTCCGTGCTCCCACGCCCGCGACTGCTCGGGAAGCTCGCCGCGCGGGATGGACAGGTCGAGCAGCTCCTCCAGCTTGGCGATGAGCCCGAGGGTGGCTTTGGGTGAAGGCGTGCCTCCCGCGTAGTGCGGAACCGCGGCCCAGCAGGACAGCGCCGGGAGGTCCGACTGGGCGGCTGCGTCAGCAAGGACCCCGACGATGCCGGTGGCTCCCTCGTAGCTGCTGGGCTCGAGGTCGAAACGGCGCGCAACGTCTGCGTTCTCCGAGGTGGCGGAGACGGGAAGGGGGCGGGTGTGTGGCACGTCTGCCAGCAGGGCACCCAGGGTCACAAAGGTGGTGACACCCATCTGCTGGGCGAACTCGAGCAGCTCGATGGTGAACGAACGCCAGCGCGTCGACGGCTCGATGCCCTGGACCAGGATGACGTCTCGGTCCAAGGAGGTAGAGGTCGCCAGCAGGATGCGGGTGGTGGGCCAGCTGATGCGTCGCTTGCCGTCATCCAGGACGACCCGGGGACGGCTGACCTGGAAGTCGTAGTAATCCTCCGGGTCGATCGCCGCGACGGGCTCAGCCTTCCACACCTCGGTGAGATACTCGATGGCCGCCGTGGCTGCTTCACCCGCGTCGTTCCAGCCCTCAAAGGCAGCGATCATGATCGGGTCCCGCAGTTCTGGCACATCCGCGAGCTCAATCACCTGGGGCCTCCGCTAGCTGCTGAGTGGTCTGAAGGGACCAGACTACGGAACGAAGGTTGGGTGGCTGCACAACCCGCCGATAGACTTCTCGTCGATCCAACCACTGAGAAGGCGGACCACCTTGAGCATCCGCTCCGATCTCTTCCGCACTGCTCTTGCCGAGCGGGTCCTCGTGGCCGATGGTGCGATGGGCACGATGCTGCAGGCCGCGAACCCATCCATGGCCGATTTCCAGGGCTACGAGGGCTGTAACGAGATCCTCAACATCAGTCGTCCGGACGTGGTACGAAGCGTCCACGACGCCTACTTCGCCGTGGGTGTCGATGCTGTGGAGACCAATACGTTCGGCGCCAACCTGGCTAACCTGGGCGAATACGGCATCTCCGATCGCATCTACGAGCTCGCTGAGTCCGGCGGGCGGATCGCCGCCGAAGCCGCAGCGCGCTGGTCGACTCCTGAGCACCCGCGTTTCGCGATCGGGTCGATGGGGCCAGGGACCAAGCTTCCCTCGCTGGGCCACGTCGCTTTTGCGACCTTGCGCGACGCGTACGCGGAGCAGGCCCGGGGACTGATTGACGGGGGCGTCGACGTCATCCTGATCGAGACGTCCCAGGACCTGTTGCAGGCTAAGGCTGCCGTGATCGGTTCCAAGCGGGCACTGGCCGCGGCCGGCGAGAACCTGCCGGTCATCGTGCACGTCACGGTCGAGACGACCGGCACCATGCTCATGGGCTCCGAGATCGGCGCGGCGCTGACCGCTCTGGAACCGCTCGGGATCGACGCGATCGGCCTCAACTGCGCGACTGGCCCCGCTGAGATGAGCGAGCACCTGCGTCATCTCTCGCGGCACTCCCGGATCCCGATCAGCTGCATGCCCAACGCCGGGCTGCCCATCCTGACCAAGGACGGCGCCGCGTACCCGCTCACGCCCGAGCAGCTCGCGGCCGCCCATACGCAGTTCGTCAAGGAGTTCGGGCTCTCCCTGGTCGGTGGCTGCTGCGGTACGACGCCAGCTCACCTTGCAGAGGTCGTCAAGGCTGTTGGCTGGGCGCCGGTCAAACCGCGCCGGCCCCACCCCGAGCACGGTGTCGCCTCGTTGTACTCCTCGGTTCCCTTTCGTCAGGATGCTTCGTTCCTGTCGATCGGCGAGCGCACGAACGCCAATGGCTCCAAAGCGTTCAAGGAGGCAATGCTGGCCTCCCGCTGGGACGAGTGCGTCGAGATTGCCCGTAACCAGACCAGGGATGGAGCCCACCTGCTCGACGTCTGCATCGACTATGTCGGCCGTGACGGTGTGCAGGACATGCACGAGATCGTCAGCCGGTTCGCCACGGCAAGCACCCTTCCGCTGGTTCTCGACTCCACCGAACCCGCCGTGGTCGAGGCTGGCCTCGAGCTGCTGGGTGGCCGCGCGGTCGTCAACTCGGTCAACTACGAGGACGGCGACGGTGAGGGTTCACGATTCTCGCGGATAATGCCCGTGGTCAAGGAGCACGGCGCCGCCGTGATCGCCCTGACCATCGACGAGACCGGTCAGGCCCGAACCCGAGAGCACAAGGTCGCTGTGGCCTCGCGTCTGATCACGGCACTGACCGGGCAGTGGGGCATGAACGTGCAGGACATCATCGTGGACACGTTGACCTTCCCGATCGGCACGGGTCAGGAGGAGACACGTCGCGATGGTCTGGAGACCATTGAGGCCATCCGCGAGATCAAACGTCTCTATCCGGAGGTTCAGACAACCCTGGGCGTCTCGAACGTGTCCTTCGGTCTCAAACCAGCCGTCCGGGTAGTCCTCAACTCCGTGTTCCTGCACGAATGTGTCAAGGCAGGACTCGACTCGGCCATCGTGCACGCCGCCAGGATCGTACCGATCGCCCGGATCCCGCAGGAGCAACGCGAGGTGGCCCTGGACCTGGTCTATGACAGGCGTGTCTGGGCAGGTGAGCCGGGCAGCAGCGAACTGACCTACGACCCGCTGAGCCGCCTGCTCGAGCTGTTCGAAGGCGTGGACCAGGCCTCCTTGAAGGACGCCCGGGCTGAAGAGCTCGCCGCTCTGCCGCTGGAGCAGCGACTGGGCCGGCGCATCATCGACGGCGAGCGCCAGGGCCTCGAGGATGACTTGCAGGCGGCCCTCGACAGAGGTGACAAGGCCCTTGACATCATCAACGACAACCTGCTGGATGGGATGCGGACCGTCGGCGAGCTGTTCGGCAAGGGCGAGATGCAACTGCCGTTCGTGCTGCAGTCTGCTGAGGTCATGAAGGCCGCAGTGGCCTATCTCGAGCCGTTCATCGAGGGCAACGCTGATGGCTCTGCGCGTGAGGCCAAGGCACGTATCGTGCTGGCCACTGTGCGCGGTGACGTCCACGACATCGGCAAGAACCTGGTGGACATCATCTTGTCGAACAACGGGTACGAGGTCGTCAACATCGGGATCAAGCAACCGATCGCCGAGATCATCCGCGCAGCTGAGGAGCACAACGCCGACGCGATCGGCATGAGCGGGCTGCTGGTCAAGTCGACGGTTGTCATGAAGGAGAACCTCGAGGAGCTCAACTCCCGCGGGCTGGCGGCCCGCTGGCCGGTGCTGCTCGGTGGCGCTGCCCTGACCCGCGCCTATGTGGAGAACGACCTGGCCGAGGTCTACCAGGGTGAAGTCCGTTACGCCAGAGACGCATTCGAGGGTCTGCGTCTGATGGATGCGGTGGCGGCCGCCCGCGCAAACCCCGAGCTGAGCGTCTCGCAGACTCTGCCGGAGCTTCGCAAGCGCCGGGTTCGTGCGGTGGTGGCTACGCCCGATGATGATGCACCCGCTGACACCACGCGTTCGGACGTAGCCCAGGACAACAGCATCCCGACGCCGCCGTTCTGGGGTACCCGGGTCGTCAAGGGCATCGCGCTAGCTGACTACGCGTCATACCTCGACGAACGGGCGACGTTCTTGGGGCAGTGGGGGCTGAAGGGCGAACGCGGCCAGGACGGTGCGTCCTACGAGGAGCTGGTCGAGACCGAAGGCCGGCCGCGACTGCGGATGTGGCTCGAGCGGATCAAGACCGAGGGCCTGTTGGAGGCCGCTGTCGCCTACGGCTACTTCCCCTGTTACAGCGAAGGGAACGATCTCGTGGTCCTCCACCACGAAGAGGGTGCAGATGCGGCGAAGGCTGGCAGCGAGCGGGCGCGTTTCTCCTTCCCGCGCCAGCGGCGGGATCGCCGTCTGTGCCTTGCTGACTTCTTCAAGAGCAAGGAACGCTACGAAGTCGACGGCAAGCCTGACGTCATTGCCTTTCAGCTGGTGACGATGGGCGCCCGGGTAGCCGAGGCGACCGCAGAGCTGTTTGGTCGCGACGCCTATCGCGAGTACCTCGAGCTTCATGGTCTGTCTGTGCAGCTGACCGAGGCGCTGGCCGAGATGTGGCACGCGCGAGTACGCGACGAGCTCGGTTTCGGCACCGAAGACACCGACGACCTCGGCGCGATCCTACGTCAGGGCTATCGCGGGTCTCGTTACTCGTTCGGCTATCCGGCCTGCCCGGACCTCGCGGATCGTGCCATCCTCGTTGCGCTCCTCGACCCCTCGCGCATCGGGGTGACTCTCTCAGATGAGCTGCAGCTCCACCCGGAGCAGTCCACCGATGCTCTGGTCGTGCACCACCCCGAGGCCAAGTACTTCAATGCGACATGACTTGATAGCCGTATGACTTCCAGGCGACATGACCTGTGGCCGCACATGACTGCGGCGCTTCCGGCGGCGGTTCTGTGGGATATGGACGGCACACTGGTGGACACCGAGCCCTACTGGATCGCCGAAGAGCGCTCTTTGGTGGAGCAGCACGGCGGTGTGTGGACCGACGAGCACGCACACAAACTCGTCGGCAATGACCTGTTGGTCTCGGCCGAGTACATCCTGGCTCACTCGCCAATCGAGCTGACCCCAGTCGAGATAGTTCACGAGCTGCTTGCCGGCGTCGTCGCCAGGGTCGCCGAGCATGTGCCGTGGCGCCCCGGGGCCCGCGAGCTGTTGGCGAGCCTTGTAGCGCAGAGGGTTCCGTGCGCATTGGTCACGATGTCGTGGGAGTCACTGGCGACGGCTGTGGTGAGTAACCTGCCGAAGGGAAGCTTCGCCGCGGTCATCACCGGAGACGTCGTCAGCCATGGCAAGCCCCATCCTGAGCCCTATTTGGCAGCCGCGCGTCTGCTCGGGGCCGACCTCGGAGCTTGTATCGCGATCGAGGACTCGCCCCCTGGGGTCGCCTCCGCGGTGGCGGCCGGAATACCGACGATTGCCGTTCCGCATCACGTGCCAGTGCCGGAGACGATCGGGGCTGTTCAGATTTCGACCCTGGCTGGTCTTGAGCCCCAGGACCTGCTGCGTCTGTTTGCCTGAGTGCCGCCTAGCGGTGGTCACCCACCGGTAAAGGGTCTGGTCGTAACAGGGCCACGTGGCAGGTTGCCCGTCCAGCAAGTCGATCGGCTCCCGGATCGTCGGCAGCCTGCTCGCGGTGGCCTTCGACGATTCGCCAGCTGCACCGGAAACACCGCCATCAACCTCGCCTTCACCGCCAGCGATGGTCACCAGCCACGTGTGGCTAAGAGTCGCTACGGCTACCGGCGTCTCGATGCCATCGGCCTCACTGGGACGTCAAGAATAGGTGGGTGATGAGATTTCGCGGAACTGCAGCTTGACGGCAAGCCCGCTTCCGGCAGCACCGTCCCACCCGAGGTCCTGGATGGCCTCGGTGGAGGCAAACGCACCCGCGGTGCGGGTGACGATCAACGGCCCACCTACCCCAGCACGATCGGGACGATGAACGGGGTCGTGAAGATCCCGGTCAGCGGCGCCGTTCGCGCCGCGGCGAACGTCAATGCCGAAGACGTCCTGGACGTCGAGGTCGAGACGGATCACACGTCGCATACCGTCACTGTGCCGGACGATCTTGGCGCCGCGCTAGCCGGCGATCCGGGTTTGCGTGCGTTCTTCGATGGTCGGTCCTATAGCCACAACATGCCTATGTCTCCTGGATCGAGCAGGCCAAGAAGCCCGAGACCCGGCAGACACGCGTGACTCAGACCACAGCACTGCTGGCCGGGGGACGCCAGCAACGCTGACCATATGTCGCCGACTTGGCTGTGGAGCAGCTGACCTTCCGGGTGCAGAGCGTCTGTGGGAAGTTGGCTTACTTCCCACAGACAGCTGGACGTGCCGTCTCTTTGGTCAACCGTTCAGGTCTCCCAGGGCGACGCCGCGTTTGCCCGGCCCTGTCACAAGGCGCGCCGGTCCGCGTCAGCCAAGACCGTACGGCAGGTCGACGTGGTGGGCGCTGATCTCGATGAGACGGTTGTACTTAGCGACTCGTTCACCGCGAGCGGGTGCTCCGGTCTTGATCTGACCGCAGCCGGTGCCGACGGCGAGGTCGGCGATGAAGGAGTCGGGGGTCTCGCCGGAGCGGTGGGAGACCATCTGGGCGTACCCGGCCTGATGACAGATGGCCATGGCCTCAAGTGTCTCGCTGACGGTGCCGATCTGGTTCAGCTTGATCAGGGCAGCGTTGCAGATGCCGTCGGCGATGGCCGTGGAAATGATGGCGGGGTTGGTGCAGAAGTTGTCGTCGCCGACGAGCTGCACCACGTCTCCGAGCCGGGCGGTCAGCGCCTGCCAGCCCTCCCGGTCTGACTCGCCGAGGCCATCCTCGATGCTCCAGACCGGGTAACGCTCGACCATCGCTGCGTAGCGTTCGATCATGTCGTTGCTGGACAGCCGCTGGCCACTCACGTGGTAGATGCCGGCCTCGTCACGGAACTCAGAGGCAGCAGGATCCAGTGCGATCGCGATGCCGGAGCGTCCGGTCGCGTAGCCGGCGTCGGTGATTGCGGCGACGATCACCTCGAGCACCTCTTCCGGTTCGGTGAGTTCGGGGGCGAAGCCACCCTCGTCGCCCAGCCCCGTGGCATGCCCCGCGGCCGTCAGGCGTTTGCGCAGCGCGGCATACACCTCGGCTCCGGCGCGCACGGCCTCGGCGACGTTCGGCGAACCGAGGGGAGAGATCATGAATTCCTGGAAGTCCAGGGCGTTGGGTGCGTGTGCGCCGCCGTTGAGGACGTTGAAGCAGGGCACCGGGATCCGGGGCGACTGCCCGAAGCCGGGTAGCCAGGCATGCAGGGGCTGTCCGCTGGCGGCTGCCAA
>CABEBK010000074.1_pt1 | contig 9345 bp, 8 predicted proteins | sample 3132581 | NCBI WGS metagenome assembly CABEBK01 (sample SAMEA5534345, study PRJEB31848) | metagenome | biome: tundra; feature: field; material: soil | place: USA | collected 2013-05 | depth 0.45 m | reverse complement strand
CGTTTGCCCTGCTGGTAAGGAGCTGCCAATGCCTTGGCGACAACACCGTCGAGGCCCGCGCCTTCGAACCGCTCGAACCATTCTCGGGCGGTGGCCGCATCGGTTGTGGTTCTGGTCAGGTGAATCGGAGCTTCCACCGGGAGGCTGGACAGCGCGGACTCCAGCCGCTCTCGGCGCTCGCCGAACGGCAGCCCTGTCAGGTCGTCGTCATCCAGGGCGAGAATGTCGAAGCAGATGAGCTCCGCAGGGGTCTCTGCTGCGAGGCGCTGGACCCGGGAGTCCGCTGGGTGGATCCGCTGGGACAGGCTGTCCCAGTCGAGTCTTTGTGCACCGGGCGGGCCTTTGCGGACAACGATCTCAGCGTCGATGGCGCATCGCGGTGGTAGATGCTCCAGGACCGCCCGGACCACTTCCGGGAAGTAGCGGGTCAGTGGCTTGGAACCGCGGCTGGCGAGCTCGACCTGGTTGCCGTCGCGCAGCACGATGCAGCGGAAGCCATCCCACTTGGGCTCCAGCTGTACGAGGTTTTTCGTCATCAGGTCTTCGACGAACTCCCAGGTCACGGCCTTGGCCAGCATGGGGGAGACCGGGAGGGTGATAGGCAGGTCCACGGATGCATTCTGAACCTGCGACGATGCATTTGTGCCATCAATACAGCGCGTTGCCCGAAAGAGTCTCGTCACGGCCGCTGGAGCTGGCGTCGCGGCGGTCGCCCTGTCCGCGGTCGGAATTGTCAGTGCGGCGACATATTTCGCGCGCAAGATCGTGACTCCAGATCTGTTGAAGCCGGACGACACGCAGATTCTGGGCTTCGAGGACGACAGCGTGACCCTGGGCCTGACGCCTGAGACAGAGCAACCGGGCCGCTACGGGCTCTGGTTCGATAGCGGTCAGGGCCACGCCAGGGTGGGCTTGGTCCTGGACGTGGATCAGGCGTCAGGGCGCGTCCGACGGGTGCTTGAGGGCGTGGACTTCGGCGATCTAAGGGTCGGCCCAGCTCGGTGGAACCAGTACTACTTCGCCGGCGACCCCCAAGACACGCTGGGACTTCCCTCACATGACGTGGAGATTGCTTCGGAGCTCGGGATGCTTGCGGCCTGGGAGGTGCCAGCAGACGTGGAGTTGTCGGCCGGCGGCGCCAAAGACCGTTGGGCGATCCTTGTCCACGGCCGAGGGGCCGAGCGGGGGGAGTGCCTACGAGCGGTTCCAGTGCTCCATGACCTGGGCTTCACTGCCCTGATACCCATGTATCGCAATGATTTCGGCGCCCCGCCAAGCCCGGACGGCAGATACAACCTGGGGCTGTCGGAGTGGCGGGACTGTGAAGCCGCCCTCCTGTACGCCGTTGACGCCGGCGCCCGCGAGATCGTCCTGTTCGGGTGGTCCATGGGTGGTGCGATCGTTCTGCAGACGCTGGATCGTTCCTGGCTTTCGGATCGGGTGAATGCGGTGGTTCTGGACGCGCCAGTTATCGACTGGGCCGACGTCTTGCGCCACCACGGTGCCTTGAACAAGATCCCCGGGCCGATCGGAAGTCTGAGCCGTTCACTGATCGGCCAACAGTGGGCGCGCCGGCTCGTCGGCGTTCACGAACCGATTGACGTTGCTCTGACGAACTGGGAGAACCGGGCAGGCGAGCTCAAGCACCGGACCCTGCTCATTCATTCCCTGGACGACGACTTCGTTCCCGCCGGGCCGTCGATCTCGCTGGCCGCCAAGCGCCCTGATCTGGTTCGCTTCGAACCCTGGCAACACGCACGGCATACCAAGGAGTGGAATGTCGACCCGCAGCGATGGGATGCCGTGGTGCGTGGCTTCCTCACTGAATGAACAGAGCCTCACCGTGGCGGACCACGGCAGACTTGGACGTGCCGCGGTCAGACAGATCGCTGGGAATATGAAAGGGTATGAAAGTGATTTCAGGCGCAGCCGTATTCTTTATCCCTCATCAGGACGATGAGACTCTTACGATGGCAGCAGATATCCGTGCGCACTTTATCGCCGGCAGGCAGGTAGTGATTGTGCAGGTAACTGACGGCTCTGCTTCTCAGGCCAGAGAGACTATGTGCACCAATAAAGGCGTTTGTCTGACTGTTCCTGAATTCGTTGTTGCCCGCAATGCTGAGCAATTTGCCGCCATTCAGCATCTAGCTCCGGGCGCCCAGATCTTCTATGAGAACTATCAGGACGGTGCGTTGACTCAGGCTCAAGCCACAACAACCATTACCAAGTACATGTCTTTGTTCCCGAACGGTTCTTACAAGACGATGAGCTGGTTGGATGAGCATCCTGATCACATCGCACTTGGTGAAGCATTGAGAGCCATGAACAACGCTGGACTGATTCCGGACAGTGATAGTCGATTCGAGCAGTTCCGCGCCTACTGGGATACGATGCCGATGACTGGTCTCTTCATTGATCCTGACGCTACGGTGACAGCGGCATATGAAGAGTATTATTACTGGAATCCAGCTATCGGGCGTTACGCGATCGGTTCACAGTCTGTTCCGGCATTTTTCGAGGCAGGGAGATTGGACTCTCGCTCGAAATATCACAGATCGGCCTAGCGGATTGTTTCTCAAAAAGGCCGACACTGCCAAACTCGCGAACATCGAACGCATGCATAAATCGATTATCAAAGCATGCACCTATATGTCAAGGCTGGAGTATTGGAATGGGATGTCTGGCAAGCGGAACGGTCAGCGGAGCACGTAGCCATTCCTCACAACCCCTGAGCTCGTCCCGTAGCCCGTCGAGCTTCAGAAGTGAGATCATCTGACCCCTCAGTTGCGCCGGCGGCGGTGCGAGGGTACTACCTGCCGAGCTCCTGTCGGCCGAGCGTTGCCCAAGCGGTGGCGCAATGCCTTAGGCGCCGTCCCTAGGTTTGCGGCCCGTCAGGCCCGTCAGCCGCACCGCCCTTAGGTTTGCCAGTTAGCGACGGGTCCAGCGCCCGAGGATCGTGCCCTGCGACTCGATCAACAGTCGGGGGAGCAGGTTTGCGGTCACGGCGGCTCCAGCAGTGATCCGGGGGTGCTCCCCGGCGACCAAGGTCGGGGCAATGGTCAGACAGAGCTCGTCGAGGCGTCCAGAAACCGTCAGGTCGCGCATGACGTGAGGACCGCCTTCACAGAGAATCCTCTGCAGTCCTCGAGCAGCCAGGGAGTCAATCGCGGCTGCCAGGTCAACGGTGTCTGCTCCTGTGACGATGACCTGATCTTCGCCCAGCGTGTCCCGAGCGCGGTCGATTGCCTCAACGGTGGCCCGAGCGCAGGTGATCATCAAGACTTCACCTGAGTCCTCACGGTCCTGGCCCAACGCCGGCGGGACGTTACCCGAACGGCTCAATACCGCGGTGGTGGGATGCGCTGGTCGGCCTTGGCGCAGGGACAGCCAGGGGGGGCGGACGGTGGCCCGCATGTACCCCTCGGTCCGCGCAGTTCCAGCACCGACCAGGACCACGTCGGACAGTGCCCTCAGGAGCGCGAACACCTCGCGGTCGGCACCGGTGTTGATGGACCCGGAGCGTCCGTCGTCACCAGTTGCAGCGCCGTCCAAGGTTGAGATGAAGTTGGCCCTGACCCAGGCCCGTTCCGCCGAGAGCTGCGGGTAGGCATAGGCGAGCGCAAGCGCCTCGCAATCCATCTCCTCGCCGTTCCCGGGGGACCAGCGGCCAAGGTCCTCATCGGACAGCAGCACGCGCATGAGCCCATCCTTCCAGCGAATTCAAACCAACAGGGGCTTCGCCCCAGCCCATGGGGCCATGCCGTGGTTACCTCGGGTGTGGGGGCTCCGGTCGGGCAGGATGTCCCGTGAAACAGGTCGTGACGGGTATAGGACTGCTCCTGGGCAGTGGTTGGCCTATGGAGCTGACCGCCAGATCTGCGACCGAAGCCCAGCATGAATGTACCGCTCATTGTTGCAGATCTCTTTCGCGATCAGGCGGCTTTCGAGCTTGAGTGCATCGACCAGACGTGCTGCAGCGGCTGCATCTCCGGGCTGCAGTTTTCTCGGACGGGCAGCGCTCGACCATCTCCTGACCGCGACCGTGTGCCGCAGCACCTACAAGCGGGACCTGAAGTCGGTATCGACCGGTTTCGCTGGGTTGAGTACTCGTTCAGCGCGACCTTGATGGTGCTCCTCATCAGCGTCTACTCGGGCATCACGAGCATCAACGGTGCCGTTGCCAACGTCGCGATGATCCTATTCGGCTGGATCCAGTGGATCTCGTTCTGGTAAACATCTTCGGGTCCCAAACCGGCGCCGGCCTTGCATACGCAATCGTTTTCGTCCAGCTCATCCTTTTCTTCGCCTTGGGGCTCAATCAGTGGCTCCTGCACCGCGCCGCTCGGCAAGTGGAGTGGCTACGTGTACGTGAAAAGGCCCATCTTGTGCTCAGTCTTAGTGCCAAGTCCCTGCTCTCCTGGCAGATCTTCGGCGGGTCGTTGGCAGGCCCGCGGACCGGCACTGTCCCCACGCTCGGGGTAGCGCCTGAGCAGATGCCGGACTGATCAACTTATGTATTTTTGGCTAAACCGGTTTTGAACACGCGCGAAAGTGAGTTAGTGAGTACCATTCTCAGGAGTTTGATCGGCCCCTGAACGACCACCTCCTGCAGTCCCACAGTGACACCGAAGGAGAAAAGTGACACCGAACCTTGCTTTGCCTGAGCTGACCAGCACGATGCCGAGTCCCATGGCCCCGCTTGGAGGAGCGCGATCCTTGTGACGTGGCGCGACAGCGCCGCCTGCTTGGACGTCAGTCCCGAGCTGTTCTTCCCGATTGGCAACGCCTACCCGGCGCTTCTGCAGATCGAAGAGGCAAAACTCGTCTGCGCTGACTGTGTGGTCGCCGAAACGTGCCTGACGTGGGCTGTGGAGGCCCGCCAGGACTCCGGAGTCTGGGGCGGGACGTCCGCAGAGGAACGCCGCACCCTGAAGCGTCGTAAAGCCCGGGCTGCTCGCGCCGTCTGAGCCACGCAGCCTACCGAGCACTGAGCGTCCTTCGGGGCGCTCAGTGCTCTGGTGTGGTGGCACTTAGTCCTTGGCTGAAGGCTCTGATTCGAGCACGACGATTGACCGCCCGGCGACCGCATGCGAAGTCGAGGCAATCCAGTCCTGGTCACTGACGCTCGATGGCTCTGCCACGGTGGTGTCCAACCGGACCCGCCACCCGGCTCCATACTGTGCCGGCGGCAGAGCAAAGTTGACCGGTTCGCTGTGAGCGTTGAAAAGCAGCAGGAAGTCGGAGTCCAGGATCCGTTCTCCGCGCGGGTCTGGCTCGGGGATGGCGTCACCGTTCAGGAACGCCATGAGAGTTCGCGCGTAACCGTTCTCCCAGTCGTTCTCATCCATCTCGGTGCCGTCCGAGGAGAACCACTCGATATCTCCGAGGGCACTTTGGCCGCCATGGGCGGCGTCGCCGGCGAAGAAGCGACGTCGGCGGAAAACGGCATGTTCCTGGCGAAGCGAGACCACGGCGCTGGTGAACGCGAGTAACTGGGTCTCGTTCTCGGCGAGTTTCCAGTCGATCCAGGCGAGCTCGCTGTCCTGGCAATAGACGTTGTTGTTGCCGCCCTGGGTTCGGCCGATTTCGTCGCCGTGGGCGATCATCGGGACACCTTGGCTGAGCAGGAGAGTGGTCAGGAAGTTGCGCTGTTGTTGCCTGCGCAGGGCGTTGATGGCCGTGTCGTCGGTCTCGCCTTCGACCCCGCAGTTCCAGGACCGGTTGTTGCTCTCGCCATCTCTGTTGCCTTCTCCGTTGTCGTTGTTGTGCTTGTCGTTGTAGGACACGAGGTCCCGCAAGGTGAAACCGTCGTGGGCGACGACGAAGTTGATCGAGGCGATCGGGCGCCGATTCGAGTGTGCGTACAGGTCGCTGGATCCGGTCAGACGAGAGGCGAACTCGCCCAGGGACGCCGGCTCGCCGCGCCAGAAGTCGCGTACGGTGTCGCGGAACTTGCCGTTCCACTCGGTCCATAGCGGGGGAAAGTTGCCGACCTGGTAGCCGCCATCGCCGAGGTCCCACGGCTCGGCGATGAGCTTGACCTGGGAGATCACCGGGTCCTGCTGAATGATGTCGAAGAACGCCGAGAGCCGGTCCACCTCATGGAACTGCCGGGCCAGGGTTGCGGCCAGGTCGAAGCGGAAGCCGTCAACATGCATCTCCTCGACCCAGTAGCGCAGCGAGTCCATGATCAGCTGCAGGACGTGAGGGTGGCGCATCAAAAGGCTGTTGCCAGTGCCAGTGGTGTCGTAGTAGCGCGACTTGTCCTCGTCGGCGAGGCGGTAGTACGACGCGTTGTCGATGCCACGGAAGGCGATGGTCGGGCCTAGCTCGTTCCCCTCGGCGGTGTGGTTGTAGACCACGTCGAGAATGACCTCGATGTTGGCCTCGTGCAGTGCCTTGACCATGGATTTGAACTCGGAAACCTGCTGACCGCGTGATCCTGTTGCGGCGTAGGCAGCATGGGGAGCGAGGAACCCGATGGTGTTGTAGCCCCAGTAGTTCGTCAGGCCCTTGTCCTGCAGCGTTGCGTCCTGAACGAACTGGTGCACCGGCATCAGCTCAATGGCCGTCACGCCGAGACCGACCAGGTGATCGATGATCGCCTGGTGACCGATCGCGGCATACGTCCCGCGGATGCTTTCAGGGACACCCGGATGGGTCATGGTCAGGCCCTTGACGTGAGCCTCGTAGATGACGGTGTTGTGGTACTCGTGGCGTGGCGGCCGGTCGTGGCCCCAGTCGAAGAAAGGGTTGACGACCACGCACAGCATCGTGTGACCCAGCGAGTCCACACTATTGAACTTCGCTGGTTTGCCGAGGTCGTATGAGTACAAGGAACCGTCGCCGTCGATCTGGCCATCAATGGCTTTGGCGTAGGGGTCGAGCAAGAGCTTGGCGGGGTTGCAGCGATGGCCATTGGCGGGGTCGTATGGACCGTGAACCCTGAAGCCGTAGCGCTGACCGGGCTCGATGCCGAGGAAGTATCCGTGCCACACGTGTCCGTCGACCTCGGCCAGCTCGACCCGGGTCTCTATGCCGTCGTCGGCGATCAGGCAGACCTCGACCTTGTCTGCAACCTCGGAGAAGAGGGCGAAGTTGACTCCGCTGCCGTCGAACGTGGCTCCCAGCGGATAAGGATAGCCCGGCCAGAGGGGGTTCATGAGGTCCTTTTCGAGGTCGAGATCAACCGTTCAGAGGTCCCTATTCTGTCCTGTCATCCGCTTCCGGGTGCAACGCGCCACTCACAGCGGGAACGTGCGCTCAATCACGGCCCCTGCTGAGGCGTCCACCATGGTGCTCGGCAGGGTGCCGAACAGGTGACCGTGAGACCCGTCCAGGCGGGTCGCTACGAAGGCCTCCGAGACGTATTCCGGCGCGAAACGCGTCAACAGGCACGCCTGCAGCGTGGTCGCGAGGTGTTCGACCAGCGCCCGGGCGCCAGACTGCACAGCTGAGGGGTCGGGGGAGTCAACGGCCGCCTGCATGGCCGACACCGCCGCCGTAATGGCCGTATCGAGCCGGTGGTCAGCCCCGCGAGCGAGGTCGAGCTCGGCCGAGAAAGCCGCCACCGCGGCGGGCTCGCGAGTCAGTGCCCGCAGGACGTCAAGGGCCACGACATTGCCGGATCCCTCCCAGACGGAGTTCACCGGCGCTTCGCGATATAGCCGGGCGAGGCCGTTCTCCTCGACAAGGCCGTTGCCACCGAGGCATTCCAGCGCTTCGGCCACCATGGGTGCGGTGCGCTTGCAGACCCAGTACTTGCCGACCGCCACCGCCAGACGGGAGAACGCTGTATTGCCCTCGTCCACAGCAGCCGCCAGCCGCAGTCCGAGCGTGGTGGCAGCCTCGGACTCCAGCGCGAGGTCCATCAGGACGTTGCGCATCAGCGGCTGTTCGACCAGCGGCCTGCCGAAGGCCGTACGGTGCCGGGTGTGATGGGTGGCGCGCACGAGAGCCTGGCGCATCGTGGCTGACGAGCCAAGCACGCAGTCCAGCCGCGTGGCGGCGACCATGTCCAGGATGGTTCGGATGCCGCGGCCCTCGTCGCCGAGGCGGACGCCCCAGGTGCAGTCCAGCTCGATCTCTGCAGAGGCGTTGGAGCGGTTGCCCAGCTTGTCCTTGAGCCGTTGCAGCACAAACGTGTTGCGGGTTCCGTCATCCAGGACGCGGGGGACAAGGAAGCAGGTCGGCCCGGCCGGGGTCTGTCCGAGAATCAGGAACATGTCACTCATGGGTGCTGAGCAGAACCACTTGTGCCCGGTGAGCCGGTAGGTCTGCCCTCCCTCGATCGGACCGCCGATCCCTTCCACAGCCGCTGTGGTGTTGCCGCGCAGGTCCGAGCCTCCCTGCTTCTCGGTCATCCCCATGCCCGCCAGTACGCCCCGCTTCAGCGCGTGGGGTTGCAGGCCGAAGTCGTACTGGCGTGAGGCCAGCAGGGGAGTCCAGATGGCCATCAGGTCGGGACTGCCCATAAGGGCGGGTACGGCGGCATACGTCATAGACACCGGACATCCATGACCGGCCTCGACCTGCGACCAGGCGACGAAGCCGGCGGCGCGCCGCAGATGAGCCCTGGTGCCCGCAGGTTTCGTCCATGGTTCCGCCGTCAGGCCATAGGACACCGCAGTGTCCAATAACCGGTGCCAGGCAGGGTGGAAGTCCACCTCATCGATCCGGACGCCTTGCGGCGAGTACGTATGCAGGACAGGCGGATTGCGGTCCGCCTGGTCGCCCCACATCTGCGCCTCGACACTGCCGGCGAGCGCGCCGAGGTCCTCGAGCTCGCGATGGTCCTGTTCCCGGCCCCAACGCGCGATCCCTTCGCGTAGTGCTGGATCGGCCAGGACAACGTTGTACTCCGGAAGCGCAGGGGGCTGGTTGGTGACCTCGTGAGTGCTCACCTTCGTGAGGCTATGCTTCTAGTCCCGCCAATGGCAGGGGCTGGCGCCGAGGTTTTTCGGCTTTTTGGTGGCTCATTCAGACTCACAACGACGCGTCACAGGCGGCCGGTTGGACTCCCGTCCCTGCAATCAGATAATGTCTGCAAGCACGCACAGCGGCGATATTCTGGTCGTTTGGCGTTCCCGCGGACATAGCTCAGTTGGTAGAGCGCAACCTTGCCAAGGTTGAGGTCGCCGGTTCGAGCCCGGTTGTCCGCTCGAAGGCTTCATGCCTTCGCCGAAGGTCCCACCGGCCTTCGGCGAAGGCATGAAACTGTCACGGTGGAGTGGCCGAGAGGCGAGGCAACGGCCTGCAAAGCCGTCTACACGGGTTCAAATCCCGTCTCCACCTCGAGCAACCCACATGAATGGGCGATTGGCGCAGCGGTAGCGCGCTTCC
>CABEBK010000073.1_pt1 | contig 9354 bp, 5 predicted proteins | sample 3132581 | NCBI WGS metagenome assembly CABEBK01 (sample SAMEA5534345, study PRJEB31848) | metagenome | biome: tundra; feature: field; material: soil | place: USA | collected 2013-05 | depth 0.45 m | reverse complement strand
CCCTTAGATCAGTGGCCGAGGATCATAGGGCTCCCATCCACACCAAGGACGCTCAGCCACGACCGCAGATCGGAGCGTGAACTGGTCATATCGGTCCGCGTCCCAACGGGTAGCTTCGTGCCCAGCATGGTGTGCACGCGAGTCGCCGTAGTCGCCGCCATCGTCGCAGCAGCAGCAGATGCAGCTGGCGCCGCCGCAGCACTGGCCGCCGCAGCAGCACTGGCCGCCGCCGCCGCAGCACTGGCCGCCGCTGCAGCCGGACTAACCGTCATCGCTGCGAGGTCAGCCGCTGACCCGTTGAACAAGCTCATGTCCAAACTGGAACTCGCACCGGCTATCCGCGCCGAGTCGGTGAACTGCCAGAACGCGAAGGTTTTCCAGCCGCCAACCAATTCGGGAGTTGGGACCCCGTAGTGGGCCAACCACAGTGGGTACGAAGTGAAACCTCCCGAGTTCCCCATGCTCTGCTTCCAGAAGCCGGGATTCGTGTACAAGATCGGGGTGCGACCAGTCAGCTTCGTCGCCTGGTCCAGCCAGATATGCGTCCACAGCGAAAGCTGGTCCGAGTTCAGGGTCCCTGCGTCCTCGAGGTCCAGGACCGGTGGTACGTTACCCGGCCCGGCCAGAGTGCCTACAGCGTGAACGAACTGGTTGGCCTCTGCGACCGCGTTGACGGAGATCTCAGCCTGGGTCCCACCGCTTGGCCGGGCGAAGTGATAGGCGCCCCGGGCCAGCCCGTTTTGGCCGGCCGCGGCAAAGTCTGAGGCGAATGCGGGGTTGGTATAACCACCCCCTTCTGTGGCCTTGATGAAGACAAACGACGCCTGGCCGATGTGGTGCATGGCGCCCCAGTCCAACGTCGAACCGTTGCCATGGTTGTTGCTCGACACGTCAGGGCCGATGACTGCGGCGGAAGCCATCCCCGCGCCGGTGACGGTCACCGTCGCGACGAGAGCAGCAGCAGCAGTGGCACGCAGCAGGTACTGACGGGGGCTTCTGATCGGGAGATACGCAGGCACATCAGGGGCGCCTGCACTCAGAGCGAGTCTCGCCAGAGCAAGTGCGGCCGAGCGGCCAGCTTGATTTCGGGCAGCAAGAAATACTCGGGTTCGACACGTACGTGAGTCTCCTTCTGTGTTGGAAATCACAACACAGATCAGGAGTTCGCGGAGAGGAACAATCCGTGCTAGGTGAACTCCAAGACTGCGGGTGATTGGCTCTGCGCGTACGCGTTTTAGCCAAATCCGGATGCGTATGGCAGTCGCGGCACCGTCACGTGTGTCTGTCGGGCACTTGCAGTTGAGTACGGCAACGGGCCGCAAAGCACCCGTTTCGCGACGTATCCCTGCCTTTGTGCCCTTCCCCAATTCGCCACGCGGGAGCATGCTAAGAGACAGCCGAATACCCGCCACGAGCATGGGAGGACGTCATGAAAGCACAGGTCGGAGACCGCATTATCCTGGCGGGCACAAGGGTTGACGACCCGGTGCGCGATGGTGAGGTGCTGGAGGTCAAGGGAAGCGACGGCGGTGCGCCTTACACCGTCAGGTGGAGCGACGGGCATACCGGCCTGGTCTATCCGGGACCCGGCGCCGTCATGAGGGTCGAAAGCGGAACCGGCGAGCACAGAGGCTCTGAGGACACCCAGAGTGCTGCGATGGCCAAGACCTGGCGGGTACAGGTGTCGGTGGTTGAGACCGGGGACAACACCCGCGCCACTGCCCTGCTCATCTCCGACCAGCCAGGTGAGTACCGAGCCCACGGCGACAGCCACCGCAGCCCAGGAGACGAGTCAAAGGGTGTCATCGGTGACGAGGTGGCCGTGGCCAGGGCTCTTCGCCACCTCGCAGACTCACTGCTGGCTCAAGCCGAGTCAGACATCGAGGCCGCGACGGGCACAGACGCATACGTGCGCCCGCTGTAGCTCCGACACAGTCAGGCAGCCGCAGTGCAAGGACAACACAGTTCAGAGGCGCCCTTGATCAGCAACACGTAACGACCGCCGCTCAGGAGCCGTATGCCGTCTTGACTGCTCTTCGAAGCTCCGAACGCGGCCATCGCACGGCGAGCACGATGATAGCGAGCAGGCTTGTGCCCGCGCAGACCGCGACAGCAGTGGCCGGGCTGGTGTGTTCAGCCAGAGCGCCTGCGACCAGGAAGGCAGCCCCGCTGGCAGCCACGGAAAGTGCCCCACCGAGACCGAAGACCCTGCCACGCATCTGGTCGGGAACGACCAGCGAGAAGGTGGACTGCAGCGGCAGCATGAAAGCCTGTAGCACCCCACACACGAACCACAGCAGCCAGGTGATCGGCACCGGCGGGCCGAACACGGTCACCAACAGAGGCAACGGCATCAGCAGTGCCATCACGATGATCCGGGAGTTCTGGCGTTCGGGCTGCCAGCGTCCCACCATCACCAGGCCAACCACGGCGCCGAAGACAGGGGCCGCCATGAGCAGACCGCCGAGGCGATTTGACCCGGACTGGTCCTGCGCATACGCGATCGCCACCGCCTCCGGTGCCGCGGTGGCCACCACCGAGCACAGGCTCAAGGCAAGCAGAGAGACCAGAACCGACTGCCGGAAGAGATATGTGGCACCATCGCCGATGTCACGAAAGAACCCCATGACGCCGGCGGCCGGTGTGCCACGGACGGCCCGTGCTGGAACGACCAGTGTGATGACCAGTGCCGAGAGCAGGAACGTGACAAGGTCGAAAACCAGTCCCTGAACGGCTCCGACCCATGCCACGACAAACCCACCGAGGGTCAGCCCGATGGCCTGGTTGATCTGCTCACTCATGGTGCCAAGGCCCAGCGCACGGGCGTAGAGCCGACGATCAGTGAACAACTCGGTCATCAAGATCTGACTGGAGGGGACGACTGGCCCACCCACAAGCTCGATCAGGAAGAGCAGGGCGAAGACAGTCCACAAGGGTCCATGAGCGGACTGATCCAGAGCAGCCATTCTCATCGTGAGAATCAGGACGCCCACCAAGACTGCCCGCAGCAGGTGCGCGACGATCAGGACGTGTTTGTACGGGACCCGGTCTGAGATCGGCGCGAGCAGACTTCGTCCAAAGACGCTCGGCAGGAGACTGACGGCGAAGGTGGCTGCGGCGGCAAACGCAGACCCGGTCTGATCCAGCACGAAGGCAGCGACCACGACCCTGGCCAGGTAGTCGCCCCACGTCGACAAGGCAGCCGCGAGGAAGAGCGCCAGGTAGCCGCGAGTCTTGAACACCTCGGAGTATGGGGGCATGGCACGGCCCCGACCTGGCTCCTGCGGGGTCCCGTCCATCACGAGGCCGTTCTCACGACCGCGACTCGTAGAAGTTGAGATCCACAGCGGCCCGAGCGCGCCTTGCCAACCGCCGATAAGCCTCGGCCAGCTCATCGCCGGCCCCAGCCTCACGACCCACGATCCGGCCGATACCGTCGGCGTCTCGAAGGTCGCTGGGAAGAGCGTCGACCGGGCGGCCGCGCCACAGGACCGATGCGTTACGCAGCGCTGAGGCAAAATTCCAGGCCTGCGCCATGGTCTCGACATCGGCGGTCGGGATCAGACCCGCTCTGCCTGCGGCGGCCAACGCCGTCAGGGTCCCGGTCGTACGTAGTCCCTCGACCTCGTAGCCATGGCGAAGCTGCACCAGCTGCACGGTCCACTCAACGTCGGAGAGCCCGCCCAAGCCCAGTTTGAAGTGCGTCTTCGGGTCCGCGCCACGTGGCAGGCGCTCGGATTCCATCCTCGCCTTGAGCATCCGGATCTCCCGCACCGCATGTGCGGACACTCCCCCCTGGGGCCACCTGATCGGGTTGATCAGCTCGCAGAATGCCCGCCCCAGATCGGCGTCGCCCGCCACTGGAGCTGCCCGTAGCAGAGCCTGAGCCTCCCAGGTGACAGACCAGCGCTGGTAGTAGGCGACGAACCCGTCGAGTGAGCGAACCATCGGTCCGCTCTTGCCTTCGGGCCGAAGGTCGGGGTCGATGACCAAAAGCGGGTCCGGACCGGCGGCCCCCAGCAGACGCCTGATCTCCTGGACGACCAACGTGGCCTGTCTCTGCGCGTCGGTCTCGTCCACGCCGTCGTCGGGGCGGTGAACGAACATGACGTCAGCATCTGAGCCATAACCCATCTCGCCACCGCCGAGGCTGCCCATCCCCACGACAAGCAGCCGGGTGCCCAGCGGTCGACCGGTTTCCTCTTCGACCCGCTTGGTGGCGATCTCGAGAGCGGACTGCAACGTGGCACACGTCAGGTCGGTCAGGGCCGCGCTCACGCCGGCGAGGTCCAGCTGTCCGGTGAGATCGGCGACCGCGATCCGGAAGAGTTCCAGGCGTCGGACGACACGGGCCGCCGTCATCGCATCATCGGGCGTCTTTCTGCGCCGGGTGGCCGCCCGCATCGTGGCTAACAGAGCCTGGCGACTGCGAGGCGTCGAGCCTTCGACATCTCCGAGCATGGCTACGGATTCTGGCGCACGTATGAGCAGGTCTGCGGCATAGCGACTTCGGGCCAGAACATGGGCCAGACGCTCGGCGGCGCTGCCCTCGTCACGAAGCATCCGGAGATACCAATGGGTCGATCCCAAAGAGTCACTGATCCGACGGAACGCCAGCAGCCCCGCGTCCGGGTCCGCCTCGTCGGCGAACCAGCCGAGCATGACCGGCAGCAGGGTCCGCTGGATCGCCGCTCGCCTGCTGAGGCCACCAGTGAGGGCTTCAAGATGGCGCATCGCCCCTGCCGGGTCGCGAAAGCCCAGCGCTGCCAGGCGTTCTCGCGCGGCCTCCGGGGTCAGCCGGGCTTCGGTACTACTCAGCCTTGCAGCTGCGATCAGCAACGGGCGATAGAAGAGCCGCTCATGGAGTCGTCGCACCTCGCGCGCCTGCTGCTGCCATTGCTCGACCACCGCCGAGGCCGGGTCACTGCGATGGCCGATGGCCCTGCCGAGCCGCCGCAGATCCGCCTCGCCGCTGGGCATCAGATGAGTCCGCCGCAACCGGAAGAGCTGGATCCTGTGCTCGAGAGTGCGCAACAGCCGATAGGACTCGTCCAGGACTGTCGCATCCTCGCGTGCAACGTATCCGCCACGGGACAGGGCCGCCAGAGCCTGCAGCGTGGTGCCCGATCGCAGTGACCTGTCCGTGCGACCGTGGACGAGCTGAAGCAGCTGGACACTGAACTCGACGTCACGCAGGCCGCCCGGGCCGAGTTTGAGCTGGCGGGCGGACTCGGCTGCCGGGACGTGTTCCTCGACCCGTCGGCGCATCGCCTGAACGTCCTCGACAAAGTGTTCACGACTTGCCGCCTGCCAGACCAGTGGAGTCACCGCGTCAAGGTAATCGCGCCCGAGGCTGACGTCCCCTGCGACAGTCCTTGCCTTCAGCAGTGCCTGGAACTCCCACGTCTTGGCCCACCGCTGGTAGTAGTGAAGGTGGCTGGCAACTGTCCGGACCAGCGGCCCGTTCTTGCCTTCGGGACGCAGGGCTGCGTCCACCGGCCAGAGCGTTCCTTCAGCCGTGGATGCCGAGCAGACCCGAATAAGAGCCGTTGCCAGCTGGGCGGCAACGGTGAGCGCGGCTCTTTCATCGGCGACCGCACCGCCGGCCGGCTCGGCCACGAAGATGACGTCTACGTCAGAGACGTAGTTGAGCTCGCCTCCCCCGCACTTGCCCATGCCGATGACCGCAAACCTGCAGTCGTCCGCGCCCTGGCCGACCTCCGCACGGGCAACGACCAGGGCAGCCTCCAACGAGGCGGCGGCAAGGTCGGCGAGCGCTGCGGCTGTGTGCGGAAGCTCGTCGACCGCCTTCTGCGCAGTCAGGTCCAGCGCGGCGATCCCGAGCAGCTGGCTGCGGTAGGCCACCCGCAGGGCGTCATAGGCAGGAATAGTTCCCGCGCTGGCCAAGGAGAGGGTCACGGCACTGACCATCTCCTCGCGGCGTTGTTCGGCATTCTGGCGCGTGGCGTTGGTGACCGCACGCCAATGACCCGGGTGAGTAGCCAGGTGGTCACCGAGAGCGGAGGACGCCCCGAGCACAGCCAACAGCCGGTCACGGCCTGCGCTGGCATGGCGCAATGCCGCGATCAGCTCCCCGCCGTTGTCCTCGTCGTCGAGGTCGGCCTTACCCAGCGACTCCATCAGGTGCACGAGTCCGAGCAGGGCGAGATCGGGGTCTGCCACCTGACTCAACGCGTCAGGCAGGCCGTCGGCAAAGTCATCGTCCAGAGGATCAGTCAGCCCGGCCAGTGCCGGATCGTCCAGCAGGGTGTCGGCACGAGCCGGCTCGGCGAACCCCAACCGGGCAAGCCGGCCCACACGACTACCAGCCCTTGCCATTGCGCTCACCTGGTCCAACCTACCGAGCGCGGTGCCCTCCGCGCCCGGAAGTATCTACAAACGAGGCAGATATCGCTCAAGCTCGAACGGGGTCACCTGGCCCTTGTAGTCGGCCCACTCGGCCCGCTTGTTACGTAGGAAGAAGTCAAAGACGTGTTCACCGAGGGTCTCGGCCACGAGGTCGGAATGTTCCATGGCGCCGACGGCGTCAATCAGCGACGCAGGTAACGGCTGGATGCCCATCGCCCGACGTTCGCCATCGGTCAAAGTCCACACGTCGTCCTCGGCCTCGTCAGGCAGCTCGTACCCCTCCTCGATCCCCTTGAGCCCCGCGGCGAGCATCACGGCGAAGGCGAGATAAGGGTTGCATGCAGAATCCAGCGAACGCACCTCCACACGAGTGCTCTGAGGCTTGTTGGGTTTGTGCATCGGCACCCGAACCAGCGCGCTGCGGTTGTTGTGACCCCAGCAGACGTGAGCCGGCGCCTCTCCGCCACCCCACAGTCGCTTGTAGGAGTTGACCCACTGGTTGGTGATCGCGCTGATCTCGGCCCCGTGATGCAGCAGACCTGCGATGAACTGCCTGCCAACCTGGCTGAGCTGGTAGGGCGCCCCAGCCTCATGAAAGGCGTTGCGGTCTCCCTCGAACAGCGACAGGTGGGTGTGCATGCCGGAGCCGGGGTGATCACTGAAGGGCTTGGGCATGAAAGAGGCAAAGACGCCCTGCTCCAGCGCGACCTCTTTGATGACCGTGCGAAAGGTCATGATGTTGTCAGCGGTCGAGAGACCGTCGGCATAGCGAAGGTCGATCTCGTTCTGACCTGGCGCCATCTCATGGTGACTGAACTCAACCGAGATGCCCATGCTCTCCAACATCTCGATGGCGGCTCGACGGAAGTCGTGCCCCGTCCCGTGAGGCACGTGATCGAAGTAGCCGGCCTGATCCACCGGAACCGGAGGCGCGCCAGCCTTGATCGGCTGTTCGAACAGGAAGAACTCGACCTCGGGGTGGGTGTAGAAGGTAAACCCGAGATCGGCAGCCTTGGCCAACGCCCGTTTGAGGACGAACCGCGAATCGGCAAAGCTCGGGGAGCCATCGGGCAACATGATGTCGCCGAACATTCTGGCGGTGCCGGGGTTCTCGCCACGCCAGGGCAGCACCTGAAAGGTCCCGGGGTCGGGTTTGACCAGCATGTCGGCCTCGTAGACCCGGGTAAAACCCTCGATGGCACTGCCGTCGAAGCCGATGCCCTCGGCGAAGGCGCCTTCAAGCTCGGCAGGGGCCACCGCGACCGATTTCAACTGGCCCAGCACGTCAGTGAACCAGAGCCGTACGAAACGGATGTCGCGTTCCTCGATGGTGCGTAGGACGAACTCCTGCTGACGATCCATAGCGCGATCCTGCCCTAACAGTGTTTCGTACGGGTTAAGAAATGCGGGCGGCTCCAGATTGGCATCTCAGAACGCCGTTACATCTCATACATCTCAAGCACACGCTGGGCTCCATCGTGACCCGGTATCCCGCTGGCGCCACCCTCGCGTCGCGCGCCGGCTCCACAGACCAGCAGCCGCTCGTACGACGTCTCAACTCCCCAGGTACCGACGTCGGCCTCTGTGTGGGCCCAGGGCCACTGCAGCGACCGGAGGAAGATGTGCCGCCGGGCAGTCCGAGATCGGCCTCGAGATCGAGCGGGGTCCTTGTCTCAAGGCAAAGTTGACATCCTCCCGGCTATGAATGACCGGGATTCCTACCGTGCCACCCGCGCGGCACCTTGGTGGGTTCTCGCTTCACAGGCAGCCGCTGGGACAAGTCCGGCTCTGACGCCGCCTCCACGAGCGTTTAGGGTCTGCGCCAGCCCGGCGGCGACCATGCGACCTTCAACCAGAATGTTCCTGGCAGCATTCAGGTCCCGATCGTGGGTGACACCACACTCCAGGCAGGTCCAGGACCTAACGTCGAGGGGCTTCTTGCCTGAGTTGAACCCACACCCCGAACAGAGTCGACTCGAGGGGAACCAGCGACTGACCTTGACCACCGTCCGGTGGCAACGCAACGCCTTCTCCTGCCAACAACCGCACCAATATCGACCAGCCGGCGTCGTGGACCGACTTCGCCAGCCGGGTCCGGGCGAGCCCGGACACGGCCAGGTCCTCCACGTAGATCGCTTGGTTATCGCGAACGATGCGGTGGGCCAGCTTGTGATGTGCGTCCAGGCGGGTATCCCGGACCTTACGATGCTGGACAGCGACCCGGCGCACCGCCTTGGCGCGCCTGATCGATCCCTTCGTCTTCCTTGCCAGTGACTTCTGTGCCCTGGCCAACGCCCTCGCCTTCCGACGCAGGTGGCGAGGGTTCTGAACGACCTCACCAGTGGACAAGACGGCGAGACTCGTCAGGCCAAGGTCGATCCCGACATCGTTGGTGCTGCGGGGTAGCGGTGTATCTGCCACCTCAACCACAAACGACGCGTAGTACCGGCCGTCCGCCTCCCTGATCACCGTCACACTCGAGGGCACCGACGGCAGGACACGCGACCACACCACGCGAACATCCCCGACCTTCGCCACCCGCACCCCGCTGGTAGTGACACTGAAGCCGTTGCGGGTCAGCCGGATCGAGGCCCGGTTGTCCTTACGAGACCGGAACCGTGGATGCCCCACCTTGCGGCCTTTGCGCTTGCCGGACAGGGAGTCGAACCAGTTCCGGTACCCGCGCCGCGCGTCCTGGCACGCTTGCACCAAAGCAACTGACGCGACCTCCCCCAGCCACTGCCGCTGCGGGGTGGTCTTGGCCAGGGTAACGACCCTGCGCTGCACCTGCGTGTCGCTGATCTTCTCACCGGCCGCATGAGCGTCGCGGCGGGCGCGAAGCGCGTCGTTGAACACGACCCGGGCGCAACCAAACGCCCTGGCCAACAACTGGGTCTGGCCAGGGGTGGGGTAAGCGCGGTAGCGGTAACCAGCGAGCACCCGCTCAACGTAACGTCGCACACTGACAACGCCATTGCTGTCCGT
>CABEBK010000069.1_pt1 | contig 9609 bp, 10 predicted proteins | sample 3132581 | NCBI WGS metagenome assembly CABEBK01 (sample SAMEA5534345, study PRJEB31848) | metagenome | biome: tundra; feature: field; material: soil | place: USA | collected 2013-05 | depth 0.45 m | reverse complement strand
CGTTGACGTCATGCGCCCACTGTCGCAGGTCGCGTCAGGAGGGCGCCGATGAGGGTCAACCTCGCCGAGGTCACCATTCGGCGAATGATCCGTCGGCGTGGCGCCAGATGGGGTTGCGCCAGTGGTGGCCCTCCTGGGCGCGTTCGACCACGTAGTCCTCGTTGACGTCGATCCCCAGTCCCGGGCCGGCTGGGATGGTGACCATGCCGTCTTGGTAGGCGAACACCGTCGGGTTCGACAGGTAGTCCAGGACGTCGTTGGTCTTGTTGTAGTGGATGCCGAGGCTCTGCTCCTGGATGAAGGCGTTGTAGCAGCCCGCATCGATCTGAAGGCAGGTGGCCAGGGCGATCGGGCCAAGAGGGCAGTGCAGCGCGAGGGCGACGTCGTAGGCCTCGGCCATGAAGGCAATCTTGCGGGTCTCTGTGATGCCGCCGGAATGGGAGGGGTCGGGCTGGATGATGTCCACGGCCCCGCTGGCCAGGATGGTCTTGAAGTCCCAGCGCGAGAACAGCCGCTCGCCGAGTGCGATGGGGGTTGGGGTGTTCCGCATCGTGCTCAGCAGGCTGTCGAAGTTCTCGCTCAGGACGGGCTCTTCGATGAACATCAGCTTGTAGGGCTCGAGCTCCTTGATGAGGACCTTGGCCATCGGCTTGTGCACCCGTCCGTGGAAGTCGACGCCGATGCCGATGTTCTGCCCGACTGCGTCCCTGACCGCGGAGACGTTGGCGATGGAGCGCTCCACCTTCTCCCAGGTGTCGATGTACTGCATCTCCTCGGTGCCGTTCATCTTCACCGCGGTGAATCCGCGGTCGACGGCGGCCTTGGCGGCTGCGGCGGTCTCGGCGGGACGGTCACCGCCGATCCAGGAGTAGACCCGGATCTTGTCGCGCACCTTGCCGCCGAGCAGCTCGTGGACCGGCACCCCGAGCGCCTTGCCCTTGATATCCCACAGCGCCTGGTCGATGCCGGCGATCGCACTCATCAAGATCGGGCCGCCGCGGTAGAACCCGCCGCGGTACAGGACCGTCCAGATGTCCTCGATATTGCGCGGGTCCTTGCCGATCACATACTCGGACAGCTCCGCGACGGCGGCGGCCACGGTGGCGGCCCGTCCTTCGATCACGGGTTCGCCCCAGCCGACGATGCCCTCATCGGTCTCGATCTTGAGAAAGAGCCAGCGTGGCGGGACCGGGTAGGTGGTGAGCTTGGTGATCTTCACGCTTTGTTCTCTTTCGATGCGAGAGCTTCTTCCAGGGCTGTGGTCATCCAGACCGCTCGCTGGGATAGTTCGTCGACGGTGATGCCCGCCTTGAACAAGGACGAGCCGATCCCGAAACCGGTGGCTCCGGCGTGAAGCCAGGCTCCGATATTGGTAGCATCCACGCCGCCAACAGGAATGAGCCCGATCTCTGCAGGAATGACAGCGGTCCATGCCTTGAGCCCGGCAATCCCCACCTGCTCCGCGGGGAAGATCTTGACGGACCGAGCTCCTGCGCCGATGGCCGCGAATACTTCGCTGGGGGTCGCGGCCCCGGGGAAGCTATCCATTCCAAGCCGCACAGTCTCCGCAATGACAGCGGTGTTCGTGTTCGGCGAGACGATGATCTGAGCCCCGGCTTCGTGGCACTGGCGGACCTGGTCAACCGTGATCACCGTTCCCGCGCCAACCACACAGTCGGCAGGTAGCGCGGCCTGCAGGGTGCTGATGGTGCGCAGAGGATCCGGGGAGTTCAGCGGAACTTCGAGCGTGCGGAACCCGGCCTCATAGAGGCACTGGCCGATACCCGCCGCCTCCGCGTTCGTCAAGCCACGAAGGATCGCGATCAGAGCGGTGGACGCCTTTTCGGTTGCTGTATTCACGGTTCAGCCCTTCGACTGCTATGTCGTTGTCGTTGTTCATTTGTATCGGGTGTGGTGAGTGGGGTCTCGCCCGGCTCCGGATGAGCTCGCCCACCGGGCAGAGCTGGACGGGGCAAAATTGCGGGATCAGCATCTTGACCCTGCTCATCGAGCACGGTGTCGTACGGATAGAATTGCCGTCGGATTGGCCGACCAGACCGCCGACAGAAGTTCCGCCGCCCTTGGTCAGCGGGGCTGCCCGGCCGCGGTCCTGTGCAGTTCCTCAGCCGTGTTCGGCTCTCGCCTGCAACCGGCATCACCAGCATCACAGACAAGGAGCACGCACAGATGAGGAGCACCACCACACCGGCCCCCTACGCGGAGGCGCTGTTCAGCCTCGAAGGAATACTGGCCGTCGACGGTGGGTGGCTGGCGCGATGAGGATCGTCATCACCGACTGCGACCACGACTCGTTCGCTCCCGAGCACGAGGTCACCGACCCGATCGGCGTCGAGCTTGTGCTGACGCAGTCTCGCACCGCGACCGAGCTGGTCGCGAACGCCTTTGGCGCTGACGCCATCCTGGTCCAGTACGCGCAGATCACCGCCGAGGTGATGGATGCCCTGCCAGGGCTGCAGGCGATCGGGCGGTACGGCGTGGGCGTGGACTCCGTCGACGTGACTGCGGCGACAGCACGCGGGATCGGGGTCTGCAATGTGCCGGACTACTGCACCGAGTCCGTCTCCGACCACGCCATCGGCTTGGCATTGGCCTGCGCCCGAGGCATCCCGCGCCTGGACCGCAGCGTGCGGGCCGGTTCGTTCGACCTGACCGCCGTGCGCCCGCTGTACCAGACCCGCGGACAGGTCTTCGGGGTGATCGGCATGGGACGGATCGGCACGGCAACGGCACGTAAGGCTGCCGGGCTGGGTTATCAGGTGATTGGCTACGACATTGCCGCGGAGCCGGGAGCGACGACTTTCCACGGGTTCGCCTCGGTGCGCCTGCAGGAACTGCTCGTGCGCTCGCAGGTGATCTCCCTGCATACGCCGTTGACCGATGTCACCAGGGGCATGATCGGCGCTGAGCAGCTTGCGCTGATGCGCGGCGACGCGATCCTGGTCAACACCAGCCGCGGAGGCGTCGTGGACACGGAGGCACTCGTCGAGGCGCTGGGTTCCGGCGGCATTCGCGGAGCCGGCCTGGACGTTCACGAGTCCGAGCCCCTACCCGTCGAACACCCGCTGACCACCTTCGACTCCGTCGTGCTCACCCCGCACCTGGCCTGGTACACGGAGGAGTCCTACATCGACCTCAAACGCCGCACCGTCGCCAACGTCATCGAGGTCTGCGCCGGGCGCGTCCCGCGCAACATCGTCAACCCCGAGGTCCTCGGGGCACCAGAACACAGCAACCGCAACGCCGCCGGCTCTGCAGCCGTCGCGACAGGAGTATGAGATGACCACGATGAGCATCCCCTTCGACCTGAGCGGCAAGACGGCTGTGGTGACCGGTGGTGGTCGTGGCCTGGGGCTGGGCATCTCGGATGCGCTGTTGGAGGCTGGCGCGGATGTGATCGTCTTTGGTCGTAGCCCGCTGCCGGTCGCGCTGACCAAGCACGCTGCCGAGCTGGGGCGCCAGGTGGACTTCGCCGCTCTCGACCTGGCGAACTCCGACGCGATCGCTGCGGCGGCCGATCAGGTGCTGTCCGCCCGCCGGGTGGACATCCTGGTGAACAACGCCGGTACCCAGGACCGTTACCCCGCCGTCAACTTCCCGCTGGCGGCGTGGGACTCGGTATTGGACGTCAACCTGCGTGCGGTGTTCCAGCTCTGCCAGCAGTTCGGCCGGCCAATGCTGGAGCGCGGTGAAGGCAAGATCGTCAATCTCGCATCGCTGCTCAGCTTCCAGGGCGGGACGACCGTGCCCGCGTACGCCGCGAGCAAGGGCGCCGTCGCGCAGCTGACCAAGGCGCTGTGCAACGAGTGGTCGAGCCGGGGTGTGAACGTCAACGCGGTCGCGCCCGGCTACATGGCCACCGAGATGAACACCGCCCTGCTGGCCGACCCGGTCCGCATGGAGCAGATCTCGACGCGGATCCCGGCAGGTCGCTGGGGAGAGCCGGAGGACATCGGCAACGTCGTGGTGTTCCTTGCCTCTCCGGCTGCGGCATACGTTCACGGCCAGGTCCTCGCCGTCGACGGGGGCTGGATGGCCCGATGACCGACGGGCCGGCCCGTGACCAGCCGGCTCCCGGCCTCATGCCAGTCCCTACGGAAACACATGTCAGTTCAGTCTTTCCCCTACTGAAACGGATCTCCTCATGAATGTCGTAGCAGCAACGGATCCCCTCACCGATGTCCTGCCCGCCCTGAGCGCCGCACGTCTCGTGCCGGTGGTCGTCCTCGACGATGCCGCCGACGCCGACTCCCTGGCCGGCGCCCTGGTCGCCGGCGGCCTGCCAGTCGCGGAGGTAACCTTCCGCACCGCTGCTGCCCAGGACTCGATCCGCGCGATGGCCGCACGCGGCGACATCCTGGTCGGTGCCGGCACCGTGCTCACCGTGGCGCAGGTCGACCAGGCCGTGGGCGCCGGTGCCCGCTTCGTAGTCTCGCCAGGCCTGTCCCGTGCAGTCGTGGAACGTTGCCAGGAGCACGGCGTGCTCGTGCTTCCCGGTGCCGTCACTGCGACCGAGGTCCAGGCAGCACTCGAGCTCGGGCTGAGCACCCTGAAGTTCTTCCCGGCCGGGACCTCCGGCGGCGCTGCCGCGATCAAGGCTCTGGCTGCGCCCTTCGGCAACGTCCGCTTCGTGCCCACCGGCGGTGTCGGGCCCAAGAACCTGGCCGAGTACCTGGCCGTCGCCGCGGTCGCCGCTGTCGGCGGCTCGTGGATGGTTCCCCGCGACCAGATCAAGGCTGGCGACTTCGCCGGTATCACAAGACTGACAGCCGAGGCCGTCGCCCTCGCTCAGAGCTAGCGGCTGCACTTCAACCGTTCCGGACGTCCAACGAGCACGTCAAACTACTTCTGGAGGCATGAGCCGTGGCCACTCCCGAACACACCATCCCCCGGCCGTCTCCCAACGCGTATGGGGATGCTCCGGGAAGATCCATGTCGAACGCTGTCGCGGATGCCGTCGCGAAGGTTGCCACCGCGATCGGACGGCCCGCCCGCCTCGGCGTGGCGTTCTCCGGTGGCGTCGACTCCTCGGTGCTCCTCGCAGTTGCCGTGCGCGCGCTCGGCCCGCGCCGCACGCTCGCGATCCTCGGTGTCTCACCCAGCCTGGCCGCTGACGAGCGGGCCGCGGCCCACGCCGTCGCCGCATACATCGGTGCGCCGATCCTCGAGATCGAGACCCACGAGGGGGACAACCCTGCCTACCGGGCCAATGGCCCCGACCGCTGCTTCCATTGCAAGGACGAGCTCTTCACCCGCATCTCCGACGAGGTGGCCGCGCGCTACGGGCTTACGGCTGTCGCCTATGGCGAGAACGCGGACGACGCGATCCGCGCCGACCGGCCCGGCTCGCGAGCCGCGGCCAATCACGCGGTCCTGCGGCCCCTGGCCGACGCGGGCCTGGACAAGGCGGCCATCCGCGCCGTAGCTCATGCCCTGGGTCTTCCCAGCGCCGATAAGCCCGCCGCGCCCTGCCTGGCCTCCCGCATCCCGCACTTCCAGGAGGTCACGCCCGAGAAGCTGCGCCAGGTCGAAGCCGCGGAGTCGGCCCTGCGCTCGCTCGGCCTACGCGAGTGTCGCGTCCGCCACCACGGGGACATCGCTCGGATCGAGCTGCCCGTCGAGGACCTCGTGCGCGCGGTCTCGACAGGGCTCCGGGAGGACATCCATCGGGCGGTGACCGCTGCCGGATTCCGGTTCGTGGCGCTCGACGTCGCCGGGATCCAGTCCGGCGCCTTCACCCTGTCTCTGGTCCCCGTCCGTGGTTGAGGACGCGCGGGCCAGCCGCCACGACGTGGCGCCCGAGGCTGACGACTGGGTTGCTCCCGCCGCGCTGGCCGGCTTCGCAGAGCTGGACCACGACCGCGCGCGCCGCCGCGGATACCCCGAGGCCATTTACTGCGAGCACAAGAGCCCCGCCCAGCTGCGAGCGATTGCTGCCGCGGTGCGATCGAACGGCACGCAAACTCTGTTCACCCGCGCCGACGCCCTGCACGCCAAAGCTGTGCTCGCCATGCTGCCAGATGCCATGTTCGACGTCGAGGCGCGGCTTCTCGCCTGGCCGCCGGAGCCTCCGGAACCCACCGGCGGCCTCGTGGTCGTCGCCGCGGCCGGCACCTCCGACCTCCCGGTGGCCCGGGAGGCGCTTCTCGTGGCTACGTATCTCGGCCGCTCGTGCGAACTGGTCATGGACGTCGGTGTCGCGGGCCTGCATCGAGTACTCGGAAGGCTGGACCTGCTCCGCCGGGCACGCGTCGTCGTCGTGGTCGCCGGAATGGACGGCGCGCTGCCCAGCGTCGTGGCGGGGCTGATCGCCGCGCCCGTGGTGGCGGTGCCGACGTCTGTCGGCTACGGCGCGGCGTTCGAGGGCCTGGCCCCTCTGCTGGCCATGCTCAACGCATGCACGCCCGGGGTAGCCGTTGTCAACATCGACAACGGTTTCGGCGCCGGGCACATTGCCGCCCAGATCGCCGCCCCGTTGTAGACCGCGGATCGTCAGGCGGGTGACCAGAGGCCACAGTCAGTTCGGCATGGACCGGCCTGGCGTCAGCCCAGCCAGCACAGCAGCGGCGACAGCCTGGTTCAGCACGTGCCGAACGGGTTTCCCGGACGCCGCGGCCACCAGTGCTACGTCCTCGAACTCCGGTGTCGCGGTGACAATCTCGCCGCGGATATGGGCGAGCTTGACGCGAACGCTGACGCCGTCGAACTCAACCGTCCGCCACGCGCGCTCCAGCGCTGTCTTACGCACCCTCGTCTCCCGCACGCCCAGCGTCGGAACCAGCGCGAACACTCGCGCGCGCAGCTCAGGCATGCGTTCGGGCGCAGCCAGCACGGCCAGCGTGTGGGCCGGGCGGCCCTTCTTAGCGAGGGTCGGGATGAGCCACGCGTCGTCGGCCCCCGCCTCGAGCAGCGCCGCCAGCACGCTGGGCCACACTCGGGGATCAAGATCGTCGACGTTGGCCTCCAGCACCACGGCGTCGCTCGTCGCAGGGCTCACCGGCAACGTGCCAATCACCACGCGCACGACGTTGGGACGGCGCTCGTCCTCGCGGGTGCCGGCACCGACCCCGACGGCGGTCACGTCCAGCTCCGGTAGCTCCTCGCAGGCGTCCGCGAGGGCGACGACGACGGCCATACCGGTCGGCGTGGCCAGCTCGCCGGCGCCGCCGCTGAAGACACGCCACCCCGCTGACAGCTCGAGTACCGCAGGAACCGGGATGGGCATCTGGGCGTGGGCCGTCCGGATCGTCCCCGAACCGAGCGCAACCGGTCCCGCTGTCACGGATCGGACGCCGAGCGCCTGCAGCGCTGCAGCGACGCCGACGACGTCGGCGATCGAGTCCCAGGCGCCAACCTCGTGGAAGCGCACGTCCTCGACCCGAACGCCATGGGCCTGGGCTTCGGCCTCGGCCAGCCGGGCGAAGACAGCGACCGCCCGGGCGCGGACGGCGTCTTTGAGGTCTGCGTTCTCGAGAAGGGAGCGAATCTCGGTCCACTGCCGGTGCGGCAGGTCCTCGGCGACTCTGTCGACGTCGACCTTGGTTGCACGCATCCCGGCGCGGTGCACTGTGCTGGCGCTCAGGCGAACGGTGCCCGGGATGACAGCCTCGATCGCAGCCTGCAACGCGCCCAGCGGGGCCCCGGCGTCGACGAACGCGCCCAGGAGCATGTCTCCGGCGACCCCGTTGCGGGCGTCTATCCATGCGTGGCAGCTCGAGGATGGCGATGGCCCACCGGTTGGAGACACGTTCACAGCTTCAAGGAGTCGGTCGCAGGGTCGTCTCCGGTCAGGTCGAGAACCGCGCGAGGAACGAAGTCATGGGTGCTGGCGAGAGCACGCGCCGCGGTTGCATGGCCGAGACTCAGGCGTGCCGCAGGGGTTTCCTCACCGAGCAGCGCCGATAGGTAACCGGCAGCGAAGGCGTCACCGGCGCCCACAGGCTCGACCACCTGCACGTCCAACGCTGGTACGAATGTCGACGTGGCGCCATCGAACTCCGTGGCACCTACAGCCCCATCTTTGACGATCAGCAGGTTTGCCGGCCCGACAAGTGATCGGACGTCGTCGGCTGACCTGGTACCCCAAAGGTGCTGCGCCTCGTCCAGCCCTACGAACACTATGTCCACTTCGCGGCTAAGACCGAGCAGGATCGGCGCCGCTACGCCTCTCGACCAAATCCCGCGGCGGTAATTTACGTCGAAGGACAACAGCGTGCCACTCGCCTTGACCCGACGGACCAGTTCGCTTGCCAGCTCGGCGCACGAGGATGACAGTCCAGGGGTGATGCCAGAGAAATGGACCAGTCTCGCGGAGGTCAGCGGTAACCGGTCGAGCGTGGCGGGGCCCATGCGTGACGCCGCCGAGTTGTCACGGTAGTAGTAGACGCACGTTCCGTCGGGATCTGGGTCTTTGAAATACACCCCTGTGCGGGCATCTGCGTCGCGGTCCACCAGCGACGTATCGACCCCAGCGCGTGCGAGTGTGTCAAGGATCCGATCGCCTAGGGGATCTGCGCCAACGCGACTGACCCACGCAACGTCGTGGCCCATTTCGCTGAGGTAGAGAGCGACTGTGGACTCCGCCCCTCCGACGCTCAGCCGGAACAGGTCAGCTTCTGCGAGAGGCACGGGTTCACGAGGGGTCACCATCACCATCGTCTCGCCGAGGCAGAGAATCTGTGGTGCACCGGTCCGATGAAACATCGGCCTTCAACCCTCTCTGACATTGACCTGGTTGTGGTGGTCGCCTAATTTGCAACCTCCCGGACGAGGGGAAAAGCCAGAGCGCAATAATCTTGACGAGCCGCACTGACATGCCACGATCCTCGGTGAGCATAGCGGAGCACACAGGGCAAGACCGTTGCGTGTGCTGGCTCGCCGACGCGCAGTCATGGTCGGACCTACCCGGTCCTCGCTAGCTCGACACACCAAGGGATACGGAATGTTCGAAAGCTCGGTACCCGTCGAACGGCATTTTGACTGCATATCTGCTGGTCAGGGGCCCAGGCTGGACGTCATGCGCGACATGGTGAGGCTGTGAGCAGGCGCGACAGGCAACGGCTCGAGGTCATCTCCGCTGCGGTCGATGCGATCGTGCGACTAGTCGACAACGTGGGTTACGGCAGCATCCTGCCGGCCATGAATGGCGACTGTGTCTCGGTCAGGCCGCGGCGCGCGAGCTCAACGGCACCAAGCAACGATGCATCTGCGCCGAACCTGGAGTTCACGATCTCGGGCGGAAAGGCAAGCGCGGTGTGGAGTCGGGCCCGCAACGGGTCCAGGAGAAGATCAGTCGCCCGGCTCATCCCACCACCGACCACGACGCGCTGCGGATCGAGCAGCAGCACGCAGGTGAGGATATGCCGGGCCAGCTCGTCGACGCCCGCGCGGACAAAAGCGGCCGCCTCGGAGTCGCGCCGCGCCAGGTCGAGAATGGCACGGGCGGTGCCATCGGTGCCGAAGCGGTGCGAGGCGCGCTCCCCCAGGCCACGCCCGCCCATCAGCTCCTCCAGGGGAGCGCCCTTCCCGGTCCAGTCGATGTCGCCTGTCGCGCCGATGACGGCGTACCCGATCTCCCCCGACGCCCGGTGC
>CABEBK010000065.1_pt1 | contig 9814 bp, 9 predicted proteins | sample 3132581 | NCBI WGS metagenome assembly CABEBK01 (sample SAMEA5534345, study PRJEB31848) | metagenome | biome: tundra; feature: field; material: soil | place: USA | collected 2013-05 | depth 0.45 m | reverse complement strand
GCAAGAAACCAACGCGGTCATAGACCCTGGCCAGGGTGGTACTAGCCACATCCCGGGCCCGCTCGGCACCGTCGGCGAGTATGCGGTCGAGCTCGGCAGGGTCGGCTAGCAGAGCAAGGGTGCGATCACGATATGGCGTAGCGGTGTCAATGACAATTTCCGCGACGTCCTTTTTGAGGTCGCCATACCCTCTACCCTCATAGTCGTTCTCCAGTGCCTCGATCGAACGCCCTGACAACGCGCTGAAGATGCGCAGGAGGTTGGAGACCCCCGGCTTCTGCGCCTCGTCGAAATGGATCTCACGCCCTGCGTCGGTGACCGCTGACCTGATCCGCTTGGCGATGGTCTTGGGATCCTCGAGCATGTCGATCACCCCGCTCTGGCTGACGGCGGACTTGCTCATCTTGGATGTCGGGTCCTGAAGATCATAGATCTTGGCGGTCGCCTTGACGATGTGCGGTTCCGGGACGGTGAAGGTCTTGCCAAAGCGGCTGTTGAACCGCCCGGCGAGGTCGCGGGTCAGCTCGAGATGCTGACGCTGGTCCTCGCCGACCGGGACCTGATCCGCGTCATAGAGCAGTATGTCCGCAGCCATCAGCACTGGATACGTGAACAGGCCGACGGTCGTGCCCTCGGCGCCGTGCTTGCCGGACTTGTCCTTGAACTGTGTCATCCGGCTGGCTTCGCCAAAGCCGGTCAGGCAGGAAAGGACCCAGGCCAGCTGGGCGTGCTCGCCGATGTGACTCTGGACGAAGAGGGTGGATCGGGCGGGGTCAACGCCGGCCGCAAGGTACTGCGCAGCGGTAGCCCGGGTGCGGTCGCGCAAGGTGGCTGGTGCGACCTCGACCGTGAGCGCGTGCAGGTCCACCACGACATAAAACGCATCGTGCGTATCCTGCATCTCCACCCAGTTGACCAAGGCGCCGAGGTAGTTGCCCAGGTGCAACGAGCCGGTCGGCTGCATCCCGGACAGCAGACGCGGCTTGCGGGTGGTCTTGGAGGTCGCGTGCGCACACATGCGCGCCATTCTGTCGCGTCCACCTGTCGGGTGACCGTGTGGGGTCGCCCCCCGGCGGCGAGCGCCGTCAGTAGCGAGCGAAGTCCGTAGCGATGGTCCACTGGCCTCCGGCATAGATCGCAGTCACGCCGATCCGGGTCAGCCGACCGTCCAGGATGTTGGCGCGGTGGTCCGGCGAAGCCATCCAGGCGGCCATGATGGCGTCAGGGCTGGCATTGCCGCGTGCCAGGTTCTCAGCCACTCTGCTCGCACGGCAGACCCGCAGGATCGGGTACATCGACTCGTGGTAGAAGTACCCGGTGCTCGCTAGGTAGTGCGCCCAGTGCGCGGAGAACCACAGTGGGCAGTACGTGGGCGTGAGCCTGACCCGACCTGCGCTCGCCCGTGTGGCGTTTATCAGGTAGGTCAGCCGAGCTTCGTAATTCGCTCGGTCAGTGGTGGTGGACGCCTGCGCCGAAGGAGCCACGGCCATGGCCGCAGGGCCTAGAGCCAGAGCCATCACCACGATGGCCCCCAGACGGTGGGCGAGAGCTTTCGGTCCAAATCTCATACTTCAAGCGTCAAGCTGACCGCTCGAGCAGGCAGGCGCTTCGGGGCTCATGTCAGCCGTCCGGCAACCAAAAGGTAGCCGAACGGCTGAACACAAATCGGCTCATTCTGACCCGACGGCCGGTGGTACGCGCGGGCACCACCGGCCGCCGGCTCAGCGAATCAGGCCAGCGCTGCGGCGAGGTTCTCGTCGATCGCAGCCAGGAACTGCTCGGTGGTCAGCCAGCCTTGGTCCGGGCCCACCAGCAGGGCCAGGTCCTTGGTCATCTTGCCCTGCTCGACGGTCTGGACGCAGACGCGCTCAAGGGTCTCGGCGAAGGCCGTCACCTCGGGGGTCCCATCGAGCTTGCCGCGGTGCTTGAGGCCGCCGGTCCACGCATAGATCGAGGCAATCGGGTTGGTGGAGGTCGGCTTGCCCAGCTCATGCTGGCGGAAGTGCCGGGTCACCGTGCCGTGCGCAGCCTCAGCCAGGGCGATCGAGCCGTCCGGGGTCATCAGCACCGACGTCATCAGGCCAAGCGAACCGTAGCCCTGCGCCACGGTGTCGGACTGCACGTCACCGTCATAGTTCTTGCAGGCCCAGACGTACCCGCCCTCCCACTTCATGCACGCTGCCACCATGTCGTCAATCAGGCGGTGCTCGTAGGTCAGCCCTGCGGCGTCGAACGCGTCCTTGAACTCGGCGTCGAACACTGCCTGGAAGATGTCCTTGAAGGCGCCGTCATAGGCCTTGAGGATGGTGTTCTTGGTCGAGAGGTAGACCGGGTACTTGCGCTCTAGGCCATAGTTCAATGACGCGCGGGCGAAGTCCTCGATGGACTTGTTGAAGTTGTACATGCCCATGACCACGCCACCGTCCTCGGGGATGTCCACGACGTCCAGCTCGATGGGCTCAAAGGCGGAAGCATCAGTGGGGTGCCAGGCGATGGTGACCTTGCCTGCGCCGGGAACCTTGAAGTTGGTGGCCTTGTACTGGTCGCCGAAAGCGTGACGCCCGATGATGATCGGCTTGGTCCAGCCCGGCACGAGCCGCGGGACGTTGCTGATGACGATCGGCTCACGGAAGATGGTGCCACCGAGGATGTTGCGGACCGTACCGTTGGGCGAAGGCCACATCTTCTTCAGGCCGAACTCCTTGACTCGGGCCTCGTCCGGGGTGATGGTTGCGCACTTGACACCGACCCCGTACTTCTTGATGGCGTTCGCCGAATCGACCGTGATCTGGTCGTCGGTCTCGTCGCGCTTCTGGATCGACAGGTCGTAGTACTTGATGTCGACGTCCAGGTAGGGGTGGATCAGGCGGTCCTTGATGAACTGCCAGATGATCCGCGTCATCTCATCGCCGTCGAGCTCGACGATGGGGTTCTGCACCTTGATCTTGCTCATGCGTGTGGCTCCTCGGTTCGACCGCTGGTAACTTCGCTGAACTGATCCCAGATTACCTTGACATCAAGATACTTTGTATTTGGCCCACACGCCGCAGCCGGGCGCAAGATAGAGGGTGCATATCACAGCACCTGACGAGCGCCGCAAAGGTCGCTGCTAACGTCGAGTGACAACACTCTCCGCCCGAAGGGGCGCAAGCCAAAGGGGCACAACGCAGTGAGCACTTCTCCAGTCAAAGTCGCCGTCACCGGCGCCGCAGGCCAGATCGGCTACAGCCTGCTCTTCCATATCGCCAGTGGTGCGCTCTTCGGTCGGGACACTCCCGTGGAGCTTCGGCTGCTCGAGATCGCCCCGGCGCTGAAGGCCCTCGAGGGAGTCGTCATGGAACTTGACGACTGCGCCTTCCCGACCCTTGCCGGTGTCCAGATCGGCGACGACGCGAACACGATCTTCGAAGGCGTCAACCTCGCACTGCTCGTCGGCGCGCGTCCGCGCGGTCCGGGCATGGAGCGCAGCGACCTGCTCGAGGCCAACGGTGCGATCTTCACCGTTCAGGGCAAGGCCCTCAACGACCACGCCGCCGATGACGTCCGCATCACGGTGACCGGCAACCCGGCCAACACCAACGCCCTGATCGCGATGAGCAACGCGCCCGACATCCCCCGCGAGCGCTTCTCGGCACTGACCCGCCTCGACCACAACCGCGCACTCGCACAGCTGGCCTCCAAGACCGGTGTCAGCGTCACCGACATCCGCAAGATGACGATCTGGGGCAACCACTCTGCGACGCAGTACCCGGACATTTTCCACGCCGAAGTCAACGGCCAGAATGCCGCCCAGCTGGTCAACGACCAGGCCTGGCTTGAGGCCGACTTCATCCCGACCGTCCAGAAGCGCGGTGCGGCCATCATCGCTGCCCGCGGCTCGTCCTCGGCTGCCTCGGCCGCGTCGGCGACCGTAGACAACGCCCGCGACTGGATGCTTGGCTCCGCCGTTGATGACTGGCTCTCGATGGCCGTCGTCTCCGATGGTTCCTACGGGGTCCCCGAGGGCCTGATCTCATCCTTCCCGGTGACCACCAAGGATGGCAGCTACGAGATCGTCCAGGGCCTGGAGATCGATGGCTTCTCCCGCGGGCGCATCGACGCATCAACGGCCGAGCTGGTCGAGGAGCGCGACGCAGTCAAGGCTCTGGGTCTGATCAAATAGACCAGAGTTCCACTCCCCAAAGGCAACTGCCCGTCAGCACCTCGTGCCGGCGGGCAGTTGCCTTTGACGTCCAAGTGAGTTTGCCGTGCACGTTGCCTGCGCCGACTGTCCCGACTCAGCCCCTTGGTCTCAGATCCAGGGCGATGACAATGACAAACAGCGCAGCGGCCATCCCCAGCAGGAACAACACATCAGCCAGACGAGAGCGCACGACCAGCCCGCCAGCTCGCGATGATGGCAGCGCCAGCCTGATCAGCGCTGCGCCAAAGACGGTGCCGGCGAGAATGAACCCACCCCAACGAACCTGGCCGAAGCCGATCACCGCCAGACCCACGATCAGGGCGGCGGCGACCAACCACAGGGCACCAAAGCGGGCAGAGGTCACATGCCGACCGCACGCTCGGCGGCCTCGACAACATTCGTGAGCAACATGGCGCGGGTCATCGGCCCCACACCGCCGGGGTTCGGGGTGAGCCAGCCGGCAACCTCGGCCACGTCATGGTGGACGTCGCCCACCACTCGCGACCTGCCCTCGTCGCCGGCCTGGCGGCTGACGCCCACGTCGATGACCGCTGCTCCGGGCTTGACCATGTCCGCCCGGATGATGCCGGCCACCCCGGCCGCTGCAACGACGATGTCTGCGCGGGCAACATGCTGGGCCAGATCGCGGGTTCCTGTGTGGCACAAGGTGACGGTGGCGTTCTCAGTACGCCGGGTCAGCAGCAGGCCGAGCGGTCGCCCCACCGTCAGACCGCGGCCGATGACGACGACATGGGCGCCTGCGATCGGGACGCCATAGCGGCGAAGTAGCTCGATGATGCCGACAGGGGTGCACGGCAGGGGCGCTGCCTGCCCGAGGACAAGACACCCCAGGTTGTATGGGTGCAGTCCGTCGACATCCTTGCTCGGATCCACCCTGGACAGGAGAGCAAACTCGTCGAGCCCCGTCGGCTGCTGCACGAGGTAACCGGTGCACGCCGGGTCGGAGTTGAGCTGATCGACGATGGCCTCGACCTCTGACTGGGTTGCGCCCGCCGGAAGGTCATGGCGAATGCTGGCGATGCCGACCTCAGCGCAGTCTTTGTGCTTGGCGTTGACGTACCACCGCGTACCCGGATCCTCGCCGACTCGTATGGTCCCCAGACCGGGAACGATGTCGCGTCCTGCCAGTGCCGCGATCCGGCTCTTGAGCTCGTCCTTAATCGTTGCGAGGGTCGCCCTGCCGTCCAAGATCTGCGCCGTCATGTCCTGAATCCTTCCACAAGGCACCGCTGCCCGACCGTGCCGGTCCCCCGGCCGCGACTAACTGCACGGGATCCTGAGACAGAGGCAGGGAGGCCGGCAGGGGGAACGTGGCACTGGGCAGGAGCTCCGGGCAAAGTTCCTTCGGCACAGAAGCAACCCCACAAGGTGCTTCTGTGCCGAAGGAAGGTCACCAACGCCGTCAGCCGCCCCTTGTGTGCGGGACCGCGCCAGCTCAGTGCGCGAAGTGCCGGGTACCGGTGAAGTACATGGTGATGCCTGCTGCGGTGGCGGCCTCGATCACCTCGGGGTCGCGGACGGACCCGCCGGGAGCAACGACGGCCCGGACACCGGCGTCCAACAGCACCTGGAGCCCGTCGGCGAACGGGAAGAAAGCGTCCGACGCCGCCACCGAGCCTGCCGCGCGATCCACGCCGGCACGAGTGACCGCCAGATGACAAGAGTCCACCCGGTTGACCTGGCCCATCCCCACACCGACGCTGGCACCCCCCTTGACGAGCAGGATGGCGTTGGACTTGACGGCACGGATGGCCCGCCAGGCGAAGCCCAGGTCGGCCAGCATCGCGGCATCGGCCGGGTCGCCGCACACGAGCGTCCAGCGCGACGGGTCATCGCCGCCGGTATCGCCTTGGACTACTGCATCGATCTTGTCGCGAGTCTGCATCAGGACCCCGCCGCTGACCGCGCGGAAGTCAACCTGGTCGCCGCGCTCCATACCCTCGGGCAGCTTCAGCAGACGGATCGCCTTCTTGCGCTGGAGGATCTCTAGCGCCTCGGGCTCGTATCCCGGAGCCACCACGACCTCGGTGAACACCCCGGCAACCTGCTCCGCCATCGTCGCTGTCACGAGGCGGTTGGTCGCGATGACGCCGCCGTAGGCCGACTGCGGATCGCACGCGTTAGCGAGCTGATACGCCTTGGCGATGTCGGCTCCGACCGCGATCCCGCACGGGTTGGCGTGCTTGATGATGGCCACTGCCGGTTCACTGTGGTCGTAGGCCGCACGCTGGGCGGCGTCGGCGTCGATGAAGTTGTTGTAGGACATCTCCTTGCCGTGCAGCTGCTCGGCCGTGGCGATTCCAGGGCGCCAGTGGGCATAGAGCGCGGCCCTCTGGTGCGGGTTCTCACCGTAGCGAAGGACTTTCGCCCGGGTCCACGTCGCGCCGACCCACGCAGGGAAGCCGGTGCCATCACTGGTGTCGGTCAGCACGCTGCCCATCCAGCTTGCGACAGCGAAGTCGTAGCTTGCAGTGTGAACGAACGCCTCCGCCGCAAGAGTCTTGCGCTGGTTGAGCGTGAAACCGCCGCCGCGCACGGCAACCAGCACCGAACCGTATTCGGAGGGGTTGGTGACGATCGCGACGCTTGCGTGGTTCTTGGCCGCGGCCCGCATCATGGAAGGCCCACCTATGTCGATCTGCTCGATGCACTCCTCCTGGAGGGCACCTGAACTCACCGTGTCGGTGAACGGATAGAGGTTGGAGACAACCAGGTCGAACGGCTCGATGCCGAGATCAATCAGCTGCGCCACGTGATCAGGGTTGCCGGTGTCGGCGAGGATCCCGGCGTGAATCGTGGGGTGCAGGGTCTTGACCCGACCGTCAAGAATCTCTGGAAAGCCGGTGAGGTCCTCAACCCGCATCACCGGGACCCCGGAGTCGGCAATCCGCGCGGCAGTTGAGCCCGTCGACACCAGGGCGACTCCTGCCTCGTGCAGGCCCTTCGCCAGGACCTCCAACCCTGCCTTGTCGTAGACAGAGATCAGCGCCCGACGGACGACGCGCTTGCCGGAAGCATTCGACTCGCTCACGAGATGGTGACCTTTCGTTCTGTGACAGAGTAACCATTGCGGACCATCCGGCCCACGCAGTCGACGAGCATCTGGCGCTCGGCAGTCTTGATGCGTTCGTGCAGTGTCTCGACAGTGTCGTCCTCATGCACGTTGACAGCTCTCTGAGCCACGATCGGACCCGTGTCGACGCCAGCGTCAACGACAAACAAGGTGCAACCGGTGACCTTCACGCCATAGTCGAGGGCCTCCTTCGGACCCTTGACGCCGGGGAAGGACGGCGACAGCGCCGGGTGGGTGTTGACAGTGCGTCCACCGAACTGATGCAGGAACGCTTCGCCGGTCAGCTTCATGAATCCAGCCAGAACCACCAGCTGGGGACGGTACACCGCCACTTGTAAGGCGAGCGCTGTGTCCCATTCGGCGCGCGTCTGGAAGTCAGCGACACGGCAGACAAAGGTGGGGATCCCCGCACGCCGCGCGCGAGTCAGGGCCTCGATGTCGTCACGATCAGCGCCGACCGCCGCGATGCGAACGCCGTAGGCCGGGTCGGCAGTGGCGTCGATGAGCGCCTGGAGGTTGGTACCGCAGCCCGAGACAAGGACCACGATAGAGCCGGCGGTCGACCCGGTCTCCGTCATATTCGTCACGATGGGAGACGATATCGGACGTCGCACCTGCTCTGCCCACCGTCCCATCCCAGGAGCCCGCTTTGGCCTCGCCTCACAAGTCATCCGTTCTGCCGCCGGGGGAGGCACATTCACGACGGTCCGCCGTGCTGCTGCTTGTCGGTCTGATCGCCTCCACCACCCCGTTGCCGTACACAGCGGTAGCCGTGATCCCGGTGCTATGGGCCGGGGTCGAGTCTGTCCGCTCGATCGGGGCCAGGTCAACAGCCCGCTCGAGCGCCCGGTCAACGGCTCAGGCAGCGGCCCGGCCACCGGCACGCGGCATCGCGTCAAGCTTCGTCGGCCTGCTTCTGGCGTGTGTTCTCACGGTGGTGGTGCTGTTGCCCTACGCGTTCTATGGCAGCGCCAAGAGCCTGCAAGACTGCACCCAAGGGGCGAACACAGCGATTGCCGCAGCGGACTGCAGCTCTCACTTCAACAGCAGTCTCGACTCGATCTTCAATGGCTTTCTCAGTTCCGGGAAGCACGCAGGTGGCTGAAAGCGACGACAGCCGCGGCCCCGACTAACAGCTCCCCCAGCACTGTCGCACCGAACGCCAGCGAGGGTGCCCCTAACCCACCGAGCCGGGCGGCACCGAGTGAACCACCCGCCAGAGAGCTCGCCAATGTCAGGACCAGGGCAGCGATCAGACATGCCCATGCGGCGGTCACGGCCTTGGCCCGCCAGGATGAGAGCCTGGCCACTACGTGCAGGGCCCGCCAGCCGACCAGAGCTCCGGCGGCAACCGGGATCATGACACTGAGCCACAGGCCGGCAGGCAACGCGCCGGGTGCCGGCACCGCACCCAGAACGGGAATGAGCGGTAGCAGGCCTGGGCTGGAGTGCGACCAGGTGAGTGCGGTGCCCTGACCGAGGCTGAAGCCGGGCCCCGCCATCCAAGAGGCAGCCCAGAGCGCGACGTTCGGCAGGACCATCAGCTGACCGAGAGTGAGCAGTACGATACCGACAGGATCGGCGCCCAGGGCGTCGTAGAGTCGCCCGATCCGACCCAGATGGATCACGACCATCACGAGAGTCAGAGCCAGCCCGGCGCCGAAGATCGCGAATACCCCCCACAACCCCGGGCGGATGGCCCGGCGCAGATGTATCGGCAGCCGGGCTTCCAGCCACCCCGAAAACTCGGGCGCCACCGAACCGATCTGGCTCCGGAACTCCCGCAGGAGGGCAATCAGCACCGAGGCCGCGCCAACTACCGCCGTGCCCATGACGGACCCCACGACCGAGGCGTGGAGGGGATCGCCGGCCGTGACGAGGGCGACGACAAGTCCCACCACGGCATACCCCGAGACGAAGGCGACGCTGGCCTCAACCACGTCGCGACGTACGACTGCCCACCCGCTCAGCCTGCGCGGGCGCTGGTCGTCGAGCTGCATGAGGATCCGACGGGCTGCGATGGTGGCCACGACCAGCGGGATGGCAGTGAGCAACATGGGCATCAGCGAGATCGCGGCGGGCCCCGAGCTCAGCTGTACGCCGTTGGCCAGCAGCCAGATGCAGGAACCGACCGACAGCGCCCGAGGCCAGCCCACTGAGCTTTGCGGGCTGGCGACCCAGGCCAGGAGCACGGGCAGCACAATGACCATCATCGACACCAGGGCCGCAGAAGCGCCGGACAGCGCTGAGGCCAGCCGAAGGAGGACACCAGCGAGCGCATTGGCGGGTGTGCCCTTGACCGGGATGCGGCGAACACGATCGAACAGACTCATCAGGCCTCCATGTTCGCCGCTGACGAACGCAAGACGGACGGGGCGCGCCGCCCGCGCCGAGAATGTGCCCAAGAGAACCGCAAACAGAAGCTACAGACTCGGGGTCTTGGCCAGCTGGTCCGCCGGCGGCGCGCTCGTGGGCGCCACTGAATCCCATTGGGTGAAGTCCAAAGTGCCGATCTTGGCGCTCTCGGCGCGCAAGAG
>CABEBK010000060.1_pt1 | contig 9978 bp, 9 predicted proteins | sample 3132581 | NCBI WGS metagenome assembly CABEBK01 (sample SAMEA5534345, study PRJEB31848) | metagenome | biome: tundra; feature: field; material: soil | place: USA | collected 2013-05 | depth 0.45 m | reverse complement strand
CCTGGTTCACCCCGATCCGGTTGCCCTCGAAGGCGAGCACGGACCCAGCCATGTAGAGCCGCCATACCCTTGCCCGGCCGGCGGTGCTGAGTTCGACCGCCTGCTCCCAGTTGGCTTCAAGGTTCGCCACCCACGCTCGCAGCGTGAGCGCGTAGTGCTCTCGCAACGACTCGACATCACGGACCTCGAAGCCTGCCTCCTCCAGTGCCGCAACCATCACGGCCAAGGGCTCGAGCTCTCCGTCGGGGAACACGTAGCGGTCGATGAACGACGTTCGAGAGAAGCGCTCGGGCGGGCCGGGCCGGCGGGAGATCGCGTGGTTGAGCAACCGGCCGCCCGGGCTCAGCAATGCGAACAGGTCCTCCGAGTATGTCGGCAGCATGGCCTGACCCACGTGCTCGGCCATGCCAATGCTGGCAATCGCGTCGTAGGGCCCGTCGTCGACATCGCGGTAGTCCTGGACCCGGATCTCCACCCGATCACCGACACCTTCTTCGACAGCCCGGCGACGGGCATAGTCGGCCTGTTCGCGCGAGAGGGTAATGCCGACGGCCTCAACTCCATACTGCCGAGCAGCGTTGCAGACAAAAGCTCCCCAGCCGCAACCGACGTCGAGGACGCGCATGCCCGGCTCGAGCCCAAGCTTGCGCGACACGAGATCACACTTGGCCAGCTGAGCCTCATCCAGGCCGAAAGCCGCTCCCGGCTCCTGGTCGTAGTAGGCGCACGAGTACGCCATGGTCTGTCCGAGCACCAGCTCGTAGAACTCGTTGCCGACGTCGTAGTGGTGGGCGATGGCCTTGGCGGCACGAGCCTTCGAATGACGCAGCCCTCCCAGCTTCGCCTCCTCGGCCGGCGGTCGTGGTGGCCGACCCACGATCCCCAGGCGCAAGGCCGCCTTGACGATTGCCCGCCGCGTCGAGCCGTCGATTACCACCCCGGGGCCGAACTCCGGATCAGCAACCTGCTCCAGTACCGACAGGGCGCTCAGCAGGTCCCCCCCGATGAGGATGTCACCGGACACGTAGGCTCGTGCGAAGCCCAGCTGGTTGGGGGCCCAGAGCAATCGACGCAGGGCATGAGGACTCGTGATGGTTAGCTGCAATGGGGCGCTAGGTGGGCCTAGCTCACTTCCATCCCAACAGGTCAGGCGCACGGGTGTGCTCGCACCCAAACCGGCCTCGACCAACGGGGCCATGACGTCCGCCACATTCACAAGAGCCTCTTTCGCCTCAGGATCGACGACCAGGACAACCTCGAGTGAGGTTAGCAGCGTAGGGGGTTCCGGACGGGTAACCACGCGCCCAAACCTGAGATGGTGAACGGCAACCACTCCGTGCGGGCTGACAAACCCCAGAACCAGCGGCGTGAGATCCTTCGGCTGGCCGTACCGGCGTTCCTGGCCCTCGTCGCAGAGCCACTGTTTCTGCTGGCCGACTCCGCGATCATCGGCCACCTGGGCACCACGCAACTGGCTGGACTTGGAGTGGCCAGCGCCGCGCTCATCACAGCGGCCAACATCTTCATCTTCCTCGCCTACGGCACCACATCGATCGTCGCCCGTCAGGTGGGCGCCGGGTCGCAGCGAGCCGCGGTCAGCGCAGGTGTCGACGGCGTGTGGCTGGCCATCGGGATCGGCCTGGTCGTCGGCGCTCTCGTCGCCATCTACGCCGCGCCGCTGTGTGAGCTGTTCGACGCCTCCCCCGCAGCTTTGGCCCAGGCGGTGATCTACCTGCGTGTGTCCGCAGTCGGGATACCCGCAATGTTGGTGGCCCTGGCTGTGACCGGAGTCCTGCGCGGGCTACAGGACACGAAGACACCCCTGGTCGCGTCCGTCGTGGGTTTCAGCACCAATATCGTGCTCAACCTGCTGTTCGTCTACGGCCTGCACCTGGGCATCGCAGGCTCCGCCCTCGGCACCGTTGTCTCCCAGAGCGGTATGGCGGCCGCTCTGGTCATCGTCGTTACTCGCCACGCGCGCCAGTTGGGGGCAAGCCTGCGACCGCACCCGGGACGAGTGCTCAGAGCCGGGCTGGACGGCATCCCGCTGCTCGTCCGGACACTGGCTCTTCGCGCTGTCCTTCTCGTGACGGCCTGGGTCGCCGCCGGTCTGGGAGACGTGCCGCTGGCCGCCTACCAGGTGGCCGCCACCATCTGGACGTTCCTCGCGTTCTCCCTGGACGCACTGGCTATCGCAGCCCAGGCACTGACCGGCAGAGCCCTGGGCGCCGGCGACGTCGCGAGCGCCCGGTCGGCCACCCGAACGATGCTGACGTGGGGTGTCCTCGGGGGCGGGTTGCTCGGGATCCTTATGCTGGCAACACACTCGGTACTGCCCGTGCTCTTCACGCCAGACCCCGCGGTGCAGTCAGTGCTGGCCGCCGCCCTTGTCGTGGTAGGACTTTCCCAGCCCATCGCAGGGTTCGTGTTCGTCTTGGACGGGGTGCTTATCGGGGCCGGCGACGGCCTGTGGCTCGCCGTCGCACAGGTCGTGGTTCTCGCGCTCTATCTGCCCCTGATCCTCGCGGTCCGGGCCACCGGGCCGTCCCTGCTGGCCGGCACGGACACCGTCGGCGGGCAGGCTCATGCGATGACGGTGCTGTGGCTGGCGTTCGTCGCCTTCATGGTGCTGCGCGGACTCGCGCTGGGCTGGCGGGCCCGCGGCGACGCCTGGCTGGTCACCGGCGCCACCCGCTGATTCATGCGAAGGGCCTGAGATGACTTCGCTGGTTAGTCTTCGCCTGTTCGTATGCCGATCGTGCCGCCCTGGTAACTGGCTGGCTCGACACCTCTGCGACCGGAACCTCCCACCACGACCCGCTTGACGGCGAGCCGGTCTCCAGCGCGCACTCCACATGGACAACCGTGGTGCGGGTCGCCGCCAAAGCCTCGCTCAGGCACGCCCTGAACGAGCCCATAGTGTCGGCACGCAGTACCTGAGCTCCGAGGCTGGCAGCATTTGCGGCCAGGTCGATTGGCAGGATGTCGCCGTCGAGACGGCCGCTGTCGCCGCGGTAGCGATAGTGGGTACCGAACTGTGGCGCACCAACGGTTTCGGAGAGCCCGCCGATTGACGCGAAGCCGTGGTTCTGCACGACTACCACGACGAGCTTGATTCCCTCTTGCACTGAGGTCACGAGCTCCTGGGCCATCATCAGATAGGACCCGTCACCCACCATGACGATGACCTCACGATCGCGGGCGGCCATCTTGACCCCGAGCCCTCCTGCGATCTCGTAGCCCATGCAGGAGTAGCCATACTCCACCTGATAGGCCTTGGCGTCACTGGTCCGCCACATCTTGTGCAGGTCGCCGGGCATCGAGCCGGCTGAGCACACCACCACGTCGCGCGCGCCCGACAGGTCGTTGACCGCTCCGATCACCTGAGCCTGCCGCGGGACGGCCTCCAGATCTCCACCAGGGTCGTACGACGCCGCGACCTCACCGTCCCAGGCCGCTGCCAGTTCGCTTGCCCGGCGCGTATGTGCCGGTTCTGCTCGCCACCCCGCGAGCTGGGCTGTCAATGCCAGCAATGCTTCCCGGGCATCGGCCACCACGGACAGACCCGAGAGCTTGTGCGCGTCCAGTGTTGCGAGATTGATGTTGACGAACCGAACGGCAGGGTCTGCGAAGGCACTCAGCGATGCGGTGGTGAAGTCGCTTCAGCGGGTGCCGATACCCACCACGAGATCGGACTCGGCGGCCAGCGCGTTGGCTGCGGTCGTGCCGGTCACCCCGATGGCGCCCACAGCCTGCGGGTGGTCCCACGCCAGGGAGCCCTTACCCGCCTGCGTCTCGGCGACAGGAATGCCTGTCGCCTCCGCCAGCTGACGTAACGCCCGCGTCGCATCGGAGTAGGCGACACCGCCACCGGCCACGATCAGCGGGCGCGCCGAGGCACGAATCGCGGCAACCGCCTGCCCGAGCACCGCCGTCTCGGGCCGGGGCCTGGCGATGTGCCAGACCCGGGCGTCGAAGAGCTCAACCGGCCAGTCCCACGCCTCAGCCTGCACGTCCTGCGGCAGGGCGATGGTCACGGCTCCGGTGTCGCCCGGGTCGGTCAGTGCGCGCATCGCGCCGAGCAGCACGGACGGGAGCTGCTCAGGTCGCCAGACCCGGTCGAAGAACACTGACACCGGGCGCAGCGTGTCGTTGACGGAGACGTCGTAGCCACCGGCCGACTCGAGCTGCTGCAGGACGGTGCCGCTGGCCCGGGTCGCAAAGACGTCACCGGGCAGGAGAAGAACGGGGATCCGGTTGATCGTCGCCAGCGCCGCCCCGGTGACCAGGTTGGTCGCACCGGGGCCCACGGACGTCGTGCAGGCCAGCGCCTGAAGGCGGTTACGCATCCGGGAGAAGCCAACCGCGGTGTGCACCATGGCCTGTTCGTTTCGGCACTGGAAGTACCGCAGCGTCTCCTGGTCGCGTTCGATCTCATGTTGCATCAACGCCTGACCGAGTCCAGCGATGTTACCGTGACCGAAGATGCCGAAGCAGCCCTCGATCAGCCGTTGGCGGGTGCCATCACGCTCGGAGTACTGGCGCGCGAGGAACTTCACGACCGCCTGGGCGACGGTCAGCTGAATCCTCTCCGTCACTGGCGCCCACCGAAGGGAAGCCGCGAGTCGACCTTCTGAGAGGCCCACGTCTTGCGTACCCAGGCATGATCGGGGTCATCGCAGATCAACATCTCGCGCCTTGCCGCCGGACCTGCCATCACGTTCAGGTAGTACATGTCGTATCCGGGCGGCGCCATCGAGGGACCGTGCCAACCACGCGGGACCAGGACGACGTCACCGCTGTGGACCTCAGCCATCACGTTGATCGGCCGGTCTCTGGTGCCATAGACCCGCTGGTAGCCAAAGGCATGTGCCGACCCTCGGGCATCGCCTTCGGCGCGCATCTCGAAGTAGTAGATCTCCTCCAGGACGCTCTCCCGGTCCTCGTGGTGCTCGTCATGCTTGTGCGGCGGATAGGACGACCAGTTGCCCGCCGGCGTCAGCACCTCGCAGGCGATGATCGACTCAGCGTTGAGCACCGACGGAGTCCCGAAGTTGTTCACCTGGCGTGAACAGCTCCCAGCGCCCCTTAGCTCGACGACGGTCTCCTCAGCGGGGATTCGCCTGAAGGGCAACGGCTCTGACGCCTTGGCGTGCGGTAGGGCAATCCGTGCACCTGCCGTACTGGTGAGCGTGAAGGTCGAGCGCACCGGCACGTAGGCGAAGTCGGTCGGGCCTGCGAAAGGCCCTTCGCGCCCGAACAGAAACACCAGCTTGCTGTCGCACTCCACCCTGACCTGTCCGGACAGTGGCAGAACAAGCCACTCGAACTCGCGACCGGTGATCAGTCTCGACTCACCCGGCGCCAGGGTCACGACATACAGGCCGGTGTGTTCCCAGCCGGCCTCCCGCGGCCCGATGGCCACCTCGAAACCTGCCCGGCTCGCCGACCCCGCCTTGCGATGCCACTCACTCATGACGCACCTCCGTGGACCAGTTCGGCGGCCACGCGATTCGCGGCCGAAGCCTCATTCTTGGGTGTCTGCTGTTCGCCCATGCGCTCTTCGACCTCATGTTCGGTCGGCATGGCGGTCGAGCACTCCAGCCGCGAGGCAACAATGGCCCCGCCAACATTGGCAAACCTCAGCACTCGCTTCAGCGGCCAGCCAGCCAACAGCCCATGACAGAGTGCACCGCCGAAGGCGTCCCCGGCGCCCAGGCCGTTGACCACCTCGACAGGGAAGGCGGCGACCTCAACCCGCTCGTCGCGAGTGCGGGCCAGCACCCCCTTCGGACCCTGCTTGACCACCGCAAGCTCGATCCCACGCTCCAGCAATGCTTCTGCGGCGCGGTCTGGGTCTGTCTCGCCCACCGCGACCTCGCATTCGGCACTGTTCCCGACAACAACGGTCACCATCGACAGGGCTCGGTCCACCTGGGCGCGAGCCTCGCCGAGGTCGACCCAGAATGTCGGCCGATAGTCGAGGTCGAGGATGGTCAACGGCGCGCGGCCTCGGGCCTCCCATGCGGCAAAGTGCGCGCTTCGACTCGGCTCTGCCGACAGCCCGGTCACGGTGGACCAGTAGACCGAGGCAGAGCGCACGACCTGCGGATCGATCTGCGCTGCCCGGATCTGCAGGTCCGGGGCCGCCGGATAGCGGTAGAAGTGCAGCGGGAAGTCGTCGGGCGGGAAGATCTCGCAGAACGTGATCGGCGTGGGCAGCCCGTCGACGACCGACACGAAACGGTCGTCCACTCCGAGGTCACGCAGAGCCTGATGGATGAACTTCCCGAAGGGATCAGCACCGGTGCGGGTGATGACAGCCGTGCGCCGTCCGTGCCGTGCCGCAGCCACCGCGACGTTGGTCGGGCTGCCACCGAGGAACTTGCCGAACGTCTCGACGTCCTGCAGGTGGGTGCCCGACTGCAGTGGATACAGATCAACCCCGACCCGCCCGATGGTGAGCACGTCGAATGCGGCTGCGTCCGATGCTGCCGCGTGGAACCTGACAACGCCGGCGTTCATGACAGTGCCTCGGCAATGGCCAAGAGGTGATCCATGCCGACGCGGACGTCGGCCAACGGCCCGTGGTGTCCCGTCTGTGGAGGTCCGGTCAGGATCATGTCCTGCTCGAGGACGTACCACCCGTCGTACCCCGAACGTTCCAGTGAGCCGACGATCGAGGCGATGTCGACGTCGCCCTGACCCAGCGGACGGTACATGCCCCCGCGTACCGCGTCGGTATATGTCACCTCCCCAGACTGCACCCGTCTGACCCAGGCCGCATCAACATCCTTGAGGTGGGTATGCCGGATCCGTCCAGCGTGCCCGGCCGCGAGCGCCGCCGGGTCCGCGCCACCGATGAGCAGGTGCCCGGTGTCCAGACAGAGACCGATACCACTCCCCTCGAGCACCCGCTCCACATCGTCGGCGGTCTCGACCATGGTGCCGACGTGCGGGTGCACGGTGGCAGTGATTCCCATCCTGCTGGCGAGAAGATCAATCCGGTCAAGGTTGAGCAGCAGCATCTGCCAGCCATCGTCGTCGAGCCCCGACCGAACGTCATACCCGTCGGCACCGGTGGCGGCCGCCAGAACAAGCGTGCAAGCGCCCATCGCTGTGAAACCCGCCAGGGCCTGCCCGATCTCCCGGACCGGGTCAAGGTCCGGGTCGTGAAGCACGACAGGCACAAAGCCACCGACAGCAGATAAGCCCTTGTCGGCCAACATCTTTGCCTTGTCCTGTGGGTCATCGGGCAGGAAGCCGTCAGGGCCGAACTCGGTTGCGACCAGGCCGACTTCCTGCATCTGTGACAGGACCATCTCGCAGTCAAGCTGCCAGCCCCAGCCCGGGACCTCGCACACGCCCCAAGAGATCGGCGCACCTGCCAGGCGGTCCGCGATCGTCATCACCGGCCCACCTCCTGCATCCGTACCGGACGCCCCTGGTGGCACGAGAGGTCACATGCCTCGGCCACCCGGAACGCTTCAAGAGCTTCATCGGCCGAGCAGGGCGTCTGGATCCGGCCGGCGACGAGTTCGGTGAACGCGACCAGCTCGTCGACATACCCCTGACGGAACCGCTCCATAAAGTCGGTGTAGGGCATGGCTGAGGGAAAGTCCACCCTCTCCTCGACCGAGCGCAGGGGTAGTCGGTCGTCCATTCCGACACAGACGAAGTCCTTGCTGCCCAACTCCTCTAGCCGCACGTCATAGCCGCGTGCGTTGTAACGCGATCCGGAGATCAGCGCGATCGTGCCGTCGTCCATGGTGAGCACTGCCGCTGCAGCATCGATGTCATCGGACTGCGCGAAGAAGGCCGCACCCCGATTCTGGCCCACGGCGAAGACGCTGACGACCTCGCGACCGGTGACGAACCGCACGGCGTCAAAGTCGTGGATGCTGCAGTCGCGGAAGAAACCACCTGAGGTGGGGATGTACGACGCGTGCGGTGGCGCGACGTCGTTGGTAGTGCCGCGGATCGTGTGGACCCAGCCCAGGCTGCCGCTGATCACCGCAGAACGGGCGGCCCAGTAGCCCGCGTCAAAGCGACGCTGGAATCCGATTTGAACCGGCACCGAGCCGTCGCCCACACGTTCGGCGATCAGCAGAGTGCTTGCCAGGTCCGAAGCCAGTGGCTTCTCGCAGAACGTAGTCAGCCCGCCATCCTGAGCCCGCCCGATCAGCTCGGCATGAGAACTGGTCTGCGAACAGGTGGCGACTTCGTCCAAGCCGGCCCGGAACAGAGCACCGACGTCGGCCGCGGTTTCGCAGTCAAGCTCCTTGGACACTGCCTGTGCTCGCCCGGGATCAGCGTCGCCCACGACAACCTGCTCGACACAGTCCAGACCCTTGAGAGTCGCGGCGTGGAATGCCCCGATCCGACCAACTCCCGCCAGGCCAATACGCATGCCCCGACCCTACTCACCCTGAACTGCGATGGCACGCGACAAAGGGCACGGATCCGGTAAGAATCCGCGCCCTGAGCGTGTTGTGACGCTGGCGTGCTACATCGCAACAGAGCGCGCCACGTTGGCGCGCTCTGGTTGTCGACGTGTCAGCCGGCGACGACGTCCAGCTTGATCGCGGCCTGCACCTCGGGGTGCAGGCGCACGAGCGCCTCGAACGAGCCGGTCGACTTGATCGCGCTTGAGAGCTCGATCTTGCGACGGTCCAACTGCGGGCCCCCGGCCGCCTTGACGGCATCAGCGACATCACCTTGGGTCACGGCGCCGAAGAGGCGACCGGACTTGCCCGCCTTGGCGACGACCTTGACCGACCTGGCCTCGAGCTGACCCTTCATTCCCTTGGCCTCGTCGAGGGTCTTGACCTCGCGAACCTCGCGGCCCTTCTGGATCGCGGCCACCTGCTTCGCAACGCCCTTGGTCCAACCTGTGGCCAGACCTCGGCGCAAAAGGAAGTTGCGGGCGTACCCGTCCTTGACGTCCACGACGTCACCTGCGGTCCCGAGGCCAGTGACCTCGTGCGTCAAAATAACCTTCATTGTGCTTCTCCTTCTCGGTCAGCTAGCTCAGCGAGCCGAGCTGGAGTAGGGCAGCAGAGCCATCTCACGGGCGTTCTTGACGGCCGTGGCGATGAGACGCTGCTCCTGTGCGGACACACCGGTCACCCGGCGAGCGCGGATCTTACCGCGATCGGAGATGAACTTGCGCAGCAGCGCAGTGTCTTTGTAGTCGATGTTCTCGACCTTTGCCGCCTTGAGCGGGTTGGCCTTCTTCTTGGGCTTGCGCACTACGGGCTTAGCCATCGTGGTGCTCTCCATTCTTGAGAGGAGCCCAGGGCTTTTGCCCCTGGGATGGCATTACTTCCTTGACTTCTTGCCTTTGCTTATCTATCGGTGTTTCAGGGCGACCGGATCGGGAGCCGCGGTGGGAAGCCGCGACCTAGAAAGGAGGCTCGTCATATGACGGGCCGTTACCCCAGCCGCTTTGCGGTGCAGACGGCTGGCCGCTGCCTGCGTTCGCTGGGGCAGACGGAGTAGTGGCCCAGGGATCCACGGCTGGAGCGCCCTGGCCGCTCGTGCCACCGGTAGACCCGACTGCGGACCCACCGCCTTGACCGCCAGCGTTGAAGCCACCGCCTCCGGAGCCCCGCTGGGTGCGGTTGACCTTGGCGGTGGCGTACTTCAGCGACGGACCGACCTCGTCCACGTCCAACTCGACGACAGTGCGCTTCTCGCCTTCCTTGGTCTCGTAGGAACGAGACTTCAGCCGGCCAGAGACCAGCACTCGCGTGCCGCGCTGCAGCGACTCGGCAACGTTCTCCGCCGCGTCACGCCACACCGAGCATCGCATGAACAGGGTCTCGCCGTCCTTCCACTCATTGCTCGTCCGGTCGAACTGACGCGGGGTCGAGGCAACGGTGAAATTGGCTACGGCTGCACCCGAAGGTGTGAACCGCAGCTCAGGGTCGCCGGTGATGTTGCCAATGATTGTGATGACGGTGTCGCCAGCCATAT
>CABEBK010000046.1_pt1 | contig 10070 bp, 6 predicted proteins | sample 3132581 | NCBI WGS metagenome assembly CABEBK01 (sample SAMEA5534345, study PRJEB31848) | metagenome | biome: tundra; feature: field; material: soil | place: USA | collected 2013-05 | depth 0.45 m | reverse complement strand
CCCCTACGGCCGGCTGCACGAAGGCGTGCGGACCCGTCGCAAGGTTCTGCTCATGGCTTCGGGCATCGGCATCACGCCGATGCGGGCACTGCTGGAAGGCCTGGACCAGCGGCCGGGCGAGGTGACCGTGCTCTACCGGGCCGGCTCCGAGAAGGGCCGCATCTTGGTGGACGAGCTGAGCGCGCTGGCGGGCCTGTGCCAGGCACGGCTGTTTGTCGTGACCGGCCGCAGGTTATCTGAGCGACCCAGCTGGCTACCGCAGCAGTATGCCCACCTTGGCGACGTCGAGGCGCTACGCCAGTTCGTCCCGGATGTGGCCGACCACGACGTGTTCATCTGCGGCAGCCCGGGGTGGATGGATGCAGCTGAGCAGGCCGTCATCGACGCTGGCGTCCCGCCCGAACATGTCCACATCGAACGTTTCGCCTACTAACCGCCCACGTAAGCGACCACCTACCAAGTAAAGAGAGCCATGCGACGTATCGTCTTCGCCATCTTGTCCACCATCACCACTGTGGTGCTGCTCTTCAGCTACCACACCAGCACCAACGGCACCACCGTCGCGGCCAGCGGTGTGACGCAGCAGCCGGCAACACCTGCAGCTCCTGCATCACCTGGCTCAGCATCTTCGCCTCGGTCGAACAAGAGCGGGTCACCGACATCGACATCGAACCCGGTCAGCTACACCGGCGCTGTGGCAGACACCCGCTGGGGGCCCGTCCAGGTGCGGATCACCGTCCAGGGCGGCAAGATCTCCGCATCCCATGCGGTTCAGTACCCCCAAGGCACCAGTCGTGACACGGCTATCAACGGCTCCGCGCTGCCCGTTCTGGGCCAGGAGGCGGTCCAGCAGCAGTCTGCGTCCATCGACACCGTTTCCGGAGCCACGGTGACCAGTGGCGGCTACCTGCAGTCGCTGCAGTCAGCGATCGACCAGGCCCACCTGTGAGCCGGCGCGCGTGGGTCAGGCAGATCATGGGTATGCCGATCAGCATCCACGTTCGCAGCGTGGACGTCGACTCGCCGATCGTCGCCCGAGGCGTTGAAGAGGCGTTCGACCTCATGCGCCAAGCGGATCGGCTGTTCAGCACCTACCAGCACGACAGTGAGATCAGCCGGATCCGCAGGGGCGAGCTCGAACCGGGCGACGCCCACCCTCTGGTCCAGGAAGTCATCTCGGCGTGTCACCAGGCGGGTGAGCTCACCCGCGGTGCGTTCACCGACCAGCTACCGGACGGTGACGGCGTCTTGGGCTTCGACCCGACCGGCTTGGTGAAGGGCTGGGCCGCGGACCGGGCTGCGAGCCGCTTGGCGAAGCTTCCGGGGGCGAGCTACTGCCTTAATGCGGGCGGCGACGTCGTGGTCGGAGGCACCGCTACGCAGGCCGGCGAGGGGCCGGGGGCGTTGTGGCGGGTCGGGATCGAGGATCCGCGCGATCGCTCACGCATCGCCGAGGTCGTGGAGCTTCACCACGGCGCAGTGGCCACCTCGGGCACCGCTGCCCGAGGGGCGCATCTCTACGATCCGGGGACCGGGACCTTCGTGCAGCGGACAGGTTCTGTCACGGTGGTAGGACCCACCCTGATGTGGGCAGATGTGTGGGCCACCGCACTGTTCGTCGGACCGGCTTGGCTGCCAGAGCTTCTCTCGGAGTTCGCTGACGGGTACCGAGTGATCCAGCTGTGACCGTGGTCGTGCCGTGAGGGTGAGCGGGCCCATGAGCATCGGGCCCGGCTGCTTACGGCGGTTCACGTGTGCCGCCCAGGAGCCGCAGTCGTCCGGTGGGCGGGTGTGGTTATCCGGGAGCAATGTCGCGGCGGGGCATCAGTGTCTCGTCCTCGGGTGCGGTCAGGCTGGTATGCGCACGCAGCAGTAGTTCGAGGGCGGGCACCGGCAGCGGCGCGCTAAAGAAGTAGCCCTGTATCTGGTCACATTGCTGGCCTCGCAGGAACGTCAGCTGAGGTGCTGTCTCCACGCCTTGGGCGATCACCTCCAGGTCGAGGCTGTGGCCCATCTGGATGATCGCCAAGGCGATGGCTGCGGCATCTGGGCTGCGGGTCACGTCGCGGATGAAGCTGCGGTCGATCTTGAGCTTGTCGATCGGGAACCGGCGCAGGTACGCGAGGCTGGAGTACCCCTTACCGAAGTCGTCGATGGAGATCTGAACACCTGCGGCCTTCAGGTTCGCCAGGGTGGCGATCATGGCGTCGGTGCTGGTCATCAGCAAGGTTTCGGCCAGCTCGAGCTCAAGCAGCCGAGCTGGAACCTCATAGGTATCCAGCGCAAGCAGGACGTCGCCCTGCAGATCACCCCTGACGAACTGCCGTTGCGAGACGTTCACCGACACCTGGACGGGGTCGATCCCGCGCCGCCTCCATTCCCTGATCTGTTCGCAAGCCGCGGCGATGGCCCAACGGCCGACATCGACGATGAGACCGGATTCCTCCAATGAGTAGAGGAACTCACTTGGGCAGATCAAGCCGAAACCGGGCCGGTCCCAGCGCAGCAAGGCCTCCAGGCCAACGACCTGCCCGCCTTTGAGGTCCACCTTGGGCTGGTAGTGCAGGACGAACTCCCCGTTCTTGATCGCACGTCGCAGTGCGGTCTCGAGCTCCAGCCGACGCCACACCTCGGTATTCATCGCGCTGGTGAAGAACTGGAAGGCGTCGCGCCCTGACTGCTTGGCCTGGTACATGGCCGTGTCCGCGTACTTGAGCAGGGTCTGGGCGTCGGTCGCGTCGTCGGGGTGCAGCGTGATGCCGATGCTGGCGGTCACGGTCACGTCGTGGTCATCTAGGTGGAAGGGTTTCAGCAACGCTGTCCGGATCTTCTCGGCTACGACTGCGGCATCGCTGCGGCCCTGCGGGATGGTCAGGATTAGCGCGAACTCATCTCCTCCGAGCCGCCCGACGGTATCGCGGTCGTATAGGCACTCGATCAGCCGGTCGCTGACCTGGATCAACAGCTCGTCGCCGACCTCACGGCCATAGGCGTCGTTGACGTTCTTGAAATAGTCGAGGTCCAGATGCAGGACAGCGACTGTCTGCTTGGTGGCCGCGGCGTGCGCCAACGTCTTGGTGAGCGTTTCGCTGAACAGCGTGCGGTTCAACAGCCCGGTGAGGGCGTCGAAGTGCACGAGGTGCTTCAGACGGCTCTGCGCCTCGATGCGCTCAGTGACGTCGCGCGTGACGGTGACGATGATCCAGTCGGCTCCCGCACGCTGAGCTTGGCGGTGGACCTCGACTGGGAAGGCGGAACCATCTTTTCTGTGTGCAGTCTCTATCGACGCAGTCCGGCGTCGACCCGCGATGATCGCGTCGTACAGGTCCTCCAGCTGAGCACGCGAAGTCGACACCAGGTCCACCGGTCCGAGCTCGAACAGCTCTTCCTTCGAGTAGCCCAACATCTGTGAGGCGGTTGCGTTGACCGCGACGAACCCCATGGTGGTGCGGTTCACCAGGACGATCGAGTCGTTCGTTGCATCCATCGCCGTACGAAAGCGCTGCAGGTCTACCGTCCGTGCCTGCAGCTCCGCGGTCCGTGCCTGGGCCTCTGTTTCAAGGGTCAGTTGGTGGTGCTCCAGGAGGTCGCTGAGCCGCTTCAAGCGCAGGAGGTTGCGCACGCGCAACCACAGCTCGGCCCGATCGACGGGCTTGGACAGGAAGTCCTCGGCCCCCGCATCCAGTGCTGCCAGACGTGCCTCGCGGTCGGTCTGGGCCGTCACCATGATGATCGGGATCTTGCTCGTAGCGGGGTCTGCCTTCAGGACCCTGGCCACCTGTCGCCCGTCTAGCCCGGGCATCATGACGTCCAGCAGGATCAGGTCTGGTGGGTTGTCTGCAATAGCAGCCAGCGCTTCTTTGCCACTGGCGGCGGTGCACGTGACATAGCCTTCGGGTCCGAGCAAGGCCTGGAGCAGCCGACGATTGAGACTCTCGTCATCGACGATGAGGATGGTGGACGGCGCAGTCATGCTGGATGCCGACCCTGATGCGTTGTCCCCGGATCAGCCGGCTGTGGCTCTGCCAGGAGGTGTTCCATGACCGCATAGAGCTCCTTGTACCGCAGCGGCTTGACGATGTACGCGTCGCAGCCGGCGGTCTGGCTCCGTTCCTCATCGGCCTTCATCGCCAGTGCACTCAGTGCGATGATCGGTATGGATGCTGTCGCAGGGTTTTGCTTCAGAAGGGCCGTCGCAGCCAAGCCGTCCATGCCCGGCAGCTGAATGTCCATGAGGATCAGGTCAGGCCCGTCTTCGTGTGCCAGCCTCAATGCTGTTTCCGCATCGAGGGCGCACAGCACGCTGTGACCGGCACTGTGCAGGAGCAGCGAGGTCAGCTTCATGTTCGCCGGGTTGTCCTCGACGACTAGAACTTTGGCCATCCGATGGCCCTCCTAAGTTTGCGGTAGCGCATGTCGGACCTCGGCCAAGAAGCTGGAGCTGTTGAAATCGGCCTTCTCGATGATGCGAACGACGCGGCTCGGATCAGCGTTGAGGACCTGGCGGTCCAGTTCGGTGATCTGTCTGGCAGTGACGACCAGGATCGGGATGCTTGCCGTGCTGGGGTCGTCCTGCAGAGTTTGGACGACGTCGAACCCGGTCACGTTGGGCATCATCAGGTCGAGCAGGATGAGATCGGGGCGCACCCGGTGCGCCAGGACGATGGCCTCTTGCCCACTGTAGGCACGCACCGTCGCATAGGCGGGGCTCGGTAGGTTCATAGCGATCAGCTCTACCGCCTTAGGGTCGTCGTCGACGACCAGAACGGTGCGGGTCTGCGCCTGGTTGTCGCGCAAGCCCAGGCTCGTCAGTGCCACCTTCAGCGCGGAACGACTGAGCGGTTTCTCCAGGATGGTGGCGGCGCCGGGCAACGCCAGTGGACCATCGAAAGTGCCGGAGATGACGACGACCGGGACCGTGGCCAGGTCGGTGTCTGCGCGGATGCCGGCAAGCAGCGCCCAGCTGTCGATCCCCGACAGCTGGGCATCGACCGTGATCAGGTCGAGACCTTGCTGCGGCGCCATCTCGAGCGCCTCCTCGGCGCTGGCGGCGTGCAGGACGGTAAAGCCCTCAGCTTGCAGAAGGTCGCCCACCAGGTCTGCGGCGTCATCGTCATCCTCGACCACGAGTGCGACGCGCTCGTTGGTCTTTGGGACTGTCGCCGTCTGCGCCAGGACGTCGCCGCGTTCTGTGGAGGCGGACTGGGCACAGGCTCGCAGCGGGACCCAGGCCGCGAAGCACGATCCCTCGCCCTCCTTGCTGGCCACGGCCACGGTCCCGCCGAGCAGCTCGGTCATCTGCTTGACCATCGCCAGGCCCAGCCCGGTGCCCTCGAACTTGCGCGCCAGGGTGCTGTCGATCTGGGTGAAGGCCTGGAACAGCTTGGCCATGTTCTCCTGCGAGATACCTATGCCGGCATCGGTGACGCAGATCTCGAGGAACTCGTTGAAGTCGGTGTCGGCCAGCTCGAAGCTGCGCACGGGCCAGGTTCCCTCCAGCATGCCGACCGCGCTTCGCTTGACGTGTCGGGCGCGCAGCGACACCAGACCGCCCTGGCTGCTGAACTTCACCGCGTTGGAGAGCAGGTTGTAGACGATCTGCTTGGTCTTGCGCACGTCCAGCTGGGTGACGCTGAGGTGCTCGTCGAGCTCGAGGTCAAGACTGATGCTGCGCGCCGATGCCTTCTCCCGCACGATGGACAAGGCATTGGACAGGAGCTGTCTTGGGTCCACCGCCTCCAGCTCAAGGTTCATCATCCCGGCTTCGACCTTTGAGAGGTCCAAGATGTCGTTGATCAGCGAGAGCAGGTGCTGACCGCTGGTGAAGATATCCCCGATGTACTCTTTTTGGCTGCTGGTCAACTCGCCCATGAGGCCGTCCTTGAGCGCCTCGGAGAACCCGATCACCGAGTTCAGGGGGGTGCGGAGCTCGTGTGACATCGTTGCCAGGAACTCCGACTTCATCCGGCTCGCATGCTCCAGCTCGACGTTCTTCTCCAGCAGCGTGCGCTCGGTGCGCCGGCGGTCGGTCACGTCGCGCGCAGCCGCCAAGACGCCCTGTAGCTTGTGGTCGCGGTCATGGATTGTCGAGGCGTTGTACGACACGAAGGTCTCTCTACCGTCGCGGGCCCGGACGGTCAGCTCGTAGTCGCTCACCTTGTGTTCGACCAGGACACGCTCGATGGATGCGTCGGCCCGGGCTGGGTCGGTGAAGAAGTCCCTGAACGGGGCACCGATCAGCTCAGACCGGGTGCACCCGGTCAGGGTCATCATCTCCTGGTTGACGTCGGTGATGGTGCCCAGGGGATCGGTCGTCATCAGTGCATCGACGTTGGACTCGATCAGTGAACGGGTGTAGAACTGCTGGTCCCGCAGCCGTTGATCCAGCAGCGCCTGGGCTGCCTCGACCTCCTTGCGGGCGGTGTTGTCGGTCCCGATCAGCAGGTAGCCGATGATGTCCTCTTGAGCATCGCGTAGCGCGGTCACCGAGACGATGGCCGGGAAGCGGCTGCCGTCCTTGCGGACGTACGTCAGCTCGTAGATGTCCTCGATGCCGCGTTTGGCCTTGAAGACGAGCGCCTCGAAACCGGGCGCGATCGGTGTGTCCAGCTCGGCGCTGAGCTCGGCGGCCCGCTTGATCAGCTCGGCCGGGTCGGAGATGTCCGCAGGGGTGATCCGGTCCACCACGTCGACCGCGTCATAGCCCAGCATCGCCTCGGCACCCACGTTGAAGATCTGGATGACACCCCGCTCGTCGGTGGCCATCTGCGAGAAGTACGCGCTGTTGAAGATGGCATCCATCAAGGCAGTGCGGGCCTTGAGCTGCTGGAATCTGTGCTGTGCAGCAACGGTTATGGGGGCCCCGTCGCCGATCCCGGGGGGAACACCGGTCAATGAGCTGGTCATGCCAACCACGATCGGCACAAGTTGTGGGCCGAGTGAGCCGCTCTGTTGGTTCGCTGTGATTGGGTGGCGAGCACGGCCGGAACCTGTCTTGTATGGTGGCGTGTCGGCGGAGAGTGGCTTTGATCTTGGTAGGCTGCTCAAGCGCCGCGTGCTGGCATTCGACCTCGACTACCAGCGGACTCGGCTAGCCTAGTCCGCAAAGCCGTCGTTGACAGATGAGTGTCGGAAACGTGTCTCGTGGGTGAGTCGTGACTCACGACGTCAGGCCCACGCGGACCGTGTCAGAGTTCCCGCTTGGGCGCCCCGCGCTGACGGTATCGACCTTGGTGCTTGGAATCGGTGCCGCACTGTCTTATGTCATGAGCCACTGACCCGAAAATTTTCCCGCCTCCACGGCGGCCAAGCGAAGCGGCCCAGGATCCTGATATGGAACAGGTGAGGCGACGATGAGCTCGGCCAGGTGAACTGAGGTATACCTTGTGGGGTGTTCTTGGCGTAGGGTCTGCTTAGCGTCCGCTGGTGGCGTCGGGTTGTGTCCGTTCCACACTCGACACTCGGTGGCCGTGTTTTGTCATCCCGGGACCACTGAATTGAGTTCGCGTGGAGCAGCAACCGAGCAGTCCGCAGGGCCTGGCCACAGATTTTGCTGACCGTGTCGTCTTGTTACCGATCCGGGAGGTGGCCTGCGTCCCGGCCGAGGTCCCAGCGCACTCAGCCGCTCGTGTGGCCACCGTTGGGCAGCCGCGGGCCAGAACACGCGTCATCCGTGAGGTAGCGGTCATTGAGGTTGCGGGTCCGCTCAGTGAGGTCGTCCAGGAGCTGGATCGGGCGATCCGGCTGGCTCTGGCCGAGGGACCCCGAGGCGTGGTCTGTGACCTGTCGGACGTGCTTGAGGGTACCGACCCTGTCGCGGTCGAGATGCTCGCGACGGTAGGGCGCTATGTTCGCGACTGGTCCGGGACTCCCGTGGCCGTGGCCTGCCCGGATCACCGGGTCCGCGACTATCTGCGTGCACATCCCCTGGGCGGCCATCTGATCCTGACCGCGTCTTTGTTCTCAGCGATATCCGAGGTGCTGGCGACCCCTACCATCGCCGTTGAGCGGCTTCACCTCAGCGCGCACCCGACTGCGTCTCGCGCTTGCCGGGACTTCGTCACTCGTACCCTGTTGGACTGGCGGTTGGGCCGGGTCATTCCCTTCGCCGCCCTGGTGGTCAGCGAGCTCGTGGCCAGCTCATCTGAGTGTGCCGGAACCGACATGGACCTGTCCGTCATCTGGAACCTTGGGGCACTGCGCCTGACTGTTCGAGATTACGGTCCCGCCCTGGCGGGCCAGCGTCGCTGTGGCGCTGACCTGGATGGGCGAGGACTGACCGTGGCCGCCGGTCTCTCACGTGCGCTGGGAGTTCTGCCCACCGCCGACGGCGGTGAGGTCGTTTGGGCTGTGCTCGATGCGCCCAGGCCGCGCCTGTTGACCAGACGAATCCGCTCTGAGTGGATCGGCGCAGCACAGGAGTCGCCCGTATTCACCGACGGCCGTGGCCTGGCGCAGCTGCCGTTCTGCGCAGGGTCCAGCCAGCCACCAGCTTCAGAGGCGATCCGCCCACCTCAGGGTCTGGGCCGAACGCTCGCCCGTTGACGGTTCCCCCCCGGCTGAAACCGGGGGATTCGTCGCGACCGTGGGCGGCTCAACCTCGCCGGCTGTCAAACGCTATCTGCAGAACCAACGCAACGTCTCAGCCACCCTGACATCCCACGGCTGAAGACAGAGGCTTCGCAGACGACTTGATGAATCGCCTGGCTCACATCCACGAAACGTGAGCCGTTGGATTTGACATCCTGGCGGCCATGAATGACCCGGATTCCGGCCGTGCCGCCCGCGCCGCACCTCGGCGGGTTCTCCCCTGGCGGTGTTCAGTGTTGCGGTACAGCGGTGGCCTTGGTTATCGCCCAACAAGACGGAACCCAGCAGCGGGGCGCGGCAGCGGTGAGTCCCAGACCTGTTGGACTGGGCTTGCGCCACCCAAACACCGGGTCAAGACCTCGGCCCAGGTCAGCGGTTACAGGTCATTGCCTGCGTACGAGAGGTTGAAACTCTTGTTGGTGACCGGGAAGTCGGGCACGATCGTGGCGGCCAGGGCCAGCGGCAAGGCGGGCCAGTTGAACCACGATGGGTCCACGATCTTGACCCGGGTGAGGCGCTGGTCAGCGTCGACCTCGACACGGTGCACGATGGTGCCGCGCCACCCTTCGACGATGCCGACTCCGCTTCTCACGCGCCCGGAAGGTTCCTGGGCTGCTGGTCCCTGCGCCGGTGCGGCCCGGAAGCTGAGCTGGTCGGCGGTGGTGATGAGGTGGCTGGCGAGCTGGGTGGAGGCCGCGAACTCGCCCGCTCGCAGGGTGAAACGTGCGAGCACATCCCCGCTGGTTTGGGTCAGCGGCGTGACGGGTAAGCCGGCGGTGGGGTGCTCGAGGCGTGCGTCGGTTGCCAGGCCGCTGGCGCGGGCGACGTAGCCCAGACATCCCAGGTCGCGGGCCTGCTGGAGGGTGAGGACAGCGGTGCCGGTGAAGCGGTCACGGATGATCGTGTTGTCCAGAGTCAGCTGGGTGACTTCCGCGATGTCTTCGGCGAGCCGGGCGAGCTGCCCCGGATTGGGCAGGCTGAGCAGCTCGACCCGGCCGGGGCTGATGGCTCCGCGCAGCAGTCGGTGCCCGGTCGTGGCGTTGTTGATGCGCAGCAGTTCCTCGCGGATCCGTAGTGCGTGTGCGTTGGCTAGGGAGAAGCCGACGTCGTTGGCCAGCGCGCCCACGTCGGCGGCGTGGTTGTAGAGGCGTTCGAGCTCCAGGACCAGGGCGCGCAGCCGATGGGCCGGCTCGGGCATTTCAAGGCCGAGGGCGTCTTCGACGGCTTGGCTGTGCGCGAGCGCGTGACCGGCCGAGGTGTCACCACTGATGCGTTCGGCGAGGTGGATGGCATCAGTGGCGCCCAGCCCCTCGAAGAGCTTCTCCACCCCACGGTGGGTGAACCAGAGCCGGATCTTGAGCTTGAGGATGCTCTCCCCGACGACAGAGAAGCGGAAGTGTCCGGGCTCGATGATGCCGGCGTGGACGGGTCCCACCGGGATCTCATAGACCCCGTCGCCGACGACTGCAAGAAACGGGTAG
>CABEBK010000042.1_pt1 | contig 10098 bp, 11 predicted proteins | sample 3132581 | NCBI WGS metagenome assembly CABEBK01 (sample SAMEA5534345, study PRJEB31848) | metagenome | biome: tundra; feature: field; material: soil | place: USA | collected 2013-05 | depth 0.45 m | reverse complement strand
GGGCAGGGGGAAGTCGCCAAAAAGAGTGCTCATCGTGAGTTCCAGCCTACGTCGGGCGGGTGACAACAACATGCACCCTCTGACGTTCGATCTCGGCGCCCAGACAATGGGTTCAGCCCTGGACGAAGCCACGTGCCTCCCGGGACGAGGCCAAGGAGACAAACGTGAACCCCCACGACGGAAGAGGACGCCACTGGCCTGACCTAGGCTTGGGGGGTGAGCCAGTCGCATACCGAATCCGGCGAGAACGACCAGGCAGGCAGCTCCATCCGGGCGGCCGTGCCGGCCGACGTGCCGGCCATTCTCGGGCTCGTCCACGAGCTGGCGATCTACGAGAGGGAGCCCGAAGCGGTCGAGGCGACCGAGGCCCACTTCCGTGAGGCCCTGTTCCCGCAGGAGCAGGCGCCCACTTCGTTCGCACACGTTGCCGTCGTGGACGGAACGGTCGTGGGTATGGCGATCTGGTACGTCACGTTCTCGACCTGGCAAGGACGCAGTGGTATCTGGCTCGAGGACCTGTTCGTCTCACCGAAGCATCGCGGATCTGGCTTGGGCAAAGGACTCCTGGCGGTGCTGGCAGCGGTGTGTGCCGAACGGGGCTACGGCCGGCTCGAGTGGTGGGTACTGAAGTGGAACACGCCCTCGATCGGCTTCTACGACTCGATCGGCGGGCAGCCCATGGACGAGTGGCTCACCTATCGGCTCGAGGGGATGGCTCTGGACGCAATGGCCAGTAGCGAGGTGCCCAATTAGGCTTACCGCATGACGCAGCGGACTTTCGGCCAGCCTGCCACGCCTCGACCCGACGAGGACATCGCGCGGGTGCTCGTCGTGGCGGCACATCCTGACGACTGTGACTTCGGTGCGGCCGGGACCATCGCGGGCTGGGTGGATGCCGGGCTGAGCGTCACGATCTTGTTGTGCACGCACGGCGAGCAAGGCGGGTTCGACGACGCCAACCGCGAGCAGATGCCGGCTATCCGAGAAGGCGAACAGGTCGCCGCGTCCGCCGCGCTCGGCGTCAAGGACGTGCGGTTCCTGCCAGGGCATCGCGACGGCTGGTTGGAGCCCTCGTGGGAGCTGCAGCGCCAGATCGTCGAGGTCATCCGCGATGTCCAGCCCCAGCGCGTCCTGATCCAGTCTCCCGAGCGATGGTACGACAGAATTCAGGCCTCTCATCCGGATCACCTCGCAGCCGGCGAGGCGGCCCTCCGCGCCATCTATCCCGCCTCCGAGAACCGCTACGCATGGCCCGAGCTCATCGAGCAGGGTCTGGAGCCGTGGCATGTCAGCGAGATCTGGATCATGGCCCATCCGGAGATGACCCACGCCGTGGACATCACTGACACCTTCGCCCGCAAGGTCGCAGCGCTGCAGGCCCATGCGTCTCAGACAGGACACCTGGGGGATCAGCTGGACAGCTTCCTGCGGGAGTGGGGCCGCGCAGTGGCCCAGATGTTCGGGCTCGCGCAGGATCGGCTGGCCGAATGCTTCCACATCATGGACCTAGGCTGAGTCGTTGAACGTCGATGCCCTGCTGGTCAGCCTGTCGCCCGCCTTCGTCTATGCGCTGGTCGCCCTGGTAATCAGCCTGGAGAGCATGGGTGTCCCGTTGCCCGGTGAGGTGGTCCTGGTGTCCGCGGCGCTCCTGGCCGCGCGCCACGAGCTGGACATATCCCCCGTCTGGGTCGCGGTGGCGGCCAGTGCCGGAGCCATCGTCGGCGACAGCATCGGCTATCTGGCGGGACGGCACTGGGGTAACCGGATGTTCACCGCGCTGGGACGCCGGTTTCCCCGACACGCAGGCCCGGATCAACTCGCCTACGCCGAGCATATGTTCACCCGGTATGGCGTGTGGGCCGTCTTCTTCGGACGTTTCGTGGCGCTGCTCCGCATCTTCGCCGGGCCATTGGCCGGCGCCCTCCGAATGGCCTACCCACGCTTCCTGACCGCAAACGCGCTCGGCGGGATCATCTGGGCCGGCGGGACCACGGCTGCGATCTACGCCCTGGGCACTGGCGCCCAGGATTGGCTCAAGAACTCGCCGTGGGTCGCACTGGCCCTGGCCGTCGTCGTCGCCATGGCCGTCTCAACAGTTTTCCGGCGACGGCTGGAACACGCGGTGGCGCGCTACGCCGCCGAGCGAAAGACCCACCCCGAAGTCCAGCAGGGCGGGCGGCTCACAGGAGGTGCCGCCCGACAGCCCAAGCGGTGAGCTCGTGCCGCGAGGACAACTGCAGCTTGCGCAGCACCGAAGAGACGTGTGTCTCAACGGTCTTGATCGAGATGAAAAGCTCCTTGGCGACCTCCTTGTACTGGTAGCCGCGCGCGATGAGCCTCATCACCTCACGTTCGCGTGCGCTGAGCCGATCAAGCTCTTCGTCGATCACCGCGACCTCACCGGCGGCTGCACCAAAGGCATCCAGGACGAAACCGGCCAGGCGGGGGCTGAACACGGCATCGCCGTCGGCGACCCTTCGAATCGCGTCGGTCAGGTCCTGACCATTGATGGTCTTGGTGACGTATCCGCGAGCCCCGGCCCGGATAACTGCGATCACGTCCTCAGCTGCGTCGGACACCGACAACGCGAGGAACCGGACCGGTTCACCGGACTCGGTTGTCACTCCGGCCGATCCGGTGATGACGTCGCTCCCGCCATGGCCGTTTCCGCCGGGCAGGTGGACATCCAGCAGGACGACGTCGGGTCGCGCCTGAGCCACCACCACGATCGCCTCGTCGACGTCCGCTGCCTCACCCACGATCACCATCGACTCGTCCAGCTCAGCTTTGACACCGGACCGGAACATGCGGTGGTCATCGACCAGTACGAGCCGGATGGCGGTCTCAGATGGGAGCTTTGGCTCGTTCATCGACGCGTTCCTTCGGAGTCGGGTTGGGAAACGATCCCGGTGTGGCCAGCAGAGTCTGATTGAACGACAGAGGCGGATGCGGCGGTCACCGGCAAGGAGATGGAGACCTCGGTGCCGTGCTCGAGCCGGCGCACTCGCGCCGAGCCGCCGTGCCGCGACATGCGGCCCAGGATCGACTCGCGAATCCCCAGCCGGTCCTGGGGGACATCCGCCAGGTCGAAACCCGGACCATGGTCTCGAACGAATGCCTCCACGAGCTCAGAGCCCACCTCGACATAGACGGACACCGGCGGCGCGCCGTGCCGGACGGCATTGAGCATGGCCTCGCGTAGGGCCCGGACCAGCACGGTCCCGCCGGCGTCCAGGGTTCGGTCACCGGTCACCACCAGCTCGATGGGTACGCCGTGCAGGTCCTCGACCTCGTGCGCGACCTCCGTGACCGCGGAGGCGAGGCTGGCCTGGGAGCCGACCGGGCCGGCATACAGCCAACCACGCAGCTCTCGCTCCTGGGAGCGGGCGAGCCGGACCACCTCGGCGGGGTCGTCCGACTTGCGCTGGATCAGCGCCAGGGTTTGAAGGACGGAGTCATGCAGATGTGCGGCGATGTCTGCCCGTTCGGTCTCACGGATGCGCTGTGCCTGCTCGGCGCGCAGCTCGCCCCAGAGTCGCACACCCCACGGCGCCGCGATCAGGACGGCGCCGACCAGAACCGCGACGGCGGCAATCCCTACGTTCCACAGCCCGGCGAGCCCCCGGCCCTGAGTCGCGAGGACGACGACGCCTATCGAAGCAAGTGAAATGCCGATCCCCAGACGTGCCAGGCCAGCGCGTCGGCCGCCGGACCCCGGGTCCTGGACCAGCCATCTATCCCGCTCGGCGTCGTCGAGCTTCGACCAGGCGAACACGGCTCCGCCGGCCACGGCAAATAGCGGGATGAGCACGCCGAGGTGCAGGTTAACTCCCCTGTTCTGGGCGTAGAGCACCCCACCGACGACGAGCAACACCAGCCCGGCCACGAGGTTGCGTGCGGACTCGCTGGCCGGTTCGCCGCCAGCCACGGCATCGGCCCCCGCAGCCGTGGCGGTTTCCAAACCCTGAGGCGTGAGCGCCCACAGGAAGAGGTATGCCACGACGCCGGCGCCGCCCCCCAATGAGGCCAGGACGAAAGCCAGGCGCACATACCGCACGTTCAGACCCAGGTGCTCGGCAAGCCCTGCACACACCCCGCCCAGGCGGCGGCCCTGGATGGGACGCTCCATCCGGGGCACCGGCCGGTGGTCACCGGGGGCGAGTGCCGGCTTCGGAAGCTCGTATGGCGTGGGCACGAGGCCTATCCTCGCCCACTTCCGGGTCAGAACGAGGGCGGACAACACGATCTCAGGGTCAGACCAGGGTTAACCCCGATGGCAGACGGCTGCCCAGCGGCCAAGAATTGTTACATGAACGAACGAAGCACATCCGACCCGGAAACGGCGATGGACAAGGTTTTTGGCGCGTTGCGGGGCATCGGCATCCGCCGCCGCACCGATGACAAATGGGTCGCGGGCGTCTGCTCCGGGCTCGCCGACCGGCTAGGCGTCGACCCGGTGATCGTCCGCGCGGGCCTGATCCTGCTCTCCCTGCTAGGCATCGGCGTCACCATCTATCTCCTCGCGTGGGCACTGGTGCCCAACGACAAGGACGAGATCGTGGCACAGCGAGCGCTTCGCGACGCAGACGGCGGCTCGATCGTGCTGAGCATCTTGGCTGCTCTGTCGCTGTTCGGAGGTTCGGCTTTCGGAAGTTCATGGTGGGGCGGGCGCTCCGGCTGGGGGTTCCCGTGGGGCGTGGCCCTCACCGGTCTGCTCATCTGGTGGCTGGTCAAACGGTCAGGCAACAACCCTGACGTAGACCAACCGGTGGCGGCGATACAGCTCGGCACCCCGGGCGCTGCTGGCGCGCCGGCACCTGCAGCCGGCCCTGTGGTCCCACAAGCTCAGGTCCTCCCGCGGAACCAGGGCCTCGCACAAACCCGGGTTCCCCCCCAAAGCCAGGCGACCCAGAAGACTCGGGTTTCTCCGCAGACCCGGGTGGCCCCCGGAAGGCTCCGTCGTCGCTCCGGTGGACCATTGATGGCTTTGCTCGCTATCGGGCTAGCCCTGGCAACCTACGGCTCCCTGTTCTGGGCTGGCAACACGTTCAGTTGGACCGGCAACCACGCGGCAATCGCGTTCGCAGGTTCGCTGGCGGCGATCGGGCTACTGCTGGTTGTGCTCGGCCTCGCAGGCTGGCGGGCCGGCTTCGTGACCTTCCTGGCGATCATCCTGGCAGTCACCGCGTGGGCGAACACCATTGTCCCCACCGGGATCCAGGTCAGTGGGCGGGTCGGGGACGCTGCCTGGACGCCAACGTCCGCAGCCGTAGGTACCAACTACCACCTGGCGGTGGGGGACGGTGTCCTGGACCTGAGCAGGCTGCCCGCCGGTGGCCTGAGCACTGTCACCGTCCGGCCCACCATCGCCGCATCGGTGGGAATCGGTGATCTGAAGGTGATGGTGCCGCCCGGCCTAACCGTCAAGGTCGTCGGTCATGTCGGCCTGGGCGAGATCCTGCTGCCAACCGACCCCGGGAGCAATGGCAAGGCCGGCTCAGACGTGTCCCGGTCCGTCGCCATAGGCGACGGACCAACCGAAATCGTGGTCAATGCCGCAGTCGGCATCGGACAGCTCACAGTGGTGAAGGAGTAGGACGATGGATGACAACACGCCGGTGACGGCGCCCAACCCGGCTGGCAGCCCGATCCAGGACAAGGTCACACCCCCCGCAGTCAAAGCCCCCGCACGTCCCAAGGGGCCGAACGCCTCACCCATCGTTGTCGGACTGGTGGCAATGCTCTTCGCAGGACTGATCATCGCCACAGAGACGATGCACCTGCGCATCGACTGGTCACAAGTGGGGCCGGGCGCGATCGTCGGCATCGGTGTCGTGATGGTGGTGATCGGGGCCATCGGTCTCCTCCGGCGCCATGACAAGGTCTGACGCTTCTGCTGCACCGCCAAGAGGCCGTGCCACGTCATGCAGTATCGATCGCCAGCCGGACGTGAGCGCAAGCAGATCGAGGTCGGCCAGCGCAAGCCACGCGGCGGACTCAGTAGTGCCACCGACATCGTGAACCACCGGTTCGGTCGGCTGGGGGCAGACCGCGCGATAAACCACCCGCACGGCGTGGTAGTCCTCGAGTCGCCCGTTGGGGGCTCGGCCGACCCAGCGACTGGTCGCGATCAACGCGAGCTCGCCCACCTCGATCTGCTGGCCGCTCTCCTCCCAGACCTCGCGCACAACAGCCCGGTCCGGAGCCTCTTCGGCATCGAGACCGCCGCCGGGCAAACCCCATTGACCTGGCGCGCCGGTCCGGTCGGAGAACTGCGTCATCAGAAATCCGCGCGAGCTGGTCACCACGGCGTAGGCCGCCACGCGCTGGTGCCGAAATACGGCGTCGCCCTCGCCCATGACCTGGTCGGCACGGTCCTCGCCCAGGCCAGCGTGGACTCCGGTCGTCAGCGCCGTGGCCGTCTGGGACTCAACCAAGGACGGCTCAACCACAAAAGTCATTGTCAGCATGTGTTTGTCGACCGGGTGCCTCACGACGTCTCGCACCCGCCGGACCTGCCAGCCGTGCATCGCGAGAAGCGCCGTCGGGTCGTCTCCATGACCGAGCGGCAAACGGGCGACCTGCGCATCCTGCAGGTCGACGCCCACCACGATGAGCCGGCACGCCGGCAAGAAACCGGAGGTCAACGCGCCGCCACCTGCCCGGCGCCCGCCACGGCGATGGCGCGGCGGTACTCCGCCTCCGCACCGTCCAGGATCCGGCCCCAAGACTGCTCCGGCTGGGTGCTGCGGTTGTATGCCGTCATCGACTCCCGGAGCCCGTCGTCCATGACCAGGGCAGCCAGCGACCTGGCCATGGCCTCGTCATCGGCTGCGAGATACCCGTTCAGACCGTCCTTGACGAACTCCTGCACGCCGCTACCACGTCGCCCCACGACCGGCAGCCCCACGGTGCGCGCCTCCAGCGCGGCAATCCCGAACGACTCCAGGGGCGCGGGGGCCACGAAGATGTCCGAGGCCGCATACCTGTCTCGCAGCTCATCCCGGGTCACCCGCCCTGGCAGCCGGACCCAGCTGCTCATATCGTGAGCCGCGATGAAACGCTCGAGACGGCCACGGTCGGGACCATCACCAAGGATCTCCAGGCGGATCCCGATCTGTGCAGGGACCAACGCCCGCACCCGAGCCATAGTGCGCAACAACGGCAGCGGCCGCTTGCGGGCGGCCAGCCGCATCGCCGAAACCACTCGAATACTCTGCCCCGACTCGCGCGCTGGAGCCTGCTCGGCCGATACCGCCCAGCGGTCGACGTCGATTCCGTTGGAAAGGACGTTGACGACGCCCGCCGAGCCGACGACGCGCTGCAGCGGCTCGGCAGCCACGGTCGAGACGGCACTCATGACAACACCGCGAGAGGCCCAGCCGCGCACGTATCCCGCTGCACGAAATACCGGTTCGAAGTAGCCCAGCATGCAGTGCCACGTCATGGCGGTCGGCAAGCCCATGTCAGTGGTGACGCGGGTACAGTCGACGGCAAACGGGCTCAGCACGCCCATGTGGACATGGGCGACGTCGAACCCGCCGGCGGCGAGCCTCTCGCGCAGCAGCCCTGGGGCCAAAGGGTTCACCGGCAGCTCGAAGGGCAACCGGAGCGCCAGCCTGTGAACCACGACACCGTCGACCTGATCGACGAACCCGCCCCGTTCACCGCGGCCGCCAGGGGTAGCCGTGAAGACGACGACCTCATGCCCACGACCGATCAGCCGGGCCGCAAGGTCATGGACCTGCACCTCGATTCCACCCAGGCGGGGCAGGTAACAGTCAGACAGCATCGCGATCTTCACAGAACCCAGCGTCGCATGAGACAGGATAGAACCTGATGTCGCACACCCTCCTTGCTTTCCATGCACACCCCGACGACGAGTCACTGCTCACCGCCGGGACGATGGCCCGTGCCGCCGCTCAGGGACACCGCGTCATCCTCGTCGTGGCAACCGACGGCAACGAGGGTGAGGCGTCCGGCCGCTTTGTGGCCGACGGTCGCCTCGGTGAGCGACGGCTGGACGAGCTGCGCGAAAGCGCGCGAGCGCTGGGGGTGGCGCGAGTGGAACACCTTGGTTATGCGGACAGCGGGCTGGGACCACAGACCCTGCCGGACCCGCCGGGGCAGACACGGTTCATCAAGGCCGATGTCGATGTGGCAGCCGGGCTCCTCGCCGACATCCTGCTCGAAGAGTCCGTCGACGTCCTGCTGACCTACGACGCCAACGGCGGCTACGGTCACCGAGATCATGTGAAAGCCCACCAGGTCGCCACGCGTGCAGCAGAGCTGGCCAAGACTGCGCGGGTGCTGCACGCGACCGTGCCACGTGACACGATCTGCCGCGCGGTGGCCCTGGCCGGCAAGGTCTACCGGTTCCCGGATGCTTTCGACCCCACCATCTTTGAACGAGCTTTCAGCCCGCAGGCCGACATCACCCACCGGGTCAACGTCATCCGGTATGCCTCCGCCAAACGGGCCTCGATGCGGGCCCACGCCTCGCAGGCCACCGCGGAGGGCGGGGCGGACCGAACTCTGGCCGCGTTCCTGCGAATCCCGCGACCGTTCTTTGACGTCGTCTTCGGCCGCGAGTGGTTCGTCGACCCGGCCCACCCGTCGGGGGCGCCCGTGGCTCGCGACGTGTTCGACGGTCTGGTGTGACGAGCCTGAGGATGTCGTCATAACCGGCGACGACTCGATCGCCAGCACCCTGTGGCGCCCGAGTCGCAGACAGATCGTGCAGGCCGCGCTCAGCCTGCTCCTGGCGATCGTGCTCATCCTCTGGTGGCTGCCCAGGGTTGCGGGGACCACGTGGAGTGCGGTCTTCCTCACCCTCAGCCACGTCGCCTTCGGTTCGGTCCTGATGCTGTTCGGAATCCTGTGCCTCGGGCTCTGGAGCTACACGTTCACGCTCACCGGGTCCTTGCCGGGTCTAAGGCACGTGCAGGCGCTCATCGTGAACCTGTGCGGTTCGTCCGCGGGCAACTTCTTGCCTGGTGGCGGTGCCGCCGGAGTAGCGGTCAGCTATGCGGCCTTCCGGTCCTGGGGTTTCTCCCGGCGCGCCATCTCGACCTCCATCATCGTCACCGGCGTCTGGAACATCCTGGCCCGGATGATCCTTCCGGTCGGCGCACTGATCGCCCTGCTGGTCACCGGAGATAACCTGCCTCTCTCGGTCATCCGAGGCGGGGTCATTGCAGCGGCCGCCGGCCTGACGCTGTTGGCTCTTTTCATCGCTGCGCTTGTCAGCGAAAGGGTCACCAGGGCACTCGGCCGAGCACTGGGCCGAATGCTGCGCCCTCTGCATCGGCGGTTCAAGTCTCTGGACGAGGTGGGCGTCAACGAGTTCATCACGGACCAGCAGGTACGCATTGTCAGCGTGGTGCGACACGGCTGGCTGAAGATGACGTGCGGGATAACCGCCTTCTTTGGCATTTACTACGTTCTCTTCTGGGCGATCATGCACGTGGTCGGTCTCCAGATGGCCTTCTCTCATCTGTTCGCCGCCTACGCCGTGGGACGGCTGCTCACCGCCATCGGCATCACCCCCGGCGGCGTCGGGGTCACCGAGGGCGGCGCGGTTATCGTCCTGGTCGCCTTCGGCGCCGACCCCGCACAGGCGCTCGCCGGTACCGTGCTTTTCTCGCTGTTCACACATGTAATGGAGGTCCCGCTGGGCGCGCTGGCCTTTCTCGGCTGGGGCTTCTCAAAAAAGACTGCACCCACCGACGGCGCGGATGACGCCGGTGCCGCCTCCCCCGCTGGCTAACCGACCAGACGACGGATCTGGCGGGTGCGTGCCTGGTCTGCGATCTCATCATCGATCTGCCCGGGCACGAAGGGCTCGCCCAGAGCACGCTCGACCGCAAGCTTGATGAGGGCGTCGGCGAACCAATGGTTGGCCGGCAGCAGCGGACCATGCAGGTAGGACCCGAACACGTTGCCCGTGACAGCGCCCTCGGTCTTGTCGATCCCGTTGTTGCCCATTCCTGACTTCACCGTGCCGAAGGGCCGCTGCCCGCCGCCGAGCTCGGTTGAGCCGGAGTGGTTCTCGTAGCCGACCACGTCGCCGTACGCCGTATCAAGGACGACCGGTCC
>CABEBK010000038.1_pt1 | contig 10135 bp, 12 predicted proteins | sample 3132581 | NCBI WGS metagenome assembly CABEBK01 (sample SAMEA5534345, study PRJEB31848) | metagenome | biome: tundra; feature: field; material: soil | place: USA | collected 2013-05 | depth 0.45 m | reverse complement strand
GGTCATAGCGGTATGTTCCCGTGCTTCTTGGGTGGCAGCGTCTCACGCTTGTTGCGCAGGGCTTGAAGGCCCCGGATCACCCAGGCGCGGGTGTGGGACGGTGAGATCACCGAGTCGACGTAGCCTCGCTCAGCGGCGATGTAGGGGTTTGCCAGCGTGTCTTCGTATTCGGTGATGAACTGCTGTCGGGCCGCGTCGACATCACCGCCCGCAGCCAGGACCTGAGCGATCTCCTTGCGGTAGAGGATGTTGACTGCGCCCTGGGCGCCCATGACGGCGATCTGCGCGGTGGGCCAGGCAAGGTTCATGTCGGCGCCGAGGTGCTTGGAGCCCATGACGTCGTAGGCGCCGCCGTAGGCCTTGCGGGTGATTACCGTGACCAGCGGGACTGTGGCCTCCGCATACGCGTAGAGGAGCTTGGCGCCGCGCCGGATGATGCCGTTCCACTCCTGATCGGTGCCCGGCAGGAAGCCCGGGACGTCGACGAAGGTGAGCACGGGGACGTTGAACGCGTCGCACGTTCGCACGAACCGCGCCGCCTTCTCGGAGGCGTCGATGTCCAGGCAGCCGGCAAGCTGCATGGGCTGGTTGGCGACCACGCCCACGGAACGTCCCTCGACCCTGCCGAAGCCGCAGATGATGTTCTGGGCGAAAAGGGCATGGACCTCGAGAAAGTCAGGAGAACCGTCCTCGTTGCCGTCAACGATGTGCTCGATGATCGTGTGCATGTCGTACGGCTGGTTGGCTGAGTCCGGGATGAAGGTGTCCAGGAACGCGTCGTCGGCCACCTGGGCGGCCGAGCCGTCGGTGTCCCAATCGAAGGAGGGGGCATCCTCGAGGTTGTTGGACGGCAGGTATGACAGCAGCGCCTTGACGTAGTTCATGGCGTCGTCCTCGTCGTGACCCATGTAGTGCGCCACGCCGGACTTGGAGTTGTGGGTAAGCGCTCCGCCGAGCTCCTCCATTCCGACGTCCTCGCCGGTGACCGTCTTGATGACGTCCGGGCCGGTGATGAACATGTGCGACGTCTGGTCGACCATCACCGTGAAGTCGGTGATCGCCGGGGAGTAGACCGCGCCGCCTGCGCAGGGACCCATGACCAGAGAGATCTGCGGGATGACACCGGAGGCGTGGACATTGCGGCGGAAGATCTCCGCGTAGAGCCCGAGCGCCACCACACCCTCCTGGATACGGGCGCCGCCCGAGTCGTTGATGCCGATGACCGGACAGCCGATCTTCATCGCCAGGTCCATGATCTTGACGATCTTCTCGCCGAACACCTCGCCCAGGGAACCGCCGAAGACCGTGAAGTCCTGGGAGAACACGCAGACCTGCCGACCGTCGATCGTGCCGAAGCCGATGATGACGCCATCGCCGTATGGGCGGTTCTTCTGTTGGTCGAACGCCGTCGACCGGTGGCGTCCAAGCTGGTCGACCTCGATGAACGAGTCGTCGTCCATCAGCTGCTCAACCCGCTCTCGCGCGGTCATCTTGCCTTGGGCGTGTCGCTTTTCGACCGCCTTGGCCGACCCGGCATGCACGGCCTCTTCGTTGCGCCGGATCAGGTCAGTGAGCTTGCCGGCGGTCGTGTGGATGTTGGGACCTGGCACAGCAGGGTCGCCATTGAGTGCTACATCAGCCATGGCGGGGAGCATAGCCTTAGGTCCGTGCATGAGGCTCTTGATTCTCAGTCTGTGAAAGCGGCGTTAATCACGGCGCTGAACCCTTGGCAGATGATCGATGTCCATGAGTCCGTCGACTCCACGAATCTTGAGGCACTGCGAGACCCCCGTATATGGCGGGTCGTGGTGGCCGATTTTCAGAGCGCGGGTCGTGGGCGCCTGGCGCGCCAGTGGCGGGCGCCGGCGGGCACCTCGATCGCGGTGTCTGCCGTCGTTCCGGTGCCGGGTGGCCGCACTGCGGACCTGGGTTGGCTTCCACTGCTGAGCGGGCTGGCGATGTGTTCGGCGCTGGCGGACGTGGCAGGCGTGGCCGGCCGGCTCAAGTGGCCCAACGACGTGATGGTCCAGGAGGGGACGGACAGCCCTGCTGGTCACGGGAGGCCGTGGCTCAAGATCTCGGGCATCCTGTGCGAGATGGTGCCCAGCGGCGAGCTGGTGGTCATCGGCGCGGGCACGAATGTGGCTCAGGAGCGCAGCGAGCTTCCGGTGGAGACGGCGACGTCTTTGGCCTTGTGTGGTGCCAGAGACATAAGCCGCGAGGATCTCATCGTGCGGTATCTCGGGGAGCTGGCCGAGCTCCACCGAGCGTGGTCGGCAGGAGGCACGCGGCTGGAGGCCCTGCGCACGGCATACCGATGCTCGTGTCTGACCATCGGGCTGGAGGTTGACGTGCATCAGCCCGATGGGCGGGTCGCCCGGGGTACCGCGACGGGGGTCGACGACATGGGTCGGTTGGTGGTTGCCGCCGGCGGGTCGAGCCGGGCCCACGCCGCCGGAGACGTGGTGCATGTACGCCGCGCGCAGACTGAGGTGGGGCACACGGCATGATCACAGACATGGCCGTCCCAGTCCTGATCAAGACAGGGTGCAACTAAGATGCCCCGCGCAGGTCGGCATCGCCCCGGTCTTGGCGTGGAGCTTGCTGGTGGGTCCTCACCTGCCGCCGACGACATTGAGGCCCGCCTGCTCGGTCAGCCGCGATCAATGGGCTCGCGTGAGGTCAGCGCCAGGGCGTCGGTGTCCATCGTCAGCGCCCGCAAGTTCTGGCATGCGCTCGGTCTTCCCAATGTCGAGGACGAGGACACGGTCTTCACAGAGGCAGACCTGCTTGCGCTGAAGTCGTTGGCCGCACTCGTGCGTGACGGCGTCTTCGACGAGTCCACGGCGCTGGGGATGACACGAGCCTTCGCCCGGACCACTGATCGTCTGGCCGTCTGGCAGGTCCAGCTGATGGCCGAAGCCATCGGCGAGCTGCCCCAAAAAGTGGTGACCCCGGGCAGCGTTCAGATTGCAGGGGTCGAAGCGGCTCTGCACATGCCGCGAGGAATGCCGGACCCGGCGACGGCGCGAGCGGCTGCCGCGAAGCTGGCCGACATTGCCGACGACCTGGAGCCGTTTCTGGTCTATGCCTGGCGTCGTCATCTCTCGGCCGCGATCTCGCGGATGATCACCGATGCCGAGCCGATCCAGGACCAGTCGGGAGTGGTGCGCTCAGTTGGCTTCGCCGACCTCGTCTCTTTCACCCGTCTGGTTCGTCGACTCTCGGAGCGCGAGCTGGCACGAATGGTGCAACGCTTCGAGTCGCTGGCATACGACGTCGTACTGGCCCATGGCGGCCGCGTCATCAAGACCGTGGGGGACGAGGTCCTGTTCGTGGCGATAGGTGCCGCACCTGCCGCGGCGATAGCGCTCGACCTGGTCGAGGCCATGGCCGAGGATGACGTTGTGCCGGATGTGCGGGTTGGTATGGCCAGTGGGCGGGTCATTTCACGCCTCGGTGACGTCTTCGGGAACACGGTGAACCGAGCCAGCCGGTTGACAGCAGTAGCGAGGCCCAAAACCGTCCTGGTAGATGATGCGATCGCGGCTTCCCTTGCGAGCACATCGGGTTTCGAGACGTCCGTGCTGCGTCGCCGGACCCTGCGCGGTATTGGACCCGTGACACCGTGGGTGCTTCGACGAGCCGTCCAGCCCGGGCGCCGGGGCATGATGGGCGACGACCACTTGCGCAAAGAGGATGCGGATCGAGATGACGTGGCTGACGACGACGTAGGTGAAAATGATGTCGCTGACCATGGCGATGACCGAGGAGACCTGGATCATGAGTGAGCTGAACGCCCTTAACCCGACGATGGTGACGATCACCCGGCATGGCCCCAGCGGTCACGTCGCCGAGCTGGCACTGGACCGGCCCGAGGCGATGAACGCAGTGTCCACCCAGATGGCCCTCGACCTGGGCGCTGCCTGCGCCCACCTCTCAGCCGACCGCGACGTGCGAGTCGTGCTGATCACGAGCACGAATGCCAGGGCGTTCTGCGTCGGAGCCGACCTGAAGGAACGCAGCTCCTTCACCGATGCTGACCTCGTGGCGCAGCGGCCGGTGGCGCGCGCGGCCTACAGCGGGGTGCTGAACCTGCCGATGCCCACCATCGCGGTCGTCGAGGGATACGCCCTCGGTGGCGGCTTGGAGATCGCGCTGTCCTGCGACCTGATCATCGCTGGGTCGGCAGCCGTGGTCGGACTGCCCGAGGTGTCCGTCGGCGTCATTCCCGGCGGTGGCGGCACACAGCTGTTGACGCGTCGCATCGGCTGGTCCCGGGCGGCGGGGATGATCTTCACGGCGCGTCGGATGTCGGCCACCGAGGCGGCCGGGCTGGGCGTTGTCGATGAGGTTGTGCAGGCTGGTGCTGCGCGGGATCGCGGGCTTGAGCTGGCCACGCAGATCGCGGCCAACTCCCCTGTCGGGTTGCGCCAGGCCAAGCGCGCGATGCGGCTCGGCGGCGACGTCGATCTGGCGACCGGGCTGGAAGTTGAGGATGGTTGCTGGCGCGCCACGGCCTTTTCGGGGGACCGCGCAGAAGGTGTCGCGGCGTTTAACGAAAAGCGTTCACCGGAGTGGCCAGGTCGCTGATCGGCGACAAGGTCCTTACCATGTTTGCATGACCCGTGTTCTTCTTGCAGAGGATGATCCGGCGATCGCGGAGCCCCTCGCGCGGGCTCTGAGACGGGAGGGGTACGAGGTCGACGTGCGTGTCGACGGGCGCGCCGCGCTGGAGGGTGCCAACAACAAACCGGACATGGTCGTGCTTGACCTCGGCCTGCCGCACGTGGACGGGCTTGAGGTCTGCCGGCGTATTCGCGCCGACGGCAGCAAGGTTCCGGTCCTGATCCTCACCGCTCGAGTCGACGAGGTGGACCTGGTGGTCGGACTTGACGCTGGCGCCGACGACTATGTCACCAAGCCCTTCCGTCTGGCCGAGCTACTGGCCCGGGTCCGGGCGCTGCTGCGTCGCCAACCCAACGATGGCGATGCTGCAGGTGCCGTCGTTCGTGTCGACCCGGATGCCCGCCGTGCCTTTTTCAACGAGGAAGAGCTTCAGCTGACAGCCAAGGAGTTCGACCTGCTGCGAGTCCTGGTGCGCGAGCAAGGCAAGGTTGTCTCGCGAGAACAGCTGATGCGTGAGATCTGGGAGACGGTGTGGTTCGGGTCCACCAAGACCCTGGACATGCACATTTCGGTGCTGCGCCGAAAGCTGGGTGACGATGCCACCCAGCCTCGCTTTATCTCCACCGTGCGTGGGGTCGGTTTCCGTTTCGAGCGTCCTGAGCGAGACTGACCTAGGGCATGCGCCGTCAGCTGGTGCGGTCGACCTTCGCCGCCGTACTGCTCTCGGTGGGGATAGTTGTTCTGCCTTTGGGGATCGCTGTGTGGTGGGCCGGCGCCGGCGACTTCAGGCGACTTCGCGAGTGGCTAGGCGGAAACCCGCCGCTGCTCAGAACACCGGTTCTCCTGTTGGGGCTCATCGTCGTTCTGTCGGTGATCGCCGTGCTCGCCGGAATGCTGGTCGCCTCTCTGCAAGCCCGACGGTTCTCCGAGCCGATGACCCAGCTGGTTGACCGAGCCGAGCGGCTCGGGGCTGGCGAGTCGCAGTTCCAGCCGCTGGTCACCGGTATTCGCGAGGTCGACCGCGTTTCGGAAGTGCTGGCGCGCAGCGCGCATCAGATGACCCGGTCGCTGGCCTCCGAGCGTGACTTCGCATCGGACGCGTCCCATCAGCTGCGAACCCCGTTGACCGCGTTGCTGATGCGCCTCGAGGAGATCTCGGTGACCGACGATCTTAGTGTCGTCCAGGAAGAGGCCAGTATTGCCATCACGCAGGTCGAGCGTCTCACCACGGTCGTGGACGAGCTTCTCTCGCGGACCCGCCGTGGTCACGACGCGAAGCCGCCGGCCGTCTCGCTGGACTCGGTGATCGCCTCACTTCAGCGGGAGTGGCAGCCCGCCTTCGAGCAGGCTCATCGCAGTGTGCGGGTCCACGGCCAGCGTGGCCTGTTCGTGCGCGCCACACCGGTGGCGCTGTCCCAGGTGCTGTCCACCCTGCTGGAGAACTCCCTTGCGCACGGCCGTGGCACCGTTGATGTGGAGGCGCGACGCAGCGGACCTTCAGTGGTGGTGGAGATTAGTGACCAAGGTGACGGCGTCCCAGCAGCGATCGCGCCGCACATATTCGAGCGCTCTGTCAGCACCGCGCAAAGCACAGGCCTGGGGCTGGCCCTGGCCCGTGACCTGGCGGAGGCTAACGGCGGCCGCCTCGAGCTGATCCAGAGGCAACCGGCGATCTTTGCGCTGTTCCTGTCTGAGTCCGATCCCAGCTAGCTCTTGTCTGAGGGCTCCAGCCCTGAGGACTTGAGCCCTGCCGGATCCAGCTTTGCGGGATCCGGCAGGGCTTCGTCATGGTTGCCGGCGAAGACCCACTTGCGGTACGACCAGAACCGGAACAGCGTCCCAAGGATGATCCCGATGATGTTTGTGACGTTGTCGGTGAGCTGGGTGTGCAAGCCGAAGACGTATCGCGATATCCCCAGGCATGCGACCGAGATGACCATGGCGACGACGTTGAGCAACAGGTACAACGCGAGCTCGTGGCTGACCTGCCGGTTGCGACGGTGGCGGAAGGTCCATAGCCGGTTGCCGACCCATGCCACCAGCGTTGAAACGGTGGCCGAAATGATGCGAGCCGTCAGGGGCTTGTCGTGAAGCAAACCCTCGGTGGTTTGTTGGCTGAACATCCCCAGCCAATGAGGGCCGAACACCAGGAGGTTGTAGCCGCCCAGGTCGATGACGAACGCCACTGCCCCGACCACGCCGAACTTGAGCATCTCACGAATGAGGACATCGATCGCTCCGCGAGCACGATTCAGGAGCGCAAGACCATTTGTGGGCACAAGACGAGCGTAGCGGCCGAAACGGGACGCCGGTGACGTCTTGCCCCGTTAGGCTCGTGTTCATGACTGCCCCTCAGCGTGCGCCTGGAGGATTCCCTGTGGTCGGCATTATCGGTGGCGGCCAGCTCGCACGAATGTGTCAGCCGCCAGCTGTGGCTCTGTCGATAACCCTGTCGGTTCTTGCGGAGGCAGCGGACGCTTCGGCGGCCCTGGTCATCCCCTCATCTCCAGTGGGCGACCACACCGACATTGAGGCTGTGCGCGCTTTTGCCAGGGAATGCGACGTCGTCACCTTCGATCATGAGCATGTGCCCGCCGCGGTCCTGGCAGCGCTCGAGGCCGACAGCGTCATCCTGCATCCCTCGCCGGCCGCCCTCGTGTTTGCCCAGGACAAGCTGGCAATGCGGCGACGGCTCACAGACATCGGGATTGCCTGCCCCGCCTGGGCACCGGTGCGCGACGCATCCTCGCTGCAGGCCTTTGGTGACCAGGTGGGCTGGCCCGTGGTCGTCAAGACTCCCAGAGGCGGCTATGACGGCAAGGGAGTCCGTGTCGTCGGCTCAACCGATGAGGTGGCTGACTGGCTTTCCGATGCAGCACGCGATGCCGCAGCAGGCCACGGACCGCTCGTCGGCGGACTGCTGGTGGAACAGAAGATTGACTTCGTCCGGGAGCTGGCACTGCTGGTCGTCCGGAGCCCGTCGGGCCAGGCGGGCGCCTGGCCCGTCGTGGAGACAGTCCAGACCGGCGCCATCTGCACCCAGGTCCTGGCACCTGCCCCGGGCCTGGACCCCCAGCTCGCTGCGGTGGCCACCGCAGCGGGTCTGCGCATCGCCGGTGAGCTGGGCGTGACCGGCGTGATGGCGGTGGAGATGTTCGAGGTGCGGGACCCGCATAGCGGCGAGCCTGCGTACCTGGTCAACGAGCTTGCGATGCGGCCGCACAATAGTGGTCATTGGAGCATCGACGGTGCGGTGACCAGCCAGTTTGAACAGCACCTGCGCGCGGTGCTCGACCTGCCGCTGGGGGACACCAGCCCCCGAGCGCTGTGGACGGTCATGGGTAATGTTCTTGGGGGTGAGCATCCGCAGCTCTATTCCACATATCGTCACCTGCTCGCACGCGATCCCGGGCTCAAGATTCACTTGTACGGTAAGAGCGTTCGACCGGGTCGCAAGATTGGACATGTCAACGTCAGCGGCGCCGACCTCGATGACCTGAGGTCTCGCGCCACCCATGCCAGCGACTTTCTGCAGGGAGTGATCACACAATGAGCGACTTCGTGTTGGTTCAGGGCCCAGCAGATGAGGGCCCCCGAGATGAGGGTCCATCTGTGGCTGGCCCATTGGCTGTGGGGCTGGTGATGGGCAGTGACAGCGACTGGCCGGTTATGGAAGAAGCCGCCAGAGTGCTGGAGGAGTTTGGGATCGGCTACGAAGCAGATGTCGTCTCGGCGCACCGGATGCCTCAGGAGATGCTCGAGTACGGGCGCAGCGCCGTCGATCGTGGCTTGCGGGTGATTATCGCGGGAGCGGGCGGAGCAGCCCACCTGCCGGGGATGCTGGCTTCGGTCACACCGCTTCCGGTCATTGGTGTTCCGGTGCCGCTGCAGCACCTTGACGGGATGGACTCGTTGTTGTCCATTGTGCAGATGCCTGCCGGGGTGCCTGTGGCTACCGTGTCGGTGGGTGGCGCGCGCAACGCCGGACTGCTGGCTGTGCGGATACTCGGCGCGGGGACGGATGGGCAGGCCGCTCTTGTCCGCACGAAAATGGTTGAGTTCCAGGGCAAGCTACGTGATGAGGCACACGCCAAGGGCGAGCGACTGCGGGCTCGCCGTGCTCATCCGACCGGTTTCGAGATGCTGCGCGACTGAATGACTGAACAACAGGCTCGGCTTTGGCCCCTGCTCGCACCAGCGCCCGCAGGATGGCTTCGGGTATGTGCACATGGGCGGGTTTGTCCCGGTTACGCCGGCTCGTGAGCCACCACCGGCGGGGCGCCCACGGCGCCCGCTTTCAGGCAGATGACCACACCCCCGGCCCCGGCCTTATCGGTGGCTCGTTGCACGTGTGTTGAGGGCTCCGGATCACCTGCAGCACCGCTTCCCGTTTTGGCCCCGGGCATCATTGGTGGCAGGGTTCGGCTGCATGAGCGATATAAGCGAAACGCAGAAGGTCGCGCAGAACCGGCTACGACGAGCGGCCCACCGACACAGCCTTCTGCTCGCGAAATCTCGCAGACGGGACGCACGCGCCAACGGGTTCGGGATGTACCGACTTGTGGACGAAGCGACCAATCCGCTCGTTGCACGTGACCACGCGACCGGCTACGGCTACGACTACGACTACGAGCGGTACCTCGACCGGGGGCTGTGCTGAGCAGCCCGGTGCCCCCACCGACTGTTGCCGAGCATCTGCCGGGCTGACCGGGCCCTCTGCGTTGCTTTGACCTCCACTGCTCGGCACCGCCCCCGGCCAAGGGTGCCGACCAGCCAGGAGCTAGACCAGTAGAAAGGCCTCGACTGGCGTTCGTAACGCCGGCCGATACCTGAACCGAGTTCGCCTATCCGAAGGAGAACCAGTTGTGAGCGCCATTCTGCACCAGACAGCACCGCGCGACACCACCATCGACCTGAGCACGCTCTCGAAGTGCTCGCCCGTGGCATGCAAGCCGTGGTGCATCGAGGGCGACGGGCACCCGAACGACTGGTATAGGGCCGATCAGGGCTGTCGCAGTGAGATCCACGAGGTCACGCTCCGGGCTTGGGACAAGGTGAAGGTGAGTGAACGCGGCGAACCGATGCCATCAAAGCTCGGGGTCGTCCTCGTGGCGGACATTGACGATCCAATGCACGTTGAGGTCGTCCTTGACGGTGTCGCCGGCCATCGTGCCGGTTTCAACATGACCTGCCAGGAAGCACAAGACCTCGCGATTGACTTGCTGCTACTGGCGGCTCAGTCCAAGGCCACGAGGTGAGCGCCACCGACGCCGAGGTCATGGCGATCTACGGCGTGTTGGATGAGGCCCGCAAGCAGCAGATCCTTGACTACCAGCAGGAGCTCGTCGAAGCGGAACTCGCTATGCGGCAGGCACAGGGGTCGGCTTGACATCCTCCCGGCCATGAATGACCAGGATTCCAACCGCTCACCCGGAGGCAACGTGTTGAGGTTCGCGCTTCACAGACAGGGCCAAAACTCCCAAGTCTCCACGCGCTGCCACGGCAT
>CABEBK010000028.1_pt1 | contig 10315 bp, 12 predicted proteins | sample 3132581 | NCBI WGS metagenome assembly CABEBK01 (sample SAMEA5534345, study PRJEB31848) | metagenome | biome: tundra; feature: field; material: soil | place: USA | collected 2013-05 | depth 0.45 m | reverse complement strand
ACAAGGATGACGTCGAGCCCGGTCAGGTCGACGACCCCTGGTGAGAACGCACCAGGGTCGACCAGGATGCGCTGGCCACGGGCCTCGACGAGCAGACAGGCATGGCCGAGATGAGTGATCCGCATGCTGGCAACCTATAGCGGGCACCCTCTGGATATCCACAGTTCGTACCACGGGGTGATCAAGTCCGGCCGAACCCCAGTCATCGCGGCGCATTGCACCCAAACGGCGCAACCGCAACATCGCCCCGTAGCTACCTTGAAGATGCATCCCCGGAAACTGGCCGGCGACCGTTCGTGCTATCGCGGACCACCGACGCGGGTTGGCGGACAACGGGCAGGTGGTTCTGACGCGGTCCAGACGATCATTCGTGACAGGTCACCGCGGTGGAATCTGACCGGTAGCGACCCCTCGGCCGGTGAAACCACCAAGGTTCTGCGTGTCGGCACTGGGATCGCCCAAGGCCCCCACCACGGTGTTGGTGAAGTCAAACCACTCCAGCGCCGCGCCTTTTCCCACGCTCATCACGTTGACGCCCGGCGCTTCTTGCGAGAAGTTGTAGGGAGCCTTGAACGCAAATCTTCCGCACGGCATGCGCTACGTTGGGATGGATATGTCAACCGAACTCCTGAGTGAAGCCTTCGGCCGGATCAGCGCAGTCGTTCATTCTGCCCTGACCGGAGCAAGCATCGAGGTGCTCACGTTCCGGGTGGATCCAGGCGCGAACACGATGGCTTGGCTGATCTGGCACCTGACCCGCGTCCAAGACGGCCACGTCGCGGAGCTTCTGGGTGAAGAGCAGGTGTGGACCGCCGGAGGCTGGGCTGACCGCTTCGACCTTCCCTTCGATCCCGGCGCCACCGGCTACCGCCAGAGCGCAAGCGACGTGGCAGCGGTGCGCGCCGATGCTGATCTCCTGGCCGGCTACTACGACGCGGTACATATCCGGACCATCGACTACCTGCACACCTTGACCGAGGCAGACTTCGCCAGAGTCGTCGACACGTCGTGGGATCCGCCCGTAACGCTGGCTGTGCGTTTGGTGAGCATCCTCTCGGACGACCTACAGCACGCGGGCCAGGCCTCCTACGTTCGTGGGCTCGCGATGCGCGCCGGACTGTAGCCAGTCAGTCGTCACCAAGCCTCGATCTGACATCCCGCAGCGCACGTCCCCCAAGGGACCGTCGAAACTATCCATCTCCGCATCACATAAGGACTGTGACATGAAGACGCTGGCCACTGACCAGGACACCAAGAACAAACCCCGCCCCGATCACGATGGCTCCAAAGGCGGAAGTCAGAAGGTTGACGACGACTCCCGCAACCGGCGCAGCGTCTTCAACCGGGAGAAGGACGAGTGCGGCGGTGTCAAGGTCGGCCTGGCTTTCTTCGGGTGGCTCACTGCGACCGGAACCGCAGTGATACTGACGGCCTTCGTCGCAGCCGCGGGAACTGCGGTCGGTGTGGCGACCAACACCGACGCCGGCAGCGCCGCCACCCAGGCCGCCCAGGACCCGAAGACCGTCGGCATCGTCGGGGCGGTCGTGCTGTTGGTCGTGTTGTTCGTCGCTTACTACTGTGGCGGGTACGTCGCGGGACGGATGGCCCGGTTCCACGGAGTCAGGCAAGGACTGGCCGTGTGGCTGTGGGCCGTCGCCATCGCCGCCCTGGTCGCAGTGCTAGCTGCTCTGGCAGGCAACCAGTACGACGTGCTGAGCAAGCTGAACAGCTTTCCGCGCATCCCGGTGAGCCAGGGCAACCTGACCACCGGCGGACTTATCGCCCTTGTCGTGGTCGCCGCCGGCAGCCTGGGTGGTGCCCTGCTGGGCGGCCTGGCCGGGATGAGCTTCCATCGCAGGGTCGACAAGGCAGGCCAGCGGGGGTAGCCCTGTGAACCGTGCCGATACTTGGCTCGTTCCACCATGGAAGGCAACGAACTGGAGGCTTGCCCATGGCCAACGACCCACGCAGTGCGAAGACTGCCGTGACAGAGAAGAAGTCCTCATTCCTGCTGTCGAGGTCGTCACGTCGGCTGTTGACGCTGATCACGGCAGTGGGTCTGGGCGTCGACGCTTACGTCCACTGGCACCTCGCGGTGAATTTCGACACTCTCATCGGCTCAGGGAGCCCCCACATCAGCCAGGGCGAGCTGTTCCGTCTGGAGGCCGGCCTAGCCCTGATCGCCATGGTGATGGTCCTTTCGACCCGTCGTCGCTTCGCCGCTGGGTTTGCCTTCCTGATAGCGGCCGGAGGCCTGGGGGCGCTACTGCTGTACGGCTATGTCGACGTGGGCGGTTTCGGTCCCTTCCCCGACATGTATGACCCCCATCTGGTACAAGGAAAAGACAATCAGCGCGATCGCAGAGACTGTCGCCGCCGTGGGAGCCCTCGGCTTGCTCCTGTTGCCAGGTCAGTGAGGCATTGGATGGGGGGCACCATCCTCGCCGAGACAGCCGCGAGGGCGCTGGTGCGCCACGAGCCTGTCCAACCTCGGTCTAGCGTTCGCCACCGGTTGGATCGCTGGCGACAACCTTACGTCCCGCAGTCCTTACCAGCCCACGGGTATGGAACTCAAGTCGGCCATGAGAGAGATGCGACTGACCGCTTGGGGCAGCAAGCACTTCCCCAAGATCGTGGCCGTACTCATGAAGGTCGTCTTCTCTGTCGCCAACAGGAGATCGTCGAAGAGTTGACTCGCAAGGACTGGCGGGACACCCAGGTGCCGGGATCAGGGACCGCGACCGTTCCCACGCCGGCGGCTGGGTGTGCCATTCCGGCAGAGCGATCCCTGACTGGGCGGCGAGTCTCAGGCGGGATGGGTCACGATGAAGAGATACTTCTGTGAGCGGTGTCGCAGATGGGTCCCCTGCGACCGGAGTTGGTAACCCGCCTATGGTGCTACACAGGTTTCGAGACATTCTGGTGGACTCTTCCCGGGCGGACTTGGCTTGTTGGAGAATGAACTTCAAGGAGGAACGTTCAGTTGACTGCAAGAGGTGACCTAAAACTCGACGACCCGGAAAGACGCCAACGACCTTCAGGACGGAGAGTTCCGGGGGCAAGCCGGCGTCGTTTCTGGATTCGTCGCGCAGGCGTGCTGATGGTGGTCCTGCTGCTGTGGCTCACCTGGTCGATCGGTGGTGCCCTGACCGCTCCGGGGACCGACACCACTGCCGCACGGCTGGCTGAGTGGGCCCGTTTTCATGGGCTTGGCTGGGCTGTTAGCGGTCTGGAGCAGATGCAGTACAAGGCGAACCCTCCCAAAGTTGGCGGAAACCTCGCCGGCGGCATCCCACGCATCGTCGCGAGCCGGCCGGCACCGAGCCAGCCTGCCAGGCCAGCGAGCTATCTGACTCCTCCCGCGCCGATCTCGCCCCAAGCCCAACCACCTCTGGCTGAGGAGGGTACCTGGCAGCCGCTGGTCACTGTCCACGGACAGCCGGCGATCCGGGCCGCGTTCCTGCGTCCGGACTCCCAGCACACCAGTTACCTGGTCGGGGTGGCCTGGCTCAACCAGAAGCTGGTCAAGACGGTCCTGCATCCGGGCTACAAGGTGCCTGGCACCTCAGGCTTGTCCCAGCCCTCACAGGTGCCGCAGTCAGAACGGGACAGCCTTGTGGCGACGTTCAACTCGGGATTCACCTTCAATGATGCCAACGGCGGCTACTGGCAGGATGGCAACTCCGTGGTGCCCCTGCGCAGCGGTGCAGCGTCCATGGTGTTGTACAAGGATGGCCATATGGATGTGGTCAGATGGGACGGAACCGCACCGGCCCCAGACGTCGCCGCTGTCCGCCAGAACCTCGGCCTGTTGGTTGACAACGGCGCGATCACTCCCGACGTGAACAGCACGACCACCTCGACGTGGGGGTTTACCATCGGCAACAGGACCTACGTGTGGCGCTCGGCTGTCGGAATCCGCAGGGACGGCTCGCTGGTGTTCGTCGTGGGTGCCTCGATGTCGGTGCGCACACTGGCCAACATTGTGCAGGCTGCCGGGGCGGTTCGTGCCATGGAGCTTGACATCAACCCTGATTGGACCAACTTCATCACCTACACACACTCGAGCCAGGGCGTAGCAGCGCCGCACATGCTCACCAAGGACGAGCAACCCAACCCCTTCCGCTACCTGCAGCCGTCGTCGCGAGACTTCGTTGCCGTCCTGGCTCGTTGATGAGCCCGGCGTGACCGACCACCTCCAAACCGTCCCCTTGAGCCTGCACGATCGCGAAGTCGCCTCCCTGATCACCATCCAGGCGCTGACATCATCGCCCGGGATCAAGGCAGGTGCGGTCATGCTTAGTCACCTAGGTGAGCATGCAGTGACCTGGACCGCGCTTGGACTGGTAGGTGCGGCTCGTGACCCTGCCCGTCGAAGACCCTGGCTGCAGGCCACCGCGACCGTGGTGGGTGCTCACGCCCTGAGCATCGTCATCAAACGCGTGGTGCGCCGGCACCGGCCGAGCGATCCGCGCGTACAGGTACATGTCGCCACGCCAAGCGACTGGAGCTTCCCCTCTTCGCACGCAGCCTCGACCGCTGCGGCTGCAGTGGCCTACTCCAGGCTCCTGGGACGGCGCTACCCGTTGTTCTCGATTCCGGTGATGATGACCAGCCGGGTCATCCTGGGAGTGCACTACCCCAGCGATGTCCTGGCCGGCAGCCTGATTGGTGCCGTGATGGGCCACTGGGTCACCCGGGCCAAGAGCGCGTCGCCCTCGTGAGGCGGGCGCGGATCTTACTGAGAGCCTGTCGCCCACGTCAGTGGGTCAAGAACGTCCTTGTGCTGGCCGCCCCGATCGCCGGCGGCATCGCGTTCCAACCGGTGGCTGTCGCCCAGATGCTTGTCGCGTTCGTTGCCTTCTGCGTGGCCTCGTCGGGGATCTATCTGATCAACGACGCTTTCGACGTGGAATCCGACCGGGCGCATGCGACCAAACGGCGACGTCCCATCGCGTCTGGCGAGTTGTCCCTCAGAACAGCCTGGACCACGGCGGTGGTACTGCTGCCGGGTGCCCTGGTGATCTCAGCATGGCTGAACTGGCAGATGGTCATGATCGTTGCGATCTATGAGGTCGTTCAGCTCTGGTACTGCCTGGGGATGAAGCACGAGCCCGTCATCGAGCTCACCAGCGTCGCTTCGGGGTTTCTGCTTCGCGCCATCGCAGGCGGCCTCGCGACCCAGGTTTCGCTCTCGAATTGGTTCCTCATCGCCGCCGGCTTCGGGTCACTGTTCATGGCCGCCGGCAAAAGGTACGCAGAGAAGCGCATGGTCCTGAAGACCGGCGTGGCCATCCGTCCGGTGCTCGACAGCTACACCGACACCTATCTGCGGTTCGTGTGGACCCTGTCCGCAGGAGTGCTGGTGACGACCTACTCTTTGTGGGCCTTTGCGCTGCGCCAGACCTCAACGAACGAGTGGAGCGTCGTATCCATCGTCCCGTTCGTCATGGCCCTGCTCAGGTACGCCGTGGACGTCGACAGCGGTGCCGCCGGCGAACCGGAGGAGATCGTCCTTCACGACCGCCTGCTGCTGATACTCGGTGCCATCTGGGCAGGGTGCCTGATGGGCTCGGTGTACCTGTAGCCACCACCCAGGGCGGGTGCCCCTAGACCGGCAGACGCCTGAACACGGAACGCGGAAGGTGCCGCAGACCGGACATGACCCACCGCATCGTCGCGGGCGCCCACACCGTCTGCCGACCGGCGGCCAGGCCTGCGACGATGACCTCGGCAACCTGCTCTGGTGTCTGGGACAACGGCGCCGCAGCGAGCCCGGCGGTCATCTTGGAACGAACAAAACCGGGGCGAACAACCAGGACCTGAACGCCGTCCGCCGCAATCGCGTCTCCCAGTCCGCTGTAGAAGGCGTCCATTCCAGCCTTGGTGGACCCATAGACGAAGTTTGACTTCCTGGGACGCTCGCCGGCCACCGAGGACATGGCGATGATCGCACCGTGCCCCTGCGCTCGCATCCTCTGGGCGACCAGAACGCCGCACGCGACCGCTGCCGCGTAGTTGACCTGCACCAGTTCCAAGAGAGCGTCGACGTCCTGCCACGCACGCTGCTGGTCGCCCAGCAACCCGAAGGCCACCATAACGACGTCGATGTCACCTCCAGCGTCGAAGGATGAGGTGATGGCGTGCTCATATGACGTCCGGTCGGTGGCTTCGAAGTCCACCTCGGTGACCTGCATACCGCGGGACTCCAGCGACGCGGTGGCGGCGACGCGACGTTCGCCGGGGCGGGCGGCCAGCGTGACCTGAACCCCGCGGCGCTGCCCGATCAGCTTCACCAGCGTTGCGAGGGCGATGTCGGAGGTACCCCCCAGAATGAGTACCCGTTGCACGTTACCTATTGCGTCCTTCACAGTCCCAGCCTCCTGGCCAGATCAGAAGTGAACACCCCATCGGGGTCCGCCGCGCGTCTGACGCCGCGCCACTCATCGAGGCGAGGATACATGCGTCCGATCGCGGAGGCGGGCAACCGGGAGTCCTTGGCGAGATACTCGCGGCCCCCCGCGGCGATCACCTCCTCGTCCAGGCGGTCGAGCAGTCCGCCCAGGGCGGCTGCCCCGATCGGGATGTCCAGGGCGAGCGTCCAGCCCGGGGCCGGAAAGGACAGGTGGCCGCCGCTGGACTCTCCGAAACGCTTGAGCACAGCCAAGAACGAGGCCTGCCCGGTATCACTGAGCATCTGTATGCAGCGGCGGAGGGTGTCCTCGGCGCCGAAAGGGACTACGAACTGGTACTGAAGAAAGCCCTTCGGGCCGTAGATACGGTTCCACTCCGCCACGCCATCCAAGGGGTGGAAGAACGCCGCAATGCTCTGGACCTCGCCTCGGCGCTCGACCGGAGCCTTGCGATACCACGCCTCGTTGAAAGCTGCGACGCTCGCGCGGTTCAGCAAACCGCTCGGGAAGACCGGCGGCGCAACCGCCAGCTGCTTCGGCCGGAAGTCCAAGGCATGATCGCGCAGTTTCGGGGGCAGCTGGTCGCGAGTGGCCGGCCAGCCACGGGTCAGGACTGAGCGCCCCAGAGTTGAGTCACGAGCAAGGCAGTCGATCCAGGCCACCGAGTACGTGTATCGATGGTCCCCCTCGGCCATGCGCCGCAACAGGTCGTCGAGATCGACGCACCGCTCAGTGTCCACCAGACAGTAGGCCGACTCGACCTTCTTCATCCTCAAGGTCGCCCGCAGGACCAGACCGGTCAGTCCCATGCCACCGACAGTGGCCCAGAAGAGGTCAGACTCCGGGGTGAGCTCACGGATCGTGCCACCGGCGCAGAGCAGATCCATGGCAACGACGTGCCTGCCGAAGCTGCCGTCGACGTGATGATTCTTCCCATGGATGTCGGCAGCGATCGCTCCCCCAACCGTCACCTGTCGGGTGCCGGGGCTCACCGGCACGAACAGCCCAAGAGGTAGCAGGAGCCGCATCAGCTGATCGAGGCTGGCGCCGGCTTCGACGCTCACCAGCGCTGTGTCGATGTCGACCGACAGCACGCGGTTACGTGCGGTCATGTCCACCACCACTCCACCACCGTTCTGGGCGGCGTCACCGTAGCTACGGCCGAGCCCGCGAGCGAGCACCCCTCTTCGACCGGCTTCGGTGACCAGGCGAACCAGATGGGCATCGTCGCCGGCCGGGTGGACCGTCGCGACGCTCGGATTGGTGCGACCCCAACCTGCCAATTGACGGCGGTTATCCATGGTTTCCTCCTCGACGGGCGACGCAGCCGACTCTACCCAGCGCGAAGGTCAGCCGGCCCATTGGGCAATCAGTCAATCTCGTGCTCAGGCTCGTGAAAGGTCGAAATCAGCGAGGTTACCCGCATGGTGACGCACACCTGTACTTGCAGGCACTGCCTGCAGACCCTTACGTCCGGCTGGGACCCTTACCACCTCGACGACGAGAAGGTGACGGAGCGGACGGTGTTCGTTGCCACAGGCACGGTGAGCGCGACCAACTTGGAGATCACCGACCCGGAGCGATCACAGCCCTTGGAGTCTGGACGCTCAGCGGCAACAGCGTTCCCTGCAGAACAGAAACCTGGCATGCGCCAACGATCGTGGCACCTCTGAGGGTGATGACCGGCCAATCCGGTTGCCCCGCCCTGGAACGTCTCAGGACCAGTCAAGGGCGTTGCCTTGCCACTGAGGAGTCTTCAGTTCGGTCTTCCTTTGGGTCTTCCTGTCAGGCTAGCCTTGCCTGGGTAGTGACGGTCCTCTGGAGTTGGCTAGCTCTGCATCCGGGGGCCAACGAGTGCTTTACAACGTCAGTTCCAGCTCGGCTCTGAAGATCACTATTAAGGGGAAATGCGATGCCTGAAGCAAACATCACCTCCGTCACAATTCCGGAAACTCACGTCGAAGGCAAGCGCCTCGGCCGCCACGTCAAACATGACCCGCGCTCCCTTGAGTTCCAGGCAGGGCGGGCGACACAGATCGTGAGCGTTACCCATCAGGCGACCGGTTTGCCGCTGGATCAAGGCAATCTGGGGTCGTGCACCGCCAACGCATTGTGTGGTGCGCTGGACTCCGCCCCGGACTTCGCCGGCGGTACGACACTGAACGAGTCCGACGCCATCCGCGTCTACGAACTGGAAACCAAGATCGAAGGAAAGCCCTACCCACCCAACGATCCCGGCGGCTCGGGCCTCATGGTCTGCCAGGCAGCACAGCAGCTTGGGATGATCACGTCCTACAGTCACGCCTTCGGCCTCCAGCACGCACTCCAGGCCCTCGTGTTGCGCCCTGTCATCACCGGCGTCAATTGGTACACCAGTTTCGACACCCCCGACCCGCAGACCGGCTTGGTCGCGATCGCCGCAGGCGCCACGGTTCGCGGCGGCCACGAGATCGTTGCCGATGGGATCGACGCTGACAACCAGCTCGTGTGGTTCTGGAACAGCTGGGGCACCCAGTACGCACTGGGTGGACGCTTCTGCATGAGCTTTGACACCTGGGGCCAGTTGCTTCAGGAACAGGGCGACGTCACCGTCCCGGTTCACTGACCGCGCATTTGGGCGGCGCTATCCCGGTCCTTTGGGTCCGGGATAGTTGCCTGTGGTGGGGCGTACGCGTGAACAGTGGTGGGGTCGGTGGGTGACGTTGCGTTGGGCGGGTGCTGGTTCGTTACCGTTACGGTGCTTACCCCACCCCTGGTCAGGCCGTGTTGCCGGCTGGACCGTTTGGTTGTGCACGTGTGATGTTCAACGATGCGCTGCGAGCCCGCCGTGACGCTCATGCGGCCGGTGAGAGATCAGCGACTGCGAGGTTCAGCGCGGCCTGTGCAAATGACCGCCCGACGAGCATCACGATACCCCTTGCCCTGATCATGGCTTGGGTCAGACCAACAGTCCTTAGCCTGTCGCGGCACATGCCGCGCCTTCGGTGAATCCCGCCACGTGCCACTTCCCGGCTGCGCGGATCAGGTTGACGTTGTTGATTGCTGACGCCAAAGGCTTTGTGGTGACGGGAGGAGAGAATTTCTTGTTCACCGAGTAGGCCCGACCGATCCAGCACTCGGTGAGGACCGAGTTCGCGCCCGTAATCGTCACTGCGCGAACCTCGTGCACGTCTTCGTTGCCATACAGAATGAACCCCAGGTTGAGCCCGTCCACGATGTTCTTGCCAACCTCCACCGCGAAGGCATCTGTGGCCACGCTTCGCAGCGCCACCATGTCCAGCTTCGCGCCCTTACTGAACTTCGAGAACAGCGCATGGTAAGTCAGGGTCGTGTCAATCACCTGCTGCTGGGTCGGCGTCCATGTCGGCGCAGCCGCTGGGGCAGGACTGTGACTGTCCGAGCCCGGCGTCAACGACGTCAGACCCGAGGTCTTACCGCCGCCGCACCCACTCAAGGCCATCACTCCAGCTACAAGAACGGACACAACAAGACTGCGTGACGTCATGCGCCCAATCCTCGCTTACCGGGATCGACCCGGACACATCGGCACAAACAGTACGTCCTGAATCCCCCGAAGAGTCATCCCCTAGTGGCGGCTGGCGAAGGACTCAATCCGCCGGTTGCATCGACAGCGTCGTCTCGGCGACTCCACAACCGTCGTATGAGGCCAGGCTCGCTACCGGCACGGCCACCCAGTCAGTGCGGCAAGTCTGCGCTTCACGTCGGCTTTCCCCACCTTGTCCTGCGTTCAAGCCCTGAACGGACAGATTTCCAAGAGGGTGCTCGGTCCTATGTTCCCTGCCAGACCCTGTTCGGCCGGGGCGTCCCCGCCGCGACAAGGAGGGTCCTGTGCCATCCGATCTCGCTGATCAGGCAGGATGCACCCGTTCGCTTCAGTGGGA
>CABEBK010000027.1_pt1 | contig 10321 bp, 9 predicted proteins | sample 3132581 | NCBI WGS metagenome assembly CABEBK01 (sample SAMEA5534345, study PRJEB31848) | metagenome | biome: tundra; feature: field; material: soil | place: USA | collected 2013-05 | depth 0.45 m | reverse complement strand
GTGACCGTTGACATGGGATCCTCCTGTGCCGGAGCCTCTGGGTTGGTCGGGAATCTACGCCCTGGCCTCTACACCGCATCGGCGGGGTGGTTGAGCGCAGACGGACCTTCAGCCAGAGCGGTCACGACGCCAGCCAGAGCGGTCACGACCGCTGATGGGCTTCCACCATCTCGATCGTGTCGGCTTCTCGCGCAGCCTTGTCCGTCCGGTGCCGGATCACGCGGGCAAAGCGCAGCGCCAGTCCGGCTGGATAGCGAGGTGAGGTCTGCACACCGTCGAACGCAATCTCCACCACCACTTCGGGGAGCAGCTCAAGGACATAACCGTCCCTCGATCCGATTGCGTACTGGGGCAGCTCGGCAGTCTGCCAGGCCAGCATCTCGTCCGTGAGTCCCTTGAATGTCTTGCCCAGCATGACGAATCCACCTCGCGGGCCGAATCGCCCTGCCGGGTCCCGTGCGCCGAGGTGGATGTTGCTCAGCCATCCGCTGCGGCGGCCATTGCCACGTTCCACGGCCAGGATGACCAGATCGAGGGTATGAACCGGCTTGACCTTGATCCAGCCCGAACCGCGGCGCCCCATCTGGTAGGTCGCCTGGTCGGCCTTAACCACCACGCCTTCATGTCCGCGGGTCACGGCATCGGCGGCAAATGCGGTGGCCGCATCGACCTGGGCGGGATCCGACACGTTGTCGACCCGGATTCGCGGCGTCAGATGGGGGAGGGACACGGCATTTTCCAGGACGTCTCGCCGGACGTTGGCGGGCTCGTTGATGAGATCGGATCCGTCCAGGTGCAGGACGTCAAAGAGGAATGCCGTGAGCGGAGTCCGCGCACGGGCAACCGTCGGATCTACTCGGCTGGCGGCGCGAGAGCCGGTCTCCTGAAACGGTTTTGGCCGACCATCGGAGTGCAGGGCGATGAGCTCTCCGTCGAATATCGCATTCGTGACCGGCAGTGACGAAATCAGCTCGACCACTTCGGGGACGCGGTTGGTGATGTCATCCAGGGATCGGGTCAGGACGAGGACGTCGTTGCCGCGCTTGTGGATCTGGGCCCGGATGCCATCTAGCTTCCATTCCACGCTGGCCGGCCCGGACTTGGCCAAGGCCTCGGCGACGCTCTTAGCCGTGCTGGCCAGCATCGGGCTGACGCCCTGGCCCACCGTCAGGTGGAAGCGGTCGAGTGCCCCAGGACCGTCCACCAGAAGGCTCTGTGCGACACCGGGGAGATCGCCTTGGGCGGCCACGGCACGACGTACATCCTCAAGGGCGACACCACCGGCGTCGGCAACCGCGGTCATGACCACTGACTCCAACGCTCCCTGGCGCAGTCCACCTCGCAACAGGCCCAGGACGAACACTCGCTCCTGCGCTGTCAGTCTGGCGACCAGGCCCAGGAACAGGTCGGCGCGCGCTCGCGAGGAGCCGGCCCCGCCCAGCTCACTGACCGCCTGCATCGAGGTGTCGAGCTCCGAGACTGTCACCTGGTCGGCATTCGCCCCGTCGGCATCGGGCGCCGGCCGGAAGTCGGTCCATAACTCGGACAACGACGTCCGCTCGATGCCGGTGCGACGCTGACGAAGTGAGCCGGACAGATAGCGGGTGGTCAACCCCACCTCGTCGGCGGGGGCCAGGGCGTCGGCGACCTGTTGGGCGCACTGTCGCAACAGGTCGGCGATCAGCGACACTTTGGACAGGCGCGAGCTCGTGCCGGACACCTGTTTCGACGTGCGCGCGACATCGGCCAGAAGCATGATCCAATGTTGGCAGGCAAGCCCGATGGCCAACAGGAGGACGCTCATGGAGATTCTTGGCAAGGACGATTGGCCCGCAGGCGACACAACGGCGTGGGCCGGGGTTAACGACAGCCCGATGGATGGCGCCGTCGCGCCAATGATCGAGCGTCTGATGGACGTTGGAATTGATGGCAGGGGCCCGTTCAGGTCGGCACAGAGTGTTGCTGACTTCGCTCTTAGCGAGCATCGCGAAGTTGAGCCTGCCATTGACGCGATGGTTCGCTCGCACCTCAGGCTCGCGGCCGCAGGTGGATTCGTGACAAGCTTGGGTGGCTTTGCTGCTCTTCCAGTCGCGTTACCAGCCAACGTTCTGGGGTTCTACCTAGTCGCGACCCGGATGGTCGCCAGCATCGCTTCAAGTCGCGGCCATGACATCAGCCGAACCGAAGTGCGTTCCGCGGTTCTGCTCGCTTTGGTCGGAGCCGACGCCGACGACCTGCTCACGAAGGCTAGTGACGCCAGCAGCGGGCACCTGGTCAGCCTGGCCGCTCAGGGGTTGCCCGGCCCTGCGCTGATGGCGATCCGCAAGGGTGTCATGTTTCGCATCCTGGTTCGGATCAGCAAGAAGTCGGTTCCGCGTTTCGGGAAGGCCGGGGTTCTGGCTGGAGGGCTCGTAGGCGCCGGTCTGGATGCTTACCTGCTCAAACGGATTGCCGATCACGCACGTTTGGAGTTTCCTTGGAAGTCGGGAGCGGTTTCGTGAGGGCTCCGAGACTTTTCAGAAGGGAGTAAGCATGGCTGCCGTCAGGTCAATGCGCTGGGGCGTATTGCTTTCCCTGGCCAACGCGTTCCGCACGGCAACCCGCCCGGGCACTCCGGGCCTGGGAACGCGACTGACCTCGCTGCCTCGACTGGTTCGGGCATCCATCAGAGGCGAGTACACCGGGACGTCCCGTCTTCGTCTGCTTCTCATCGCGGGTGCCCTGTTGTACCTCATCTCGCCCATTGACCTGGTTCCGGTTGTGCTCGTTCCCCTGCTCGGGCTGAGCGGCGATGCCCTGGTCATCAGCTGGATCGCCGCGTCGTTGATCAACGCGACCGAGTCGTTCCTGCGTTGGGAAGGCGCCCGTAATCTCGTCGTGCGCGGATACCTCGTCCGCTGAGCTCCTCGACCTGATCCAGCGCATAGTCCGGGTTTGACGGCAGGCGCCGGTGTACCCAGGGGGGACCTTCTTCGTCCCGTCGTGCACAGGCCCACCTAGCCAGATGTCGCCACGGCGCTGCGGGTTCCAGAGTCGACCCATGATGACAACGATCCACCTTTCCGGACCCGCCGACGTGCTCACCGTGTTGCCTTACCAGCTCGGCTTCCACCCTCACGACTCTCTTGTCGTCGTGAGCTTGCATGGCACTCGTATGGGGTTGGTCCAGCGCCTTGACCTACCACCACCTGAGCATGTCGGCGACGCCGTTGCCGCGATGATGGCGCCCCTTCGGTTGGAAGACCCCAGAGCCGTGCTGCTCATCGGCTTCGAAGAACGCGAGGGTGAGAGCCGCGCGATTCTGGACGAGATGGCGGATGCCTGTGTGGCCCATCGCGTCGAGGTCGCCGACCGCATGGTCGTGCGGGGCGGGCGCTGGTTCGACCTGGACTGCATCCAGAGCTGTTGCCCGCCTGAGGGTTTGCCGATGCCAGCCCCGAGCGCCGTCCCCGCGGTTGCGGAGTTCGTCGGACGCGAGATCTACCCTCTGCCCGACCGCTCTGCGCTGGCCGATCAGCTGGAGCCGAACAGGCCGCTGCTGAGCCGGGAGGTGTTGCGTCTGGCGGATGAGTGGTTGCAGTTGCGAGAGGAGGCCACGAACGCGAGGGACATGGAGCTCGGCACACGGGGGACCGAGCAGACCAGATGGGAGACGGAACTGCGTAGGTTTCGTGCCAGAGAGCTCACCCTCTGGTCCGTGGTCCTGTGCGACAGAGACGATGCTGAACCGATTCGGGCGCTGCCGGCGCAGGATTTGGCCATGCTCGCAGTGTCGCTGACCGATGTGGATCTGCGTGACGGGCTGCTCGGGTGGCTGTGCCCCGGAACCCTGCCCCAGCACCTGATCGACCCCGTCCTGTTCCTCCAGATGAGCCGGGCGCTGCCCCAGCCGCCGTGGCTCGACAGGGACCCCGCAGACATTGCGCAAGTCGTCGGTCGCCAGCGGATCGAGCGGAGGCTGTGCGAGCTCAGCGCCGCACTGCCAGACGTGTGGGCGGTGCCGACCCTAACCGTGCTTGCGTCATTCACCTGGTGGCGCGGAGATGGTGCTCTGACTCGAATCGCACTTGACCGTGCGCTCAGGGCCCAGCCTCAATACCGGCTGGCTCGGCTGCTCGAGCGGATGGTGGACCTGGCTATCCGGCCCGAGCAAGCATCCGCCTGACCTCCCGCTCGCCCTCACGGGCTGTTCACGAGATGGACAAAGGCTCCCGAAAAAGGTGCCTTTTCCGTATAGTTGACGCTAGGTCATGAGTCCCAGCGATAAGCCCCGGCTTGCTGGGCGGCAACCCTCGTCCGCGGTGGGGTGCCCCGGGTGATGACCCGGCCCGCTCGAACCAGAGTGGGCAAGCGCGGGCCCTCACCATCACGGCGGGCCCAGACCTCCTGGAGCTTATCGTGACTGTTACCTCACAACGACATCGAGTGCGAGCAGTGAATCCTTCGGCCCTGACCCAGAGCCAGCCTGATGGCGAGTCAGGTTCCTGGCCGACTGGCGCCTGGCGTGAGGGGTCTGCGCAAGGATCCCGGCACAGCATGGACATCGGCAGCCTTCGGTTCGAGGCCGGGGGAGCTCTCCCGCAGGTGCGCATCGCCTACGAGACGTGGGGGACACTCAACCCGGCACGTGACAACGCGATCATGGTCGAGCACGCCCTGACCGGTGACAGCCATGTCTCGGGCCCAGCAGGTTCAGGACATCCGACATCTGGGTGGTGGGACGGTCTGATCGGCCCGGGATGTCCGCTTGATACTGATCACTGGTTCGTGGTGGCGAGCAATGTCATAGGCGGCTGTCAGGGCACCACCGGCCCGTCATCTCAGGCACCTGATGGGCGTCCGTGGGGAAGCAGGTTCCCGTTCGTGACCGTTCGTGACCAGGTGGCCGCCGAGGCTGCCCTGTCAGATCGGCTGGGGATCTCCGCCTGGGCTGCAGTCCTGGGGGGCTCGATGGGTGGTATGCGGGCGCTTGAGTGGGCTGTGACCTACCCCGAGCGCGTTCGCCGGTGCATCGTGTTGGCCTGCTCGGCGTATGCGTCGGCCGAGCAGATCGCCTGGTGCCAGCCGCAGTTGCTCGCCATCCGCCAGGACCCTGACTTCGCCGGCGGCGACTACTACGGTCGTCAGCGCGGTCCCGACCTCGGATTGGGCCTGGCCCGCCGGATCGCGCATGTCACCTACCGCAGCGAACCTGAGCTCGACAGCCGCTTCGGTCGTATGGCCCAAGGTGATGAGCAGCCCCTCGGCGGGCGTGGTCGCTATGCGGTGGAGAGCTACCTCGACCATCATGCGGACGCCCTTACGGCTCGGTTCGACGCTAACTCTTATGTGGTCCTGACCGAGTCGATGAACTCTCACGACGTTGGGCGAGGACGCGGCGGCGTGCAGGCTGCGCTGGAACGCGTGACGGCCGACCTGGTTGTCGTGGCCATCGACTCCGACCGGCTCTATCCGCCTCGGCTCTCTCACGAGATCGCCCGCGCCAGCGCCAGTTCAGGTCCCGCGCATGTGATCACCTCAGATCATGGTCACGATGGATTCCTCATCGAGATCGAGCAGGTCGGTAAGATCGTGCGTGAATCGTTGTCTGGCTCTTTCGGGGGCTGAGAGCCATCAGGTGGATCATCCGGTAGCGTTGCCCTCCGTGGCAGTGTCGCCGCGATGTGGTGAACAAGGAGGTTCCAAGGTGTCCGTTGTCGTGGGTTATGTGCCGACCAAAGAAGGTCGCGCCGCACTTCGCCGTGCTGCCGAGGAATCACTGTTGCGGCGCGCCAAACTGATCGTGATCAACTCCAGCCGTGGTGGTAAGGACTTCGACGCGGATGAAGCCCGCCGATTCGAAGCTGAGCTCCTGTCCGTTCAGAACCATCTCGACGAGGCTGGTGTCGAGCACGAGGTCCGACAGCTCGTCCGCGGCAACGAACCCTCACAGGACCTGATCGAGGTGGCCAATGAGGTCAACGCAGACTTCATCGTGATCGGGCTGCGCCGACGTACGCCGGTCGGCAAGCTGATCCTGGGGTCCAATGCTCAACGCATCCTTCTTGACGCTTCCTGTCCGGTGCTTGCCGTCAAAGCCGGTGTCAACGACTGACGCGCACTTGATCTTCTGCTCAAGAGGCAGACGAACGCCGCGTCCGGATTTCCTGGCGCGGTCTTTTTTGGCAGATGCGGGATGAGTCTTTTGGCAGATGCGGGATGAGTGTGGGGTGCCCGGAGCTCTTCCGACCGCCGGTCCGGGCTTGAACTCACCTGTTACAGGCCTGAACTCACCCGTGCCGGGAAAGGTTCGCGTGGCTTGTGCGTTGTTCTCTCTGATATCGCATCGGACTCGGGCTGCAATTGGTTGTGCTCACCTGGCGGCAGTGGATGCCGCCGGGAGCGGCCGGGCGCCGTCTGAGCGCTGAGGATCCCTATTTTGGAGGTTCGTGATCGTGAAACGACCCGCTCGGGAGCACCGTATCGGGGCACCGACGAGATAGCATGGCTTCAGAGGTTTTACAATGGTCATTAGCACGACCGGAAAACCTTCCCGCCGGACCCGGTCGCGGCGAACTCCTCCCGTCCCATCACTGGTCACCGTTCAGGCTTCTGTGCCGGCGACTGACCCACGCGTTGCAATGGCCTCGCGACGAAAGGTAGTCGGTGTCGACTGTGTCTAGCGTTTCATCCCTGTCTGAGATAGTTCAACCCACCAAGGTGCCAGCCGAGTTTGCCCACCCCGCCCTGCAGGAACTGGTGCGGATCGGGAAGACCCATGGTTCGGTCGATAGCGAACAGTTGCGGGTTGCCTTGGTGCAGGCTGAGATCAGCCCCAAACGAATGAAAGTCGTCCTGCGTTCGCTGGACAGTCAGGGGATCCACGTGACCCTTGACTCGGCGACCGCACGCAGGGCTGTCGCGGCAACCGCAGCTCGTGCCACCGCAACCGCCTCGGCGACGAAGAGGACTGCGGCGAAGAAGACGAAGGCTGCGGCTGAGCCGGCCGCCAAGACTGCTGCGGTCAAGAAGACCGCCGCGAAGAAGACCGCCAAGGCCGCTCCTTCTCGCACGACCAAGACGGCCGCCGATGCTGCGCCCGAGGCAGAAGCGCCCCAGGTACGGACGAGGACGGCGGCAAAGAAGAGCGCCGCGAAGAAGAGCGCGGCGAAGAAGACGGACGCTAAGAAGGCCGCCGAGATCGACGCCGACAACCCTCTGGCTGGGTCCTTGGTCAACGGAACCGCCGTCAAGACGGACGGCGACGGGGCCAAGACCAAGCCCGGCGAGGAAGAGAGCGAGACCGCTGGCTTCGTCATCCGTGACGACGACGAGGACGACGCGCCCGCGCAGCAGGTCGTGACCGCAGGAGCGACCGCTGACCCGGTCAAGGACTACCTCAAGCAGATCGGCAAGGTTGCCCTGCTCAACGCTGAGCAGGAAGTCGAGCTGGCCAAGCGGATCGAGGCTGGTCTCTTCGCTGAAGAGAAGCTCAACGCCGGCGGCAAGATTGACATGAAGCTCAAGCGCGAACTGTGGTGGATCTCCCAGGATGGCAAGAATGCCAAAAACCACCTGCTGGAGGCCAACCTGCGACTGGTGGTCTCGCTGGCCAAGCGTTACACGGGCCGGGGCATGCTCTTCCTGGACCTGATCCAGGAGGGCAATCTTGGTCTGATCCGTGCGGTCGAGAAGTTCGACTACACCAAGGGCTTCAAGTTCTCAACCTATGCCACCTGGTGGATCCGCCAGGCCATCACCCGCGCGATGGCCGACCAGGCACGCACGATTCGTATCCCGGTGCACATGGTCGAAGTCATCAACAAGCTGGCTCGCGTCCAGCGCCAGATGCTGCAGGATCTCGGTCGCGAGCCGACACCCGAGGAGCTCGCCAAAGAACTCGATATGACCCCCGAGAAGGTCGTGGAGGTTCAGAAGTACGGTCGTGAGCCGATCTCCCTGCACACGCCTCTGGGCGAGGACGGTGACAGCGAGTTCGGTGACCTCATCGAGGACTCCGAGGCTGTAGTGCCCGCGGACGCAGTGTCGTTCACGCTCCTGCAAGAGCAGCTGCACTCCGTGCTGGACACACTCTCCGAGCGTGAGGCCGGCGTGGTCTCGATGCGTTTCGGCCTGGCAGACGGTCAGCCTAAGACTCTGGATGAGATTGGCAAGGTCTATGGCGTGACTCGCGAGCGGATCCGCCAGATCGAGTCCAAGACGATGAGCAAGCTTCGTCACCCGTCGCGTTCCCAGGTTCTGCGCGACTACCTGGACTGACCTTTGCCCCAGCCCTGAACCAGATGTCGACTTCAGCGGGCACCGCGGGGTCGGATGAACCGCTGTGGCGAATGAACAACTGTGTCGAATCAACCTTTGCGTCGAATAAGCCGCTGTGTCGAGTTCACAAGGCCGACCTCGAAACCAAACAAGAGGGACTGACATGTCGGATGTTTCGTTGACGGTTGGTACCGACGGTGCGTGCTTGGGTAACCCGGGGCCGGCTGGGTGGGCGTGGGTGGACGAACATGGGAACTACCATGCGTCTGGGCAAGCCAAGGGCACCAACAACATTGCCGAGCTGAGGGCTGTGCTCGACGCGCTGACGGACCATCCAGATGTTGCACATCTAGTCATCCAGATCGACTCGACATATGCCCGGGACTGCTCCACAACCTGGCGTGCTGGCTGGCAGCGTAACGGGATGCGCAACTCAAAACGGCAGCCCGTGGCCAACGCCGACATCGTCAAGGCTATCTGGGCCGCCCTCGACAGCCGTGAAGGCACCGTTGAGTTCGTCAAGGTACCTGGACACGACCCTGGCAACAAGTTCCCGCTGAACACCGCTGCTGACATCATCGCCAACGACGCAGCCGAACAGGCCTCAGCCGGATTTCCGGTCGACACGATTTCGACCGTCGATCTGTCCGGCGTCAAACCGCGCCTGACGTCGTTCGGTAAGTGGTGACTTGGCCGTCGCGTCACAGTTGGATCGTGCCTGTGGTCGAGGTGTTCCAGAAGGCTATCTAGCGGGTCTTGGCCGATATCGAGTTCGGTGGGAACAGGTCCATCCCCGTGGGGTTGTTCAGGAATCCGGGGGTGTTGCCAGCCACGCCGGTGTGACCGTACTGCCACACGACGGCGTTGGTGCGGGGGTCAACGACGATGAGCCGGTTGTTGACCTTGTCGCTCACCATGAAGTCACCGTTTGGCAGCCCGATTGCCAGCGATGGCTTGTTTAAGGCTTGACTTCCGGTGGGTGCATACCGCCACAACACCTTTCCGGTGTGATCGAAGGTCAGTACCTGGCCTGGGAAGACGTGGTCGACGGTCAGGTAGCGGTCAGGAGCAACCTCAGCGGTTTGGTAGATAGCGGAGACGCCGGGCACCTGCACACTCCAGGAGATGCTGCCCGACGAGCTCATCTCACTGACCCAATGGCCGATGCCTTCGGTGAGCAGGAGGTTGCCGTCGGACATCGGATACAGGCCGCTGGGGTCGCTGAAGCTCTCTGGCGGGCTGTGCACGCAGTTGCCGGTTTCGCCCAGCTGCCGACTAGGCGACTGGCTCCCTGCGGGGATCTGGATGATCCTGCAGTTCCCCGCGTCCGGGACGAGCAGGTCATGGGACTTCAGCATCAAGATGCCGTCGGGGGCGTTCACCAAGTTGGGGCTTGATCCGGGGGTGTCAACTTTGCCATAGGTGTAGGCGATCTTGTGCGTCGCGATGTCTATGACGTAGAGGATGTTGGTGTCCTCGCTGGCAACGACGACCTGTTTTTGGTCCGGACTGAACCACGCGTCTTCGGGGGCCCTGAAGCTCTGCCCTGCAGCCAGATCCCCAGGTCGGGGGAACTGCCACATGTTCCGGCCACTGGAGTCAATGATCAGCACGCGGTTGCCGCCGCCGTCTGCGATCAGGACGGGCCCTGGCAACACCGAGGGGTCCGAACCGGCCGCGAGCCAGCTCGGGCCCGAAACGGCTGGGAGCACGACGGCCCCACTAGGCGTAGTTGCTGCCACCGCGGGGGCAGCCGATGGAGTCACGCTGGGCGGAAAGTGCGATGCCATTCCCGCTGCCGTTTTCGGTGACGTTGTCGAAGGGTTGGCCTCAGCCACGAACCACCAGGACCCGACGCCGATGGCGGCAATCAGCGTTATGAGCAGCCCCCGTACGAGCCGCCAGTGCCGACGCAATTCCGGCGATGGCGTCAGTCGATGATTACCGCTCATGGTGTTCCTCCAGTTTGGGCACGGCCCTGAACGACTGTGTCCACAGGCTTGGGACTTTCCCCGCCGACCAGGTAGGCGTTGCCGGCAACCACCGCGACACCAAAGTCGGA
>CABEBK010000018.1_pt1 | contig 10450 bp, 9 predicted proteins | sample 3132581 | NCBI WGS metagenome assembly CABEBK01 (sample SAMEA5534345, study PRJEB31848) | metagenome | biome: tundra; feature: field; material: soil | place: USA | collected 2013-05 | depth 0.45 m | reverse complement strand
TACGGGGAGGGCTACGCATCGGGAGTCGCCGTCGAGATCGTGACCCGGGCCCGTGAGCTAGGGGTGACGCTGTTCGACACCGCCGAGATCTACGGCTTCGGCAAGAGCGAGCGGATCTTGGCCCGCGCCTTGGGTGCCGACCGCGACCAGGTCGTGGTAGCCAGCAAGGTATTCCCGGTGGCACCTTTTCCTGCAGTAGTCAGGCACCGCGAGCAGGCCAGCGCCCGACGGCTTCAGATTCGCCGCATTCCGCTGTACCAGGTGCACCAGCCAAATCCGGTCGTGCCCGACTCGGTGATCATGCCGGGGATGCGCAGTTTGTTGCAGGAGGGCCTGATCGGTGCGGTTGGGGTCTCGAACTACTCGTTGAGGCGATGGCGCCAAGCCGATGACGCGCTGGGACAACCAGTGGTGAGCAACCAGGTCCAATTCTCGCTTGCGCACGCCGACCCGCTGGAAGACCTCGTGCCATTCGCACAGCGAGAGAACCGCATGGTCATTGCCTACAGCCCACTGGCGCAGGGCCTGCTCGGCGGAAAGTACAGCCTGGACAACCGGCCCGGCGGGGTGCGAGCGGCCAACCCGCTGTTCGGCACGCAGAACCTGCGCCGGGTCGCACCGCTGCTGGACACACTGCGTGTGGTCGCAGACGCCCACGATGTCAAGCCAGCGCAGGCGGCGCTGGCCTGGCTGCTCAGCCTGCCCCAGGTCGTCGTCATCCCCGGCGCGTCCAGCGTGGAGCAGCTCGAGTTCAACGTCGCCGCAGCCGATCTCGAGCTCGACGCAGACTCGCAGGCGGCGCTGACCCAGGCCGCCAGAGCCTTCATCCCGATCTCGGCGGCCCGCACCTTCATTGACGGGTTCAGGGACAAGTTCGGCATCTAGTCCTTAATGCCCTTCCGGGCCGCCCATTCCGGGCTTTTTCGAACTAGCCATCCGTACGTCGCAGACCGCCACGGGCCTGGGACCCACAGTCACCGCAGCGGTGCGGGAGCCCTATCTGACCCCACTCTGCATGGGCACCCATCCTGTGTGCTTCCACGTCTGCCCATCGTGATCTCGTGACTGACTGGACTTGCGTGGGGCGAAGTTCCTCTGAGCTGTATCTGCGGATGACCAAGTGCGAGCTACACGGCGTGTCACCGTCATACCAGAGGTTGTGTCAGGAGGTCGCGGACTGCGAGGCGGTATGCGCATTGCTCGACAGGTTGCCTGCTGGCAAGCGGCTACCGAACCTACTGCTGGCAGCGGTGCGGTTCCTCGACAGCCCGGTCGACGATCCGGCAACCTTCCTGCACTTCGTCAGCTCTGTGTGGGACGTCGTCGCGGACACGATGATGACCCACCGGACCCAGACCAACGAACCGGGCGCCTGCGCAACCCTGTTGCCCCTGCTGGCCTCGCTGCCCGCACCGCTCGCCCTGGTCGAAGTCGATGCCAGCGCCGGACTGTGCCTGTATCCAGACCGTTACAGCTACCGCTACACGACGAGCCTGGGCGAGTATCGGCTCGGCGACAGCGAGATCGTGCTGACCTGCGCGGTAGCCGGACCCGTCCCGCTGCCCGAGCGGCTACCCAAGGTGGTGTGGCGGGCCGGACTCGACCTGAACCCGCTGCAGGCCAAGCATGAAGACGACCGCCGCTGGCTGGCCTCGCTGATCTGGTCCGAGCAGATCGACCGCGCCGAACGCCTGGGCCGGGCGCTGGACCAAGTCGCCGCCGACCCGCCTCGACTCGACACCGGCGACCTACTCGTCGACCTTCCTGGGCTGCTCGCCGACGCACCTCAGGGCGCCACGGTGGTCGTCTTCCACTCCGCGGTTGCGGCGTATCTGGATCACGATCAGCGCAGGCGATTCTCCGATGTCATGCACACCTTGAAGACGACCCTCGGCGTGCACTAGGTGTCGAACCAGGCCCCCGGAGTCATCCATGGCGCCGACATCGACCCGAGGCCCCAAGGCCGCTTCATCCTCGCCCACAACCAGGTGCCGGTTCCCGTGACAGGACCACATGGAAACAGCCTCGCCTGGCTTCCCTAGCTCACCTCGAGAACACGTCTAGCTGGCTGTGGGTCCCGTCAAGTCCTCGGTCGGCGCGAGTCATCGGCTCCGGTGCGCCTTGTCGTCTATTGAGAAACACCAACCTCCGGCCCCATTGGGGCCGCCGGGAGTCTACGTTCTGGAGCATGGCCAAACAGGAGGCTTCGATCGAGGCCATCGTGGGCGACATCACCACCGAGCATGTCGACGCGATCGTCAATGCCGCCAACGGCTCTCTGCTCGGTGGCGGTGGGGTTGACGGGGCGATCCACCAGGGCGCTGGACCGGGGCTACTGGAGGAATGTCGCAAGCTTCGCCGCACGACATACCCCCACGGCCTTCCCGTCGGGCAGGCTGTGGCCACCGGAGCGGGGAACCTTCCGGCCAGATGGGTGATCCACACCGTCGGACCGAATCGTCATGCGGGACAGACAGATCCAGCTCTGCTCGCCTCCTGCTTCGAGACCTCGCTCAAGGAGGCGGTGAAGGTCGGCGCCCGGTCGGTGGCATTCCCCGCGATCAGCGCGGGTGTCTTTGGCTGGGATACGGGCGAGGTCGCCCGCATCGCAGTCGCCGCGGTCCGGGGTTCACATCACCTGGGCGAGCTGGACCTGGTCCGCTTCGTCCTGTTCAGCCCGGCTACCCACGAGGCGTTCGTCGCCGAGCTCGGATGAGCCCGACACCCCTCAATGGTTAGCGGCGGCCCCGCCAGACGACCAGGGCCGAGGATGGAATGACACTGGGGGCGGGCCGCTGGCCGGCCCGGACAGCCACGACCTCACCAGCGCGACCGGCGGCGAAGACCCTCGAGCCCGAACCCAACGCCGACTTCAGCGCGTCGACCTGCCCATGCAGCTCGATCACGCGCGTGCGAAGCGCCTTCACCTGATTCTCGAGATCCAGAATGCGCTGGATGCCAGCCAGGCTGACACCTTCATCCTGCGAGAGACGCTGCACCTCGCGCAGGAGTGCGACGTCCCGCGCCGAGTATCGACGTCCGCCACCGCGAGTGCGCGATGGTGAGACCAGACCCAGCCGGTCATACTGCCGCAGGGTCTGGGCATGCATGCCCGCCAGCTGGGCCGCGACGGAGATGACGAAGACAGGGGTCTCGTCATCGGACGAGAACCCACCAGAGCCTGGCGCCGCGTCCACGGCTCAGCCCTGCCGGGCCCTGGCGAACACATCCGCCCGTGGATCGGCATCCGCCTCTTCGGCGCGCAGCACTTCCACAGCCGCACGCGCCTTGTCGGAGAGCCGCTGTGGGACCGCGACAACTACCTTGGCCAGCAGGTCACCGGTGTGCTTCTTGGACGCGATGCCTCGGCCCTTGACACGCAGCACCCGGCCGTTGGGAGTGCCGGCCGCGATCCGAACCTTGACCGGATCGCCAGACAGTGTCGGCACGGAAACCGTTGCCCCCAAAGCAGCCTCGGCAAAGGTGACGGGCAGATCGACCGTCAGATTTTCGCCGTCCCGACCGAACACGGGATGCTTATCTACCTGAACCGTAAGCATGAGGTCACCGGCCGGGGCGCCCTGCTCACCGGGGTTGCCCTTGCCACGAAGCCGGATCTTCTGACCATCCTTGACGCCGACCGGGATGCGCGCGGTGATCCTGGAACCGCTGGCGGTGCTCAGCGTCACGGTTGACCCCTCGACCGCGTCGCGGAACGACAGCGTCGTACGCGCCTCGATATCCTCACCCCGACGGGGTCCCTGGGTGGAACCAAAGCCCCCGTAACCCTGCTGACCTCCCGGGCCGAACATACCGCCGAGCAGATCCTCCAGGTTCGGCTGCCCGGCGCCACTACCGCCGGTGCTGAAGCGAACGTTGCCACCGCGGCCACCGCCACCGCCGAACAGGTTGCTGAAGACGTCCTCGAACCCCGCACCGCCACCGTCCGGGCCGGCGGAGGTGAACCGGGCCCCACCGTGGCTCATCGACCGGATCGCGTCGTACTGCTTGCGTTCCTCGGGAGCGGACAGGACGGCATACGCCTCGCCGATCTCCTTGAAACGCTTCTCCGACGCGCTGTCCCCCGGGTTCTGGTCCGGGTGCAGCGTGCGAGCGAGCTTGCGGTAGGCCTTCTTGATCGCGGCCGAGTCCGCATCGGCAGGAACGCCGAGGATCGCGTAGAAGTCCTTCTCGAACCAGTCCTGGCTCGCCATCGACGTCTCCTTTCGTCTCGTTCATCCAAACCTTGGGACCGCGTTCCCGCACCTGCCAAACCTAAGGACCGTGCGCGCCATGGTCCCTAGGTTTGCACTGGTCTAGCTGTCATGGTCCCTAGGTTTGGAGTGGTTGAGCTGTCATGGTCTAGGTTTGCGGATCAGCCACGGCGACCCGGGCCACCCTAATGACCCGCGGACCCATCCGGTAACCCGGCTGCAGCACCTGCACCACCGTGGTGCCCTCGGTGCCCTCAGCCAGCTCGGCCTCGACATGCATGAGCGCCTCATGGACAGTCGGGTCGAACGGATCGCCGGGCTGGCCGTAACGCTCGACGCCGATCTTGCTCAACGTGCCGTCGAGCTTGTCGGCGATAGCCGCGAACGGCCCACCCTCGAGGTCACCATGCTGTCGGGCCAGATGGATGTCATCCAGCACCGGCAGTAGCACTTCAACGACATTGGCGACGGCCAGATCACGATGCATCTCGCGGTCACGGTCGACACGCTTCTTGTAGTTGACGTACTCAGCCTGCAACCTCTGCAGGTCGCGGGTCAGGTCAGCCGCCAGGGTTGTGTCCGGGTGGACTTCGTCCTCTACGACAGACTCTGTGACGTCCTCGGCGTCCAGGACCTCGTCCGCCACAGCCTCGGCGGCTACCTCATCCTGGCCAGCCCCGGATCCGGAACGGGGATGACGAACAGCGCCCGTTTCTGGATCGAGGCGTCGCTTATCGGTGACCCTGGGGCCCGTGGGCTCGGATTCCTCCGAGCCCACACGCTCCGGATCGACCTGGCGGGCATCCGTCACTTCTTGTCACCACTTGCTTTGGAATCGCCCTCAGTCTCGTCAACGACCTCGGCGTCAACGACGTCATCGTCATCAGCGGACTTGTTCGGGCCGGCCGAAGAAGGGCCCTCTTTGGACTTAGCTCCAGCAGCGCTCTCAGCTGCTGAGGCTGCCGCATAGATCGCGGTGCCCAGCTTCTGGGACTCCTCGGAGAGCTTGGCGGCCTTGGCCGTGATGTCAGCCGGCGAAGCACCAGAGCCATCCTTGAGCGCGTCCTTGAGCTCGCTCAGAGCTTTGTCGACCTCACCGCGACCGTCGGCCGGGATCTTGTCGGCACTATCGGCGAGGAACTTCTCGGTGGAGTAGACGAGCTGCTCGGCCGTGTTACGTGCCTCGGTCTCCTCACGGCGAGTCTTGTCCTCCTCCGCGTGCTCCTCCGCCTCGCGGACCATCCGCTCGATCTCGTCCTTCGGCAACGCGGAGCCGCCGGAGATCGTCATGGACTGCTCCTTGCCGGTCCCCCGGTCCTTGGCAGAGACATGGACGATGCCGTTTGCGTCAATGTCGAAGGTGACCTCGACCTGCGGCACACCGCGGGGAGCCGGCGCGATGCCAGTGAGCTCAAAAGTGCCCAGACCCTTGTTGTGCTGAGCGATCTCGCGCTCACCCTGGAAAACCTGGATGAGAACCGAGGGTTGGTTGTCATCGGCGGTGGTGAAGACCTCGGAACGCTTGGTCGGGATGGCAGTATTGCGCTCAATGAGCTTGGTCATCAGGCCACCCTTGGTCTCGATGCCCAGGGACAGCGGGGTGACGTCAATCAGCAGGACGTCCTTGCGCTCACCCTTCAAGACACCGGCCTGCAGGCTCGCGCCGATGGCGACGACCTCGTCCGGGTTCACGCCCTTGTTGGGGATCTTGCCGCCAGTGAGCTCGGTAACGACCTCGGCGACGCAGGGCATGCGAGTTGAACCGCCCACGAGGATCACGTGAGCGATCTCACTGACATTGATGCCGGCATCCTTGATGACCTGACGGAACGGGCCCTTGGTGCGTTCGAGCAGGTCGGTGGTGAGCTGCTCGAACTGCGCGCGCGTCATCGACTCGTCCAGGTGGATCGGGCCATTCTCGGACATCGAAAGGTACTGCAGGCTGATGTTGGTGCTCGTCGCGGTGGAGAGCTCCTTCTTGGCCTGCTCGGCGGCGTCGCGCAGACGCTGCATGGCGATCTTGTCGTTGGCCAGGTCGATGCCGCTGGTGTTCTTCACAATCGTGATCAGGTGCTGGACGATCCGCTCGTCCCAGTCGTCGCCACCCAACTTGTTGTCGCCGTTGGTCGCACGAACCTGGATCGTCGAGAAGCCGTCCTCGGGGTCCTTGCCGACCTCGAGCAGCGAGACGTCGTAAGTGCCACCTCCGAGGTCGAAGACGAGAATGAGCTCGTCTTCCTTGCCCTTGTCCAGACCGTAGGCCAGCGCCGCCGCAGTGGGCTCGTTGATGATGCGCAGGACGTTGAGACCCGCGATCTCGCCGGCCTCCTTGGTGGCCTGACGGTGGGAGTCGTCGAAGTACGCCGGAACGGTAATCACGGCGTCGGTGACGGTCTCGCCGAGGTAGGACTCTGCGTCGCGCTTGAGCTTCATCAGGATCCGCGCACTGATCTCCTGGGCGGTGTAGTTCTTGTCGTCGATCTTGCGCGACCAGTCGGTACCGATCTCGCGCTTGACCGAGCGAATCGTGCGGTCGATGTTGGTGACGGCCTGTCGCTTGGCGATCTCGCCGACGAGAACCTCACCGTTCTTGGCGAACGCAACGACAGATGGGGTGGTGCGCCCGCCCTCCGCGTTCGCAATGATCGTCGGCTCGCCGCCCTCAAGGACAGCGACTGCCGAGTTGGTGGTGCCGAGGTCGATGCCTACCGCACGAGCCATTTCTTATCTCCTGTATGACGAGTGGTCAGGCGAGCGTTGCCCGCCTTTGTACTGCTCTGGTGGTGCCTGCACTGGCGTGGTGGTCTTGACGTTACGCGTGCTTCCTAGCCCAATGTGCTCGTCATCGACCTGAGTTGTCAAGCCAACGCTCTGCAAACTTGCGCCTAGGAGACTCAACTTGCCTGACGCACCAATTGTTCCCGTGGGGGGAGATCCAGATCTCCCCCAGGTCTGTAGATTCTCAGTTGACTTGTCGCCTTCTCACTTATTTGGCGCGGCCGTGTCGCTTCTCATCTATTTGGCGCGGCGGGTGGACGCTCGGGATGTGGCCGGCTGGCAGCCGTGGGACATCGAAGCGCACTACGTGAGCGCTGATGGCGGCGCGGTGTCCACCACCCTGGGCGCGGTCGACAGTCTGCGGCTGGTGCATGGACTGCCGGTTCGAGACATCCCGTCGCATGCTGGCCAACGCCACTATCCGGGGCTCTTCTGGTCCGCGACGACCCGCGGCCATGTCTGGTACGAGAGTTTGCTTGAACTGGATCGACTCTGGCTGGCGGACTTCGACCCGGAGGTGGAGTGGATCGCGAGTCAGCCGGTCTGGCTGGTCGGTTTGGACGGGACGACTCGGCGCCGGCACGTCCCTGACCTGTTTCTGAGGTCTGCCCAGGGCGGGTACACGTTGGTGGATGTCAAGCCGGAGAAGTTCGCGGCAAAGCCGGAAGTGGCGGCGGTCTTCGACTGGACCGGCCGCCTGTGCGCGGCGAAGGGGTGGCGGTACGAGGTGTGGTCTGAAGGTCCAGCCACCCTTTTGGCAAACGTGCGTTTTCTGGCGGCGGGCCGCCGCCGGGAGCTTATTGATGACGACGCCGTCAACGCGGTGGAAACTGCGGCGGCCGCGGGGATGTGTCCGTGGCCATGAGAAAGTCCTCGCAGGTGGCCATCAAGAAGTCCCCACTGGTGGCCAAGTAAAAGTCCCCACCCCTTGCTCGTCGTGTCGAGCCGGAGTCTGAGCCCTGGACGGTGACGGTGGCGGTGTCTAGCCAGTCACCACACCGTCCAGGGGAGCTCCATTGAAGTCTGCGAGGGATCAAATGACCATCATTTCTGCCTACCAAGACTCAGGTACCTACCGTGGCGCCGCCGCTATCTGCGGGACGACGCCCAAGACCGTCAAGCGAGTTATCAAACGTGCCGAGGCCGGGGGCGTCCGCCCGCCGCCCAAGGACCGGGTCCGTAACTATGAGGTCGTCGCGGACCTGGTGGCCGAGCGGGTGAAGAAGTCCAGCGGTCGGATCACGGCCAAACGGCTGCTGCCCGCGGCACGAACTGCCGGGTACACCGGCTCGGATCGGAACTTCCGCCGCCTGGTCGCAGCGGCCAAGAAGGCCTGGCGGATCGACCACCATCGCGGCCGCCGGCCGGCGGTGTGGTCCCCGGGTGAGCACCTGGTCATCGACTGGGGCGCCCAGGGCGGGGTCCACGTGTTCTGTGCGGTGCTGGCGTGGTCGAGGTGGCGGTTCGTAAGGTTCGCCAGCAACGAGAAGTCCGCCACCACGTTGGCCATGCTGGGCGAGTGCTTCGCCGAGATGGGCGGCACACCCCAGGTTGTGCTGGCCGACCGGATGGGCTGCCTGAAGGGTGGGGTCGTGGCGAATCGTGTTGTCCCTACAGGTGATTACGTTCGGTTCGCTTTGCATTACCGGTTCCGGCCTGATTTTTGTGAGGCCGCTGATCCCGAGTCGAAGGGGATCGTGGAGAACCTGGTCGGGTACGCCAAGTCCGACCTGCTCACCCCGTTACTGCTCGACGACGAGCTCGACCCCGACGAGAGTAACGAGGCCGCCAAGGGGTGGTGCGCCGAGGTCAACGCGGCGATGCACTCTCAGATCGTCGCGGTCCCGGCAGAGCGCCTGGCCCAGGAGCGGTTGCTGCTGGGCGCGCTGCCGTCGCTGCAGCTGAGGATCGGCCCGACCCCGGTCATGCGCAAGGTCGACAAGCTGTCCTGTGTGCGGATCGGGTCGGCCCGCTACTCGGTCCCGATGGCACTGATCGGCACCAGCGTCGAAGTCCTGGCCGGGTCGGGCAGGGTGCTGATCGTGGACCCCCGCACCGGGGAAGTCGTTGCTGACCACGGCGCGGTCGCTCCAGGCGAGTCGTCCGTGGCCGACGAGCACTACGGCGGTGCCCGACCGAAACCGCGACGGGCGATCCGTCCCAGAACCCCTGCGGAGAAAGCGTTCTGCGGCCTCGGCTCATCGGCTGAGGCGTTCCTGGCCGGTGCCGCCGCATCCGGACACACCCGCCTCGGACCCGAGCTGAGCGAGCTCAACACGCTTGCCGCCGCCCACGGCCACCCCGTGTTCCTGGCCGCGTTGGAACGGGCGACCGCATTCAAACGTTGGCGCAGCGCCGACGTCCGCTCGATCCTTGCCGCCGGGATCGGCACCCCAGCGCCCCGCCCGGCCGGGGCCGCGCTGGTCATCGACCTGCCCACCACGACCGGACGATCCCTGGCCGAGTACGCACCCACCACGACCGGTGCGGCGGTGTCCTCATGAGCGGCCCGGCGCCGGTGCTGCCGGCCGACCTGACCGCGGGGCTGCGCCGGCTCAAGCTCGGCGCGATGCGCCAGCTCGCACCAGAGGTACTGCTCACGGCCAAGACCCAACGCTGGGCCCCCGAGGAGGTGTTGAGGACCCTGATCGAAGCAGAGATCGCCTCCCGGGACGCGTCCAACACCCGGGCCCGGCTGAAGGCTGCGGCGTTCCCGGTGGTCAAGACCATCGAGGAGTTCGACCTGTCCGCCTCGAGCATCCCGGCGCCCACCTGGGACTACCTGACATCGCTGGAATGGATCGGCGCGAAAGAGAATCTCGCCATGATCGGACCGGCCGGCACGGGCAAGTCACACACGCTGATTGCCCTTGGCCATGCCGCCGCACAGGCCGGGCACCGAGTCCGGTACTTCACCGCACCCGACCTGGTCGAGACCCTGTACCGGGGACTGGCCGACAACTCCGTCGGCAAGACCATCGACACGTTCCTGCGCAATGACTTACTGATCCTTGACGAGGTGGGATTCGCTCCGCTGGACGACACCGGCACCCAGTTGCTGTTCCGCCTCGTTGCGGCCGCCTACGAACGCCGGTCCCTGGCCATCGCCTCGCACTGGAGCTTCGAGGACTGGGGCCGATTCCTACCCGAACACACCACCGCCGTCAGCCTCCTGGACCGGCTCCTGCACCACGCCACCACCGTGGTCACCAACGGGGAGTCCTACCGGATGCGCGAGGCCCGAACCACCCAAGGAGGACACCAGAACAAGAGCTGATCAACCGCAAGGGGTGGGGACTTTTAGTTGGCCACCAGCGGGGACTTTTACTTGGCCATTGACACCTGTTCTACGAAGGGCTCCACAATCTGCTACCTGCACGGGTGCGCAACGCCGGCTACCGCGCCTTCGTGTTCTTGTTCCTCAAGGACGTGCGCCTGTACATGGGAGACACAACAGT
>CABEBK010000477.1_pt1 | contig 10806 bp, 11 predicted proteins | sample 3132581 | NCBI WGS metagenome assembly CABEBK01 (sample SAMEA5534345, study PRJEB31848) | metagenome | biome: tundra; feature: field; material: soil | place: USA | collected 2013-05 | depth 0.45 m | reverse complement strand
GACGGGGCTTCTGAGTCCGTGGTTGCTTAAGCAGCGTCGCGCGTTTGCGCTGTCGGGACCGTCAGGTCTGCGACTGTTGCGTGGCTTCCACTTGGTTCAGCTACACGACCACCAGTAGTGGACGTGGCCCGGTTCAGGGCTTTACTCGGTGCAACCCGAAGGGGCGTCGCTCGGAGATATATGACCCGGATGACAGCATTCGGGTCGATGCGCGTGTATGCGCCATGAGTGGAGCGCATCAGGATGTTGATCGCTCCCACAGCGTCACGGTGGCAGGTGAATCCGCATCCGTGGCACTGGTAGTGCCGCCCTGTTGGGCGGTTGCGTGTGAGGCACGCAGGGCAAGTCTTCGATGAGTACGCCTCGTCAAGATAGGTGAGTTTTACACCGGTCTTTTCAGTGAGGTATCGCTCCTGGCGTCCACGAGACCACTGAGACAGGCGTCGGCGTTGGTCCTTACCGAACCGGCGTTTCTCGGCTTTCCGGGTGGACTGTTCGATCCCACGAACGTCACCAACGACGACGGTCCCCGTGTCATGGGTGATCGCGAGGTCCGCGACTTTCCGGGACACCTGGTGGTCGATGTTCCGCAACGACGACTTCGCGCAGGCGCTGGCTCGCTTCAACGCAGCGTTGTACCGACGCCACTGCCGTGAACCCTTCGTACACCGAGCCATCTTCGTCCGCAGAGCCGCGACGGCGGTGTTGCGTCGGTGCTTGACCGCGCGCGCTGACCGTCCGTTGATGATGGTGACCTCGAACCCGTCCGGGGCTACCACAGCCGCAGTCATCGGGTTGATGATGCCTTCGTCGACCGCAAGACGGTTCACAGGATCCAAGACAGGCAGAACACTCGTCTGGTAGGCAACGTGGAGAGTCCATTGGCGGGCGTCACGGTCCCAGCACAGGCGGATCTCACCCCACAAGTCAGGTGTCACAACCTCACCAGAGATGGTGTTCGACACCACGGGGAGCGGGACTCGGATCGACGTGCGTCCTCGACCCAGAGACAGGTTCAGGTGTCGGTCGATGACCCGCCACCCGTACCCGGCAGTGAACGACAACGGCCGGTACTGCTTCTCCCGCCACGGCGCTTTCGCTTTACGGCCTTCATGTTTGTTCGCCCGGTACGTCTTGACCGCGTCAAGGAGGTCGTCAGTGATCGCCTGTTTGGCAGTGGGCGTGCAGCTCGAGGAGTTCCGGAGATGCCGCGGCAACCATGTGACGCATCTGCTTGGTCGTCGGGTCAGTAGCGGTCTGCGCCCACGCTGCGTGCAGCGCGGTAATGGCGTGGTTCCACAGGTGCGCCGCTTTATGGCAGGACTCGTGGGCGACCCGGTAGTCGCGACTGTTGAGGCGCACGGGGACGACGACCACCCTGTATGTGCCTCTGGTTCGCTTCACACCAGGACCGTAGCAGAGTGGTCTGACATTAGCCAGAGCGGATTGCTATGCTGCCCGCATGGATGACTGGCGCAACGGTAGGCATGTGGTCTACAAACTTCATGCACACATCGTGCTGACCCCGAAGTACCGACGGAAGGTCATGACAGACCGTGTCGGCGCGGACTTGCACGCCTCGTTCGACGAGGTCTGTGGCAGGTACGGCGCGACACTTGATGAGTTCGAGACCGACCAGGACCACGCCCATCTACTCGTGACGTATCCACCGAAGGTTGCCCTGTCGACATTGGTGATGAGTTTGAAGACCATCTCGTCGATGCGGGTCCGCGCCCACCGCTGGCCTGAGGTGACGCAGGCGTTGTGGGGTAAGCACTTCTGGTCCCCGTCCTATGCGGTCGTCTCGTGTGGCGGCGCTCCGTTGGAGACGGTCGCGAAGTACATCCGCAACCAACAGTCCCCGAACCGGCGCCGAGGCCGGCCGAAAACGGCCAGTCAGCGCTGACCGTCCTTACGTGCTATCCCCGCCCTGACGGACGGGGGTTGCGCCCGCTAGTCAACGGCTCAACGGGACTGGTCTGGGTCCTTGGTCACACGAACCATCTGAGTGGGCCTCTGGCGCTTCTCAAGGGCCGTGGACCTTCTCAGGCGTCTTGGAACCGCCTGATCTCCGGCAGGAGTGCTTCCCGCTTCTCCAGGTCCGTAACGCCCAGACCGGTCTGCGGGGCGAGGGCGAGCACCCCGACCTTTCCCTGGTGAAGGTTGCGGTGGACGTCGAAGGCCGCCTGACCGACCTGCTCCAGGGAGTAGGTCTTGCTCAGCGTCGGGTGGATAAGCCCTCGGATGATCAGGTCGTTTGCCTCCCACGCCTCGCGGTAGTTGGCGAAGTGCGAGCCGATGATGCGCTTGAGGCTCATCCACAGGTAGCGGTTGTCGTACTCGTGCAGGAAGCCCGAGGTCGATGCGCAGGTCACGATGGTGCCACCCCTGCGCGCGACGAAGACGCTGGCGCCGAAGGTCTCGCGGCCTGGGTGTTCGAAGACGATGTCAGGGTCCTTGCCGCCGGTCAGCTCTCGGATCTTGGCGCCGAAACGCTTCCACTCGCGCGGGTCCTGGGTGCTCTTGTCCTTCCAGAACCGGTAGCCCTCACCAGTGTCACCGCTGCGGTCGATGACCAGTTTGGCGCCCATCTTGCGGCAGATCTGCGCTTTGTCGGGGCTGGAGACCACACAGATTGGGGTGGCGCCGGAGGCGAGGGCCATCTGAGTGGCGTAGGAGCCAAGTCCGCCGCTGGCGCCCCAGATGAGGACGACATCGCCGAGCTTCATCCCGGCACCGTTGCGCGATACGAGCTGGCGGTACGCGGTGCTGTTCACCAGCCCGGGCGAGGCGGCCTCCTCCCAGGTGAGGTGGGCCGCCTTGGGCATCAGCTGGTTGGCCTTGACCAGCGCGAGGTCGGCCAGACCACCGAAGTTGGTCTCGAAGCCCCAGATGCGCTGCTCCGGGTCCAGCATCGTGTCGTTGTGACCGTCGGCATGTTCGAGCTCCACGGACAGGCAGTGTGCGACCACCTCGTCGCCGGGTTTCCAGGCGTTGACACCCGGACCGGTCCGCAGGACGACCCCGCACAGGTCAGAGCCGACCACGTGATATGGCAGGTCGTGTTTCTTGGTTAACGGCGACATCCGGCCATAGCGCTCGAGAAAGCTGAACGTCGACATCGGCTCGAAGATCGAGGTCCACACGGTGTTGTAGTTGATCGCGCTGGCCATCACGGCCACCAGCGCTTCGCCCGGGCCGAGCTCGGGGACGTCGACCTCTTCCACGTGCAGGCTCTTGCGTGGGTCCTTGTCCCGGCTGGCCAGGCCGGCGAACATGTCGACCTCGTCCTTATGCACAGTCACGGCGCGGTACTTCGCCGGGATCTCCAGGGCGGAAAACGTTTCCGGCGATCGGTCACCGGCAAGGATCGCATCGCGAATGGCCTGCATCGGGGTACTCCTCAGAACGGGCGGGCAGGTCGGGACCTGCTGTCTGGGCTGAAAGACTCTCTAGGCTGAAAACATTGTGTGGGCTGAAAACTACTTGTCAGCAGGCCGGAAGGGGAAGTCCATCTCAAGTTCGCCGCACGAGACCTCGCTCACCGCGAGCACGCGCAGTTGCCACACCCTCGCGAGTATGTGCGTTGCGGGCGGACTGGGAGGTCAGCCAGTCTTGTGGGCAGGCGGGTGTCGCAGCAGCGTGGCGCGATCTCGTGAACCCGCAGACCGCACTGGTCGCCTCCGTCGTTGTTTGCGGGGCGAACCGAGATTTCAGCGCAATTGACGGGCTGCCTCGGTAAGTACCGCACTTGCGGGCAGTCTGCCCGAGAAGGCGCTCGCCTCCGGCCAGGGCGGTACACCTTGCCCGGATGGCAGCCCTCGTCGTGCTCACTGCCGCTGAGTAGGGAACCTCAAGGGTCCTCGAGCAAGGTGCCGCTGGTACGGCTGGCTCAGTTTGTGGGGGAGGCTGCCGGCTCGACGAGCTCGACCAGAATCCCGCCGGCATCCTTGGGGTGGATGAAGTTGACCCGGCTGTCGGAGGTGCCACGGCGCGGCGCGTCGAACAGCAGCCGAAGTCCACGCTGACGCAGCGTTGCCGAGACGGCGTCCAGGTCGACGACGCGATAGGCGATCTGCTGGATTCCGGGGCCCGATCGATCCAGGAACTTGGCGATCGTGGACTCCGGCGTGAGCGGTGCCAGCAGCTGGATGCATGATCCGGACGCGCCCACGCCCATCATCGCCTCGCGGACACCCTGCTCCTGGTTGACCTCTTGGTGCACCAGAGTCATCCCATAGGTTTCTCGGTAGAAAGTGATTGCCGCATCGAGGTCGTTCACCGCCACGCCAACGTGGTCGATCGCGGTGAAAAGGTCGGCAGGCTGCTGGGTCATGTGGCCAGCCTAGCCACTGCCAGCAACGACGCACGGCTGGTCAGACAGGTCGGTCGGTTGATCACCGCCGATCATCTGCGGCGCGGCGCGGCTAGGATGACGGCAAAAGAGCTTGTCCGCACGTTTTCTGCCCATTTATCTTCTTTTCGTTGGAGACTCACATGAGCGAACGTCCCGTATCGGTGATCGTTGCCGGAGCACGCACCCCGTTGGGTCGCATGTCCGGCTCCTTGAAGGACTTCTCCGGGACGGATCTCGGCGGCGTGGCCATCAAGGGCGCTCTGGAGAAGGCCGGTGTTCGAGGCGACCAGGTGGACTACGTGATCATGGGCCAGGTACTGACCGCCGGCGCGGGTCAGATCCCCGCCCGTCAGGCTGCGGTCAAGGCCGGCATCCCGATGAACGTCCCCGCCTTGAGTATCAACAAGGTGTGTCTGTCGGGGATTGACGCGATCGCCCTGGCCGACCAGCTGATCCGGGCCGGTGAGTTCGAGATCGTCGTGGCAGGTGGCCAGGAGTCGATGTCCAATGCTCCGCACCTGTTGGAGAAGAGCCGCCAGGGCTTCAGGTACGGCGATGTCACGATGCACGATCACATGGACGGCGACGGTTTGTGGGACTCGTTCACCGACCAGGGGATGGGTCTGCTGACGGAGCAGGGCAATGTTGGTGACGTGGCGTTCACCCGAGCCGAGCAGGATGAGTTCTCGGCCCGTAGCCACCAGCTTGCTGCGCGCGCCTGGAAGGACGGGCTGTTCGACGACGAGGTCGTCACCGTGTCGATTCCTCAGCGCAAGGGTGACCCGATCGAGTTCAAGGCCGACGAGAGCATCCGTGCGGACACCACTGCGGAGTCTTTGGCCAAGCTGCGCCCGGCGTTCAGCAAGGACGGCACCATCACGGCTGGCTCCGCTTCGCCGATCTCTGATGGCGCTGCAGCTGTCGTGGTGATGAGCAAGGCGAAGGCCCAGGAGCTGGGGCTGACCTGGCTCGCCGAGATCGGCGCTCATGGGGTCGTCGCCGGCCCGGACTCCAGGCTGCAGTCTCAGCCGGCTCAGGCCATCGTGGTGGCCTGTGCGAAGGAGGGCATCAGCCCCGCCGATCTGGACCTGGTCGAGATCAACGAGGCCTTCGCCGCGGTGAGCCTGGCGTCCACCAAGCTTCTTGGGATCGACGCGGACAGGGTCAACGTCAACGGAGGCGCGATCGCCCTCGGACACCCCATCGGCATGTCGGGGGCCCGGATCACCCTGCACCTGGTCCTGGAGCTCAAGCGCCGTGGTGGCGGCATCGGTGTGGCCGCTCTGTGCGGTGGCGGCGGACAGGGAGACGCACTGATCGTGCGCGTACCCCAGCACTGATTTCCATGCCGGCGCGACCGCCTATGGTCATAGAACTTGGCCCTCGCAGCGGGGGGTGCATACGTCGGTTTCGAGTTGGTGAGCAGTCACCCCGGTCAAGCGAGCCCCGGGGTGCTGTCCGAACCCATGTTGTTTCAGCTTGACCCCTCCACCGGCGCCACTGTCCGGGAAGATCGGTCCCGCCGTGCGCGAGCTCCTCGAGCTCGCGCACGACGGCCATGTCACGTACGCCCGAACAACCGACAGCTTTCGCCACAGCCGTCCACACCTCCACCGCTCGGGGTGCATCGGCCGATGAGGTGACCAGTCAGGTTGGTGGGCGTGGCTGATCCCGACCTCGCTCGGGGTGTTCCTCAGTGTCCTTTGTCGTGCCGTTGCCGGTGGGCTGTCAAGGGGGTCGCGGCTCGGGGTGATCCCCAGGTCTGGCTGAACAGACCGGTCCACGGATCTTGCCAGCGCCCTGGCGGTTGGGTGACTCATGCCAAACCATGCCCCGACCCCGCAACGTTCGATCATGGCGCGATGGGCGGACGTCCTTGTCCGGCCAGGGATCGGCTTGTGACGATTCGGATGGCCACCTCGCGGTAGGTCGTTAGGCCCCCGAACCAGCTCGCAGCCCGTTGGGCTCGACGGAACGGTCGGATGATCCTGGGCGCCGTTCCAATCGCCATCTTGGGCAGGTCGAGGGGTTGGGGCGGCGGCGTCAGACGCCGCACTCCTGCGTGAACTTTGTGTACTTGCGCGTCAGCATGGGTTTCACGAACAGCCGCACGGGGGCGGGGATCATGCCCCACGTGGACGCCACCTCGGTGGGTGTGGCTCCGTCGCTGACCCAGGGCAGCACCAGGGATGCGTCCTCGCCGTCGCGCGAGAATTTGACGAAAGCTTTGAGGTCGTCCTCCTCGAGGTACTTCTGCACGATAAGCATGCCCTCGCTCTCCTCGTGCTCGGTGTGACCCGTCAGGACGGTGCCAAGCTCGTGGAGCCGTGCAGCGATTTGGTCCTTATCTGAGTTCACGGTCAGGGTCTTGAAGTCCTCGTCGACGGCGCCGAGCACGGAAGCCAGTGCCCCGTGCTCTGCCTCCATGGCGTCCAGCACCGCGATCTCCTTCGGATTTGCTTTCGGGCGGATGTTCGGCCACTGGAACGTGTCCTCGCCCTGGTGATGCTGATGCAGGGTGACGGAGAAGAACTTGTACCGCCGGGCTAGACCCTTCGTGGCCTTGACATCGCTGAGGTCTGCCTTGCGCAGGCCTTCTCGCAGACGCAGGATCTCGCGCTGGAATGCGCTGTGCATGTTGGTGTTCATGCTGGTGTCTGTCATTGCGGTCAAGATCGGCTCCCAATCGGAACGTGGTTGCGCTCGGTTTCTCGTATGTGTACCGTCACGGCCTTCGGCGTCAGGCCTGTGATGCACTGTAGGAGCAGGGCCTCCTCCGCTCCCACGCGACACCTTCGGGGGTGATGATTCGTGGCGTTCATATGCTGCACGCGAGGCAGAGGATTCCTTGGTCAGATCGGACTCGCGTCCACATAAGAACTCCCGTGACCGCGGTGGTCGGACGTGGCCTCCCACTACGCCACCGGGCCACCTGGGCCGCGACCCTTGCCTCAGCGACCTGGGCCTCAGCGACCTGGTCAGCGTGGGCATAACAATCGTAGGCCAACCCTCGGGCCTGGTCGTTCTTCGTCCGCGGCTTGGGCCGTAGGGCGAACAGCACAGCACGCAAATCAAGGTGTCGCCGGTGGCGTGGCCGATCACCTTCCGCCGTTTCGCATGATCGTCCTGCGGGACACCCGAGGCTCATTCACATCGCACCGTCTGAACGCACTCACATGCTTGAGCGGTTATCGCTGGGTCGTCAATCGCGGTGGCGTGGGAGCCGCATCTCGATGTTGTCCCAGGGTTCTCCGTTGACGGTGACGGCGCTCTCGAGGACCGCCGTGGTTTTGAAGCCGAGTTGCTCATAGAGGTGGCGGGCGGTGGTGTTGTGACGGTAGACGCCCAGCGTCATGGCGTCGATTCTGCCCTCGTTAAAGCCAGCGGTTACTGCTGCTTGGGTGACGGCGCGGCCGTAGCCAACGTGGCGGGCGTTCGGTGCGACCAGGACGCGCCCTAGTCGGCCCGTCCTTCCGTTGTCCTGGAGGGCGATACTGACGTGTCCGACCGGCGCTGCGTTGATGGGGTCGGACGCGGTCCAGACCAGCCGTTTTCCTGCGTGGCTTTCTGTCAGGTAGACATCCAGTTGTTCGAGGTCCAGGGGCCAGGAGAAGTTCGGTCCTGACCAGAGCACCATCTCCGCCTCGCTGCCAACCCATCCCAGGAGATCGGGAAGATCCTCGGGGACGGTTGGGCGCAACTGGATCATGTCGGACTCTTCCGTGCGCGTTGGCTGAGGAGTCGACATCCCGTCAGGTCGTCGGTCGCTTGCGTTGCCGGCCTCTCGATCTGGCCAGACGGTCGCCGCTTCTCGCGCAGACCTGGGTTGCTCCATAGCACCATCGGTTCCTGCGGGGAGGCGGGGGGTCACCGTCTTCTGATCATGAAGCTCCGGTCGTGGCCACGGGCGGGACGTTCGACGTCGTCGGGGCCGTGCCCGCCTGCAGCGCAGAAGCCTGTGCTGCATTCGTCGATGTGTTTGCCGCCAAGGCTGTCGTGGAACTCGTTGCAGCGATCTGGTTGGGCAGGCTGACCGCGATGGCGGCGGCGCCGATAGCACTGGCCGCTCCCGCACCGAGGGTGATTGCCGAGACCCAGGCCAGCCCTTTGTTGCGGGCACGTTGCCGGGCTGCGCCAGAGGTGGGTGAACTGGTCATAGTGCTCCAATCTCGAAATGGCTGGCGAGGATTACTACGCCGTTCGTGGTCCATGCGTCCACACTCCAGCATTGGTCTGTGCGGGCTTTAAGTGCTTCCTCTGAATTGCCAATGAGACCCGTTCAAGGGTTTCAATGCCCGGTTGGGCGCAAAGAGGCGAGCGAATTCGTCCGGTCAAACAGCGCACACCTGGCCACCTGCCCGGTGTGGCTATTGACCAGCGGCCCGCTCGGTGCCGCGCCCATGACGACAAGGGCGCGACCTGGTGGACTCCTCCAGCCCCAACGAGTGCTTCGAGTTCGAGAAGGCCATCACGCCATGACCTCAAAGTGTTCTACGGCCCTGGAACCCCACGAGCACGACGGCGCCGGCAGGTGCCCGACGTGCGCTCCTGCCCGGGCGACTTCCGGAACTGGGCACCGATCGAGGTATGGGCAGAGCATTAGCGTCGAACTGCCAGCTGGACGACGGTGTCCCGAGGCCCGGACGGTGCCCGGTGCCCGGCTGTGGCAGTCTCGTGGGTATGACAGCCACAGCTGAGTCGACCCCGTCCACCCGAATCCGCGCACTGAGTGCGGCGATGGTCATGACCCTTCTGGGCCAGCTGCTCCTGGGTATGGCAAATACCTTCTGGCTCAAGCTCCCCGACACGGGATCAGGTTGGACTGCCGCGGCTCCCATGGCGTTGCTCATGGCTCACATGACCCTGGGCGCTGCTCTTCTCGTGCTCGCGATCTGGATCGCGGTTGTCGCTTTCCGTGACCGTGACAGCAACTGGCTCAGAGCCTCGACCGTCGGGGTTCTGGGGCTCATGCTCGCCTTCGGCGGTGGGATAGCCTTCATGAGCCAGACCAGCAACGACGGCGCCTCGTATCTCATGGCGGTGGGTACGTCCCTGGCCATCGCCGCCTACGCGCTCGGGCTCTACCGAATCCCGGTCACCAGCAATGCCTGAGATTTCTCACGCGGGGCCGTCATTGGTGGAGGCGGGTGCTGGTGTCATTTCAGTCCTCCACCATTTCGTCGGTTGACCCTGTCTTGCCTCGCGCCGCGGCGAGCAGGGCTTTTACACTTACGTTCCGCGCGCGTCTGCGTGCTGCAATCTCGAGATTCGACTCAGGCACCAGGACCCGCATGCCGCGGGGGTGGATGCGGAACCTCAATGGCGTGGGCATGTCCAGTGCCTCACCATCGACCCCGGCGAACGCCGAGCCGCTTTGGGATCTCACCTCGAAGGACTCGCAGGTGAACTCGTGCCAGCCGGGGTCGCGCCCGCGCAGTCCCACGGCCGATCGCGCCATGAGCCGGGCGGCTTCGGCCCCGGAGGCCGCATTGACCGCGAAGACGCCGAGGGCGCCCGTTTCCAGGCTGCGGCGTTGTGAGACGTCGACCGACGGGCCCAGGACGTAGGGGTTGTTGGACACCATGATCAGGAAGGCGCCATCAACCTCGGTGCCGTCGGGGGTGGTGAACTGCAGGTCGAAGGGCTCGGCCGTGCTCCCTAGCATTTCCGGCAGAAGTGCCCTGGAGGTCTCACGCTTGGCGTCGCGGTAGCTGTCCTGCTGCACGATCGTCGCGTACACGCCTAGGGAGACGTTGTTGACGAACAGCCGGTCGCCGACCGTGGCGTAGTCGATGCGCCGCTGGACCGCGTCGTGGAAGGCATCCATGCTGGCGCGCGGGTCCTCGCGGTCCAGCCCCAGGTCGAGCGCGAAGTGGTTGCGGGTGCCTGCGGTGACGCAGACGAACGGGATGTCGTGCTCGATGGCGATCGATGCCACCAAAGCCTGCGAGCCGTCACCACCGGCCATGCCCAGACAGTCGGCTCCGCCGGCTATGGCATGGCGCGCGAGCTGCTCGAGGTCGAGGCCGTCATCGAGCAGCACTGTCTCGACGCCGAGCTCGCGGGCCCGCTCGAGTAGTCCGAACTTCTCCACCTTGCCGCCGCCGGACCACGGGTTGCAGATGAGCACGGGGTGCTGAGGCCGCCACCTCTCACCAGTGAGCTGGGCGTCCAAGACGTGCAGGTCCGGCACGAGCGCGGCCCGCGCCGCCACCCCGGCCACCGCGAGCAGCACCGCCAGGATGGCGATCCGCAGGACCCCCTGATCGGTGGTGGCGGCGGCCCGCAGGATGGCCAGCACCATGATCACGAACCCCAGGACCAGCCCGCCGATGCCGAAACGACGCCTAGCCCCAATACCCATAACTTAGAACTACATCTATGTTATTCTCGTGCGCATGCCACGAGCGGGGCAGTTGCGGGTTGAGCCGGGACGTCGGCTCAGTGAT
>CABEBK010000462.1_pt1 | contig 11080 bp, 10 predicted proteins | sample 3132581 | NCBI WGS metagenome assembly CABEBK01 (sample SAMEA5534345, study PRJEB31848) | metagenome | biome: tundra; feature: field; material: soil | place: USA | collected 2013-05 | depth 0.45 m | reverse complement strand
GGACCGTGAAGATGGCCCGGGTTCACATCGCGCTCATCAACAAGGAGTTTGGCCCCTTGCCGTTGTCGGCAGTGCGTCCCTCGATGGTCAAGGCATGGACGGCCAAGATGAAGGACGAGCCCGGGCGACGTCGTACATCTACGCCATCTATCGCCGGTTTGCCCAGATCATGGGCGACGCGGTTCAGGACGGCATCATCCCGAGGTCGCCATGCAGCCGTAAGACGTCGCCAGGGGCAGGCTCGCAGAGGCCTTACGTGGCCACCACAGAGTAGGTCTGGGCGCTGCATGACGCGATGCCCGAGCACTTGCGGCCGGCCGTTCTCCTGGGCGCGTTCGCTGGCCTGAGGACGGCTGAGACGTGCGCGCTGCGGATCTCCGACGTCGACTTCATGCGCGGCGTTGTCGCTCCTGCGATCCAGTGGCCAGCCGAGCCGCTGAAGTCAGAGTGTTCACGGACTCCGGTGCCGATCCCACGAGAACTGGCGCTTGAACTCGCGGCCGCGGTGAAGAAGTACGCGGGGGAGACGGTGGTCGCGGACGAGCTGGGACAGCCGTGTTCACCGTGGGAACTGCAAAGGGCTGTGCGCTCTGCCCGTAAAGATGTCGAGGGGTTGCCCGAGGGCTTCAGATACCACGACCTGCGGCACTACTTCGCGTCGCTGCTCATCGCATCGGGTCTTGACGTCAAGGTCTTGCAGACGCGGCTACGGCACGCCAGCGCCATGACGACGCTCAACACCTACGGCCACATGTGGCCGGACGCGGACGAGTCCTCACGGGCAGCCGTCGAGGTTGTGCTGGCTGCCCGCAAGGACTCGCGCGTGAAGCGTCTTGCGGACTAACTGCGGACTAGACCGGGCTGAGAATCGCTCCGGTGCAGGTCAGAGGCTTGCGAGCCTCAGATGTCGTAGTACATCTCAAACTCGTGAGGATGCGGGCGGAAGCGGATCGGGTCGACCTCGTTGAGCGTCTTCCATTCGATCCAGGTGTCGATGAGGTCATTGGTGAACACGTCGCCCTCGAGCAGGTAGTCGTGGTCTGCTGCCAGTGCCGCTAGTACCTCGGGCAGCGATCCGGGAACCTGCGCGATCTGGTCGTGCTCCTCCGGCGGCAGCTCGTAGAGGTCCTTGTCAACCGGTGCCGGCGGCTCGATGCGGTTCTTGATGCCGTCCAGGCCGGCCATCATCTGGGCAGCGAAGGCGAGATACGGGTTGGCCGACGGGTCGGGGATCCGGAACTCGATGCGCTTCGCTTTGGGGGAGCTGCCGGCGATCGGGATACGGACGCAGGCGGAGCGGTTGCGCGCCGAGTAGACAAGGTTGACCGGAGCCTCGTAGCCCGGGACCAGACGGTGGTAGGAGTTGACCGTCGGGTTGGTGAAGGCCAGTAACGACGAGGCGTGCTTGAGCAACCCCCCGATGTACCAGCGGGCGATGTCCGAGAGGCCGCCGTAACCGCGCTCGTCATAGAAGAGCGGCTCGCCGTTCTTCCAGAGGCTCTGGTGAGTGTGCATGCCGGATCCGTTGTCGCCGAAGATCGGCTTGGGCATGAAGGTGGCGGTCTTGCCACCGTGCCAGGCAACGTTCTTGATGACGTACTTGAACTTCATCAGGTCGTCACCTGACTGCAGCAGGGACCCGAAGCGGTAGTTGATCTCCTGCTGTCCGGCGGTGCCGACCTCATGGTGGCTGCGCTCGACGCTGAGGCCGACCTCGGCCAGCTTCAGGCACATCTCGTCGCGCATGTCGGCGAAGTGGTCGAGCGGCGGCACCGGGAAGTAGCCACCCTTGTAGCGGGTCTTGTAACCCTGGTTGCCGCCCTCTTCCACCCGGCCGGTGTTCCAGGCCGCCTCGATCGAGTCGATGTAGTAGTAGGAGGCATTCTGCTTCGTCTCGTAGCGCACGTCGTCGAAGATGTAGAACTCGGCCTCGGCGCCGAAGTACGCGGCGTCGGCGATGCCAGTCGACTTCAGGTAGGCCTCGGCCTTGGCGGCGATGTTGCGCGGGTCGCGGCTGTAGGGCTCGTCCGTGAACGGGTCCACGATCGAGAAGTTCATGATGAGCGTCTTCTCTTTGCGGAACGGGTCCAGATAGGCCGTCGTCGGGTCCGGGATGAGCTTCATGTCGGACTCGTGGATGGCCTGGAAACCGCGGATCGAGGAACCGTCGAACATCTGGCCTTCGGTGAAGAAGTCCAAGGTAAGCGAGGCGGCCGGCACGTTGAAGTGCTGCATGACTCCGGGTAGGTCACAGAAGCGAACATCGACAAATTTGACGTCCTCGCTCTTGATGAACTCGAGCACCTCTTCAGGCTTGCTGAACATGCAACCTCCTGTTGTGGGGCCCGTCACATCGTGGCCGGGCCTTTCTTTTCATCGGGACAGACCCTATCGGGGCCGGATTTCGGCGCCAACACCTTGATGTTTCACCGGTGTTACACGCGGCGTGGTTCCAACGTAGCCTTGGCTGGTGGTTGATCGTACGGACGTTGCCTCCTGGCTCAATGGTTCCGGTGCTGAGCACAGTGATCCCGATGACTATCCGGGACGAAGGCTTGGCATGCCGGAGCGCGGCTCAGGCTCCCTTGCCCGGTTCGGGCGCCGGCTGGTTGCGGTGACGGTGGACTGGTTCCTCTGCGACCTGATCGCGGCAGCGTTCATGGGTTATCGCCCCGGCCAAGGGGGACTCGGCTCGTTCAAACCACTCGTCGTCTTCGTTCTGATGAACCTGCTGCTGGTCGGGACTCTGGGGTCAACAATTGGGCATCGCCTGCTCGGCATCCGTGTCGTGCGTATCGGTGGAGCAAGCGCGGGGCCGTTTCTCACCGCGATCCGAACGGTCCTGCTGGCACTGCTGATTCCAGCGGTGATCTGGGATCGTGACACCCGCGGTTTCCATGACAAGATCGCCCGAACCGTTGCGGTGCGCATCTGAGCCAATACGCATCGGCCCTCGTCCTGCCGAGGGCAGATACGGGTCGAGGGCTGTGTGAAGCCTAAGTCGGTCGCTGAATCGGGGCCGCAGTGCCCAGACTTGCCGCAGTGGGTCAGCGGCCGCGCATGGACTTGCGGTCCATCCTTACCCGGTTGGGGTCGACTCCGGCTGGCAGTGGTGGACGCATCCCCCCCATTGCCTTGAGTCGTTTGTTGACCGCCGCAACCTCCTCCTTGGTGAGCACCGGCTTCATCCGCTGGATCTTGCTGGCCACCTTGCGAACCGACACCTCGTCATCGCCACCGCCCTCGCCAATACGCAGCACCGTGACTGGGACGCTCGCTCCTGCGATCCGGCTGATCTTCTTGCGCTCGGCCTCAGCCAGCTTGGTTGCCCGTGCCGGGGGACCTTCTGCGACGAGAACAACTCCCGGGCGTCCGGTAGCACGAAATACCATGGCGGCCGACGCCATGTCGCCAGCTCGGCCAGCCTCAGCGGCGACGGGCTGCTGCTCGAAGTACCAGCCTTTCCGCAGAGAGGACAGAGCCGCCCCGGCTGCGCCCGGCTTGCCCTCGATGGACTTGTAGGCGGCGCGCTTGGCCCGGAAGCTCAAGACTATCGAGGCAGCAAGGGCGGCCAGCGGTATAGCGAGGATCAAGAAATAGACCCAGTTCCCGACGATCAGACCGATGGCGACCATCACTACGACAGTGCCGAGGGCGGCCAACGCCATCCACCAGCCGATCATGGGGTCGACACCACGAGCAGCGGTGAAAACCTCACGGATCTGGGCGAGCTGACGGAAGCGCCCCGGCTTCTTGGGCGCGGTCGACTTCGCGGATTCCTTGCGGGCCATAGAGATCAGACTACCTTTATGAGATGTTGGAGAGGCGGCGCTGCAGCAGCGAGGCGGCCTCCTGGCGGGCTGGGCTGTAAGAGGTCTCCACGAGGTGGGACAGCTGTGCCGGCACCGGTCGGCCCCAGCGCTTCATGGCCTGGGCCCAGAGGCGACCTGCACGGTAGGACGAACGCACCAGAGGTCCGCTCATGACGCCCTTGAAGCCGATCTCCTCGGCCAGGTCGGACCACCGGACGAACTCCTCCGGCTTGACCCAGCGGTCGATTGGATGGTGGCGCGGCGAAGGCCGCAGATACTGGGTGATCGTGATCAGGTCGGTGCCGGCGTCGTGCAGGTCGCGCAGGGCCTGCTCGATCTCGTGTTCTTGCTCGCCCATGCCCAGTATCAGGTTTGACTTGGTCACCAGAGCGGCGTCGCGGCCCATTGTGATCACGGCCAGCGAACGCTCGTACTGGAACGCCGGACGGATCCGTTTGAACAGGCGAGGGACTGTCTCGACGTTATGTGCGAACACCTCGGGCTTGGCTTCCAGAACCTGACCGACAAGTTCGGGGACGCCGTCAAAGTCGGGGACCAGGATCTCGACGCCGGTGCCTGGGTTGAGGTGATGCACCATCCGGATCGTCTCGGCGTAGAGCCAGGCCCCGCCGTCCTCGAGATCGTCGCGTGCGACACCGGTGATCGTGGCGTAGCGCAAGCCCATCTGCTGAACAGACTCGGCGACCCGGCGGGGTTCGTCACGGTCCAGGTCTTGCGGCTTGCCGGTGTCTATCTGACAGAAGTCGCAGCGTCGGGTGCATTGCTCACCACCGATCAGGAAGGTGGCTTCCTTGTCTTCCCAGCACTCGAAGATGTTGGGGCACGCAGCCTCCTGGCAGACCGTGTGCAGGCCACCGGTCTTCACCATCGAGTTGAGCTTGGTGTATTCCGGACCCATCTTGGCGGTGGTGCGGATCCATTCCGGTTTGCGCTCGATAGGCGTCTGCGCGTTGCGGGCTTCTACGCGTAGCATGCGGCGACCATCAGGTGCGACGCTCACAAAGGCTCCCTTGCGATGTTCGGGTGAGTAGATACGAGTCACACGAGGTTCGAGCAGATCAAGAGTCGCCCGGGGCGGACGCGAACCTGAGACAGCCTCAAGGGTACGCCGTGATGACTGTCGTCCCTGTCCGTCACAGCCATCCGAACCCACTTGTGGCACTTGCCCGGGTCAGCCCAGGATGTCGCTCAGGTGCTTCTCGACGTAGGGGAGCACTTCGTGCACTGGTACCTCGCGCCCCAGCTCCTTGCTGAGCGAGGTGACACCGGCGTCCGCGATGCCGCAGGGCACGATCACCTGCGCCCAGGACAGGTCACAGCAGCAGTTAAGCGCGAAACCGTGCATCGTGACGTTCTGACTCACCCGGATGCCGATGGCGCCGATCTTACGGTCGGGTCCGGACTCATCGGCCCGGATCCACACCCCGCTGCGGCCGTCGACCCGTCCGGCGGTCACCCCGAGGTCTGCACAGACCCGGATCATCATCTCCTCGAGGCGGCGCACGTGGGCCACGACGTCAACGGGGGAGGCGAGCCGGATAATGGGGTAACCGACAAGCTGGCCCGGACCGTGCCAGGTGATCTTGCCTCCCCGGTCGACGTCGATGACCGGGGTGCTGTCAAAGGGACGCTCATGAGGCTCGGTGCGTTTGCCCGCGGTGTAGACGGCGGCGTGCTCAAGAAGTAGCACGGTGTCGGGCTCATCGCCGGCGACCACGGCGGCATGAATCTCGCGCTGGCGGTCCCAGGCACCTTTGTAGTCGACGTAGTCCGGGGCGAAACCCAAGTGCTCAAAACGCATACCGCCAGAGTACGCGGGCCCCAGACATGCTTGAGTAGGCGTTCACGAAACAGCCGAGGACACACCAGGGGAGCAGCGCAGTTGAACCGGCAGGACATCACACCCGAACAAGAGGCCGCCGAGCGTTCGAAGACCAGTGGGCGCACGAAGCTGGTCCGCCTTATCGCTCTGATTCTGGTGCTTTTCGTGTGGCTGGGCCTGGCCGGGGTGGGTGGCCCGCTGGTCGGGCGACTGTCCGAGGTACAGAAGAACGACAACGCCTCATTCCTGCCCAAGACTGCTGAGTCCACCGAGGTCAGCAAGCTCACGGCGAAGTTCAGCTCGACCAGCACACTGCCCTACTTCGTGGTGATCGAACGCCCGAGCGGTCTGAAGCCTTCGGATGCGGCCGCCGTGAACAAATTCATCGCCGGTATTCCGTCCCTGCCCTTTGAGATCAAGGGCTACACCATGGGGCCATACCTCGCCGGGCCCGTGGCCGCGGCTATTCCGAGCGCTGATGGCAAGGCGCTTCTGGTGCCGGTGCAGCTCAACGCCACAAAGGCTGCCGAGGTTATTGGTTCGTCAAGTCCGCTATACGAAGGGGCCAAGGCACTGAAGGCCTCGGCGGCAACGACGCTCAAACCGGGCGGACTTGCCGTGTATGTGGCCGGTCCCGCGGGACTTCTGGCCGACTTGGTGACCGCCTTCAGCGGTATCGACGGAATCCTGCTGTTCGTCGCTCTCGGGGTGGTGTTCTTCATCCTGCTGGTGGTCTACCGCAGCCCGATCCTGCCCATTGCCGTGCTGTTGACGGCGGTCTTCGGGCTGGCCGTCGCTGCGATGGTGATCTACCCATTGGCCAAGAACGGCACGATCGGGCTGAACGGCCAGAGCCAGGGGATCCTGTCGATTCTGGTCGTCGGCGCGGCCACGGACTACTCGCTGCTCCTTGTCTCCCGGTATCGCGAGGAGCTGCATCTGCACCCCAGCAAATGGTCGGCGCTGGCGACGGCGTGGAAGGCTGCTATATCACCCATCGCCGCGAGCGCGGCCACCGTCATTCTTGGTCTGCTGTGTCTGCTCCTGTCACAGCTCGGCAGTACCCGCGGCCTCGGGCCCGTCGGTGCGCTGGGCATTGCCGGCGCACTGCTCGCCGCGCTGACCTTCCTGCCGGCGGTGTTGCTGCTGTTCGGGCGGCGCATCTTCTGGCCGGTGATCCCCAGGGTCGACCACGTCCGTTCCGAGGACTCGGTCGGGCGCCGAGGCATTTGGGGTCGCGCTGCGGGCATGGTGGGTCATCACCCGCGTCGCATCTGGGTTCTGACACTTGTGGGGCTTCTCGCGTGTGCCGCGTTCGCCCCCACCCTCAGAGCCGGGGGAGTCACCCAGTCGCAGCTCTTCTTGAACAAGGTCGACTCCGTCACCGGCCAGGAGGTCCTTGCACGGCACTTCCCGGCCGGCTCCGGGTCGCCGGTGCAGATCATCGCGCCCCAGGCTCAGGCGGAGAAGGTTCTGGCTTCGGTGAAATCCGTCGACGGTGTCGCCTCAGCGTTTGTGGGGCAGACACCGGCAGCGCCGCCGAAGGTCGTGGACGGCAACGTCATCGTCCAGGCAACTTTGACCCCTGCCGCTGACAGCCCGGCCGCCGAGGCCGTGGTCGAGAAGCTGCGCGGCACGCTTCACAAGATCGGTCCCGACGTCCTGGTCGGCGGCAGTACCGCCGTCAACTACGACGTCCGGCAGGCGAGCGAACGGGATCTGCGGGTTGTCATCCCCGCGATCCTGGCTGTGGTGTTCATCGTGTTGATGCTGCTGTTGCGCTCGCTTGTGGCGCCGGTGATCCTGGTCCTGGCCAACGTCCTCTCGTTCGCGGCAACACTTGGTGTTTCGGCGCTCATGTTCAACCATGTCTTCCACTTCCCGGGGTCCGACCCGGCGACTCCGCTCTACGCGTTCGTGTTCCTGGTGGCACTGGGGATTGACTACTCCATCTTCTTGATGACCAGGGTCCGTGAGGAGTCAGCAGAGCAGAGCACCAGACCCGGGATCCTGGTCGCGCTGGCGGTGACCGGCGGGGTCATCACCAGCGCCGGCATCGTTCTGGCAGCGACGTTCTCGGCGCTGGCGATCATCCCGATCCTGTTCCTTGTCCAGATAGCCTTCATCGTCGCCTTTGGTGTCCTGTTGGACACCACCGTGGTCCGCTCCCTGCTGGTGCCGGCGGTCGCCTACGATCTTGGCCGACGCATCTGGTGGCCCAGCCGGCTCGGCCAGGAGACACAGCCAGCTGATGCTGATCGGCCGGTGATGTCTCGATGACCCCTGTCCCCATGACCACAGTGGGACTAGCAGGCTTCGGTTCGTCTGGGCGGGGCATTCACGCTCCGCTTCTGCAGCAGGCCGGTATGACGATTGCCGCGGTCTCGACGGCCAATCCGAAACGCGCTGAGCAGGTGCGGCTGGAGGTACCCGGCGCTCGGGTGGTAGCCGATCTCGGTGCGCTACTGACGGTGGCTGGTCTTGATCTGATTGTGCTCGCCACTCCCAGCGGCCTTCACGCTGCTCAGGCCCGGCAGTGTATTGACGCGGGTATCGCGGTGGTGGTCGACAAGCCGTTGGCCACGGACGCGGCCCAGGCGTTCGGGGTGGTCGAGGCGGCCCGGGAGGCCGGTGTCGCCGTGACGGTCTTCCAGAACCGTCGTTTCGACGCCGAGCATGTGGCCGTGCGCGAGACGGTCGCATCCGGTCGGCTAGGTGAGGTGTTCCGTCATGAGTTCCGTTGGGAACGCTGGCGCCCCACGCCCAAGGACCGGTGGCGTGAAAACGCCTCGGCGGCTGATGGCGGTGGCATCCTGCTCGATCTGCACAGCCACATGATCGACGCGGCAGTGGACCTGTTCGGCCCGATCGACACGGTCTATGCGGAGATCGCAGCCCGCACCACAACCGCCGAGGACGATGCGTTCCTGGCATGTAGGCACACCTGTGGGGTGGTCTCCCACCTGGGTGCCACGTCCGTGGCGGCCGCGCCCGGACCACGGGTGCGGGTCCTGGGCCTGGCCGGCGCCTTCGTGCTCAACCAGTTCGAGGACGATGGCGCCGGCATCTACCCAGATCTGGCCGACGCCGGCGCAGCGCAGTGCGGCTGGGTCTACGCAGGGGCACAACGCGCGCCGGTGACCCGACCAGCTGCCGGGCAGGTCGACTTCTATCGCCAGGTGAGACGAGCACTCGAGACCGCGGATCCTCAGGGCGCCATGCCGGTTGACCCGTATGACGCGGTGCATACCCTTGCTGTCATCGACGCAGCTCGAGCCAGTGCCGCTCATCAGACCGTGATTCAGGTCCGAACCCCGGGCCGGCACTGAGGGCAGCACGAGCACGTTGGGTCCTGATCAGCATGCGCGCTTGGGACACCCGTGAATTTCCCGCAGTGATCGGCGACTGAGCTCAGGGCCTGAGCGGCACTAGATCTGGTCGACCAGCCAGCGCATTGCGCTCTGGATGCTGTCGTGTTCGAACACGAATCCCGAGGCAGATAGAACGCTGGGCAGGACCCGTGCGCTGGCCAGGATGTCGCTGGCGAACTCGCCCAGGGCGACCTTGAGAGCAAGGGCAGGGGTCGGCAGCACCGCCGGACGCCGCAGTCGGGCGCCGAGGGCCTTCATGACCTCGGCCTGACGCAGCGGTTGCGAGCTGACGAGGTTAACCGGCCCAACAACGTTCTGGTCGATCAGATGCGCCAACGCCCTGACCTCATCGTCCAGGGTGATCCAGCTCCAGTACTGCCGCCCGGTGCCCAGCGGGCCGGCCAGGCCCCACTTTGCCAGCGGCAGGACCCGTTGCATAGCGCCACCGTCGGGGGCCAGCACCAGTCCCGTTCTGGCGTGGACGACACGCAACCCAGCCTCCTGTGCCGGTATGGTCGCGGCTTCCCAGGCGCGGACCACGTCGGCCAGGAATCCCTTTCCAGTCTCGCTGTCCTCCGTGAGTATCTCGTCGCCGCGGTCGCCGTAGGCGCCGATCGCAGAGCCACTGACCAGGGCGATGGGCTCCCCGAGCTCGGCCAGTGCCGTGGCGATGGTGGCTGTGCCATTGACACGAGAGGCAAGGATCTCTTCCTTGTATGCCGGAGTCCACCGATGGTCGCCCACGCCCGCTCCGGCGAGGTGCACGACGGCCGTGAGTCCGGAGAGATCACCGGGGTTGAGCTTTCGTGACGCGGGGTCCCAGCTGACCTCGTAACGTGCTCTGGGCTCATGACGCACGAGGTGCACGACATCGTTGCCTCGCGCACTCAGGAACACCGACAAGGCGCCGCCGATCAGGCCGGAAGCGCCGGTGATGGCAACGCGCTGTGGCTGCGACCGCGGCGACTGCGGCTGGGACATCAGGGTGGCTCTACAGGCCCAGGGATGCTTCGAAGGCACCTTCTTCGAGGCGGGCCTTCATCGTGCTCAGGAAGCGTGCGGCATCCGAGCCGTCCACGACTCGGTGGTCGTAGGACAGCGCCAGATAGACCATTGAGCGGATGGCTATGGTCTCGCCGCCATCCCTGTCCTTGACCACGACGGCACGCTTGACGACAGCGCCTGTGCCGAGGATGGCAACATTGGGCTGGTTGATGATCGGGGTGTCGAACAAGACACCGCGGCTGCCGGTGTTGGTGAGCGTGAAGGTGCCCCCACCAAGCTCATCGGGAGACACCTTGTTCGTGCGGGTGCGCTCGGCCAGGTCGGCGATCTTGCGGGCCAATCCGGCGATGTTCAGGTCACCTGCATCCTTGATCACGGGCACGAGCAGCCCGCGTTCGGTGTCGACTGCGACACCGAGATTCTCAGAGCCGTGGTAGGTGATCTCGTCACCGTCGACGCTGGAGTTAACGGTGGGGTGGGCCTTGAGGGCCTCGACCGCGGCGAGTGCGAAGAACGGCAGGAAGCTGAGCTTGGTTGCTTCACGCGTCTCGAAATCACCCTTGGCCCTGTCGCGCAGCTTCGCGATCTTGGTGACGTCGACCTCGAGCACGCTGGTGAGCTGCGCGGAGACGTGCAAAGACTCGACCATCCGCGCCGCGATGACCTTGCGCAGGCGGCTCATCTTCTCAGTGGTGCCGCGTTTGGGCGAGATGGCGGCAGTGGTCTTCGAGGCCGAAGGCGCGGGCAGTGGTGCTGGGGCCACCACAACCTTGGCGGGCGCGGCAGCGTCGAGAACGTCCTGCTTACGGATCCGGCCGCCGATGCCGGTGCCCTTGACCGAGGCGAGGTCCACGTTGTTGTCGCTGGCCAGTTTTCGCACCAACGGAGTGACGTAGGCCGCGGCATCAGATCCGCTGGCCGCCGGGGCTGACGTCGCCCAGGCAGCAGGCGCCGCAGCAGCAGCAAATGCCGGTGCGGCAGGTGCAGGCGCCGCAGGCGCTGGGGCGGTAGGTGCAGGCGCCGCAGGCGCTGGGGCGGTAGGTGCAGGC
>CABEBK010000461.1_pt1 | contig 11096 bp, 9 predicted proteins | sample 3132581 | NCBI WGS metagenome assembly CABEBK01 (sample SAMEA5534345, study PRJEB31848) | metagenome | biome: tundra; feature: field; material: soil | place: USA | collected 2013-05 | depth 0.45 m | reverse complement strand
GGCGATCTTGTAGCAGGGAACATCGAGATCCTCAAGGAACGCGACTGCCGTGGGGTCGAACGGGCTCGAGAACGCGAGAAGCCCCAGCTCATGGGCGAGCTCGAAGATCGGAGCGTGCCACTGCCACGGGGTGTGTGCTTCCTGGTAGAGGTCGTAGAGCCGGCGATCGGCCCAGAGCTCGTGCCCGGAGGAGATTCGAAACTGCGGGCCGTCGGCGTCGATGGTGATGGTGTCGGCGGTGTAGGTCTGAAGCTTGATCGCGTGGGCACCTGCCTGCGCTGTTGCCCGCACAATGGCCAGAGCCTTGTCCAGATCGCCGTCATGGTTGCCCGACATCTCGGCGATGATGAACGGCGCCGCGTCGGGACCGACGTCGCGCCCACCGATGGTGATATTGCGTGCGCTGGCCTGCCCGTTCTGCTGCGTCATAGTGTCCTTCGTTCCCGCGCCTCACCGGGCGCGCATCCTGGTGCTGGGTCTGAGCGTGACATCATGCCTTAAACAAACATCACGCCTTGGAGGCACAAATGTCGGTCCTGTCCGGTTCCTCGATCCTCGTCACGGGAGGGACCGGATCCTTCGGCAAGGCCTTCATCCGAGAGCTGCTCGACAAGCATGACCCACGTCGCGTGGTCATCTACAGCCGGGACGAGCTCAAGCAGTACGAGTGCCGTCAGCTCTTCAACGACGACAAGCGTCTTCGGTGGTTCATCGGAGACATCCGCGACCAGCACCGCCTCCACCGCGCGATGCACGGCGTCGATTACGTCGTGCACGCGGCAGCGCTGAAGCAGGTGGACACGGCGGAGTACAACCCGTGGGAGTTCGTCCAGACGAACATCGTCGGCTCGCAGAACGTGATCGAGGCGTGCATAGACGCCGGTGTCAAGAGGGTTATCGCCCTGTCCACCGACAAGGCGTCAAGCCCGATCAACCTGTACGGCGCCACCAAGCTAACCGCGGACAAGCTGTTCATCACGGGCAACCACTACGCGGCCGCCTACCCGACTCGTTTCGCAGTCGTGCGTTATGGGAACGTCATGGGAAGCCGTGGCTCGGTCATCCCGTTCTTCCGCAAGCTCGGTGAGGCGGGTGAGTCCCTGCCGATCACCGACCTTCGGATGACCCGCTTCTTCATCACCTTGCCCCAGGCCGTGAAGTTCGTGATGGACTCCTTCGAGATGATGCATGGTGGCGAGCTCTATGTGCCCCGCATCCCCTCCATGAAGATCACCGATCTGGCCCAGGCGATCGCTCCCGGTGCGGCGATGCACAACATGGGACTGCGCCCCGGCGAGAAGCTGCACGAGGAGATGATCTCCGCCGAGGAGGGCCGCCGCGCCCTGCGGATGGGCGACCGTTACGTCCTGCAGCCAGACCTTGCGGCCTGGGGTTACCAGCCGCCGGCCGACGGCGAGCCGGTGGCCGATGGCTTCCACTACACCTCGGACACCAACGACCAGTGGTTCACCCTTGAGGAGATCACCAAGATCCTGGAAATGGACGTCTGAGCCTTGCTCCCCTACGGGCACCAGTCCATCGACGAGTCCGACATTGAGGCCGTGGCAAGCGTCCTGCGCGGCGCCTGGCTGACCACCGGCCCTTCGGTCTGCGCATTCGAGGAGGATCTGGCGCGCCTCTGCGGCGTGTCCCGCGCGGTGTCGGTCACCTCAGGGACCGCCGCCCTGCACGTGGCCTACGCGGCCCTGGGCGTCGGCGCCGGCGACGAGGTGGTCACCACGCCACTGACCTTCGTGGCGACCGCCAGCTGTGCCTCGGTCCTTGGTGCCACTGTCGTGTTTGCCGACGTCTGTGAAGACACCGGAAATCTGGACCCGGAGGCGGTCTCGGCCGTGATGACGGGACGGACCAAGGTCGTCGCCGGAGTCGACTTCGCAGGACACCCGATTGATGCCCCTTCACTGAGCGAGATCGCTCACGGCGGCAATGCGACTCTGCTTGAGGATGCCGCTCACTCCGTCGGCGGCTCACTGGACGGCCGGCCGGTCGGGTCGCTGGCTGACGTCACCACGTTCTCGTTCTTCCCGACCAAGAACCTCACCACCGCTGAGGGGGGCGCGGTCGTGAGCCTGCAGGACACGACCGTTGACCGCGCCCGCAGGTACCGCAGCATCGGACTTGTCCGCGATCCCGCCGTCCTGCGCTTCCCGGACGAGGGCCCCTGGCACCAGGAGGTCCACGAGTTCGGGCTCAACTACCGCCTGCCGGACGTGCTCAGCGCCCTCGGCTCCAGCCAGCTGCTGCGTCTGCCCGTTTTCAAGGCTCGCCGCGCGGCGATCACGGACCGGTACAACCAGGGCCTGGCCGGTATCGACGCGCTGCGGCTGCCCGCCTGCCGCGAAGGTGCGGACCCTATGTGGCACCTCTACCCGCTGCGCATCCGTGGCGGTCGCCGGCGCGCACTGTTCGAGCACCTGCGGGCGAACGACATCGGCGTCCAGGTCAACTACCTGCCCGTCTACCGGCATCCGGTCTACGCTGATCTGGGTTACAAAAACGGTATGTGTCCCGTTGCCGAGGAGTACTACGAGCAGGAGATCTCGCTGCCATTGTTCCCCGACCTTGCCGATGCGGACGTCGACCGCGTGATCGACCTGATCCGCGGATTCGTCGGCGCCTGATAGAAACCGGTGATGAGCCCAGAATCTGCCGGCCCGCCCCAGTCCGCGCGATCGGCCGGCGCAACCGCCAGCAAGGGCGTGCTCGGCCGCGGGTCCATCTACACCCTGGGCACAGCGGCCCCGATCCTGGCCAACGCTGCAGTCGTGCCCATCGTCACCCGACTGCTGAGCAGACAGTATGGCGTCGTGGCCATCGCCATTGTCGTCCTGCAGGTCGCCATGATGGCCGGGAGCCTCGGAATGCCGTCGGTCATCACGCGTCAGGGCATTCTCGCGGGGTCCGGAGTTGCCGGCGCGCGCACCCTGCTCATACGCGGGTCCCTCATGACAGTCGGACTCGTGGCCGCAGTCATCCTGACAGCGCCGCTATGGGACCCGCTGGTACAGGCGTCACTGCGCAGCGCAGTCCTCTTGGCCCTGGCCGCGAGCGCCTTCTTCGTCGTCGTCGAGGACTCCCAGGCGCTGCTGAGGGTCCTCGATCGGCCGGGCTCCTTCGTCGCGTTGTCGCTGACGGCGACGTTAGGAGGGCCACTGCTGGGGCTCGCCCTGCTGGCTGGGCATCCGACCCCGCAGCGCTACCTCGTCGGCCTCACCGCGGGCTACGCCGCCGCAGCGGCAGTCGGACTCGTGATGTGCCTGTGGGGTGGTCACCGGCAACGCGACCGCGGGGACACCCGCGCGGCCCTGCGAATGGGACTGCCCGTCATACCGCATCTGATCGCCCTGTTTCTGGCAAACGGCGCTCTCGTCATCCTCGCAGGACACCTGTACACCACGTTCGATGCCGGCCGCCTCAGCCTGGCTCTGCTCGTGGGCAGCTCGCCCGCGGTCATCACCTCGGCCCTGAACAACTCGTGGGCGCCGATCGTCTACCGCGCTGCCGAGCACGAACGCGGGGCAGTGCTGGCCCACACCGCCCGCGACATCGCGACCCTGGCCGCGCTTATGGCCGGCGGTGTCGCTCTGCTGTCACCGTGGCTGATGCAATTGTTGGCCCCTGCCACCTTCCGGCCCCTGGAGCTCGTGCCTGCAGTAGCGATCACCGCCTTTGGCTGCGTCCTGTCGGTGGCCTATCTGGCCAACGTGCACCTCATCTTTGCCGCCGGTCGCTCACTCTGGCTTTCGGTGGTCACCCCACTGAGCCTGGTGATCGGCGTCACCTGCGCCTACCTGGCCGGCCGCGAGAACCTAGTGCTGATCGCCGTCGGCTTCCCGGCCACGTACCTGGCGCTCGCCACGGGCACCGCCTGGCTGCGTCGCTACGTGCACGCGGTGTCCTGGAGCGAGACCGCGCTGCTACTACCGGCCGGTCTCGGGCTTGCCCTCTGCGCCGCGGGCGGCGTGCTGCCCACCTCCGGGGCGCCGTCACTGATCCGGGTGGCCGTAGCCGCCGTTGCCGGTTTGGCAACGCTGCGTCTGGCCCGCCGTGTCTTACAGTGAGGCCTTCACTGTTCCCCACGGCTGAGGCCGGAGGATTTCTGACTCCGACCGCACCCGCGTGGACCCCGGAGAGAGGCAGCATGTGTCTTACGTGATCAACAATCGTGGGTTGCACTTCAGTCAGCTCGCCAGCACGACGTTTCCCGTAGCCGAGATGGCGCAGCTACCGGGCAAGATCGGCGGTGGCCTCCGATGAACTCTCCGACCGCCTCCGACCGCACCTCCCAGGAACAGCTCTGGGCTGGCGAGTTCGGCGATGACTACATCGTCCGAAACCGCGACAACGCACTTCTAGGCAACAACCGCGCACTGTTCGAGAAGGTCCTGGCGCACACCCAGGGCGTGACTTCGGCGATCGAGTTCGGCGCCAACATCGGCAACAACCTGCACGCCCTGCGTGAGCTGATGCCGGCGATGGAGCTGCACTCGGTGGAGATCAACGCCAGCGCAGCGGCAGAGATCCAGGCCTGGGGAGGTGCCACCGTTGAGGTCACCTCACTGCTGGACTTCGCGCCCTCGCGTCAGTGGGACCTCTCCTTCACCAAAGGCGTCCTGATCCACCTGCCCCCACAAGCCCTGCCGGACATCTACGACAAGCTCGTGGCGTGCTCTTCCCGATACGTCATGGTCTGCGAGTACTACAACCCGAGCCCGGTGGAGGTGAGCTACCGCGGGCATGAGCACGCACTGTTCAAGCGTGACTTTGCCGGCGAGATCATGGACGCGCACCCCGAACTGCGGCTGGTGGATTATGGGTTCACCTACCACCGCGACCCCCAGCACCCGCTGGATGATTCGACCTGGTTCCTGATGGAGAAGGCAGGTTCCTGACAAGCAGGGACCGGACGGCAGGCGTCTACCGGCTTCCGGCCCCGGCCCTGGCGACCGGCATCGTCACAGGAATCGGGGCCGGTAAGGGGCCCAGTGCGGCGGCGTGGGCCGGCAGTGGCCGGGGCAGGTGCGACATCGGGTGCTTCAGCCACGCCACGGGGCTGGCACCGACCTGTTTCTCACTGGAGCCAGGATCGCGTTCGCCCAGGCCAAGGACATTCATCGTCTTGCGAAGCGGCGCACCCGCCCAGTACTGCATGACAGGCCCTGCCGAGCGCCGGGCCCAGCCCAGGGTCGATCGGAGCTCGACCGGCTCGAGAAGATGCTGGAAGCCCAGCTCGGTGCGCGCCAGGTCAGTGGTCAGCGCGCGATCCAGAGACTGACCATGCAGCTCCGGCCACAACGAAGCAATGGCGTCCTGGCCGTGGATCTCGGCAGTCGAGATAGACAAGGGGTCGCCGTAGACACCCACGTCGCGGCCCAGCGAGGCGGCATACAGCACCGGGGTCATCAGCCGGTTGGCTACGACCCGCTCTGAGGCGAGAACCAGCGCCAGGATGCGCGAGAGGAAGTCCGGGTCGTGTCGGGGTCCTGCTGTGACAACGCGATGGCCGGCATCAAGCCAGGACCCCACGATCTCAGGCTTGCCGATGTCCTCCGAGTGCAGGCACACCGTGGAGGGGCCCTCGGTGCGCAGGTATGCCCGGGCCAGGCTGCCCTGGTCGCCTCTGACCTCGATGATCCGGGTGCTGTGCAGCGGCATGATCAATACCCCCGACCCCTTGGTGGCAGCCAGCTGTCGGCGCACCGGCTCGGTGGAGACCAGGTAGGCCCACGGCGCCCCCAGTGCGAAGCTCACCCGCGGCGAGCGGGCAGGATCCCAGGCACGCGAGCCATGAGACCAGACGAACAGCTTGCGTCTGCCGGTCTTCTCGATATCGGGGAAGTCTCCGAAGTTGACCGGGATGGGGGGCACGGTGGTCCAGCCGTGCTGAATCAGGCCGGCCACATGCCGCGGCCGGGAGAGCCCGGCGTATGCCGCGAGCGCGGCTGTGTGGCCGTAGAAGTGGTTCTGGGTATCCAACGGATGTCTCCTGATCGGGTTTCCGGACCGTGCGCATCCGTCGGCGCGAGTGTTTCGGTTAGTCTACTCAGCACCCCGAAGCACGATTTCCACACTGTGAAGGACCACCGCCCGTGACTGTCGACGTTCTCTTTCCCTACTACGGCGATGTCGCGATGATGAAACAGGCAGTCGAGAGCATCCTTGGGCAGACGAGCCCCGACTGGACCCTTACGGTCATCGACGACGGCTATCCGGATGAGAGCATCCCCGGCTACTTCGCCGTTCTCGCCGCCCAGGACTCACGCATCACCTACCTGCGCAACGAACAGAACCTCGGTGCCAACGGCAACTACCGCAAGGCACTTACCTTCGTTCGCAACGAGCTCGCAGTGGTCATGGGCGCCGATGACGTCATGCTCAGCAACTACATCGAGACGGTCGTCGCGGCGCACGAACAGTTCCCCTCGGCGCAGATCATCCAGCCCGGCGTCGAGGTCATCGACGAGCACAACCAGCCCAGCATGGGCCTCATCGACAAGATGAAGCGCGTCTATGCCCCACGGGTCCATGGCCGCCGGTTGCTGAGCGGTGAGCCGCTCGCAATCGGCCTGATGAGGGGCAACTGGCTCTACTTCCCTTCCATCTGCTGGAAGTCGGACACGCTCGTGGCCACGAACTTCCGCGAAGGCCTCAACGTCGTCCAGGACCTGGCTCTTGCCCTGGACCTGATCAAGGCCGGCGGCAGCCTGGTCGTGGACAGCACGGTCTGCTTCCAGTACCGAAGGCACCGCGAGAGCGACTCGTCGTGGCGCGCCCTGGAGGGAACACGGTTTATCGAGGAGCGTGAGTTCTTTACCGCAATGGCCGACGAGTTCGAGGCCATTGGCTGGCGACGGGCGGCACGGACTTCCCGGCTGCACCTGTCCTCGCGGCTGAACGCCGCGACGTTGTTGCCCAAGGCGTGGCGGGCCAAGCAGCACCAGGGCGTTCACAACCTGCGCGAACATGTGCTGGCCCGGCCTGGCCGCAGCTCCAAGATGACGACAACGAAGAAGTGACGCCGCAGACGTCGGCCTATACTTCGGTCAGGGCTGTGAGGATTGGATCAAGCGTGGACGACACCTGGGTGGTCATTCCTCTGTACAACGAGGAGCAGGTCATCGGCAATGTCATCGCCGGCGTGCTCGCGGAGTTCCCGCAGGTCGTCTGTGTCGATGACGGCTCATCTGACAACTCGCCCGCCGTCGCAGCTGCAGCAGGGGCCCGGGTCGTACGTCACCCGTTCAATCTCGGGCAAGGCGCGGCGCTGCAGACCGGCTTCCAGTACGCGCTCTCCGATCCCGCAATGAAGTACGTCGTCACCTTCGACGCCGACGGACAGCACCAGATCGCGGACGCTGTCGGAATGGTCAACCGACTGCGGGCGGGCGAGGCTGATGTCGTCTTCGGCTCACGCTTCATGGATGACCGCAGCAAACCGAACTTCGCCAAGAGGATGGTGCTGCGAGCCGCGGTCGGTTACACCAACATCACCACGAGCACGAGGTTGACCGACGCCCACAACGGGCTGCGCGCGATAAGCCGTCCGGTGCTCGCCCAGCTCAACATCACCCAGAACCGAATGGCACACGCCAGCGAGCTCGTCGCCCAGATCGGCGCATCCAAGGCCCGCTACGTGGAGCACCCCGTGCACATCCTCTACACCGACTACTCCAAGGCCAAGGGCCAGTCGCTGTGGAACTCCATCAACATCCTGGCCGACTTGATGCTGCGATGACGGCCAGGCAACAATGCGGCGGAGGGCCCCGTTCATGAAGATCGTTCTGATCCAGCTCGTTCTCATCGTCGTCGTCATCCTTGTCGCGGCCCGGTTGCTTCGCGGCCGTGGCGCCCGGACTCAGGCCGTGCGTCGCCTAGGGCTGTTGATCTTTGCCGCCCTTGCAGTGTGGTCCATCCTCTTTCCGACGGTCTGGAACCGATTCGCCAAGCTGGTGGGGGTCGGCCGCGGCACGGACATGGTGCTGTACGCGTTGGTAGTCGCCTTCCTCAGCTTCACCCTGACGACCTACGTGAGGTTCCGCGAATTCGAGACCCGCTACACCAAGATGGCCAGAAGGCTGGCTCTGGACGAGGCCGGTCCCCCACGAGCCGCAGCCACTGGAGCTGAACAACAGGAGGAGCCGTATGCCGGGTCCTGACGGAACCCCCGACGACGATGTCTATGTCGTGGACACCCGCGGCCGCAGCCGCGCTGGTACCGAACGCTCCGGCCCGCGCTCACGTGAGCCGCGTTCCCAGAACCGTCCACCGCTGGGACCCACATCGTCACGCCGGAAGACTTCCGGACTCAGTGCTGTCCACCGTCGCCGCCGGATCGTCCTGGGCGCAGGGGTCCTGTTGGCGGCCTGGCTGGCGTTCATGGTCTGGGTCCCGTTCCAGGCCTGGGGCAACGTGCACCGTGTCAATGCCAGTCCCAGCGGCGCCCGTCCGGCAAATTCCAAAGGCTTTGACTACGTCCTGGTGGGCTCCGACAGCCGCCAGGGGATGACCCCCGCTCAGGAGAAGCTGCTCAACACCGGCTCGGTCCAGAACGCGGCTGGCGGTCGCACCGACTCGATCATCCTGGTCCACGTCCCCGCCGGCGCAGGCAAACCCGCACTGATCTCACTGCCACGTGACAGCTATGTGCCCATCCCCGGCCATGGCCGCAACAAGATCAACGCCTCCTTCTCCATAGGTGGGCCCAAGCTGCTCGTGCAGACCATCGAGCAGGTCACCGGTGTGCGGATCGACGGTTACGTCGAGATCGGTTTCGGCGGCTTCGCCTCGGTCGTCGACAGTGTCGGTGGCGTCGACATCTGCGTGCCACGGAACATGAAGGACGCGTACGCCGGCATCAACCTCAAGGCCGGTTGCCAGACCCTCGATGGGCGCAACGCACTGGGTTACGTCCGGGCGCGTTACTCCGATCCGCTCGGCGACATCGGTCGGGTCGCACGACAGCGCCAGTTCCTCAGCGCGATCATGCACAAGGCACTCAGCCCGGCCACGGTGCTCATCCCGTGGCAGTACTACGGGTTCTCGACCAGTGCCGGAGCCGGCCTCACCGTCGGCCAGGACACCACGCTCGGCGATGTCACCAGAGTCCTCCAGGCCATGCGCTCGGTGTCCAACGGCGACGGTCTCTCGCTGACCGTCCCGGTCTCCAACCCGGGCCTGAGCACGAACGTGGGCAGCGTCGTGCAGTGGGACAGAGCGAAAGCTGTGGCGCTGTTCACGGCACTCAAGAACGACGAACCGTTGACCGTGGCCCCCGCCGGCAGCGGCGGCTAGCGACGCCAGGTCAGACCACGACCTCAGAGCGGCCCAACCCGCGGAGCAGGACAACCGGTCTACCGGGGCAAGCCGAGGTACTTGGGGTGGCGCGTGTAGAACCGAACCGCGCTGCGCAGATGCAACAGCATTCCCCGGTTGAGACGGCCCTGACGGCTGTCCCCGCCCCACTCGTGCACCCAGCGCAACGATGCGGTCACCGATACCGGTATGCCCAGACGACCTGCGCGGACACCGAGCTCAACGTCCTCCATGTACAGGAAGTACTCCTCGGGCCAACCGCCGATCCGGTCGAAGACCTGTCGGGACAATGACGTTGCTCCCCCGGCGCACCACACGACCGCTCCTGACTCGTACGGGCCCACCGGCCACAGATAGCGTTCCAGGGCGGCTTTGGGTGCCAGCCCGCGATGAGCCAGCTTGGCCAACAGGTAAGGCCCCCCTCGCGCTGCGCTCTGGGGAGTGCCATTGGTGAAGTCCACCCGCGGGGCCACGATGCCACCCGTACGGTCGATCTCGGCAGCCAGGATCGACAGATCCCCCACCTTGACGCCAAGATCGGGATTGGCGAACAGCAGGTAGTCGCCAGTGGCGCGCTCCGCCCCACGGTTGTTGGCCGCCGAGAGACCGACGTTGCTGCCCATCGGGAGATACCTGAAGCCCTGCTTGCGCGCAAACTCCTCGACCTCGGGTTCGTCCGCGTTGTCCACCACGATGACCTCGACGTCGCAGGCCGAGACCCCCACCAGCTCGCCAGCCTGGATCAGCCCATCCCAGTGTTTCGTGAGCATCTCGAAGCTGTGGAAGCTCGTCACAATGATCGACCAGATGGGATGAGGTCCCTCGAGCACGGCTGCCGCCGTGAATGTCTGCTCCCAGCGCCGAGCCGACGTCACCTCGGGGAACGCCGCGCGATACTGCCTGCCCAGGTCTGACCACCGTCGCAGAAGGCGGGCACTGGCGGACAGGCTGCCGGCCATCGCAGACATGGGGTGCGGCGCAACGATCTCGCGCCTCGCCGTCTCGGCTGCCCGGCCGCGCGCCGTCCCCAGATCACGGTGCAGCCAGCCCGGGCCGTGCAGCACGTCCTTGAGTGCAGCCCAGCGCATGGCCGCCGCTGCCGGTTCGCGCTGCGCGAGGTGACGCAGGGTCACTGCCATCCATTCGGCCACCAGAGCCGTCGGCCGGATGTCGTGAAGCAGCGCCGTGACGATGCGGTTTCGCAGCAGGAAGTACGCCTGCCAACCGGATTCTGCATCCTTGCCGACCCATGAGTCATGCCATACGACTGCCCCGGGAAGCACGACGGAGGTAAACCCTGCAGCCTTCGCCCGGAGCCCGAACTCGACGTCGTCCCACTTAAGGAAGAAAGGCATCGGCAGCCCGATGGCCTCCACGGCGGCTCGCGGAACCAGACACATCCACCACGGCTGGAAGTCCACGCTGTACGCCGGCCCCAGCCATCGGTGATCGCTCACCGCGGTGTGCGCGAGGTCGGTGTTCATCGGCGTGCCGGGCAGGGAGGTCCAGGTGAACCGCGTGCGATCCAACACCTCGCCGAGCCGGTAGAGGGTCGTCGGTGCGGCCGCATCGAACATGTGGCCCCCGACAAGAGTAGGCCGGCGGGCGGCCTGGGCGAACGCCCATGCGTAGGCCAGGCCCTCTGGCTGGGCCAACGCGTCGTCATCCAGCAGTGCCACGTGGGTGATGCGTGGGTCCTTCAAGCCCTCGTGCAGCCCCCGGGTGAAGCCACCGCTGCCACCCAGGTTCTGTTGCCGGATGAC
>CABEBK010000456.1_pt1 | contig 11163 bp, 13 predicted proteins | sample 3132581 | NCBI WGS metagenome assembly CABEBK01 (sample SAMEA5534345, study PRJEB31848) | metagenome | biome: tundra; feature: field; material: soil | place: USA | collected 2013-05 | depth 0.45 m | reverse complement strand
TTCCTGTTCGGATGGCCACGCCTCGCAGTGCGGGTATCCGGCCGGGCTCGTGCAGTGAGGCCCTCATTGCCCGCAGGTACGCGTCGAAGTCGGCGGGCTTGCCGGCCTTGTAGACAGACGGGTAGTAGACCCGGCTCCAGATCAGCGGGCTGCTGGTGACGAGCTTGACCGCGAGTCCCACGATCGGGGACAACTTGGCGTCTTGCAGGAATGGGCCGACGAGGGCGAGCCCCCGCACCAGTTCAGGTGCCTGCGCGGCCGCCCAGATCGCGGCTGCGTTGGAGTGGCCGACGATCGTTCCAGGCCCGCCCAGGTGACGAATCAGGGCAAGCATGTCCTCTCCAGTGGCGGGGCTTGCATAGCTCGCCCACGGTGAACTCGACTGGCCGTGACCTCGTTGGTCCATGCGCACGACCCGGTAGCCCGCCTCGACCAGCTTCGGCGCCAAGAAGCGGAACGCGGCACGCGTATCGCCCATGCCCGCGACACAAAGAATGAGCGCCGCATCGTCGGGTCCGGTGACGTCATAAGCCAGACGGCCACCCGGAACCTCAAGGAACTTAACTTCGACACTTTGGCTACTATTCATAGCGAAAAAGCTACTATACATAGCCAAGGATGTCAGGCCCCCTTCAGATGGACTGGTTCCGGACCGCTGCGGCGATCTCGGCGTCGGTTGCACCAAGAGCCCACGCCTTCGTGACGTACGCCGCGGCGAGCCTGGCTAGCCGCACCTCCCGCTCCCGCGCAGACGGCTTGGGCGCAGCAGACGCGCCGCGGGTCCCGCCGCCACGTCGGGACCGGACCAGCCTGCCGCCTCGAGTTCGCGGTACGTCCTGGCTACCGTGCCGACCGCCAACCCGAGGTCGCCGGCGAGCTGTCTCAGCGGCGGTAGTCGCTCACCCTCCACGAGCTGTCCGCCCTCGATCAGATCAACCAGCTGGCGGCGCAGCTGCTCGGACGGGGGCGTCGGATCATCCGGGGTGACCGTAAGCGCCGGACTCACTGACGGACTGCCTGACCGGCCACAGGGGTGTCTGCCGACTCCACGGGACGAAGGCGCGGCCCGACCAGCAGAAGGACCAGGCACCCACCACTCACGACGAGCATGAGCGCAGACACGGCCAGCAGCATGATGCCGAGGACGATCCACGACGGTGGTGCGCAGGAGAATCCAACCAAGCGGCCCCCCGCCAGGAACGCGACTGCGAGCACCGGTGCAGCCACCATCACTCGTGCGGCGGCGACCACGGCCTCCGCCGCCCGGCACCGCAGGTCGTCGTCGGCGGCGACCAGGTCGGGGGCCCATCCGCTCGGGGGTCACAGGACGACGACACGCAGCGCAAGAACAGTACCGAGAAGGCCGACCGCGACCGCGATGCCCAGCGGCACGCTCTAGAACAGGCCGGGCCAGGGTCCTGTGACCGCGGAATATACGGGGCTGCACGACCGAGACAGGGAACGGCCAGCCAAACCCATGTGGTCAGCCGAACCCATCAGGGTCGTGGTGGCCAGGAGCGCACCCAGGCCAATAGTGCTCCCCGTGACGAGTCCACCCAGGCGCGCCGGGAGATAGTCGCCCACGGTTCGCGTCTCCAGGGCCGCCGTCCGGACGCCCTCAAACCGCGGCATCGTCGTGAGCTCCGCGACGACGACCCCACCGATCACGCAGAGCCCGAAGACTGTTGGCGACAGCATCAAGCCGAGGCCGAGCGGCCCGACAGCCGAAGTGGAGGCGACGACGACGCCAGTCACGAGACCGGCCCAGCGCCGGCCGACCGCCTTGCGATGTCCGGCCGGCAGGGCGACCTGCCGTGACGGGTCGAGCTTAAGGCGAAGTCGTGAGGGCCGCACCAGCCAGAGCGCCAGGATGAAGGACAGGACCAGGACGACACCGAGTGACCGTTCATGAGATCCCTTCCTTGTGTCCGGAGGTTGTAACAACATGCATGGTCGCCTTCCTCACAACTTGTGTCGAACGCTCGCGACAAACTGCATGAGCGCCGCTGACCCCGTGCGACCCGAGCAACACAGGCTGACCTCGCCGGGTCCATGGCCGTACCGCCCAGCCCCATGTACCGTCCACTTGACCCTGCGCGAGCCAGGTGCCGACCTATAGGCAAGCATGGGCCGGTGACTTGGCACCGGGGGCACATGAGGTCGTCGCGCACTTCCACGGGTGTGCTCCTCGCCATGGGCGCGGCCATTCTGTTCGCGGTGAACGGCAATGTCAGCAAGGTCGCGCTGCAGAACGGCGTTTCCTCCCTCGAGCTCGTTTCCATGCGCAGTGCCGGAACCGCGTTGATCCTGTTGGTCATCACAGCCCTGAGAAACCCTGAGGCTCTACGCGTGGGTCGGCGCGAGCTGGGGTTCCTGGCGCTCTATGGGGTCACCGGCATCGCGATGGTCCAGTGGCTCTACTTCGTCGCGATTCAGCGGATGCCGGTCGGCATCGCCCTGCTGTTCGAGTACACCGCGCCACTCATGGTGGCGTTGTGGGTCCGGTTCGTCCAGAAGGAGCCAGTGAAGCCCCGGCTCTGGCTTGGCCTGGCCTGCGCGCTGGCAGGTCTGGCCCTGGTGGCTCAGTTCTGGAAGGGCATGGCCCTGGACCCGATCGGCCTGGTCAGCGCCCTCGGGGCCGGCGCCGCGCTGGCCTCCTACTACCTGATGGGCGAGCATGGTCAGCGAGAACGCGACCCGATCTCGCTGATGGCCTTCAGTTTTGGCTTCTCGGCCATCCTCTGGGCCATCGTCTCGCCTTGGCAGGAGTTCCCCTTCGCACAGCTCAAGCACTTGGTCGAACTGCCCGGCGCCCTGCCTGGCAGCGTGCCGTTGTGGGTGATGGTCCTGTGGATCATCGTGCTTGGCACTGTCACGCCATTCCTTCTCGTACTCTTCGCTGTTGCCCGACTCGGGCCGGCACGGGTAGGCCTCATCGGCATGCTCGAGCCCGTCGGGGCCGGCATCATCGCCTGGGTCCTGCTCGGCGAGTCTCTCAACACGATCCAGATCTTTGGCACGGTCATCGTCCTGGTGGGGATCGTGCTCGCCGAGACAGCCCGACAGGCCGCCAAGCCCCCGCCCGTCGAGCAGGAGGCCGGCATGCTGCCAGCCAAGGGCGCATCGCCCCTCCCTGAGGGCATTGCCCCTTAGCTTTGGGGTGGCGGCTTTCAGACCCCAGTGGAAGGCTTCGTGTGAACCGGACCACACTGATGGCCACTGCCGCACCAGAGAGTCACCTCACAAAGAGGGGAGCGCACCTTGCCCACACGGCCCACACGCGATGAAGCCTGGCCCAATGGCACCCTCTGCTGGATCGACCTGATGGTCACCGATACCGCGTTGGCCCGGCACTTCTACTCCAGTCTGTTCGGCTGGGACACGCTGGCCCGACCGCTCGATGCCGATGGCTACCTCATCTGCATGCTGAAGGGTTGCGTGGTCGCTGCGATCAGCCCCAAACCTTCGGACGACCCCGTCCCCCATGTGTGGTCCATCTGCCTGGCCTGCGACGACCTGGACGCGACCGCGGCGAAGGCAAAGGCGGCCGGCAGCCAGTTCATGATGGAGCCGATGGACGTCATGACCGCCGGTCGGCGCGCGTTCGCGATGGATCCGGCAGGGGCGCCGTACGGCATCTGGCAGGCCGGCGGCCACGAGGGAGTCGCCGTCTCCAACGAGCCGGGCACCCTGGTCTGGAACCAGTTGTTCACCCGGGACTACGAGGGCCCGAAAGCGTTCTACGGCGACGTTTTCGGATTCACGTACCAGGAGATCGGCGAGGGCTTTGCCTACTCCACGGTCAAGCGGCCAGGCGATGGCGCGGTCGTCGCCAGCTTGGGCGAGCTCGGGGCCAGCGTCCTCCGTCAACGTTTCGACACCCCGTTCGGCCCGATGGCCCCCCTGATCGGCGCCCAGGGCGGGACATTCTCGCTGATCCAGGCAGCATCTGAAGAGTGAGAGGACCCCATGCCGTTTCGTGACCTCGAAGGATTCCTGGCCATCGCGGGACTGCCTGCCCTGTTCCTGGTCAGCTGGCTCGCGTCCTGGGTGTTCCTTCACCGTGCACCTCTATGGGGCTTCGGGCTGGCCTCCGCACTGAGCGCTGCCTCCATCATGCTGGCGTGGGCGGTGGCATCACGCGGAACTGCACCGGGCGCAGGAGGCGAACAGCGGGCCATCGCGTTCTATGGGTTGTTCTTCAACGGCATCACCGGCCTGCTGTGGGTGGGGGTGCTGGCGATCGCCACCGCCATCATCGAGTTGATACGGATGGGCATCCACCGAGAACCCCCAGACACGGTGTCCCCCAAGGAGACAATCTCGACGGCTCACCCAACCTGACCGGGCGCTGTTCGTGGGACGGCACAGACTCTGGGAGGATGACCACCATGGTCTCGCTTGCTGACGCGTCCCCGCCCATTGCACTTGGCGCCCTTGACGGCCGCTACCGCACAACCGTGGCCCCCCTGGTGGACCACCTCTCAGAGGCCGCACTGAACCGCGAACGGGTCCGGGTCGAGGTCGAGTGGCTGATCCACCTCACCACTGGCCAGATCGTCGCGAATGTCCGCGCGCTCACCGCCGGCGAGCAGACCCGCCTGCTCGCCTTGGTTGAGGACTTCGGCCCGAGCGACGTCGCTGAGCTCGCCGAGCTCGAGGCCGAGACGGTCCACGACGTCAAGGCCGTCGAGTACTACCTCAAACGTCGCCTCACTGCGATGGACGGCGACGGAGCGACCGGCCTGGTTGCGATATCGGAGCTGGTCCACTTCGCCTGCACCAGTGAGGACATCAACAACCTCTCGTACGCGCTGATGATCAAGGGCGCGATCGAGTCGGTCTGGCTGCCGCGAGCCACTGCTCTGGTGGACGCCGTCGCCACTTTGGCCCGCGACCTGCGTGACGTCCCGCTTCTGGCCCGCACACACGGTCAGCCCGCGACTCCGACCACCATGGGCAAGGAAATCGCAGTGCTGGCCTACCGGTTACAGCGGCAACTGGCCCGGATCAGCCGCGCTGAATACCTCGGAAAGCTGAATGGGGCAACCGGTACGTATGGCGCCCATATGGCCGCCGTGCCCGAGGCAGACTGGCCGGCGATCAGCAAGATGTTCGTTGAGTCCCTTGGCCTGACCTGGAACCCGCTGACAACACAGATCGAGAGCCACGACTGGCAGGCGGAGCTCTACAGTGACATGGCCCGCTTTAACAGGATCCTGCACAACCTCTGCACCGACTTCTGGACCTACATCTCGATGGGCTACTTCGCCCAGGTGCGCGGCCAGGGCACCGTCGGCTCATCGACAATGCCACATAAGGTAAACCCGATCCGCTTCGAGAACGCCGAGGCCAACCTCGAGGTCTCCAACGCTCTGCTCGACGTGCTCGCCTCAACCCTGGTGCAGTCACGGATGCAGCGCGACCTGACCGACTCGAGCATGCAGCGCAACATCGGTACAGCCTTCGGTCACTCGCTGCTCGCGATCGACAACGCCGGCCGTGGCCTGGCCGGACTCGACGCCGTGCCGACCGCCATGGCCGCCGACCTCGAGGTCAACTGGGAGGTTCTCGGCGAGCCGATCCAGTCCGCGATGCGTGCGCTCGGAGCCCAGGGGGTCGAGGGTATGCAGAACCCCTACGAGAGACTCAAGCAGCTCACCCGCGGCCGTCGTATCAGCGGCGACGACCTACGCGAGTTTGTCGGCAGCCTCGGCCTGCCGCTCGACATCGAACGCCGCCTCCTTGAGATGACCCCGCAGACCTACGTCGGGCTCGCCCCGCGACTCGTCGACTACCTTGGTAGCGCTCACGAGGCCACGCAACAGCATTGACAGAACGGTCAGCCAACCGGTTCAAGCAGCGCCAACGCAATCTCGCGGGTGGTCATCCTCTGGTAGTCGGCATAGTTGCTGTGGTTGGCAATGACCAGTGGCCACAACCTCTTGCGCTCCACCGCCGTGGCCACGCGCCCATGCATCTGGCGCCTGGGTTCTCCCTGCAGCCGCACCTCGACTTCGGGGTTGTCCCTTAGGTTGAGAAACCACGCGGGTGGGCGTATATCGCCACCGCCGGATGCCACGACGACGAGAACTGAACCTTCCTGCAGCGGCGAGGTGAGCATGACCGAATGGGGCTGGCCGCTCTTGCGACCGGTGGTGGTGAGCTCGAGCACCGGCATGTCCATCGCGGTCCACCCCAAGCGTCCGCCACTGACTGCGAGCACGATGCGGTGAATGACGTTCATGGCCTTGAAGCGGAAGCTGCTGCGCATTTGCAAAACCTAGCGTGGGCGTCTCGAGTGACCAAAACCGCTTGACCCGAAGTCGCGTGGTCCGACTCAGATAGTGACTGGACCGTCGGGCGTATCGAAGGTTACGGCCTTCAGGCACGGGGCGCCGTGCGGGTCGACAAACGTGAAATCGATGACGGTCGACGTCTGGTCCGCCGGCAGGCCAAGCCACTCGCAGACCCGTTCAGAGTCGCCTGCGATCTCCAGGCCACTGATGGTGACGTCGGTGGTGGCCCCGACCGAAGGGTGAACGCTCTTGTCTTCCCACTGGATGTAGAACGGGAGCTGCGGGTCGGCGATGAGTCCTCTAACACCAAGCTGACGCCACCTGAGCTCGACTCCATCGGGGCGGCGCCGATTGCCGACCACTGCCTCCCGACCAAGTCGCTGCTCAGCCTCGGAGAGGTCGTCGACGCAGACAACCCAGCCCAGCCAGCCACCGCCAACCTCCGAACGGGCGCGAACGGCCTGACCAAACGGTGCCTTGTCGGAGGCCGGGTGGTCAAGCACCGCGACGACCTCGACAAATCGCTCATGGGCCAGCGGAATGATGATGTTGCGAGTTCCGAAGCGGGGATGGATACCCCCGTCGATCGGTGTCACTCCGAGTTTCTTGGCGAGGCGTTCCGCAGTCGCCGTCAGCCCATCGGTTTCGGCAGCATAAGAAACGTGGTCAACTCGCATACCGTCATCGTGACACCCCAGCACACAGCGTCCTTGGCCGGGGTCCGTTATGCCCGCCGGTCAACGCCGCCCACTCTCCTCGCTGGTCAACGCCCTCCGGCGCTGACGCACCGCTTCGTAGATAACCACGGCAGCAGAGGTCGCAACGTTGAGGGAGTTCGCCCGGCCGACCATCGGGATACGAATCCGGTACGTCGCGGCCGCCAGGATCTCATCGGTCAGGCCGTACTTCTCTGCACCGACAGCGATCGCGACCGGCCCTGTGTAGTCCACATCCGTGTACTCAAGATCCGTGTCCGGCGTCGTGGCGGCCAGCGCAATGCCCTGCTCCGACAGCCACGTCAACGCCTCAGGCGTGCCAGCCGACGCGACCGGCACCGAGAACACTGTGCCCTTGCTCGCTCGCACCAGATTGGGGTTACTCCAGTCGGTGATTGGATCAACGGCCACGACGGCCTCAACTCCGGCAGCATCGGCCGTTCGCAGCATCGCCCCGAGATTGCCTGGCTTCTCCACCCCTTGACAGATCAGGGCCAGCGGCGCGGTCCCGACGCTCAGGTCGGCGCAAGAACGCACCACCGAGTCCACCACCGCCAGGAAACCATCAGGGCCCTCGCGGTAGGCAACCTTCTCGAACGCCGCCCGGCCGAGCTGCTGGGTGTCCGAGCCCAGCGCCTGCACCCGAAGCACGATGTCCTGCTGCACGGAAGCGTCGAGCATGAGCTCGGGACAGTGGTAGACGGCTCGCGGCACGACGCCTGCGTCAAGCGCCAGGGAAAGCTCGTCATACCCCTCGATGAGGGTGAGGCCAGCCTCCTCGCGCGCACGGCGACGACGCAGGGAAACCAGTGACTTCAGGCGGGCATTGGTCGGCGAGGTGATGATGAGGTCGGACATAACGTGCCCAGCATGCCATTACGGGGCCCTCAGAAGTAGCCAAGGGCCAACAGGGCCTCACGAGGCCTCACGAGGCCTCCGAGAATTGAACATCAACTGAGAAGCGACTTGAGAACCGAAACCAGACCGTCCTGATCGACATCGAGGGTGACCTCATCGGCGATAGCCTTAACCTCATCGGGGGCACTGCCCATCGCGACGCTGCGTGCGGCCCAGTGCAGCATCTCGAGGTCGTTGCGCTGGTCGCCCACTGCGGCGGTCTGCGCGGGCTCGACGCACAACCGGCGCCGGACCAGCTCAAGGGCCGAGGCCTTGGAAACCCCCTCTGGGTTGATGTCCAGCCATGCCGTGAATCCGACGGCGTAGTTCACCGAGTGCAGGCCGATCCGCTCAACCAGCGCCAGGAAGTCCGCGGCGGTGCCGGTCGGGCTGCGGAAGGTCACCCGTGTCGCGGGCCAGGCCGAGAGCTCAGCCCAGGGGACGACCCGAACCTTACCCACGAGTTCGCCATCAGGAAACGGTCCGCTGACCTTGAAACCCACGCCAATCTCCTCGACCGCGACAACGGCGTCCGGCCAGGATCCGCGCAGCATCTCCAGTGCCGGGCCCGGGTCGAAGGTCACGACCTCCAAGATCCGATAACCAACAGGTTCGCCGGGATCCAGCTCGAGGGTCACCGCGCCGTTGGAGCAGACCACGAAACCATTCTCGAGCCCGAGGTAGGAGACGATCGGCATGGTGGACCCGATTGCCCGGCCGGTCGCGATGACCACGTCCACACCGGCCTCGGCGACCTCGCGCACGCCCTGACGAACCGCCGGCGACATCCAGCCATCTCGCTGGAGCATCGTGCCATCGAGATCGATGGCGATCAGACTTCTCGTCATACGCGTGCCCAGCTCAGAGCTTCGGCGTCAGGACGTCGATTCCGAGAAATGGACGCAACGCGGCAGGGACGATGACCGAGCCGTCGGCCTGCTGGTGGTTCTCCAGGATCGCCACTAGCCAGCGAGTGGTGCCCAGCGTGCCATTGACCGTCGCGACATGGCGCGTGGCGTTGCCTTCGGACTTCGGGTCACGCTCGCGAATGTTCAGACGGCGGGCCTGGTAGGTCGTGCAGTTCGAGGTCGATGTGAGCTCGCGGTAGCGGCCCTGCGTCGGAACCCATGCCTCGCAGTCAAACTTGCGCGCAGCGGGGCCACCGAGGTCACCGGCCGCAGTGTCAATGATGCGGTAGGGCACCTCGATCTTGGCCAGCATCTGCTGCTGGCATTCGAGCAGCCGCTGGTGTTCAGCCTCTGCCCCTTCGGGCGCGCAGTAGCTGAACATCTCGACCTTGTGGAACTGGTGGATGCGAATGATGCCGCGGGTATCTTTGCCATAGGAACCCGCCTCGCGGCGATAGCAAGCCGACCATCCGGCATAACGCTCGGGCCCGCCGGAGAGGTCAAGGATCTCGTCGGCGTGGTACCCCGCCAGGGCCACCTCAGAGGTTCCGGTCAGATAGAGGTCGTCGACCTCCAGGTGATAGACCTCCTCGGCGTGAGAGTCCAGGAACCCCGCGCCGGCCATGATGTCGGCCTTGACCAACGTCGGGGTGATCATCGGAGTGAATCCGGTTTCGACCGCCTGGGCGATCGCCATGTTGAGCAGCGCCAACTCGAGGCGGGCACCGACACCCTTGAGGAAGTAGAAACGCGACCCGCCGACCTTGGCGCCACGTTCCATGTCAAGGGCATCTAGGCCTTCGGCGAGTTCAAGATGATCCCTGGGCTCAAAACCCTCGCTCGCGAAGTCCCGTGCGTTACCGACGCTCTCCAGGACCGTGTAGTCATCTTCGCCGCCGCTGGGGATGCCCTCGATGACGATGTTGGGGACGCGGCGAATCAGGGCCGCGAGCTCCACATCAGCGGAAGCGGCCACGGCCTGCAACTCCTTGACCCGGTCAGAGGTGGCCTTGGCCGCAGCCACCAGCTCAGCCTTCTTCTCGCCCTTAGCCACAGCAACCAGCTTGCCAAACGACTTCTGCTCGAAGCGCAGCGACTCGAACTCGGCGATCGACGAGCGTCGTCGTTCGTCCGCGCCAAGAATCGCGTCAACGATCCCTTCGTCCTCGCCACGGGCACGTTGCGAGGCCCGGACGGCATCTGGCTGGTCACGCAGGAACTTGATATCGATCACGGGCCCGAGCCTATCTGCGCAGCCCACGCGGCATCGAACCCGTTCCCGTCGGTTAGCCGTGCACGTCGTGAAGGTGATGGGTCAGGTCATGCAGGAAGTACTGACTGAGGGTTTCCATGGTGAATCTCCAGCCATTGGTACGTCGACCAGTGCGCTGCCAGTCGTCATCGCCCAACGCGTCGAAAGACGCCGCCGCAGCCTCGGCCGCCGCCAAGAGCTCAACGCTGACTACTTGCGGTTCTTGCGTGCTGTAGGCGCCGGCGATCGCCGCGTCGTCCTGGTTCCAGTTCTCAACAGCCGGATCCACTTGGGAACCCATGAGATTCACCCGCGACTCGAACACCCGACACACGTCCCGGACATGGCAGGCGTACTCCAGGGGCGACCACACCCCTGGTTCTGGCCGGACTCTGGAATCGACCCGGGAGCACACCGCCGGCCAGCGGGCGGCGTTCTGGCGCAGTCTTGCCGCAACCTGCGGACCGGCCACGGAGTCCGTGTCGAATCCACAGTCCGGACACGGCTGTTGCAGGACCCAGGTCCAGTCCTTGCGGTCTGGCTCGATCTCGGGTGAGTTGACGCCGGCCGCGTGGTCGGCGCGATCAGATGCAGAGGTCATGGGCCAATCTTCGTCTAGGTCATGCAGGTCACGTGGTCGGGTGGCTCTGGTAGGTCGTGAAGATGACGGGTTGTTCTCGTCCGGTAACCTCGCCACGTGCTGATAGACACCGCCGGATGGATCGTCATTGGAGCCATTGCTCTGCTGGTGCTGCTTGCCTGGCTTCTCCGCTCAGCCTCTGGCGACACCATCGCCCAGGCCGTGGGCGTCCGCCGTTTCGGCCGTCGCCGTCCACCACGCGAGCATTTCCGTCCCGAAGGGGCCGGCAAGTCCGCACCCAAGCGAATGGCCGCGATCATCGTCAACCCGACCAAGTTCGACAACATCGCCTCGCTTCGGAAACAGGTCACCAAGGGCTGTCTGGCTGCCGGCTGGGCTGAGCCGTTGTGGGTCGAGACGACAGCGGAAGACCGGGGCACGGGCCAGGCCCGACAGGCCGTTACAGACGGCGCAACGCTGATCTGTCCGCTCGGCGGGGACGGGACCATAC
>CABEBK010000452.1_pt1 | contig 11193 bp, 9 predicted proteins | sample 3132581 | NCBI WGS metagenome assembly CABEBK01 (sample SAMEA5534345, study PRJEB31848) | metagenome | biome: tundra; feature: field; material: soil | place: USA | collected 2013-05 | depth 0.45 m | reverse complement strand
CGGGTGACGCGTCCTCGCCATATGTGGTGCACGTGCCGCACTCGTCCACCAGAATCCCGGACGACGTCCGCGCGCAGTTGCTGCTCGATGACGACGCACTCGCCGAGGAGCTGCGCCGGATGACCGATGCGCGCACCGCGGAGCTGGCCAGCCTTGCCGCCGGACAGGTGAGGCCCCGACCGTGGTTGTTCATCAATGGCTTGTCGCGCCTCGTCGTGGACCCCGAGAGGTTGCCCGACGAGCATGAGGTGATGTCCGGCATCGGTATGGGCGCCGTATATACCCGCACCTCTGGCGGGATGGTGTTGCGCGAGGATGACGAGCAGGTCCGAGACTCGCTCCTGAGCCGCTTCTTCACGCCGTATGCGGAGGCGATGGCGGACCTCGTCGATGAGCGGATCTCTGCCACCGGGCGAGCCGTTGTGGTCGACCTTCACTCATACCCGGTGAAGGCGTTGCCTTATGAACGTGACCAGGATGCCAGGCGTCCCGCGGTGTGCGTTGGCGTCGATTTCGACCACACGCCGACTGCGCTCGTGCAACGGGTATCCAGCGCCTGTTCGGTTGTCGGTGACATCGTGGTGAACGAGCCCTTCAGCGGCTCGTACATACCCATTCGCCATTTCGGCCGTGAAAGCAAGGTGACCTCCGTGATGCTGGAGCTACGGCAGGACATGTACCTGCGCGAGGACGGGAACATGGACCCGCAGGGCACCGGCAGGGTCATCGAAGCGCTGGTCACCATCCTGAGAGCCTGAGCCTTGGCCTCAGCGAACCAGCACTGCGGTGGACCTCGGCGGCTGAGTAGTCTGCGTCAGGTGGCGCCGCGATGACCAGTGGGTCGACGGTCGGCGAACAGTCGCGGTGGGCTCAAGTTGGGAGATCAGATGGACACGGACCGCGCGGGCACGTCGGAACAGGGGCAGGACCGCGGCCCTCTCAGCGGGCGTCCGTGGCTGGTGAGCTACGCCCCAGGGGTGCAGCCCGAGGTCGAGGTTCCGGCCGAGTCTCTGCCTGAGATGCTCGCGGCCACTGTCGTGCGTTTCGGCGACCGGGTGGCGCTCGACTTCTTCGGTGCGCAGACGACATACGTCGAGCTGGCCGATCAGGTGAGTCGGGCCGCCGAGGCGTTGGGTGTTGCGGGAGTGCGAGCGGGGGACCGGGTGGCGCTGGTGCTGCCGAACTGCCCGCAGCACGTGGTGGCCTTCTATGCCACCCTGCGGCTCGGCGCGGTTGTCGTGGAGCACAACCCGTTGTATACGGCGACCGAGCTCGAGCACCAACTGTCCGACTGTGGGGCAACCGTCGTCGTCTGCTGGGACAAGACGGCATCTGTGATCGACGCTCTGCGGGGTAGGACCGCTGTGCAGACCATCCTGGCGGTCGACCTGACGACCGCAATGCCTTGGCGCAAGCGCCTGGCATTACGGCTTCCGGTGGCCAAGGCTCGCTCGGCACGCTTGTCGATGACCGGCCCGCTGCCCGGCCGAGGGGTCCTGAGCTGGGAGCGGGTCTTGTCCTGCAGCGGTCCGCTCGATCCGCTGCACCCACAGCCTCGCCCGCAGGACGTCGCGTTGTTGCAGTACACCGGCGGCACCACGGGGACGCCCAAGGGCGCGGTCCTGACCCATCGGAACCTTCGTGCTAACGCCGCCCAGGGGCGGGCATGGATGCCTGGGCTGAAGGACGGCCAGGAGACCGTATACGCGGTCCTGCCTCTGTTTCACGCCTACGGGCTAACGCTCTGCCTGACCTTCTCCATCAGCGTGGGCGCGACGCTGGTGCTGCTGCCCCGCTTCGACCTCGACCAGATGCTTGAGGCGATTCGCCGCCGCCCGCCCACCTTCCTGCCCGCAGTGCCTCCCATCTATGAGCGGCTGGCCGCGGCGGCCCGGCAGGGCCGCGTCAACCTCACCTCTATCCGTTACGCAATCTCGGGCGCCATGACGCTGCCCCCTGACGTGGTCGAGACGTGGGAGTCGGTCAGTGGAGGGCTGCTCGTCGAGGGTTACGGAATGACCGAGACCTCGCCGATCTCCTTGGGCAACCCGGCCGCCGCAACCCGCCGGCCAGGGACGGTCGGCGTTCCGTTCCCCTCAACCTGGATTCGTATCGTCGACCCGGACGACACCTTGCGCGACCTTCCGATCGGGCAGCCCGGTGAGCTGCTGATCCGCGGCCCTCAGGTGTTCGCCGGGTACTGGAACTGCCCGGCTGAGACCGCGGCGGTGCTCCTGCCCGGCGGCTGGCTGCGAACTGGTGACATCGCGGTCGCGGACGGTGACGGTTTCGTCAGCATCGTCGACCGGATCAAGGAGCTGATCATCACCGGTGGCTTCAACGTCTACCCCTCTGAGGTCGAGGACGTCCTGCGGGACCTCCCCGAGATTGACGACCTGGCCGTGGTCGGCGTGCCGGCCGACGGCGACACGGGCGAGGAGGTCGTCGCGGCCGTCGTGCCAGTGGCCGGCGCCACTGTCGACCTCGATCGAGTGCATGCCTACGCACGTGAGCGGTTGGCGGGTTACAAGGTGCCATGCCGGGTCGTGATCATGGAAGACCTTCCGCGCTCCCAGATTGGCAAGATCATCCGGCGCCGCGTCCGGGACCGAATTGAGGCGATGGAAACATTCGACGCCGGCTGAGGGCCGGATCAGGGCAGCTTGACCTTGACCCCAGCTGAGCTGATGGAGTCGTGAAGCTCGATGTCGGCGATTCTGGTGCCGGCAGCCACGTCAAACAGCAGTGGGACGTCATAGACCGTGTTTCCGGGGTTGATCTTCTCCAGGAGAATCTTCTCCGAGCCCTGCAGAGATGAGATTGCCGCACTGGTCGCGAACCTCTGGCCCTGGCCACTGATCAGGAACTGATCCGTGGCGGTGACGGTTCGCGGCTCGTAGCCGATGTTGGTGACACTGAGTCGGACGATGACAAACTCGCCCTGAGCGGTCTGGGTGGTGCCGGCGCGGTCCGTGAGGAACTTGCTGGGCGGCTGCACGGAGGCCACGATGAATGAGAACTGGCCGTCGCGGACGCTCTGGCCCATGGTGGCGGTCGCTGGCGTGCTGACAGCGCCATCCACGTTTGACTCCAGGGCGCTGGTGGTGAAATCGAAGATCCCCGGGTCGTTGCCACCCGTGCCGATCATGATGATCACGAAGACAAGAAAGACGGCCGACGGCAGGGCGAAGCGCTTGTTCTTGAACCAGGAGGGCGCTTCCCCGCGCTGTGCCATCTCGGCTGCGGCCCCGGTGGTGGCTGGGGCTGCGGCCCCTGTGGACTCAGGGGCGATGGGCTGCGCGGTGGCATTCTCCAAAGGCATGGGCCCAGGGGATGCGGCGGTCTGCTGCTCGGTCATGTCTGGTTCCGTCCCTAAGAACTCCCGGCAGGTGCCTTGCGCTCCTGGCCGGCGTCATTCTCACGCCCTCTTGTGCTTGCGACGGGCGATTTGTTGTGTGATCTTCGCTGTAATGGCGATGACAGGAACCTTGGTCACTATCAGGGGAAACGTCTTCGGCTGGACGATGAGTGCTTTCGACTGGAGGATGAGCGTGCCGCAAAAAGCAACCGCAAACCTGGCCGACCGGCCTGGGTACACGGCAACAGTGAGGAAATCTCGTGAAGGCTTTGGTGTACCACGGTCCTGATCAGAAGTCGTGGGAGGAAGTACCGGACCCCAAGATTATCAACCCGACTGATGTGATCGTGCAGGTGGATGCAACCACGATTTGTGGTACCGACCTGCACATCCTCAAGGGCGACGTCCCGGCGGTGACCGACGGCCGGATTCTCGGACACGAAGGTGTCGGGACCATCACCGAGGTCGGCTCGGCGGTGAGCAAGCTCGTGGTGGGCGACCGCGTGATCATCTCCTGCATCACCTCGTGCGGCTCGTGTTCCTACTGTCGCCAACAGCTCCCCTCGCACTGCCTGGACGAGGAGGGCACCTCGGGCATCGGCTGGATCTTCGGCCACCTCATCGACGGAACCCAGGCGGAGTACGTGCGCGTCCCCTTCGCCGAGAGTTCCCTGCACAAGCTGCCCGCGGGCGTGAGTGACGAGGCCGCGGTCATGCTTTCGGACATCATGCCTACCGGCTTCGAGATCGGTGTGCGCAACGGCAAGGTCCAGCCTGGCGACGTCGTCGCCGTAGTGGGAGCAGGACCGGTTGGCCTTTCGGCGATGATGACCGCCGGGCTCTACGGTCCGTCCCGTGTCATCGCCATCGACCTGGACGGCAACCGTCTTGCCCAGGCGATGACGTTCGGCGCTACCGACTCGGTCAACAGTGGCAACGCCGGCTGGATGGACGAGCTGATGGCCATGACCGAGGATGGGCTGGGCGTGGATGTGGCGATCGAGGCGGTGGGCGTTCCGCAGACCTTCCAGATGGCCCTGGACATCATCCGCGCTGGCGGGACGGTGGCCAACGTAGGTGTGCACGGAAAGTCGGTGGAGCTACAGCTCCAGGACCTGTGGATCAAGGACATCGACATCACTACCGGCTTGGTCAGCGCTACCACCACGCCGATGCTGCTCAAGCTTGTCGCTCAGGGCAAGCTCACACCGGACAGGTTCGTGACTCATCGGTTCACGTTCGAGAACATCATGGATGCCTACGACACCTTCAGCCGCGCGGCGCAGACCAATGCACTCAAGGTCGTCATCACCGCCTGACCGGGTGTTTGGGTGGCGCAAGCACAGTCCAGCAGGTCTGGGCTTGCGCCACTGTCGCGGCCTGCTGGGTCGTTCCATGTTGTTGGGCGATGACCAAGGCCTGCACCGCTGCAGCGCAACACGAAGGACGGTCGCCCCGGGCTGGCGGAGGCCGTAAACGCTCGTGGAAGCGGCCTCGGAGCGGGACTTGTCTTGGCCAACACCAGCCATACCCCGATGACTTGTCGTGGTGCGTGCCGAGCCACCTTTGCCACGCGTGGCCATCAGATCCGGCAGTTCAGCGGAGGCCGAGCGTGCCGTGATCCGAGGGTGGGGCTAGTCGAAGAACTCGATGCGGGGTTCGCCTTTGACGCCGCCTCGCACCATTGCGTCCCGCAGCTCGGGATTGGCGAAGAACGAATGGGCGGTGTCCAACGAGTCGAACTCGTGGATGACCAGCACATTGTCGGGATCGCCCGCCATCCGGTGAACGGACTCGGCGGTAACGCCGCCGGCCGCCTGCATGGGAGCCACGGAGTCGTACACCTCTCGGAAGGTGTCGAAGTCGTTGACTCGGTGGAGGATGAGTGCAATGGCCATGGCTTTGCTCCTGACTTGTGATCTGGGGTTTCTTCCTACAACGTGTACAAGGCAACGCGACTAAGGGTCACCTTAGAGAAAAGCGACTAAGGGTCACCTTAGAGAAAAAAATACCTTCCCTTGGGCCGCTAGTCCACAGACAAGTCGGACACTCTGATCGAGCAGATGGAGCGCAAATGACATACCGCACCCACGATGTCCCGGTTGACGGCGGGATTCTTCGGGTTGGTGAGTGGGGTCCGGATGACGCTGACAGTTCTGCGGTGCCAACCGTCATCGCCGTTCACGGGATCACGGCTTCCCATCTGGCCTGGGCCGTGATCGCCCGCGCCATGCCGAAGGTGCGTCTGATCGCTGCGGATCTGCGTGGCAGGGGTCGCAGTGCCGGGCTGCCTGGGCCCTTCGGGATGGCGAGGCACGCGTCGGATCTTGAGGCCGTGATTGAGGTGCTGGAGCTGCCGCCCGCCGTCCTGGTCGGCCATTCGATGGGCGGTTTCGTCGCGGTGGTCGCGGCCCATTTGTACCCGGATCGGTTCACAGATGTGCTTCTCGTCGACGGCGGCCTTCCGCTGGCTATCCCGGACGGCATCAGTGAGCAGGACCTGCCCGAGCTCATCTTGGGTCCGGCTGTGCGCCGCCTGTCCATGACCTTCCCGGATCGCGGGACGTACCGGGAGTTCTGGAAGCAGCACCCGGCCTTCGGCGCCGACCAGTGGAGCCAGGCGGTGGCCGACTACGTCGACTACGACCTGACCGGCACAGAGCCGGCGCTGCGTCCGTCGACTTCGTTGGAGGCGGTCAGACAGGACTCGATGGATCAGTTTGGCGGGGGAGTTGTGCAATCAGCCTTGGAGGATCGCAGACTGGGCGCACCGGGGCAGGGCAGGAGTCTCTCGCTCCTGACGGCGCCACGAGGCTTGCTCAACGAGGCGCCCGGGCTCTACAGCCCGAGCGAGATCGAGCGTTGGAGAGCCGAGCTGCCCGCCATGAGAGTCCGGGAGGTGCCTGACGTCAATCACTACACGATCGTCATGGGTGACGTGGGGGCCAGCGCCGTGGCGCATGAGGTGATGCGGCTCTTGGAACGCTGAGCCGAACGATCTGGGCCACGGTCGTCGGTTAGCCGACTCTGACCCGCTCGCTGAGCTCGGGCACGACGGCGCACCACCCGGTCTCGGCCCTGACCTTGGCGGCCAGAGCACGGGCCGACTGCGGCTCACCGTGGACGATGTAGACCGTCTCCGGGGCCTCGGGCAGTGCCTGCAGCCAGGTGAGCAGCTCGGTGGCATCGGCGTGGACGGAGAACCCATGGTCGACGACCACCTCAGCCCGAACCGGGACGTAGAGGCCGAACATCTTGAGCTCCGTTGCGCCCTGCGCCAGTTGGCGCCCTCGTGTGCCGACGGCTTGGTAGCCGGTCAGGATCACGGTGTGTCGGGAGTCCGGCAGGAGATGCATGAGGTGATGAACCACCCGACCGCCGGTGGCCATTCCGGACGCGGAGATGATGATCGAAGGCCTGTCTGGCTCGTTCAGCTGCATCGACTCCTGTGCGCTATGCGCGGTGTGCAGGTCGGGCAGGTCCACCAGGCGCGCGGGGAGGTCAGGCCGGAGGTCTTGGCGCACCGACTGGCTGCGGTAGACATCCAGGGCGGCCAAGGCCATTGGGCTGTCTACGTACACCGGTATCGCAGGAATTCTGCCCGCCGCGGCGAGCTGGCTGAGCGCGTGTAGCACTAGCTCGGTGCGGTCCACGGCGAAAGCGGGGATCAGGACTGAGCCGCCTCGTTTCACTGTGCGGCAAATGGCCGCAGCCAGGATCTCGTGGTTGGGGACGCCATCGACTGGGTGAGCCCGGTCGCCGTAGGTCGACTCGATGACGACGGTGCGGGCGCCAGGCGGTGCCTCCCGGGACTGGAGCAGCGGGTGGCGGGTTCGACCGAGGTCACCGGAGAACAGAACCGTGCTGGCGCCGATCGTGATCAATGCGCAGGCCGATCCCAGGATGTGACCTGCCCGGCTGAAGGACAGATGTGCACCCGAGTGAAGGGCGCAGTGCTGGTGGTAGTTCAGCGCTCTGAATGAGGTAATTGCCTTCTCTGCATCGGCAGCGTTGTACAGCGGGCGTGGCGGGTCGTGCCTGGAGAACCCCCAGAGCCGGGCATTCTCGGCGTCCTCTTCCTGCAGGTAGGCGCTGTCGCGCAGGACGATTGCTGCCAGGGCGGCAGTACCTGCGTACACCAGGTAGGCCCGGTGAATCCTTCACGCACCAGGGCGGGCAGGTGACCGCAGTGGTCCAGGTGCGCATGGGTCAGCACGACATCGGAGATCAAGTTCGCGCTGACCGGCAGCGGCTGCCAGTTCAGGCGCCGCCAGGTCCGTTCACCCTGGTAGAGGCCGCAGTCCACCAAGGTCTTGCGCCCCTCGTGCTCGAGCAGGAACTTGCTGCCGGTGACCGTGCCTGCGGCCCCAAGGAACGTGAGTGTGGTGACCATGGCGTCGTCCGCGTTCTCCCGGTTAGTGGCTATGGGCAATGCCAGCTGTAGGCAGTGCCAGCCGTGGGTAATCCCAACGTTGGCCACGTGCAGTAAGCGCGGAAGGGAACTTGGTTCCGTCATGTCGAGCCGCAGGTCTATGTAGTACAGGGACTTTCGACTCTGCCGCTTGTGGCTGGCAGGCACGACGATCAGTTTCATGCAGACATCCACCACGCCCAGCCCTGCGGGCACGCAGTCGTCCAGTTTCCAGCCCGATGTGGTGGCTGGTCTGGTTAACGATGGGATGGCGACCCTCGTGGCAGGTGCCGCTGTGCGAGAAGCCGTGCATCGTGGGTCCCGTGTGCGCTTCGTCCAGGTCTTGCCCGCGGGTCTGAGCGCCGAGGATCGCACCGAGATGGACGTGGCGATGTTTGGGGTGGCCCTGCGTGCCTTGCACCGGCAGCGCCGCGTGCCGTGCACCTTTGAGACCGTGGAGGGTGACGCGGCGCTGACGCTGGTGGAACGTAGTCGCGGCGCGGCCGTTCTCGTGGTTGGTCGCGATGCGCCCGATACCGCCAACTCCGTGGGCAAATACTGTCAGGAGCACGCCAGTTGCGACGTTCTGACCGTCGCCGGCCCTGAGTCCTCGTTGCAGCCCACTGGCGGCAAAGATGTGACAGCTTCGGGCAAGTCCTAGTTCAGCGGATTCGCCCTAGAATCGACTAGGTGGAGCCCGATCCCGGTACTGAGGCACTGGCATCTCAATGGCCTGTCGCCCCCACACTCGACCCGGTCACGCTGCTCAATGAGCTACGCAGTCGTGAACAGGCTTCGAACCGGGCGCAGCAGCGCCTGACCGCGCTGCTTGACGCCGTGATGGCGGTCACCGCCGACCTCGAGCTGGGCGACGTCCTCACCCGGATAGTGCATTCTGCCTGCGAGCTGGTCGACGCGAAGTACGGCGCGTTGGCCGTGCTGGGCCCCGACGGCGAGCGCGTGGTCGAGTTCGTGACCCAGGGGGTCACCCAGCAGGAGCGCGAGGCGATTGGGGACCCACCTCGTGGTCACGGCGTGCTTGGTCTGCTGATCCGGGAGGGGCGGGCCCGTCGGCTGCCAGATATTGCGGGTCACCCGGACTCATACGGCTTTCCGCCCAACCACCCACCGATGCACAGCTTCCTGGGCACCCCGATCCGCATTCGGGACGAGGTCTTCGGAAACCTCTATCTGACCGAGAAGCAGGGCGCGGCTGAGTTCAGCCCGGACGACGAAGCGATCCTGGTGGCCCTCGCGGCGGCCGCCGGTATCGCCATCGACAATGCACGCCAGTACGACAAGAGTCGCCAACAGCGGCGGTGGCTGGCCACCACCGGGGCGGTTACCCAGCTGTTCCTTGAGGGGGACGACGAAAGCTCAGCGATGCGCTTCCTGGCTCAGCGCACCTGGGAGCTGTCCCAGGCCCAGCTGACAATGGTTGCTCTGTATGACGACGACGGAGACCTTGTGGTGCGGGCTGTTCAGGCGGCGGAGCCCCAAGATGCCGGAGGGTCCAAGTCCGCGCTCGGCACGGCCTTGCGCAAACGTCACTGGCGCGAGCTTGTAGCCTCGCGCGAGCCCGTGCTCCTGCTCACCAGGCCCGGTGACCTCAGGACAGATGGTCTGACCAATGATGTGAGGGCGCTGGGGGCCTCAGACGCTTATGGTCCGACGGCGTTGCTGCCCATCACTGTGGGCGACGACGAGATTGGCGTCCTTGCTGTCGCGTGGGCTGCTGCTTCGGAGCCATTTGTTGGTGACGTCGTGCCGCCTCTGGCCGCGCTTGCCCAGCAGATGGGCCTGGCCCTGGTGGCGGCGCGCGGCCAACAGGATCGCTCACGTGTTGCCCTCCTGGAGGACCGCGACAGGATCGCAAGGGACATGCACGACCACGTGATCCAGCGACTCTTCGCGACAGGGCTGTCACTGCAGTCGACGTCTCGGCTCGCTGAGCATCCGACCGTTCGTGCGCGGCTCGACGAGGCCGTGGACAACCTCGATGCGGCCATCAAGGACATCCGGCAGACCATCTTTGAGCTTCATCGGGCCAAGCCGACTCGAGAGCTTCGCGAGGAGATCGCGGATCTCGTGCGGGGATCCACACAGACCCTGGGTTTTGTCCCCGATCTCACGATCGAGGGACGTCTCGACTCGCTGACCGCCGCCCTCGAAGCCGATCTGGTCGCCGTTGTCCGAGAGGGTCTGGCTAATGTCGTCAGACACGCCAAGGCGTCCAGCGTCAGTGTTCGTATCACCATCAACGGCACGATTCAGATCGAGGTTGCCGACGACGGCATCGGGGTCCCGCCGACCGCGGTGCAGAGCGGTTTGGCCAACCTCCGCGAGCGGGCCGAGTCTCATGGCGGGTCGCTCAGCTTGCGGGCGAGGACGCCGAGGGGGACTGCGTTGGTGTGGGAGGCGCTCCCGGACCGCGACCCGTCGTGAGAGGTTTGTCACTGTTCCTGTCCTGCTCGCGGCGAGGCATGCTTGTCGTAGCCAGTTGTTGCGTTCAAAGGGATGGTCGAAATGCTTGTTCGCGAGATCATGACCAGTCCGGCTTACAGCGTGCACGAGGACACGACCCTCGAAGTAGCGCTGAAGCTGATGGCTACGGCGAGGGTGACCTGCCTTCCTGTTGTTGACGGCGCCGAGCGCGTGGTCGGTGTCATCAGTGAGGCCGATCTGCTCAAGGCAGATCTGGAGCCAGACCCCAGGGCACATGTGCGCCCGTCGCGGCAACCGAGCGAGCCGCTGTTGGCCACCGTGGCTCAGGTGATGACGGCGCGACCACACACGGTGCGCGAAGACAGCGACGTGGCGGAGCTGGCTCACACGTTTGCGACCACGTCCTGGAAGAGCGTGCCCGTTGTCCAGGGCGAGGTGCTCCTGGGAGTTGTCAGCCGAAGTGACGTGATCCGGGCCATGGCTCGTTCGGACACCGAGATCGCTGAGGAGATCACCCAGGTACTTGCAGAGACCGGTCTGCAGGCCTGGCACGTGCAAGTTACTGACGGGGTTGTGCGCGTGACTGGGAACGGCTCGGACCGTGAGCAAGGAGCAGCCATCTCCATCGCCCAGTCCGTCAAGGGCGTGCGCCATGTCACCTCGCCCGAGTCGGACCGCTGACCGCGCGTTTGGGTGGCGCAAGCCCAGTCCAACAGGTCTGGGAGAGTCGCTGTCGCGCCCCTGCTGCTGTGTTGCGTGTTGTTGGGCGATAACCAAGCCCTGCATCGCTGTACCGCAACACTGAACATGGTCGCGGCCGGGTTAAGCGCTCGTGGAGGCGGCGCAAGACTGGGACTTGTCCCAGTGGCTGCCTGTGAAGGGAGAACCCGCCGGGGTGCCGCGGCAGTGGCACGGTAGGAATCCCGGTCACTCATGGCCGTGAAGATGTCAATCGATCAGAAGTTGGCCGGGGCCAGGA
>CABEBK010000443.1_pt1 | contig 11509 bp, 8 predicted proteins | sample 3132581 | NCBI WGS metagenome assembly CABEBK01 (sample SAMEA5534345, study PRJEB31848) | metagenome | biome: tundra; feature: field; material: soil | place: USA | collected 2013-05 | depth 0.45 m | reverse complement strand
TTGTCATACAGTGGAGCCGCCCACGGGAGGTCGAAGGTGCCGCTTTCAGAGCACGAGCAACATCTGCTGGAGCAGATGGAACAAGCGTTGTATGCCGAGGATCCAAAGTTCGCCTCGCAGATGCAGGGCTCTGCTGCGCGTGCCCGCCTGCGCAGGGGCCTCGCGATAGGGGCCTTGGGTGTTATCGCCGGGCTGGGGCTAGTGGTGCTGGGCGTGGCCACGGAGTCCATCTGGTGGGGCGCCATCGGCTTTGCGTTGATGGTGAGCGGCGTGGCCTATGCGATCAGCCCGCCCAAGGTGCCCAAGGTCAAGCTGGGTGAGGTCACCGAGGACGGGTCGGTGCGTCCGCACCAGCCGGCGGGCCGCTCCGGCAAGCTGCGCAAGGCCAAGAAGTCCAACGCCAACAAACAGAAGTTCTTGCGTCGTCTTGAGGACCGTTGGGATCGCCGTCGCGACGACGGGCAGTAACGGAGTCAGGCGGTCGTGGTCACACCGATCAACCAGGTTGTGGCAATCGCGAGACCGGTCAGCATCTCGACGCCCATGCTCAGCCCGATGGCTTTGAACGCGCGCAAGCTGTGCACCCATACGGCGGTATGGGTGCACAGCTTGATCCGTTCGGCCACGTAGACCCCGAGCACGAAACCGAGGAACGCGCCGAACACCGAGATCACGAACAAGCCCACGATCCCTAACGCAGCCCTGGCCAGGGTACTGGACGTGGTGACGCCGGCTTTGCCCATGCGTCGACCGGGCAGCAGGTACTGGAGCAGCAAACCTGACAGGGCGCCCGTTCATCGACGTCAGATCGTCGCCACGTCCCCGCATGTCATGGTCTCGAGCGCCAAGTTCCAGACTGAGGTAGCCCTGCCCGCCATGCTCTAGCGTGCGTCGGCGTCTGCGCCGACCGGCGAAGGCGTCAGGCGATCAGTCTCGTCCTGGATATTGGTCGACATGTCCTGCAGTTTGGGCAGGTGCTCGCGGCCGTGGTGTGCGCAGAACAGCAGCTCGCCACCAGAACTGAGGCGAGCGCGCACATACGCCCGGGCGCCACAGCGGTCGCAGCGGTCAGCCGCGGTCAGAGTCGGTGCCAGTGCAGTTGTCACGTCTACCATCCATTCGTCGTAGCGGGCGCCGTTTCCAGTCCTACCTGGTGTCGCGATCTTGTCCGTATCCCTTGCTGGTACTTCAAACAGTTGCTGATACTTCCGAGATGCTTGCCGAGTGGTTTGCGTTGTGGACAGACCCTTTCGCCGGTTGTAACAGTCAAACACGAAGATTGCTTCCCAATGTCCATTCTGGCCGGATGTGGACACAATCATGGCGTGTTTCTCCCAGCGCGCAATGTCCGCAGGGTGCATGTCGTGTCCTCCCGCGTGCCTGTCGCGTGCTCGTCGGTGTGGGGAGATAACCTGCAAGAGCCTTCTAGGTCGGCCTAGCCGACACTTCCGTCGCACCGAAAGGACGTCCGTGGCCATCGCCACTCCTACGAGCAGGACCGCCAGTACTGGCGGCACCTCCGCCGCGCGTGCACAGAAAGCCGGCAAATCGGGCATTGGATCACCGAACGCTGACTCACCGAACTACATGGCCCGGCACCTGCAGGTCCTCGAAGGCCTCGAGGCAGTCCGCAAGCGTCCGGCGATGTACATCGGCTCGACCGACTCGCGCGGGCTCATGCACTGCGTTTGGGAGATCATCGACAACTCGGTTGACGAGGCACTGTCGGGCGTGTGCGACCGCATCGATGTGGCGCTGCTGGCCGACGGGTCGGTCGAGGTCTGCGACAACGGGCGAGGCATTCCGGTTGACATGGAGCCACGGACCGGTCTTTCGGGTGTCGAGGTGGTCTTCACCAAGCTGCATGCCGGTGGGAAGTTCGGTGGCGGCTCCTACACCGCCTCGGGTGGTCTGCACGGGGTGGGCGCCTCAGTCGTCAACGCGTTGTCCTCCCGTCTCGACGTCGAGGTTGACCGCGGGATGAAGACTCATGCGATGAGCTTTCGCCGCGGTGAGCCAGGCGTCTTCGCCGACGTCAAGGGCGTCAAGACCCCCGATGCCAGCTTCACGCCATACGTGGACAACAGCGAGCTGCGGATCGTGGGCAAAGTGGGCCGTGGCCGGACCGGCAGCCGGGTCCGCTACTGGCCTGATCAACAGATCTTCCTCAAGGACGCGACGTTCAGCTATGACGAACTGGCCTCCCGGGCCCGCCAGACGTCCTACCTCATCCCAGGTCTGAGGCTGGTCATCCGGGACGAGCGAGGTGTTCCGGGTACCCCTGGGCAGGACGGCCCTTACGAGGAGACGTTCCTGCATGAGGGCGGCATCAGCGAGTTCGCCGAGTATCTGGCCATCGACCCGCCCCTGACTGATGTGTGGCGCCTGCAAGGATCCGGGACCTTCCACGAGAACGTGCCGGTGCTTGACGAGCGAGGCCGCATGACGCCCACCGACCTCGAACGCGAGTGCCACGTTGACGTGGCGCTGAGGTGGGGAACCGGCTATGACACCAAGACGGTCTCGTTCGTCAACATCATCGCCACGCACAAGGGCGGCACCCACATGGCGGGCTTCGAGCAGGCGATGCTCAAGGTCTTCCGCAAGCAGTTGGACGTCAACGCCCGACGGCTCAAGGTTGGGTCGGACAAGGCCGAGAAGGAGGACGTCCTGGCTGGCCTTACGGCGGTGGTCACGGTGCGTCTAGCTGAGCCCCAGTTCGAGGGTCAGACCAAGGAGGTGCTGGGCACCTCTGCTGTCCGCACGATCGTGGCCAGGGTCATCGAGAAAGAGCTGACCGCGATGTTGACCACGACCAAGCGGGGTGGCAAAGCCCAGGCGGCGATGCTGCTGGAGAAGGTCGTCGCCGAGATGAAGTCGCGGATCAGCGCGCGGCTGCACAAGGAGACTCAACGCCGTAAGAACGCCCTGGAGACCTCTTCCCTGCCGGCCAAGCTAGCCGACTGTCGCAGCAGCGACGTCGAGCGTACCGAACTGTTCATCGTCGAGGGCGACAGTGCGCTCGGCACAGCCAAGCTTGCCCGGTCCTCGGACCACCAGGCGCTGTTACCCATCCGCGGCAAGATCCTCAATGTCCAGAAGGCGTCCCTGGCCGACATGCTCAAGAACGCCGAGTGTGCGGCGATCTTGCAGGTCATCGGTGCTGGATCGGGCCGGTCGTTCGACCTCAGCGCCGCGCGCTACGGCAAGGTCATCATCATGACCGACGCGGACGTCGATGGAGCCCACATCCGCACCTTGCTGCTGACCTTGTTCTTTCGTTACATGCGACCCCTGGTCGAGGACGGCAGGGTCTTTGCCGCGGTCCCGCCGTTGCACCGCATCGAGGTGATCAACGCAGGTGGCAAGAAGAACGATCTCCTGTACACCTACAGCGAGGCCGAGATGCGTCAGGTGATGTCCTCGCTGGAGAAGAAGGGCCGCAAGGTCAAGCAGCCACTGCAGCGTTACAAGGGTCTGGGCGAGATGGACGCGGACCAGCTGGCGGAGACGACCATGGATCCTCGGCACCGGACGTTGCGGCGGGTGACGCTTAAGGACGCCGAGAACGCCGAAGGGGTTTTCGACCTGCTGATGGGCAACGACGTCTCGCCGCGTAAGGACTTCATCATCGAGTCCGCGGCCGCGCTGGATCGTCAGCGTATCGACGCCTGAGCGCCGCGCAGAGGGCGTGTCGCATCAGATGTCTGGCGGACTTGAGGCAAGGCGGGGCACACTTGCGTCATGTGTTTCACAAGCGACCAGCACCCGCCCGAGCCACCCAGATCCAGTGAGGTGGGCCATCACGGGCCACTGGTGCTGACCGCGGCGGACGGCAACCGTTTTTCGGCTTTCGAGGCGGTTCCGTTGACCTCCCGTGGAGCCAGCCTGGTGCTGATGCCCGACATCCGGGGGATGCACGCGTTCTATACCGACCTTGCTCTGTGTTTCGCCCAGGCCGGGATCGACACGGTTGCCCTGGACCCCTATGGGCGCAGCGCCGGGCTCACTGCGCGCGATGACGACTTCGAGTACATGCCGCACGCTACGAAGCTCACGTCCCAGGACGTGCTGGCCGACGCCAGTGCAGCAGCCGCGCGCCTGCATGAGCGCAGCGGCGATCCGGTCTTCACTCTCGGCTTCTGCATGTTCGGCGGACAGTCCTGGCGCCTGGCCGCCACCGACCTGCATCCGGCCGGCTCGATCGGGTTCTATGGGCGGCCTTCCACCGTCCAGGACGTCATGGACGACATCAGCTCGCCGCTGCTGATCCTGGCAGCTGGCGATGACAAGGCCACATCACCAGAGGAGAACGCCGATTTCGTCCGCTCTCTGAATGAGGCTGGCAAGGCCCATGACTACGTGCTCTACGAAGGCGCACCCCACTCCTTCTTCGACCGAGGCTTCGAGCAATGGCGAAGCGAGTGCGCCGACGCCTGGGTACAAATCCTTGCTTTCATAGACCGGAATCGCTGACGATCGACCATTGCCAGCGTGTCGCGGGCTCCTTGCCGCACGACTCGCGGAGGTCATCGCCAGTGGGGCTGCGCACAGCCACAACGTCCCAGTGGCGACCATCGACGTGACTGACCCGGCACCGCCAGGCGTTCTGCTGGTTTGCTCGAGGTATCGCCGTCGTCGAGAGAGCCAGCAGGCTGGGCTCGGGTATCTGCTCTCGGACGAGGGACTCGGCGGCCTGTCCCGGCGCGCTCAGGTGGCTGCGCCCACGGTCGTGCGTGGCACCCATCAGCTCGATGGGCACTTCGGCGCGCGTCGCCGCATCCAGCGCCGCGACGGCTAGCCTGGCGGAGAGCCGGCCGAAGGTCTGGCCAGTGGGCAGGAGCACACCGGTCGGAGCGAATCGGTGCCCGCCGGTGTGCGAACACTCCCACACCTTGCCCGGGCGCTGCGACCCAGACTCGAGCGCCACCGGTCGACCGCGCACCGAGCAGCAGACATCCCGTCTGGAGTTGGCGCAGATCATCAGCACCGGGCCGGGGGAACTCCTGAACTCAGGGCGAGCCTGCTGGACCACGTCGATGTCACCGCTGGCAAGGGCGTCCACTGGCAGCTGCGCCAGCCGAGCAGGGTCATCCAGATCCGCCTCGAGCAGCCAGGGGTGCCCGGCCAGTCCACCGGCGAGGTAGACCCTCTGGGTGTGGATCTTCTTGGCGCGGCCAACGCGGAGGTCTGAATGACTGCCAGGGCGACGGATCAAGATGAAGCGACCTGTTGCTTCCCGGCACATCCGGTCTAGGGTCTTGCCGAGGTCCGGATCCAGGTGTGACTGGGTAGCGGCCATTGCGCCCCACGGGCCGTTCTGTTCAAGGGCCACCCAGAACGTGGCAACCGGTGAGGTGCCCAGCGCGGATGCCCGGGCCTTGTCCCAGATCACCGAGCAGGCATCGGCTCTGCTGCGGCCAAGTGCCACGGCCGCAGCCTGGCTCACTCCTTGCCCGCCGGGAACTCGGGCGTCGTCTCCAGATCCAGCGACAACACCAGGTCGTCCGTCGTGGCCTCGGGCAGGCTGAGCGAGGGTGGGTCCATGGGTTTGGGCAGGGGCCCGGCAATAGCGTTGATCGGTGTGGCAGCCGGTACCCCGGAGCCGTCACGCTTGCCGGTGGCCTCGGGAAGCTCCAGGGCAACTCCATTGGCAGCAGCAGCCGTGGCGGGACTGCCGCCGACCCATCCAAGGATCAGGGTGTCCTCTCCGCGCAGGAAACGATGGCAGCGGACACCACCAGTGGAGCGGCCCTTGGCCGGGAACTCGGCATACGGGGTGACCTTGAGCGAACCGGGCTCAGTGCCCGGCAAGGCACCAGATGAGCCGCTGGAGGTGACCACGAGGTTAGTCTCCTGCGGGTCGACGGCACCGAAGAAAACCGCATGCGCGCCGGCGGCCAGCTTGACGCCGGCCATGCCTGCGGCGGTGCGCCCCTGTGGGCGCACGCAGGACGCGGGGAAGTGCAGCAGCTGTGCGTCTGAGGTGATGAAGACGAGGTCCTCGTCGCCGGTGGCCAGCTCCACCGCACCCACCACGTGGTCATCGCCCTTAAGGCTGATGATCTCCCAGTCGTCTTTGTTGCCGGGGTAGTCGGTGGTCACTCGCTTGACCACACCGTGGGCGGTTCCGACGGCGAGGCCGGGGGAAGTCGGCGACAGCGACGTCAAGATCAGCGGCTGTTCACCCTTGGGCAGGTCCACGAAGGCCGCCAGCGGAGCGCCGCCGGACAAAGAGGGAGTGCCGTTGGTTGGCGGCAGGATGGGCAGGTCCAACGCGGCGAGCCGGATCATCCGCCCGCGCGAGGTAACCAGGCCAACATAGCCACGGACCGTGCTCTGAACGGCGGCAACCACCACGTCGTGCTTGTGCCGGGCGCCCTCGCTCGGTAGCGCCTCGACGTTGGTGGTGCGCGCCATCAGCCCAGTGGAGGACAGCAGTACCCAACAGGGGTCGTCGGTCAGCTCCAGCGGCGTGGCGGTGGTGGGTGCAGTACCGGCAGACTCCAGCAGTACCGTGCGACGCGGCGTCCCGTGCGCCTTGGCGACATCCGCGAGCTCATTGGACACCGTCTTCATGAGCAGCTTCTCGTCGCCCAGGATTGCGCGCAATGCCTCGATCTGGCGCTCCAGCTCGGCCTTCTCGGTTTCGAGCTCGACCCGGGAGAACTTGGTCAGCCGGCGAAGCTGCAGGTCGAGGATGTACGTGGCCTGTGGGTCGGACAGATCGAAGACGTCCATCAGCCTGGCCTTGGCGATCGCAGCGTCGTCGGAGGCTCGGATGACCTGGATGACCTCGTCAATGTCCAGGATCGCGATGAGCAGGCCCTCGACGAGGTGCAGCCTCTCCTCGCGCTTGCGCAGGCGGAAGGTGCTGCGGCGACGGATCACGTCGAGGCGGAAGTCGACGTACACCCGCAGGAGGTCCTTCAGGCCGAGGGTGCGTGGTTGGCCGTCAACAAGTGCCACGTTGTTGATTCCGAAGTTCTCTTCCATCGGCGTCATCTTGAAGAGATGCTCCAGCACCGCCTGCGGATGGAAGCCACCCTTGATCTCGATCACGAGCTGGAGGCCGTGCTTGCGGTCGGTCAGGTCCTTGACATCGCTGATGCCCTGGAGCTTCTTGGACTGAACCAGATCCTTGATCTTCTCGATGACCTTCTCGGGTCCGACGAGGTAGGGCAGCTCAGTGACGACAATGCCCATCTTGCGCGCGGTGACATGCTCGATCCGGGTGGTCGCCCGGGTGCGAAAGGACCCCCGTCCGGTGAGGTACGCGTCGCGGATCCCCTCCAGGCCAACGATCTTGGCGCCGCACGGAAGATCCGGGCCGGGAACGAACTTCATCAGATCGTCCAGCGAGCACTGCGGGTTCGCCATGAGATGACGAGCCGCGCCGATGATCTCGACGAGGTTGTGCGGTGCCATGTTCGTGGCCATGCCGACAGCGATGCCGCTGGCACCGTTGACCAGCAGATTGGGGAAAGCTGCGGGCATCACGCCCGGTTGCATCAGCTGGTCGTCATAGTTGGGAACGAAGTCGACGGTCTCCTCGTCGAGGCTGTCAGTCATCAGCATCGCGGCTCGGGCGAGCCGGGCCTCGGTGTATCGGGCTGCCGCGGGTCCGTCGTCCAGCGACCCGAAGTTGCCGTGACCGTCCACCAGCGGCATACGCATCGTGAAGGACTGGGACATGCGCACGAGCGCGTCATAGATGGAGCCGTCACCGTGCGGGTGGTACTTACCCATCACCTCGCCGACCACCCGGCTGCTCTTGACGTGTCCACGCTCAGGGCGGAGCCCCAGCTCGTTCATGCCGAACAGAATTCGTCGCTGCACGGGCTTGAGCCCATCGCGGGCATCAGGCAGGGCACGCGAGTAGATCACCGAGTAGGCGTACTCCAGGAACGCCCCCTGCATCTCCTCCTCGACGTCGATGTCAACGATCCGCTCGGTGAAGTCTGCCTCCGGCGGCGGGGTTGATGACGTGCGACGGGCCATGCTCTGGGGTTCTCCTTGTGGTCGGCGCGGTTGCGTCAGTTGCAGCCGTTCAGTTGCAGCGGTTCAATGCAGTGACTGAGCAGTACTTCCCTGCAGGTCACTACAATATCTTCGTCCTCGCCTGTGCCGCGTGTGCCCCCGACGCGCCGGTGCTCGGCTCAGATGAGATCGGCGATCAGCTGGTCGGCCAGGGCTAGAGCTGCGTCACGGGCGTCCTGCGGTGATCTTGCGGCGCGGGCGGCCGCAGCCATTGCCGTGCACGTGGCCAGGTCGTGCATCCGCAGCGCCGCTCGCACGGCCGGCACTCGCGTCGGAGCCATCGACAGGCTGCTGATACCCAGCCCGGTCAGGACCAGGGCGAGCAGCGGGTCGGCGGCGGCCTCGCCACAAACACCGATGTGCTTGCCCGTGTCGCGGCCACCGTCGCACGCGGCGGCAACGAGGTCGAGCACGGCCGGCTGCCATGGGTCCAGCAGGGTGGCAAGCTCGCCCTGCATGCGGTCGGCGGCCAGAGTGTATTGGGCAAGGTCATTTGTGCCGATACTGGCGAAGTCGACCTCGGCAAGGACGTGACGCGAGCGCAGAGCCGCCGCGGGGATCTCGATCATCACTCCGACCACCGCAAGACCATGCTCACGTACCCGCCGGGCAAACCACGCGGCTTCCTCGGCTGTGGCCACCATCGGTGCCATCACGCGTACGTCCGCGCCGGTGGTATTTGCAGCGGTGCCGAGTGCGGTGAGCTGGGTGTCCAGCAGGTCCGGGCGCTCAGCCGACAGGCGTAAGCCGCGTCTGCCCAGCGCTGGGTTTTCTTCCGGACCAAGGTCGGCGAATGCCAGCGGCTTGTCGGCTCCGGCATCGAGGGTCCTTACGACCACCCGTCGCCTGCCGAAGGCTTCGAAGACCCGCGTGTACACGGCGACCTGTTCGTCCAGCGAGGGCGCGGTCTCCCGCTCCAGGAAGAGGAACTCGGTCCGGAACAGCCCGACACCTTCGACGTCGAGCACGCCGGCACGCTCGGCGTCCGCGGCCGTACCGATGTTGGCCAGCAAAGCGACCGGGTGGCCATCACTGGTCGCGCCGGGCCCGGAGGTCGCCCCCAGAGCCTGGGCGCGGCGCTCGCTGCGCTTGACCAGATCGGCCTGTGTGGCGGGATCCGGGTCGATGAACACCTCACCGGTGGAGCCGTCGACCGCCACGACTGTCCCGACATCGATGGAGACCGCGCGGGGCAGCTGCACGACCGCAGGAATGCCCATCTGGGCGGCCAGGATCGCAGTGTGGCTGGTGGGACCGCCGGACTCCGTGACGATGGCCAGCACCAGGTTGCGTTGCAGGCTGGCCGTTTCGGCCGGGGCAAGGTCGTGAGCGACGATCACGCACGGCGCGCTGAGATCGGGAACGCCCGGGTCCTGCAGACCAAGGACCCGAGCCACGGCTCGGTCCCGCACGTCCCGCAGGTCGGTGACGCGTTCGGCGAGGTAGCCACCGGCCGCGCTGAAGACGGCGCAGTACTCCTCTGCTGCTGCATCCAGAGCCGTGGCGGGTCCGCTTCCGCTGACCAGGTGCTTGTCCGCTGCGGCGGCCAGACCCGGGTCACGCGCCATCATCGCGGTGGCGGTCAGGATCTGTTGCGCCGTCGGGTCGGCCCGGCCGGCGAGGTCATCCAGGGTAGCGGCGACCGACTCGAGGACGCCGCGGATCAGCTGCCCTGCGGCGGCCGGATCTGCAGGAGCAGGTTCCTGGGCCGGGGGCCGGACCGGTGGACGTACCTGAACCACCGGTCCGACTGCGATGCCGGGGGAGACTCCGATCCCGTGACGGGTGTCGATCGCCGACATCGGGATCACTCCTGCGCGTCGAGGTCGCGTGAGAGCAGTGCGACCAGCTCGTCCAAGGCGGCGTCAGCGCCGTCACCGTCCGCGGTCAGCAGGACTTCCTCGCCGCACTTGGCGCCCAGGGCCATGACACCCAGGATGCTGCGCGCATCAACGGGTTCCTCGCCCGTCTTGCTGATCTGGACGGGAAGCCCCGTCGCTGTCGCCGCCTGGACGAAAAGCGCGGCGGGTCGAGCGTGCAGGCCCACCGATGAGGCGATGGTGACGGTGCGCTGTGACATGACTCTCCTTGGTCGATCCTCGATGCGGAACAGGGTGTGACGGCAACCACCTGAGGCCCTGGCCGGAGCTCAGGTGGTTGCCCGAGCCTAGTCAGGCCACGACCACCTCGGCGATCCCAGCTTCATCGAGCTCGGTCTTGACCGGACCAGGCCCGGCGGCTTTCAGCGCGATCACCGCCGCTGCGGTGATCACTGTGCCGATCGCGATCGCTAGCAGGTACAGCAGCGGGCTGCCGATCAGCGGCGTCACCCAGATGCCACCGTGCGGGGCCCGCAGGGTGTTCCCGAAGAGCATCACCAGACCACCGGTCACGCCCGATCCGAGCATGCAGGAGGGGATCACTCGCAGCGGGTCGGCGGCCGCGAACGGGATGGCGCCTTCGGTGATGAAGGATGCTCCCAGCAGCCAGGCCGCCTTCCCGTTCTCCCGTTCGGCCTCGCTGAACAGATGGCTCCGGATCGTGGTGGCCAGCGCCAGGCCCAACGGCGGTGTCATCCCGGCGGCCATGACGGCGGCCATCACCTTGAGGTTGGTGCTCCCGGTCGCGGTAGCCGCGGCGGCCAGGCCGGTTGTGGCGAACGTGTAGGCAACCTTGTTGACCGGCCCACCCATGTCGAAGGCCATCATCAGGCCGAGGATGACCCCGAGCAGGATGAGGTTCGCACCGGACAGCCCATGGAGCCACGAGGCCAGACCGTCGGTCAGAGCCTTGAGCGGGCGGCCCAGGACCAGGATGAGCACGGCGCCGGTGATCAGGACCGACAGGAGCGGGATGACGACGACCGGCATGACGCCGCGGACGCCCTTGGGGACCTTCCAGCGGCTGATCCAGAGCGCGACGAAACCACCGATGAATCCGGTGGCGATGCCGCCGAGGAAGCCGGTGCCGATGGTGAACGCGATGAAGCCGCCGACGATGCCCGGGGCCAGACCGGGGCGGTCCGCGATCGCAAACGCGATGAACCCGGACAGGATCGGGACCAGGAAGCCGAATGAGGCGCCGCCGATCAGGAACAAGAGAGCCGCCCACTGCATCCCGTCCGCAGGGTTGAAGTCAGTGACGATGTTGATGATGTGCGTGGGATTGGGAACAGGCGGCCCGGTGAGCGAGTACAGCTTGGTGACGACGATCGCGCCGTTCTTGCCCCCGGCGAGCTGAGCCACCATGAAGCCGAGAGCGATGAGGATGCCGCCCGCGGCGACGAACGGGATCATGTAGCTCACACCGGTCATCAGCCACTGGCGAATGCGTACTCCGACGGACGCCTGGTTGTCTACCTTCGTACTCAGGCCGCCGGTAGCTGGTGCGGGCGGGCCGGTCTGTGCCGCAGCGGGATTGGCTGCGGCCTCCTCGACGGCGGCTACGGCCCGCGCGATGAGCCCGGGAC
>CABEBK010000423.1_pt1 | contig 11999 bp, 12 predicted proteins | sample 3132581 | NCBI WGS metagenome assembly CABEBK01 (sample SAMEA5534345, study PRJEB31848) | metagenome | biome: tundra; feature: field; material: soil | place: USA | collected 2013-05 | depth 0.45 m | reverse complement strand
TGCAGTTCCGCGAGTACGTCGATCAGCGCGTTCGCACACGCCATCTTCTCCCCTGGCGTCTGGGCATACCCTTCCGGCATCTCGTCACGGATGACGTGACCGGCCACCTTCTCCATCACGTAGAAGGGCACGCCAAGAAGTTCTCCGGTGGCCTCCTGCAATACGACTCTGGGCACCGGCACCGACGTACCTGCGAGCGCCTGTTGGATCCGGGCCTCGCGACCCATGTCATGCGCACTGGGCAGGAGCTCACCCGACGGTGGCCGGCGCAGGATCACCACGCCGGCCTCACTGGTGACCTCGAATGTCAGGTTCGACTTTCCCCCGGCGATGAGGGTGGCGTCCAGCGAACACCACCGCCCGTCGCCTGTTGCGTGCGCCAAAGCCGGGCCCAACTGGTCCAGCCGCACCAAGTCGACGATGCTCATGCGTTCAAGTCCCGCAGCTCACGCCTCAGGATTTTCCCGGTTGCGGTCTTCGGCAGCTCGTCGATGAACTGGATCGAGCGTGGGTACTTGTAAGCCGCCATCTGCTGCTTGCAGAACTCGATCAGATCTTCCTCGGTCACCGTAGCTCCAGGCTTTTGTGAGATGTAGGCCTTCACCGTCTCGCCCCGGTATTCATCCGGAACACCGACCACCGCTGCCTCACGGACAGCCGGATGGCCGTAGAGCACGTCCTCGACCTCCCGTGGCCACACCTTGTAACCGGCGGCGTTGATCATGTCCTTCTTGCGGTCCACCAGGTAAAACCAGCCGTCCTCGTCCATGAAGCCAACGTCGCCAGTGAGCAACTCACCACCGGGCAGGCTCTCCGCGGTTGCCTCCGGGTTGTTCCAGTAGCCGGGGATGACCTGCGGACCCGAGGTGGCGAACTCACCGATTTCGCCGACGGGCACTTCCTTGCCCATCTCGTCGAGGACTCGAACCACTGTGTTGAACACTGGCACACCCACCGACAGCGCCCCGGAGTTCGGGTCCACCGGCGCCTTCTTGCCCAAAGGTACGGCGTGCGAAGGCGAGTTTGTCTCGGTCAGACCATAGATGTTATGGATGTAGAGGCCGGTCTTCTCCATGAACTGGTCGGTGACTGCAGGCGCGATCGGCGCACCCCCGGAGTAGACGATCCTGAAAGAGGACCAGTCCTGCCTGGTCATCCCCTTCAACCCCGAGAGGTTGATGAACACCGTGATCGAGCCGACGGTGAACGTGGGGCGGTGCTCACGGATCGCGTCGATGACTACGCCCGGTTCGAACCGATGGTTGATCACCAGCGGGCACGCCACGAGCAGCGCGACCCCTATGTGGCCAATTAGTCCGGTGACGTGGAACAGCGGTGCGACCCCGAGCACGGAGTCGTTGGCGGTGAACCTCATCCAGTCCCGGTAGGTCTGGGAGTTGAACGCCATGGTGCCGTGGGTGTTCATCGCACCCTTCGGCACGCCGGTGGTCCCGGAGGTGTAAGTCAGTACAGCCAGGTCATCGGGTCCCGCACTGACGGGCGCATGCTTGCGGCCGTCATACTTCCTGAAGATGTCCTCCAGGTTCAACGTTCCCTCCGGCCGCTGCCTCACCACTCCAGCGAACAGCCGCTGGTCGTTTCGGGACTGCTCGTCCAGCGGGGAACAGGTGATGACCGTCTTGACCGCGGTCTCACCGGCCTCGATGACCTCCTTGGCCACCGACTCGTAGAGGTCGTCAAGGCACAGGAGCGCGCTGGCACCCGAGTTGGCAAGAAGGTAGGTCAGCTCGCGGTGCTTGTTCATCGGGTTGATGGCCACGGCGCCGCCGCCGGCCTTCCATGCCGCCAGCAGTGAGATGACGAACGCCGGGTTGTTCTGCACGAAGACCCCGAGGCGGTCCCCTGGGGCGAACCCGTTATCGACCAAGGCCACTGCCAGCGAGTCAGAACGCGCGTCCAGGTCAGCCATGGTGAGCACACCGTCGAAGTACTTGATCGCGACGTTGTCCGGTGCCCGCGTCACCGACGCGTTGAACAGGTCCAGCATGGTGAGGTATTCGGGCGTGATGTTCGCCGGACACCCTTCACTGAAGAGCTTCGTCCAAGGACGCTCGGTGTAAGTCGTCATTTGATGGCCAGAGGGTTGACGGGCGAGCCGCTCGCCTCGCTCACTTTCAACGGGGCCGCTGCGTAAAGGAACGTGTACTGCCCGTCCTCTGCGCAGTCCGCAGCCAACTTCTCCAAGTCGCAGATCTCGGTCAGAGTGACGCCAAGGTTGCGCATCAGCGCGCAGTGCAACGGAAGTGCTACGCCATTGTTCGGGTCTGTCGTGACCTCGTTGGCGATGGTATCGGTGACCAGGTTCGGGATCTCCATGTCCTGGAACCACTGCACCAGCTCAGGGCTGTAGACAAGACCAGGCTCACAGAAGCCCTCGTAGAACTTCTCCCCCAGGTCGTAGAAGAGCTTGAGGAAGTTGGTGCGAATGATCAGGATGTCGCGCTTCTCAATCTTGGTGCCCTGGGCCTCAGCACACGCCAACAGGTCCTCGTGGGTGAAGGTCTCGGCCACGTCGAGGTTCTCCTTGCCACGGAATCGGGCCATGTCGAGCAGGATGCCTCGTCCCACAACACCGCGCTCCGCGATCGGAGCAACGCTGGCCCTTTTCAGTCCGCCGACCGTGCCGCGTGCGTCGAACGCATTCCACAGCTGACCGTCGTACCAAACGTGGCCGAGCGCGTCGTACTGCGTGGAACCCTGGAGGAACGCGCTGATCTTGTCGTCGGCATAGTGCAGGCCGCCGGGAAAGGCGGGACCCTTGCCGCCCTCGTCCCAGTCGGACTCGTCGAGGACCTGGGTCCGCTCCGCGGGCGTGCGCCCGGGCCAGACGGGGTCACCCCTGGGGTCGCCAATCAGCCGCTGAAGCGTGAACACACTGCCGGACTTGATGTGACGAACCCCGCGGAAGACTTCTTCTGCGGTGAGGTAGTTCAGAGCGCCCACCTCATCTTCGTCCCCCCACTTGCCCCAGTTCTTCGGGGCGCCCTTGAGGAGTTCATCCATGGTTGGGACTTCAGTCACGACTTCAGTCATCTGGGGAGATCCTTCCTATGGGAGCGAACAGAGCGTTCGCTCGGTATTCACAACTGGATGAGAGAACTGTCACATCTATGTCGTGCGTTGTCAACGAAAACTCGACACTCCATCCGGTTATGGACTCGACACAGGTGTTCAGATATGCTGAACACCGTGAACGAGACAATCGAGGATGCCAAGGTCGTGCCGAACCCAGGACAGGCCGTACGCCGGCTGCGAGTAGAGCGCAGCGTGTCGATACGAGGGCTCGCAGAACGGGTGAGAGTCAGCCCGGCAACGATCAGTGCCATCGAGAATGGCAAGACCGGTATCTCGGTCCAGCGGCTGCACCAGATCGCGTCCGCACTCGGTGTACCTGCAGCCTCGCTCGTGGAGGATTCGCTAACCACAACGCAACAACGAAAGGCGCCGTCATCCACGGTCGAGCTCCCGACCGGAAACTGGCGCGAATTCTCTCCCCTGCCGATCGACGCCGTGCTAGCGGGGGCGATCCAGGCGTTCGTCGCCACCGGCTACCACGGGGCCAGCATGCGGTCTATCGCACGGTTCGCCAACATCAGCGTGCCGGGTGTTTACCACCACTACCCCAGCAAACAGGACCTGCTTGTGAAGATCCTCGACATCACGATGACCGACCTCACCTGGCGAGCAGAGAACGCGCGCGAGGAAGGGAAGGACTCGATCGAGAGGGTCGGTTTCATCGTCGAGGCCTTGGCTCTCTTCCACACGAGACGGAACGATCTCGCCCTCATCGGCGCCAGCGAGATGCGCAGCCTCGAACCCCATCACCACCGACGGATAGCCAAGCTCCGCGACGACGTCCAACACCTACTGGACAACGAGATTACGGCGGCCATCACGGCGGGCGGTCTGGCTGTCAACCATCCACGGGACGCAGGAAAAGCGATAGCGACCATGTGCACCTCGCTGGCGCAGTGGTTCCAGCCCGAAGGACGCACCACCCCTGAGCAGATCGCCAAAGAATACGCACAGTTTGCATTACGCTTATTGGGATGCCGCGCCACCTAATGCGCCTCCGAACTGGAGCGACATCGAGACGAGACGATGAGGCCGCAGGACGACTTCGACATCGATCAGCACGAGGGATCCCCACCACGGTTGCTCCCGTTGTCGCCGCCGCCGTCCCTTGGTCGCCGCTGTTCGACTCAAGCAACGGGCCACGACGTCAGTTTGAGACCAATAGCCCACGCCGGAAAGCCATGGACTGTGGCCCAAGATGGCACGCAACCGACCGTCTCCAGCGCTCAGACATTGAAGCCGAGCGCCCGCAACTGCTCACGACCGTCGTCGGTTATCTTGTCCGGGCCCCACGGCGGCATCCAGACCCAGTTGATCCGGTGGCTGGGCACTTGCCCCTCGAGCGCCTGTGCGATCTGGTCCTCGATGACGTCGGTCAGCGGGCATGCCGCACTGGTCAAGGTCATGTCGATGACCACGTGTGAGTGCTGGTCAACGGTGACGCCGTAGATGAGGCCCAGATCGACGACATTGATCCCCAGCTCAGGGTCAACGACATCGCGCAGGGACTCTTCAATGTCAGCAATATTGGGCGGCGTCGGGCCCGCGGCTGCGGCTGCGGGGGGACGTTCAGCAGTCCGGTCAGTCATGAGTCCTCCATGGTCTTGCTTGGGATGGTGTTGCTCGCAGTTATGTTGTCCGTGTTGGTCTTAGCTGATGGCGAAAGGGCTACGTCAGAGGCCGAGGTCGCACTGATGTCGACCCCCGCCCGGGTAAGAGCATCCGTGAACGCCATCCAGCCCAGGAGTGCACACTTGACCCGAGCAGGGTACTTCGAGACGCCGGCAAACGCCACGCCGTCGCCGATCTCGTCCTCATCGCCGGGGTCGGTGCCCTTGCTCGTCAGCATCTTGCGCATAGCCAGGAAAGTGTTCAACGCTTCCTTGACGCTGTGTCCGATGACCTCATCGGCCAGGACCGAAGTTGCGGCCGTCGAGATGGAGCAGCCGGTCGCGTCGTAGGAGACATCGGCGACCACCGCCGACCGCCCCTGCCCACGGAGCTGGACCCGCAGCGTGACCTCGTCCCCGCAGGTCGGGTTGACGTGATGCACCTGAGCATTGAACGGCTCCCGCAGGCCCGCGTGCAGTGGTCTTTTCGAGTGCTCCAGGATGATCTCCTGATAGAGGTCCATCAGATCACCGTCCCGAACACCACGGGAACCCGGTCCAGAGCCGTCAGCAGAGCGTCAACCTCAGCAACGGTGTTGTATGCCGCGAAACTGGCTCGCGTTGTGGCAGTCACGTTCATCCGACGGTGCAGTGGCCAGGCGCAGTGGTGACCCACCCGGACGGCGACTCCCGCATCGTCGAGGATCTGGCCGACATCATGAGGGTGGATCCCGTCGACGACGAACGCAACGGCACCTGATCGGTCCTTGCCATCGACTGGTCCGATGACACGAACCCAGGGACGTTGTGCCAGACCGGCGAGTAGCGCCTCGGTGAGCACGTGCTCATGAGCGCTCACCCGCGCCATGCCAAGATCTGTGAGGTAGTCGCAGGCCGCGGCCAGGCCAACGGCCTGGGCCGCCATCGGGACACCCGCCTCGAAGCGCTGCGGTGGATCGGCGTACGTCGAGCCCTCCATCGCGACGACCTCGATCATCGAGCCCCCCGTCAGGAAAGGAGGCATGGCCTTCAAGAGGTCATAGCGACCCCACAGGACGCCGATCCCCAGCGGGCCGAACATCTTGTGACCGCTGAACGCGATGAAGTCAACTCCGAGATCGACCACGTCAATGGCCATGTGCGGCACCGACTGGCAGGCATCCAGGACTGTCAGCGCCCCGACCGCCCGAGCCCGTTGCACAACGGCGGCAACAGGATTGATGGTGCCCAGGACGTTGGACACGTGGGTGAACGCGACGACCTTGGTGCGGTCGGTGATGACCTTGTCGAGGTCGCCCAGGTTGAGGCGGCCATCGTCGGTGAGGCCAATCCAGCGAAGCGTGGCGCCGGTCCGCCGGGCAAGCTCCTGCCACGGAACGAGATTGGAGTGATGTTCCATCTCGGTGATCACGATCTCGTCGCCCACCCCGAGCGCGAACCGCGCTGCGAGCGCAGGGTCCACGCCGTCCATGGCCCCGGCGGCCGCGGCATTGCTGAAGGAGTAGGCCACGAGGTTGAGCGCCTCGGTGGCGTTCTTGGTGAACACCACCTCCCGGGCCTGCGCACCGATGAAACTGGCCACTGTCTGGCGGGCGCCCTCAAAAGCGTCGGTGGCTTCTTCGGCCAGCTGGTGGGCACCTCGGTGAACTGCGGCGTTGTGCTGCTCATAGAACGCGCGCTCGGCCTCGAGCATCTGCCGCGGCTTCTGTGACGTGGCCCCGGAATCGAGATAGACCAACGGTTTCCCGCCCCGGACAGTGCGCGACAAGATGGCGAAGTCACCGCGGATGGCGGACGACTCCGCCGTGGTGAACGCAGCGCCCACGGCGACATCAGACATGGTCGACACTCCCCCGAACCCTCAGACCTCTACTTTAACGAACCGGTCGTAGCCCTCGTCCTCGAGTCGGTCGGCGAGCTCGGGCCCGCCCGCTTCGACGATCCGGCCGTCGATAAAGACGTGGACGAAGTCAGGCTTGATGTAACGCAGGATCCGGGTGTAGTGGGTGATGAGCAAGACGCCGACGTCACCGCCTGCGGCAACACGGTTGACACCCTCGGAGACGACCTTGAGCGCATCGACGTCCAGGCCGGAATCGGTCTCGTCCAGGATCGCCATCTTCGGGTGCAGCATTTCCATCTGAAGGATCTCGTGGCGCTTCTTCTCCCCACCGGAGAAACCCTCGTTGACATTGCGCTCGGCGAACGCCGGGTCCATTCGCAGCTCGGCCATCGCTGCCTTCATGTCCTTGACCCAGGTGCGCAGTTTGGGGGCCTGGCCGTCGATCGCGGTCTTAGCGGTGCGAAGGAAGTTGGACACTGTCACGCCGGGCACCTCGACGGGGTACTGCATGGCCAGGAACAGCCCGGCCCGGGCGCGCTGGTCAACGCTCATCGCCAGGACGTCCGCGCCGTCCAGGGTCACGGTGCCGCTGGCGACCGTGTACTTCGGGTGGCCGGCGATGCTGTAGGCCAATGTCGACTTGCCGGAGCCGTTGGGCCCCATGATCGCGTGCGTCTCCCCCGCTTTCACGGTCAGGTCGACGCCGCGCAGGATCTCCTTGACGCCGTTCTCGGTGTCCACCGTGACGTGCAGGTCGTGAATCTCCAGTGTTGGCATAGGTTCTCAGCTCTCCTTGGTCACGGAGACGAACACGTCGTCACCGTCGATCTTGACGGGGTAGACAGCAATGGGGGCAGTGGCCGGCAGGCCGGTCGGTTGGCCGGAGCTCAGGTCGAAACGCGAGCCGTGCAGCCAACACTCAATCTCGCCGTCTTCAACGTCGCCCTCGGACAAGGACACGTTGGCGTGGCTGCAGGTGTCATCGATGGCGTGGATGGCACCTGCGCTGTCGCGCACGATAGCGAGCAGCTCACCGGCGACCTCCGCCTGCAACGCCCCGACCGCCGGCAGGTCATGGACGGAACAGACACGCACGAAACCGTCGGTCAGCGCGTTGTCGGACACGGTGGTGATCTCGTTCATACAGGCTCCACCGGGGTAGCCGAGCCCAACGACATGGAGAGCTCCGCGTCAATGGCGGCCATCAGGTGATCCTGGACCCCGACGACGCCGATGCGGTTGACGATAGCCGCGAAGAAGCCTCGCACGACCAGGCGACGGGAATCATCGGCGGTGATGCCACGCGACTGCAGATAGAACAGCTGCTCGTCATCGAAACGGCCGGTCGCTGACGCGTGCCCGGCACCGATGATCTCGCCTGTCTCAATCTCCAGGTTCGGCACGGAGTCGGCCCGCGCACCATCGGTGAGGATCAGGTTGCGGTTGAGCTCGTAAGTCTTGGTGCCCTCGGCGCTCGCACGAATGAGCACGTCACCGATCCACACCGTGTGTGCCGAGTCCCCCTGAAGGGCGCCCTTGTACTCGACGTTCGAGACGCAGTTGGGCGGCTCGTGGTCGACGAACAAACGGTGTTCCTGGTGCTGACCCGCGTCCGCGAAGCACACGCCGATCGCCTCCAGCGAGCCACCCGGGCCGTCGTAACGCACGTTGGTGCACACCCGCACGATCTTTCCGCCGAGCGTGATGACGATGTGCTTGAGCTTTGCGTCGCGACCGATCAGGGCGTCGTTCTGGGCCAGATGGACCGTGTCGTCATCCCACTCCTGGACGGTGACGAAGGTCAGGTCAGCTCCGTCACCGACCCGCAGCTCCACGTTGGCTGCACACTGCGCGGACCCCTTGTGGGACAGCACGACTGTGGCCTTGGCAAACCGGCCGACGTCAACGATCAGGTGACCGTTCACCCTGGCGCTATCGCGGGCCGTCATGGTGATAGTCACCGGCTCGTCGAGCTCGGCCTCGCTACCGATCGTCACCAGGGTGGCCTTCTCGGCGCCAGCCCAGGCGGCGGCGGACGCGCGGTCGGCCGGGCGCAGGACAGAGCCGAAGGTCCCGTCGCCGGCTTTGGCCTCGCTTATCTGCACGCCCTGGGGCGCGGAGATATCGATGGTCAGCCTGGACTCGTCGGTGGGCTCGATCTGGAACAGGGCGCCGAGACGGTCCACCGGGGTGAAGCGCCATTCCTCCTCACGGCCACCGGGGATCGCGAAGTCCGCTACGTCGTAAGAGGTCTTGCGCTCGGCCCGCGACTGGTCCGGGATGAAAGCCGCCACCGAGTCGGTGTGGGCCCGTTCTCCGGGTCGGGTTGGGTGGGTCTTTCGCTGCTGTGCGACGTCCTGTGTGACGGTCATCAACCAACCGCCCCTTCCATCTGCAGCTCGATCAGGCGGTTCAGCTCCAGGGCGTACTCCATGGGTAGCTCGCGCGCTATGGGCTCGATGAACCCGCGCACGATCATCGCCATGGCCTCCTGCTCGGTCATCCCGCGGGACATCAGGTAGAACAGCTGGTCGTCGCCGATCTTGGAGACCGTTGCCTCGTGACCCATCGTCACGTCGTCCTCGCGGACATCGACGTACGGGTAGGTGTCCGAGCGGCTGATCGTGTCGACCAGGAGGGCGTCACAACGGACGTTGGCGGCCGATCCGTGCGCACCCTCCATGATCTGCACCAGGCCGCGGTAGGAGGTACGCCCACCACCACGTGCCACCGACTTGGAGACGATGCTGGAATGGGTGTTCGGTGCCGCGTGAACCATCTTGGCGCCGGCGTCCTGGTGCTGGCCCTCGCCGGCGAAGGCGATGGACAGCGTCTCACCCTTGGCGTGCTCCCCGAGCAGGAAGACGGCCGGGTACTTCATGGTCACCTTGGAGCCGATGTTGCCGTCGACCCACTCCATGGTCGCGCCTTCCGCGCAGGTCGCGCGCTTGGTGACCAGGTTGTAGACGTTGTTGGACCAGTTCTGGATGGTCGTGTAACGGACGCGGGCGTTCTTCTTCACGATGATCTCCACGACGGCGGAGTGCAGCGAGTCCGACTTGTAGATCGGCGCGGTACAGCCCTCGACGTAGTGAACGTAGGAGCCCTCGTCGGCGATGATCAGGGTCCGCTCGAACTGACCCATGTTCTCGGTGTTGATCCGGAAGTATGCCTGCAACGGGATGTCGACCTTGACCCCCGGCGGCACATAGATGAAGGAGCCACCGGACCACACTGAGGTGTTGAGTGCGGCGAACTTGTTGTCACCCACCGGGATCACCGAGGTGAAGTACTCACGAAACAGGTCCTCGTGCTCACGCAGTCCCGTATCGGTGTCCACGAAGATGACGCCTTGCTCCTCCAGGTCGGCACGGATCTGGTGGTAGACGACCTCGGACTCGTACTGCGCCGCCACGCCGCCGACCAGGCGCTGCTTCTCGGCCTCGGGGATGCCCAGACGGTCGTAGGTGTTCCTGATGTCCTCGGGCAGCTCCTCCCAGGAGGTCGCCTGCTTCTCGGTGGACTTCACGAAGTACTTGATGTTCTGGAAGTCGATGCCGGTCAGGTCAGAACCCCAGCTGGGCATCGGCTTCTTGCCGAAGAGCTTCAGGCCCTTCAGCCGCAGGTCGAGCATCCACTGCGGCTCGTTCTTGCGGCCCGAGATGTCGCGGACGACCTCATCGTTCAGACCTCGACGCGCCGACACGCCGGCAGCATCGCTGTCCGACCAGCCGTACTCGTAGGTCCCAAGACCCTTCAGACCCGGGTTGCGCTCTTCAACGGTGCTGCTCATGGGTGGACCTTCCATCAGAGGTAGTCGTTCCTGACGATGTTTGACTGCCTGGCTGGCTTTGCGTGCTGACGGCACTGAGGGGGATGAATGTGGTGCAGACGTGCTCGCCATGGGCAAGGGTCGCCAGGCGTTGGACATGGACTCCGAGCAGGCGAGAGAACGCATCGGTCTCGGCGTCACAGAACTGTGGGAACTCGGCTGCGACGTGCTGCACCGGGCAGTGCCCCTGGCACAGCTGCACTCCGGCCAAGGGCGTACCGGCTAGCACGGGCCGGGTGGATGCGGCGTAACCGTTGGCGCTCAGTGCGTTTGCCAGTACGTCCGCCCGGGAAGCAACGTCCCGCCCTGCCGCCGACAGCTGGGTGGCGTACTGCCGCTCGAACTCAGCGATGCGTTCGCGGGCAAACTCACTGACGGCATCCTCACCTGCGTGCTCAGCAAGGAACCGCAGGGCAGAGGTGGCCACGTCGTCGTAGTCGCTGTCCATGCCGACGTGTCCGGCCTCGGACAGGACGTAGGCGCGGGCTGGGCGTCCTCGACCGCGACCGCCGGCGCTGGTGGGCTCGTGTTCCACGATCGCACCCTGCTCGACGAGCAGGTCGAGGTGGCGACGAACCGCAGCAGGCGTCAGCCCAAGGCGGCAGGCGAGGGCGGACGCGGTGAGCGGGCCGTCCTCGGAGATCGCCTGTCGGACCCGGTCACGGGTGCGCGCCTCGAGAACGTGCGGAGCGGGGTTGGACCCCTGCGCACGGTCGGAAACGGGACTATCGGTGATAAACACAAGAACAGTGTGACCTAATTCGACCCGAGATGGCTAGTAAGGGTTACCTAAGTCACATCGACGAGACCACCCCGCAACTGCTAGCGGGTGACTCTGGTCGAGGTCATCGTCGCCGGTGGACCTAGACTCCTGTGCGTGACTGAGGCCGTGAGTGTGCACGATCTCGCCAAGCGATTTGGTGCAACCACTGCCCTGCGGGGTATGACGTGGGCTGCTCGCCATGGCCAGATAACAACAGTGCTCGGGCCCAACGGCGCCGGCAAGACGACAACCATCGAGTGCGCCGAGGGTCTGCAACGTCCGGACTCCGGCGAGGTCCGTGTCCTGGGAGTCGATCCGTGGCAGGCCAGCCCCGACCACCGCGCCGCCGTGGGGGTCATGTTGCAGGACGGCGGGCTGCCCAACGCCAGCGCCCCGATCCGACTGCTGCGCCACCTCGCCGCCTTCCACCGGTCCCCCGCCGATGTCGACGCGCTCGTCCAGCGGCTCGGCATCGACGCCTTCAGCGGCACGACCGTTCGCCGGCTGTCCGGAGGGCAGAAGCAGCGGGTCGCCCTCGCCGCGGCTCTGATCGGACGACCGGAGGTCGCCTTCCTGGACGAGCCCACCGCCGGCCTTGATCCTCACGCCCGGCTCGACGCCTGGGACTTGTTGCGCGAGACCCGCGACACCGGCTGCGCCGTCATCGTCACCACCCACTCCTTCGAAGAAGCCCAGCGGTTGGCCGATCACATCGTTATCGTCAACCGCGGGCGCGTAGCCACCCAGGGCAGCATTGCTGAGCTGACCGGGCAGCGGTCGCTCGAGGACGTCTACTTCTCCCTCACCCGGGAGTCCGCCCGATGAGTCCCACTCCGATGGATACAGCCCCAACCC
>CABEBK010000410.1_pt1 | contig 12307 bp, 11 predicted proteins | sample 3132581 | NCBI WGS metagenome assembly CABEBK01 (sample SAMEA5534345, study PRJEB31848) | metagenome | biome: tundra; feature: field; material: soil | place: USA | collected 2013-05 | depth 0.45 m | reverse complement strand
GGCCTGGCGTCCTACTCGCTGGCAATCGACTTCGACTCGGTCGACCGTGCGATCAAGGCCCAGATGCCAGAGAAGTACTCCTGGCTCCTGGCCCACGGGTTCATCGTCACGCTGGTCTGGCTGTACCTGGAGTTCCTGCGTCTGCTGGCCCGTCTGCGCTAGTGACGTTGCTACTGTCTTCGAGGTCGCCGGTCCCTGCCGAGGTCTCGACCGAGCTACAGCGCGTGGTCCAGCGGTGGCGTCAGCTGCCGCTGGACCGCGCGCTTACTTGTGCCGGTCGCGTCCGCGCGCTCATCCAGTCCCTGGCCGACCAGGTTGCGCAGGCGACCGGCGTGAGGCCGTCAGCGTTTCCGGACTGTGGCCCGGCGACGCTGATGGACCAGCTCACCGTCATGGTCTATGACGCGAGCGCCGCCGCACTGACTTCGACGCTCGCCGGCGACCTGGCTGGCCTGCGCCGCGAGCTGAGCTGATCACACCCGCCACCGTCTCTTGGGCCGAAACCGCTTTCTCGAGTCGCGTGCAGTCGTGACCCGGTGGTCTCGGGGCAATGCGGCGAGGAGTTCGCCTCAGCTGAGGCGCTCGTAGATGATGGCCATTCCCTGGCCGCCGCCGATGCACATCGTCTCGAGCCCGAACTGGCCGTCGCGGGCACTCAGGCCGTTGAGCAGGCTGGTGGTGATGCGAGCGCCGGTGGAGCCGAACGGGTGGCCCAGGGCGATCGCGCCACCATGGACGTTGAGCTTGTCTGTGTCGATGCCCAGGTCATCGACCGAAGCCAGCACCTGGGCGGCAAATGCTTCGTTGATCTCGATCAGGTCCATGTCGTTGATCGACATGCCCGCTCGCGCCAGGGCACGACGTGAGGACTCCACTGGACCCATACCCATGATCTCCGGGGACAAGGCGCTGACCGCGGTGGACACGACGCGGGCCAGCGGGGTCAGGCCCAGTTCGCGGGCCTTGGCGTCGCTCATGACCACCAGCGCTGCGGCGCCGTCGTTCAGCGGGCAGCAGTTGCCGGCGGTGATGGTGCCGGTCTGCCGGAACACGGGTTTGAGTGCGGACAGGGCCTCAAGGGTGACACCGGCGCGCGGGCCGTCATCAGCGGAGACAACGGTGCCGTCCGGCGTGGTGATCGGGGTGATCTCGCGGGCAAAGAAGCCATCGATGATGGCTTTCTCGGCGCGGTTCTGGCTGATGACGCCCCACTCGTCCTGACGTGTCCGCGAGATGCCGCGGCTGGTCGCGACGTTCTCGGCGGTCTGACCCATCGAGACGTAGATGTCGGGCAGCATCCCCTCATCGCGGGGGTCGGTCCAGATGGAGTTGTCGGCGGCCATCTGGGCGCTGCGGGCCGCGCTTGAGGCGAACTTCGGGTTCTGGGTCTCAGCCTTGGCGCCGCCAGGGCCGGCGAAATCGGTATAACGCGACACACTTTCGACGCCGGCGCTGATGAAGATGTCACCTTCGCCGGCTTTGATCGCGTGGAAGGCCATCCGGGTGGTCTGTACTGAGGATGCACAGAAACGGTTGACTGTGGCGCCGGGGAGGTGGTCGAAGCCGGCCAGTACCGCCACGACGCGGGCCAGGTTGGCGCCCTGCTCGCCCGACGGCTCGGCGCAGCCGAGGTAGAGGTCCTGCACGAGCCGGGGATCCAGGTTGGGGATCTTGGCAAGGGCCGCGGTGATCACTGCAACGGCCAGATCATCTGGCCGGACGTCCTTCAGCGAGCCCTTGAACGCCCGGCCGATGGGGCTGCGGGCGGTGGCGACGATGACGGCTTCGGACATGATTCCTCGTTTCGTGCTGTGGGATATTTCAGCGGTGGGTCAGGGCAGGTGGTTGGCCAACTCGGCGGTGACGTAGGCGTCGATGCTATTGCGGTGTGGCAGCGCCCGGGATGTGTGCTTCGTCTCCTGCGTCCTGTTCAGGCTGGGCAGATCTGTCAGGCGCCTCGGTGAGCTCTTCCAGCTCGCTGCGGTCCGTGATCGGGCGGCGCCGTCGGAGCAGGATCCTGGCCCAGCGGCCTCTGGGGCCACCTGACTGGCCCTCGACTGCGGTCCCGCTGACTTCGGTGCCAGCTTGGCGGACCGCTTGCACGGCAGCCACCGCGACGGGCCCCACGCGCTCACCACGAAGAGAGTCAGGCCGGTTGTCCACCGGGCTGGACCACAGGCCCAGGGCATCGCAAACGCTGGGCAACAACGCCGAGGCCACCCGCGCGTAGCCAGCAGGTGAAGGGTGGAACCGGTCGGGGCTGAACATCTCGTGCGAGAGCGTGGCGAACTGCTGGCCGAGCAGGTCGCCGAGGGAGACGGTGCGGCCACCGGCCCCGACCACGGCGACCGTCTGGGCCGCGGCCAGGTCGCGACTCCAGTGACGGGCCAGTAGCCGCAGAGGCTGGGCTACCGGCTCGATGCTTCCGAGATCGGGACATGTCCCGACGATGACCTCACAGTCGGTGGCGCGAAGGGCTCTGACGGTCTGCTCGAGGTGACGGACCGCGAGGGACTTGTCGATGCGGTGGGTGACGTCGTTGGCGCCGATCAGGATGAGGGCGACGTCGGGGTTGTCGACCTTTTCCAGTGCGTCGGTGAGCTGCTGGTCCAGGCCGGCGGACTCCGCGCCTATGACCGCCACATTGGTCAGCTGGACCGGTCTTCCGCTGAGCGCCGACACGCCGTGGGCAATGATGGCGCCAACCGTTTGTTGTGACGTGTCCGTGCCCATCCCCGCGGCGCTGCTGTCACCGAGCACGACGAACTGGACGGGATAGCCCAGCCCCGAGCCGTAGCGTCCATTGTCGTCCGGGGCTCCTTCGAAGGGCTTGCCGACGATCCGCCTCGCCAGCAGCGCCTCGACCTTGAGTACTCCGTAGCCGACCAGGCCGAGCGCGCCGATTCCGGCAGCCCCGATACCGCCCCCGTAGGCAGCCGTTGCCGCGATCTTGCGTGCGCGTCTTGCCCTACCCATGCCCCTCAGCCCTCGTGGTCATCGAACCGCGACAAGTCCTCATGATGCTCATTGTTGTTCCGCCATAACGCTAACTGCACAGCACAAGTCTTTGTGCCCGAACCCGCCCGGCGGGGCGGGCTGTTTCCGAGACCTGTTCAGAGTCTGAGAGCATAACCTGGTGAAGTATGCCGAGAATATCGCCGACCTCGTCGGGAACACACCCCTTGTCAAGCTGAACCATGTGGTCAAAGACATCGCAGGCACAGACGGCGCCTACGACCTGGCCTGTACCGTCCTGGCCAAGGTGGAGTATGTCAACCCCGGTGGTTCGGTCAAGGACCGCATCGCCGTTCGGATGATCGATGCCGCCGAGGCCTCCGGTGAGCTCAAGCCCGGTGGCACCATCGTTGAGCCCACCTCGGGCAACACGGGTGTGGGATTGGCCCTGGTCGCCCAGCGCCGCGGATACAAGTGCGTGTTCGTCTGTCCTGACAAGGTGAGCGAGGACAAGCGCAACGTTCTGAAGGCGTACGGCGCTGAGGTCGTGGTGTGTCCGACATCGCTGGCACCGGAGCACCCGGACTCCTACTACTCGGTCAGCGACCGGCTGGCCAAGGAGATCGAGGGTGGCTGGAAGCCCGACCAGTACTCCAACCCTGAGAACCCGAAAAGCCACTACCTGTCGACAGGTCCAGAGATCTGGGCTGACACCGGCGGCAAGGTCACCCACTTCGTCGCGGGCATCGGCACCGGTGGCACGATCACCGGCACAGGCCGGTACCTGCGCGAGATCTCGGCTGATCGCGATGGTGGCCGGGTCCAGATCGTTGGCGCAGACCCTGAGGGCTCGGTCTACTCCGGTGGCACCGGCCGTCCGTACCTCGTCGAGGGGGTCGGTGAGGACATGTGGCCTCCCGCTTACGACCCGTCCCTGGTGGACCGGGTTATCGCGGTCTCGGACGCCGAGTCCTTTGAGATGACCAGGCGCCTGGCGCGTGAGGAAGGCCTTCTTGTAGGTGGTTCCTGCGGTATGGCGGTGGTCGCAGCCCTGCGCGCGGCCCGCGACCTGCCAGCCGGCGCCGTGGTCGTGGTGCTGCTGCCGGATGGCGGGCGTGGCTATCTGTCCAAGATCTTTGACGACTCCTGGATGTCGTCTTATGGCTTCATGCACCAGGACGGCGGGCGGACCGTCGCAGAGGTGCTCAAGGGCAAGTCCGGGAGCCTGCCCACGCTCGTGCACACGCACCCGACCGAGACCGTGCGGGACGCTATCGAGATCTTGCGTGAGTACGGCGTCTCGCAGATGCCCGTTGTCACCTCAGAGCCTCCGGTCGTGGTCGGTGAGGTTGCCGGTTCGGTGAGCGAGCGCGACCTGCTGGCCGCGCTTTTTGCAGGTACGGCCCACCTTGCGGACCTGGTCGGCAGGCACATGAGCCCGACCTTGCCGCTGGTTGGTGACGGGGAGCCGGTTTCGACGGCTCGCCACATCCTTGAGACCGCGGACGCGGTTCTGGTGATCAGCGGCGGCAAGCCGGTTGGCGTTCTGACCCGGGCTGACCTTCTGGGCTTTCTCGTCGGCTGAGGCGGTCAACACACAAGGCTGGTTGCCGCGCGCCTTCGAAGGCGGAAGGCGTCCTCCAGATGGTGAAGCTGGAAGCGCCCCCGGTGATGAGAAACGGTGGCAAGACCGCCATCAGCCAGGTGGCCGGCTGCAGAGCAGAAAAGCGGTCAGTGCGTTAACTGCGGTGATCTGGTCGTTCCAGGCGACCACGGTCGCCATCGCGCACTAGCCTGCCATCGGTTCAGTCTGATCGGTTGTTCGTCCGCAGGGATGAGCCACAGGACTCAGATCTGCGCGTCGACACCGCGACGGTGAACTTCGTATTGCGGCCGACGACGCGGGTGCGTCCTACGGCGCGGGTCAGCTGGCTGGGATAGGGCAGATGAGAGTTGAAAACGGTCCACAGCTGACCTCCGGGCTTCAGGACACGACCCGCTGCCTGGAAGAGCTTGACGGAGGCTCCAGAATGCACAGAGGTGCCGAGGTGGAACGGCGGGTTGCACACGACCAGGTCCACGCTGGCATCAGCCAGGGTTGACATCGCGTCGTCGCGAAGGACCCGGACGCGCCCGGCCAGCCCGTTCGCCGCCACGGTGGCCATGGCCGACGACACGGCTCCCGCCGACTGGTCGGTCGCGAGCACGCGCAGCCGCGGACGGGCTCTGGCCAGCACCGTGGCGATGACACCGGTGCCACAACCGAGGTCCACTGCCGTGCTGGCATCGGGCTGCATGCGGTCAAGGAACTCCAGAATGAATCGTGTGCCGATGTCGATCTTGGTCCCCGCGAAGGCCGCGCCGTGCGCACACACCCACACGTCTAGGTCGAGATGATGCTGGCGAAGCGGGTATGGCGTGGAGCCGCCGCCGACTCCCTGCCCGCTGGTGGCCTCCGGCCGGCGCCCGGAGGCCACCAGAACGCGGGACTTCTGCTGTGCCAGGGATGCCCGCACTTCAGTGAAGCTGTCATTGAGCACGTCGTTCATGGCGTGGGTCATGTGTTTGATCCGGCCACCGAGGAACATCGTGACGCCGGCGTCGGCGTTGGTCGCCGCGAGCTGGGTGATCTCACGCAGCGCGTCCAGGCTCTTGGGGAGCTGACCGATGACGACGGTCGCCCCAGTGAACAGCTCTGGTGTCAGCGGGAGATGGCCGAACCCGCCGGCCAGCGCGGTTCGAAGCCCGTCGCCAGCTCGGATGGCATTGCGCGCCAGGGCCTGCTCGCCGGTGATGGGGTCCTGATGCACCCGGACGTCGCGGGCGCCATGCAGAGCCAGGGCGCCGAGCGTCATGGCGCCGTACCGGTCCCCGACCACCACGACCTGGCCCGGTGCTGTGGCCCCGATGGCGGTAGCGGCCTCGGTCAGGACCAGCCGGTCGGTGGCGTCGACCGCCACCAGGTTGTCGGCCTGCAGGTCGGGGAAACGTCGCAGGACCTCGAATGAGAAGGTGTTGCTCATGGAAGGCGCCGGTCAGCGCGGTGGGCGGACATCTGTCTGGGCGGGCACTTCGTCCTGACGCATCAGAGCGACCGGGCAGGTCATCCCGTTCGGGCCGTGGTTGCAGTAACCACCGGGGTTCTTGTGGAGGTACTGCTGGTGATAGCCCTCGGCGTAGTAGAAGGGGCCGGCATCATCGGCGGGCCGCATCTCAGTGGTGATGTCGCCGAAACCGTTGCCGTGCAACACGGTTTGAAAGGCTTCACACGTCGCACGCACAGCGGCCTCCTGGTCGGGGGTCGACCAGTAGATCGCGCTGCGGTACTGGGTGCCGAGATCGTTGCCCTGGCGCGAGCCCTGCGTCGGGTCGTGGTTCTCCCAGAACGCCTTAAGCAGAAGCTCCGGTGAGGTCAGCGACGCGTCATAGGCGATGAGCACCGCCTCGGCATGTCCCGTGCGGCCGCTGCACACCTCCTCGTAGGTCGCGTTGGGGGTGTACCCCCCCATGTAGCCGGCGGCGGTGGTCACCACGCCGGGCAGCCTCCAGAAGATCCGCTCAGCACCCCAGAAGCAACCCATTGCGACGTACATGACCTGCGTGCCGGCCGGCCATGGACCGAGCATCGACGTGCCGAGCACCTCGTGGCGCTCAAGGATGTCCGGCAGTGGCGTGCTTCGTCCGGGCAGGGCGTCGGCGGCCGTGGTCAGGGTGCGCTTCGTTGATCCAAACACAGCACAATTCTGACACGATCACGGCGATGGGGTGTTACCCGGTGTTACGGATGGTCCATCCGTTCGTGGTCTGCCAGGATCGCTTCTTGAGGAAGCCGCGGCTTCTGGAGGGCGCGAGTCCGGGAAGGCAAGACATGGCGCAGGAGCCCAAGCCCGAAGCGGTGACGATTCACACCGTCGCGCGAAGGGCAGGCGTCTCGACGGCGACCGTCTCGCGGGTCCTCAAGAACAGTGCACCGGTCTCTAAGTCGACTCGGGCGAAGGTCATTGCCGCCGCCCGTGAGCTGTCCTACTCCCCGCCCGAGCGGTCTCGGCCTTCGGCGCCGACTCGCCGCGATGCTTACGGGATGGTGCTTGAGGACCTTGACGGTTCCTACCACGGCGAGCTCGTGATGGGGTTTGAGTCCGCGGCCGCAGACCTGGGCCAGGGCGTCGCCCTGTTCGTCGCCCGGCGCAGACACGATGCCTCCGAGGCGCTCCATGCCCTGGCCAGACGGGTCGACGGTTTGGCCATCGGAGCAAACACTGTGCCTGACTCGGTGGTCCATGAGCTGTCCCGTGACTTGCCGGTGGTGCTGCTTGCGCGCCCGGAGGTGGCTGGCGCAGACTCGCTGCGGGCCGAGAATCTCGAGAATGCCGCCCTGCTCACTTCTCATCTGCTTAGACACGGCCGATCGCACCTGGTCTTTGTCGGCGATCCCGACAGCTGTCTGGACGTGGCCGAGAGGTACTCCGGGTTCCGGAGCGCTCACATCGTCGCAGACGTTCCCATGCGCCGGCCTCCGTTGCGGGTACCTCTGGTCGAGGGTGCCGGGATCCAGGTCGCGGACGAGATCCTGCGACGGCGCGTCAAGGTCGACGGGCTCGTCTGCGCGAACGACGACCTTGCTCTTGCAGTCGTCAAACGGCTGCAGGACAACGGAGCCCACCTGCCCGATGACCTGGCGGTCGTGGGCTGGGATGACGTGCTGGCCGCCCGGTACATCTCCCCGGCTCTGACCACTGTGCGTCAGCCGATCCGCGACCTCGGCCGGCTCGCCGCCGAACGGCTGCAGGCCCGTATCGGGGGCGGAGATCTGGTGGGCCAGGCTCGGGTGCTACCCAGCCTGGTGGTCGTTCGTTCCTCTTGCGGTTGTCCGGTGCTGTCACCGTCGATCGATGACTGACCGGCTGTCCTGGCGGCTCGCGTAACCTTGGCGACATGACCGCCGCAGATGCACACAACCCCGAGTTCGAAGCTGGATTCAACACCCGCGCGATCCACGCGGGGCAGGAGCCGGACCTTCGAACCGGGGCCGTCGTGCCGGCGATCTACCAGGTCTCCACCTACAAGCAGGACGGGGTCGGCGGCCTTCGGGGCGGCTATGAGTACAGCCGCTCGGCCAACCCGACCCGCACCGCGCTGGAGGAGTGCCTCGCGTCGCTAGAGGGCGGTGGCCGCGGGTTCGCGTTCGCCTCCGGTCTGGCCGGGCAGGACACGATGATCCGGGCCCTGCTGAAACCCGGTGACCACGTGGTCGTTCCCGGCGATGCCTATGGCGGCACGTACCGCCTGATGAACAAGGTCGCCCTTCCCTGGGGGGTGGAACACTCGATCGCCAGGATCTCGGACGTCGAGGCCGTGCGCGCCGCGATCCGACCTGGCCAGACCAAGATCGTGTGGGTCGAGACGCCGACCAACCCGTTGCTGGGCATCGCCGACATTGCTGCGCTCGCGGCCGTGGCTCATCACGGAGGCGCGATCCTGGCTGTGGACAACACGTTCGCCACGCCGTACCTCCAGCAGCCGCTTGCCCTCGGCGCAGACATCGTCATGCACTCGACCACGAAGTACTGCGGGGGCCACAGCGATGTTGTCGGTGGCGCGGTCGTGACGGCCAAGACTGTTGCCGTTGCCGGGTTCGAGGACGCCCAAGAGCGTATCGCCTTCCACCAGAACTCCATGGGCGCCATTGCCGGACCGTTCGACGCGTGGCTGGTGCTGAGAGGTCTGAAGACCCTGGGCGTGCGGATGGACCGTCACTGCGACAACGCCGAGAAGGTCGTGCAGTTCCTGGCGGGTCACCACGGCGTTACTGCCGTTCACTACCCGGGTCTGAGCACGCATCCGGGGCACGACGTCGCGGCCAGACAGATGAAGCGTTTCGGCGGCATGGTCTCCTTCCAGGTTGCCGGCGGCGAGCAGCAGGCGGTCGAGGTGTGCGGCGCGACGCAGATCTGGACCCTGGGTGAGAGCCTCGGTGGCGTCGAGTCGCTGATCGAGCACCCGGCGCGGATGACGCACGCCTCGGTCCGCGGGACCGAGCTGGAGGTGCCCGCCGACCTGGTGCGCCTGTCGACCGGCATCGAGAATGCTGAGGACCTCATTGAGGATCTGGATCGTGCTCTGGCCAAGAGTGCCAGCTGATCCACTCGGGCCCTGCTGACTCTGCTGCCTCCAATGGCAAGGATCCTGTGTGTCGACTTCGGGTCGACCTTCACCAAAGCGGTCCTGCTCGACCCTGCCAGTGGCGCACTGCTGGCCGCTGCGTCGGTGCCGACCACCATCAGCACCGACGTCCTGGACGGCTACCGTTCCATCTGCGAAACCATCGCCGCGGCCGGCTTTCCACCAGCCGATGAGGTTCTGGCGTGCTCCAGCGCCGGTGGCGGTCTGCGGCTGGCGGTCGTGGGCTACGAGCGTTCTGTCACCGCCGAGGCGGGTTACCGGGTGGGGCTCAGCGCCGGCGCGAAGATAGTGCACATTGCGTCCGGGCCGATGACCACAGCACAGGTGGCGGTGCTGCGCGCCGCCCGCCCCGACGTCGTCTTGTTGGTCGGTGGGACAGATGGCGGCAACGCAGAAGTACTGCTTCACAACGGTTCTGCGCTGGCCAAGGCACGGCTGGGCGCCCCGGTGGTGGTTGCCGGCAACGTCGAGGCCCGCGGGGAGGTGGCGCTCGCGTTGGAGTCGACCGGGCGGCGTTTTATCCTGACCGACAACGTCCTCCCGCAGATCGGCGTCATCAACCCCGATGGCGCCCGCGCGGCTATTCGCCAGATGTTCCTGCGCCACGTCATCGGCGGCAAGCACCTGTCGAAGGGCCCGCAGTTCGCCTCGATGGTCAGGGCTGCGACCCCTGACGCGATGCTGGCCGGAGTCGAGGCGCTCGCTGCCGCGACGCACGGGGATGTCCTGGTCTTCGACATCGGCGGGGCCACCACCGACGTCTACTCGGTGATCAGCCCAGAGGGTGAGGATGCCACCCTGCGCAAAGAGGTCGTGGCCCCGCTCTGGCATGCCCGAACCGTCGAGGGTGATCTCGGGATGCGCTGGAATGCCCGCGGTGTGGCCCGCGCGGCAACGGTGGAGCATCTGTTGTCCGGCGCTGAGCTGGAGCGGCTCCAGGCCTGGGCGGAACGTGTCGAGGCCGACCCGGCATACCTGCCGGAGGGGGAGTGCGAGGTTGACCTGGACCTGACCATGGCGCGGGTGGGTGTCCTGACCGCGGTCAGGCGCCACGCGCGGCCCGCGCGACCCGGCGACCCGGCCCGTCCACTGGCCCGGCTCGCCCACGTCATCGGCTCGGGCGGGGTGCTGCGGCATAGCCCAAAAGCCATGCAGGACAGGGTATTGCGGGCCGTGATCACCGATGTCGGTGGTGGTTGGAACGTGCCAACAGATGCGCGCACCACGGTTGACTCGGCATACCTGCTGTTTGCGGCGGGGCTTCTGGCCGGCGCTGACGGTCACGGCATGGAGGTGGCCGCCCGGGTGGCTGGTCGCGTCCTTGCTTCGCCTCTCACCGCGCGACGGTAGCCTTCACACATGGCACCAACGTCGCTGCCCGTCTCCGTTGACGATGTCGTGGCTGCGCAGAACCTGCTTAGCGAGATCATCGATCCCACCCCGCTGGAGTTCAGCCAGGCACTATCCGAGCGCGTGGGCGCTGACGTTCACCTCAAGTGCGAGAACCTGCAACGCGCCGGATCCTTCAAGATCCGCGGCGCCTACACCCGCATGTCTCACCTCAGCGACGAGCAGAAGGCGCGCGGTGTTGTCGCTGCCAGCGCCGGGAACCACGCTCAGGGCGTGGCGCTCGCGGCCAAGCTGCTGGGAATCAGGTCGACCGTCTTCATGCCACTGGGCGCGCCGATCCCCAAGCTGATGGCGACCCGCGGGTACGGCGCCGAGGTCGAACAGATCGGCACCAGCATTGACGAGTGTCTCGTGCGGGCAAGGCAGTTCGAGACCGAGACGGGCGCAGTCCTGATCCATCCGTTCGACCACCCCGACATCGTCGCGGGGCAGGGCACCTGTGGCCTGGAGATCCTCGAGCAGTGCCCCGACGTCAGGACCATCGTCGTCAGCGTGGGAGGCGGCGGACTGCTGGCCGGTATCGCGACCGCAGTCAAGGCCAGTCGCCCCGATGTGCGGGTCATCGGCGTCCAGGCGGAGAAGGCCGCGGCGTACCCGCCGTCCCTGGCCGCCGGCCATCCGGTGCCCCTGGCCACGATGGCCACGATGGCCGATGGCATCGCGGTCGGCTGCCCGGGCGAGGTGCCCTATGCGATCGTCCGTGAGCTGGTCGACTCGATTGAGACGGTCAGCGAGGACACGCTGTCGCGGTCAGTGCTGTTCCTGCTCGAGCGGGCCAAACAGCTGGTCGAACCGGCGGGAGCCGCGGCCGTGGCCCGACTGCTCGATGCCGGCAAGGGTGTTCATGACGGGCCGGTCGTTGCCGTTTTGTCCGGTGGCAACATCGACCCGCTGCTGCTGCTGCGGATCATCCGCCACGGTCTGGCCATTGCCGGGCGGTACCTGCAGTTCCGGGTTCGGGTTCCTGACCGTCCGGGCTCGCTGGCGGGCTTGCTGGCCGACCTGGCCAGCGCCGAAGCGAACGTCGTGCATATCGAGCACGTTCGGATGAGTGCCACGTTGCCGGTGGACCAGGTCGAGATCGCTGTACAGCTCGAAGCCAAGGGCCCGGCACACTGTCAGGAGCTGCTGAGGACCTTGCGCGACAAGGGATACACGCCGACCTTCGGCTGAGTCCCGGTAGCGCGGTGGTGGCAGACGCCCTGCCGTGTTCCAGCGTTGGCCCTTGCTCAGGCCATCACGAAGCTGTCGACCTGGATCATTGCCGCAGCCGCGTGAAAGAGTCTGGCTTAACGGTTCCCCGCGGCTGAAAGCCGGGGGATTTCTGGCTCGGACCGCACTACAACCCCGGAGGGAGGCAGCGAATGTCTGACGTCGTCAGCGCCAGCATGGATACGCTCACCCGTGGCCAGGATCACCCTGGCGGCGTTCAGGTCGCGCTCTGCGGTGAATCCACAGTCCACGCACCTGAAAGTTCTCATCGACAGGTCGACCTGGGACCCCTCGCGCAGCCACCCGAACCGGCCCCTTGCCTCGGTGAGCAACCTGCAGAGCCCTGTGAAGGTGGGGCGCTGTCCGGTCTTCTGTTGGTGGACTGCTTCGTTCCAGAGGAACCGGCACCGGTCCCACTCCGCGAACGGCGCGGCTTCCGCCTGGGCGCCGGGGCGCAGACGGTAGGTGTAACGCACTGTCTCGAACACATGTACGCCAATACACATTGGCGCTGCGTGTTCTTGGTATGGATGAGACCAGATCGAAG
>CABEBK010000388.1_pt1 | contig 12572 bp, 13 predicted proteins | sample 3132581 | NCBI WGS metagenome assembly CABEBK01 (sample SAMEA5534345, study PRJEB31848) | metagenome | biome: tundra; feature: field; material: soil | place: USA | collected 2013-05 | depth 0.45 m | reverse complement strand
CCCTGTTGCGTCCCGTGGGCCGGCGCCGATAAACCTTGGCGCGGCGAGTTCCTTCGCAATTCTCACGAAGACGGGCCTTACCGACGTCCCTGGCTCGAGTATCAGGGGAGATGTCGGGGCCAGTCCGATCACCGGTGCTGCTATCGGGGTGGGGTGCCCAGAAGTCAGCGGTGCGATCTTCACGGTCGATGCGGCTGGTCCTGCTCCCTGCAGGACGCCGGACGCCCCTGGCCTGACTGCGGCGGTACGTGATGAGGAAACTGCCTACACCGATGCCGCGGGACGCAGGAACCCTGGCTTCGTTAACCTGGGCGCTGGAGAAATCGGCGGTCTGGCCCTTTCTCCCGGTCTCTACAACTGGACTACCGGCGTGTCGATATCACGGGACGTCACCCTCTCGGGTGGGCCGGGCGACGTTTGGATCTTCCAAGTTGTTGGAACCCTGACCCAAGCTTCTGCGACCAGGGTGACGTTGACCGGCGGCGCACTTGCCAAGAACGTCTTCTGGCAGACGGCCGGCGCGGTCGACATTGGAACAACCGCTCATTTCGAGGGAACGATACTGTCCCAGACAATGATCACAACGAAAACGGGCGCATCTGTGAATGGCAGGCTGCTGGCACAGACGCAGGTTGCTCTCCAGAAGAGTTCCGTCACTAACGTTCGGTAAGAGCGGCGCGAACGCTAAGCAGGACCCGCAAGATCGTGAAGACCCGGGCGAAGAAGATGTTTTCTTCTTCGCCCGGGCTCTTTCTGTCTGCGTTTACTTAAGTGAGGTCGAGGCCGACCGAGTCCACGATGCGCGCGCGGCCATCCCCGAGGTTGTAGACGGCGCCCACGACGGCCAGCTGGCCGTTTGCGACACGGTCAGCGACCAGGCGGGAGCGCTCCGTCAGCAGACGTAGCGTATGGCGCACGTGCTCCGCCTCGATCTCGTCGGCCGTTGACATGCCGGCTTGGCGCGCTGCCAGGACGCTGGGGGTGACGCGTTCGACGATGTCGCGAATGTAGCCTCCGGGCAGCACGCCGTCGCGGACCGCGTCCACCGTTGCAGAGACGGCGCCACACGAGTCGTGCCCGAGGATGACGACCAGGGGGATGTTCAGCAGGGCGACCCCGAACTCGATGGAGCCGAGCACACCTGGGTCAATGACGTGGCCTGCGGTACGGACAACGAAGAGGTCACCGAGGCCGCGGTCGAAGATGATCTCGGCAGCCACCCGCGAGTCCGCACAGCCGAAGAAGACCGCGAACGGCGTCTGGCCCCCGGTCAGACTGTCCCGGCGAGCTGCGTCCTGGTTGGGGTGCGAGAATTCGCCGGCGACGAACCGATCATTGCCGCGAGCCAGCTTGGCCCAGGCCGCCGCCGGGGTCCACGGACCCGAGGGCGCGGCGTCGCCGGCATGGCTCACAGCCCCGGTCGCTTGTTGATGCTCATCGCCAGGGGCTTGGCAGCCTCCGCGTAGAAGTCGTTGCCCTTGTCGTCTACGACGATGAAGGCGGGGAAGTCCTCGACGTCGATCTTCCAGATGGCCTCCATGCCGAGCTCCGGGTACTCAAGGACCTCAACGGACTTGATGCAGTCCTGGGCAAGGCGGGCGGCCGGGCCACCGATGGAGCCGAGGTAGAAGCCCCCGTTTGCCATGCACGCAGCGGTTACCCCGGCGGATCGGTTGCCCTTGGCCAGCATGATCATCGAGCCGCCGGCGGCCTGGAACTGTTCGACGTAGGAGTCCATCCGTCCCGCGGTCGTGGGGCCGAAGGAGCCGCTCGGGTAACCGGCGGGCGTCTTGGCCGGACCGGCGTAGTAGACGGCGTGGTCCTTAAGGTACTGCGGCATCGGCTGTCCTGCGTCGAGCAGGTCCTTGATTTTGGCGTGGGCGAGGTCGCGGGCCACTACAAGCGGTCCGGTCAGCGAAAGGCGTGTCATCACCGGGTATTTCGACAGCTCGGCGCGAATCTCGTCCATCGGTGCGTTGAGGTCAATCTTCACGGCCTCGTCTAACGCCGTTGAGTCCTTCGAAGTGAGGTGTGCCTGCGTGGTCTCGGGCAGGAACCGGGCCGGGTCGGTCTCGAGCTCTTCGATGAATACGCCCTCGGCGGTGATCTTGCCCAGAGCCTGGCGATCGGCCGAGCAGGAGACGGCGATAGCCACTGGCAGCGAAGCGCCATGACGGGGGAGCCGGACCACCCGGACGTCGTGGCAGAAGTACTTCCCGCCGAACTGGGCGCCGATGCCGAGGTTGCGGGTCAGCTCAAGCACCTTTGCCTCGAGCTCGACGTCTCTGAATCCTCGAGCCGTGCTCGCGGACCCTTGCCGGGGCAGCTCGTCCAGGTACTTCGCGCTGGCGTACTTCGCGGTCTTGAGAGCGAACTCGGCGCTCGTGCCACCGATCACGATGGCCAGGTGGTAGGGCGGGCAGGCAGCGGTGCCCAGCGAGCGCAGCTTCTCGTCGAGGAAGGCCATCATGGAGTCGGGGTTCAGGACGGCCTTGGTCTCCTGGTAGAGGTAGGACTTGTTCGCCGACCCGCCACCTTTGGCCATGAACAAGAACTTGTACGTCGTCTCGTGACCGGCCGCGGTGTCGGCGTACAGCTCGATCTGGGCGGGGAGGTTGGAACCGGTGTTCTTCTCCTCCCAGGTCGTGATCGGCGCCATCTGGGAGTAACGGAAGTTGAGTCGCGTGTAAGCGTCATACACGCCCCGGGCGATCGAGGACTCGTCCGAGCCCTGGTCAGTGTCAGTCAGGACACGTTGGCCGCGCTTGCCCATGACGATGGCGGTGCCGGTGTCCTGGCACATCGGCAGCACACCACCGGCGGCGATGTTGGCGTTCTTGAGCAGGTCGAGCGCAACGAACTTGTCGTTGTTGCTGGCCTCTGGGTCTTCGATGATCGTGCGCAGCTGGGTCAGGTGCCCAGGGCGCAGGAAGTGCGCGATGTCATGCATCGCCGTCTCGGTCAGCAGGCGAAGCGCCTCGGGCTCCACCTGGAGGAACTCCAGCCCGTCCGGGCCTTGGACCGTCCGCACACCCTCGCTGGTCAACAGCCGGTATGTCGTGTGGTCGGCTCCCAGGGGAAGCATGTCTTCGTATTCGAACTCGGGCACCGTGGCTCCTTTGACGACAACGCACGTGAATGCCGCGACCCGCCAGGGTCAGCCCTGGCCTGCGGACCGTGCCAGCCTAGAACGTGGCCGGTGGTGGCGCGCGTCACCCCCTTCGAGGGGTTCTTCAGCGGGTCCCCAGCTCGGCCCGCCGTGGTGGGTCTGCGCCTGCGCGCGAGACTGTGACCGACGCGCAGGTCAGCGCACGGTGCACGGCGGGCCGGACGTCGGCCAGGGAGGCGGACCGCAGTCGTTCACGTGCCTGGATGCCGCCCAGGAGCCCGGCATCCAGAAGCCCGGACAGCAGGCCTGCCATGAAGGAGTCTCCGGCGCCGACGGTGTCCACAACCTCGACGACGGGCGCGTCAATGCTGGTGAGCTCACCAGTGATGGTGAGCCCGATCAGGGCGCCCTTGTCGCCGCGGGTGACCACGACCAGCGCAGGGCCCAGCAGTCCCCACAGGCGCAGGATGTCTGACAGTGGCGCTTGGCCATATAGCCAGGCGATGTCCTCGTCGCTGGCCTTGACCACGTCGCTAAGTCCGATGAGCTGTTCGATCTTGGCGCGGACGTCATGGGGATCGCCCATCAGGGCAGGACGTGCGTTCGGGTCGTATGAGATCGTGGCGCTGGGGCGTGCCTTCTCGAGCGTGCCCAGGACGGCGGTGGCGCCTGGCTCCAGGGTTGCGGCGACGGAGCCGGTGTGGACGTGCGCCAGCCCTTCGAGAGGTTGGTCCTGGTTAAGCTCCCAGGTCAGGTCAAAGCTGTATGTTGCCGCGCCGGTCGCGTCCAGTGTTGAGGTGGCCACCGACGTCGATCGGCCTCCGACGCTGTCATCGGTCAGCGTCACCCCTTCGCTGTGAAGCAGGCTGGCGATCTTGGCGCCTCGTTCATCCTGGCCCAGCATGGTGGCCAACGTGACTTCGTGGCCCAGACGGGCAAGACCGACGGCCACGTTGGCAGGGCTTCCACCGACATGCTCGCGGGCGGAGCCGTCAGGGCGATGGACGATGTCGATCAGCGACTCGCCGATGACCAGCGTGCGCATGTGCGGCTCCTCCGGTCTGAAGTGGGCGGCCGCTCAAGACGCGATCTGTGGGACAGGCGCTTGTGAAGGCCCAGAGCCCGGGTGGCTCGCCATACCTCGCCATAGCGCCTGCAGTCAGCGAGTATAGGCAGCTTAACGGTTCCCCGCGGCTGAAAGCCGGGGATTTCTGGCTCGGACCGCACTACTACAGCCCCGGAGGGAGGAAGTGAGTGTCTGACGTCGTCAGCACCAGCACGGATACGCTCACCCGTGGCCAGGATCACCCTGGCGGCGTTCAGGTCGGCCTCTGCGGTGAATCCACAGTCCACGCACCTGAAAGTTCTCATCGACAGGGCGACCTGGGACCCCTCGCGCAGCCACCCGAACCGGCCCCTGGCCTCGGTGAGCAACCTGCAGAGCCCTGTGAAGGTGGGGCGCTGTCCGGTCTTCTGTTGGTGGACTGCTTCGTTCCAGAGGAACCGGCACCGGTCCCACTCCGCGAGCAGCGCAGCCTCCGCCTGGGCGCCGCGGCGCAGACGGTAGGTGTAACGCACTGTCTCGAACACATGTTCTACGGTACACATTGGCGCTGCATATTCTTGGTGTGGATGAGACCAGATCGAAGCGCAACGTCCTCTACCGCTGCAGGTACCCCGTCGGGTGGCACCCGAAGTACCGGCGACCCGCCATCGAACGCGCCATCCAGCGGCTCAAGGAGATCATCGGTGAGGTTTGCGCCGAGAAGGACGCGCCGATCCTCGAGCTCGAAACGATGCCCGACCAGGTACACCTGCTGGTCACGTGCGATCCGCAGCATGGCATCAAACCCCTCGTCAAGGCAATCCAGGCCCGGTCCTGCGGGCACCTCCGTCAGGACGTCCCGTCCTTGGGTCACGGCTACCGACGCTGTGGACCAATTCGTACTTCGTCGCCACTGTTGGCGGTGCAGCCTTGGAGGTCGTCAAACAGTATGTTGAGAACCAGCTCAGCACGTAGAACACGCCCTTACCTCCCCACAGCTATCCCCGGCTGCTTCACGGGAGCATTTCGGTGACCAACGCAGTGGTAGCCCGGGGGCTGTTCAAGCACTATGGCGCGGTCACGGCGCTGGATGGCATAGACGTGACGGTGCCAACCGGTTCGGTTCTGGGGCTGCTGGGTCCCAACGGTGCCGGTAAGACCACGGCAGTACGTATCCTGGCGACCCTGTTGACACCGGACTCCGGCACCGCCGAGGTGGCGGGGGTCGACGTGCTCAAGAACCCCCGGGAGGTCCGGCGGCGCATCGGGCTCAGCGGACAATATGCCGCGGTCGATGAGTACCTCACGGGTTTCGAGAACCTCGACATGATCGGCCGGCTCTACCACCTTGGTCGCAAGGCGAGCCGCGCGCGCGCCAGGGAGCTGCTAGCTCAGTTCCAGCTGGAGGGTTCGGGCGACCGGATGGCCAAGACGTACTCGGGCGGCATGCGGCGGCGGCTGGACCTTGCGGGCGCACTGGTGGCCGACCCGCCAGTGCTCTTCCTGGATGAGCCCACGACCGGGCTCGACCCCCGGGGCCGCACCGACATGTGGGAGGTCATCCAGGCACTGGTCGCCGGTGGCACCTCGCTGTTGCTGACCACTCAGTACCTCGAGGAGGCGGATGTGCTCGCGGACAACATCGTGGTAATCGACCATGGCAAGGTCATCGCGGAAGGCACGGCAGACCAGCTCAAGGCACAGGTCGGCGGCGAGCGCCTCGAGATCACGGTGGACGAGGTGTCCCAGCTGGCGGCTGCCTGTGAGCTGCTCGAGCCGATCGGTGTGGGCAAGGCGATTGCGGATGAACATCGACACTCGCTGGTCATGCCGGTCAGTGGCGGCGCGGCGGTGCTGACCGACGCACTGCGTAGGTTGGACGCCGCCCATATCGCCGTGGACGACGTCGGCCTCAGGCGCCCCACACTGGACGACGTCTTCCTCTCACTTACCGGCCATGCTGTCGACCAGGCCGACAGCTCGGTGACTGGCCAGACGGTGAAGGAGTCGCCGCGATGAGCTACCTAACCGCTATCGGCGACGGTCTGGTCGTGGCCAAGCGCAACCTCATCAAGATCAAACGCGTTCCGGACCTGCTGGTCTTCACCACGCTTCAGCCCATCATGTTCGTCCTGCTGTTCGTCTATGTCTTCGGCGGCGCGATCGTCGTTAAGGGCAGCAACTACAACGAGTTCCTGATCGCAGGCATCTTCGCCCAGACAGTCATCTTCGGTTCGGTCATCACCGGGGCGGGGCTCGCCGAAGACATCCAGAAGGGGATCATCGACCGGTTCCGGTCACTGCCGATGTCACCGTCGGCCGTGTTGTTCGGGCGCACGCTCTCGGACGTCGTCAACAACGTCATCGTTGTCATCGTGATGTCGCTGACCGGCCTGGTGGTCGGCTGGCGGATCCGGACCTCGGTCCTGGAGGCTTTGGCCGGCTACCTGATCCTGCTGATCTTCGCGTACGCGTTCTCCTGGGTCATGGCCATGATGGGGCTGCTGGCACCAGGGCCGGAGGTCGTCAACAACGCGGCCTTCATCGTGATCTTCCCGTTGACGTTCGTGGCCAACACCTTCGTTCCCATCGTCACCCTGCCCGGGCCGCTGCGGACGTTCGCCGAGTGGAACCCTGTTTCTTCAGTTACCCAGGCAGCCCGTGTGCTGTTCGGCAACATCCCGCCTCACACACCGGCGCCGGGCTGGGCGTTGCAGCACCCGGTGATGTACACCCTGATGTGGTCAGTCGCCATCTTGGTCATCTTCGTCCCGTTGACGACCCGGCAGTTCCGCCGCTCGGTGAGTCGCTGACCTGTGCCCAAACGTCAGCCTGCAAGGGCGTCAGGGATCATGGCCGAACAGATCAGCTGTCGTACGGCTTGGCGCCCAGGACCTTGACCTTGATCTCGTTGCCGTTGGGCGCCCGGAAGCTGGTCACGTCACCGGCCTTGAGGTCGAGGATGGCCTTGCCCAGGGGTGACTTTTCGCTGTACACCTCGAGATCGGCGTTCCCGGCAATCTCGCGGCTTCCCAGCAGGAAGGTCAGCTTGTCCCCGAACAGCTCAACGTCCACGACCATGCCGGGCTCGACGATGCCGTGATCTGAGGGAGCTTGTCCGACGGTGGCACCGTCCAGCAGCTGGGTCAGCTGACGGATCCGGGCCTCCATCTTGCCCTGCTCCTCCTTTGCGGCGTGGTAGCCACCGTTCTCTTTCAGGTCGCCTTCGTCACGGGCCGCCTCGATCTTCTTGGAGATCTCGGAGCGGCCTTCACCCGAGAGCTGGCTAAGTTCGCCTTTGAGCCGGTCGTAGGCCTCTTGGGTGAGGTAGCTGGCAGCAGGCGTCGCGGTGTTGGTCACGTCTAGCTCCTTGGGGTGCGGGGGTTGGCAACGGTCCGCCATACCAGCGGTATGCCGTGAGCCAAGTAAACGGGTCCGGCCTCTCGATCCGATGATCGGCAGAGACCAGACCCTTGGTGCGTTTCCTCAAGACTAGCAATCTTCTGCCCACCCGGGCATAGTTCCGGGTCAGTTCCGGGTCAGCGGCCCCTGCTCATCAGGGGATCGCGCAGGACTGGACAACGCCGGTGACAGCGCGCGTTGTGGTGCGGACCCGCGTCGTGCGTTTCACCGATGATTCGCCTGACGCCGGGACGCTGACCTCGATAAGGCCCACCGTCGCGAAGCTACTGTCCAAGGCGGTGATCACGCAGGTAACCTCGCGACCGGTCGGCCGGCTGACCAGATAGGTAACGTCCACGGTCCGGTCGTCGACCACGTGGTAGCTCATCACGGTCCAGCTCGGCTTGCCGATTGTGCTGGCCAGCCCCCACCAGACGGCGATGGCGCAGCCAAGCAGAATGCCGATCGTGGCCACGACCCACCACTTGGCGTCCCCTGGTGCGGGGCGGGGAATCGGCACGGGCAAGACCTTTCGGGTGAGCGTCGATTATGGGTGAGAGGATGAGGATTGAGACCGGCGTGGACCCAGTGTTGGGCCACTATGGGGACCCTAGCCCGGTATGGCAATGACTGTCCGGTATGACGTTGAGCGGGAGCGCACGTGGAGCAGGTATTAAGACTCATGGCGGTGCACGCGCACCCCGACGACGAGTCGAGCAAGGGCGCGGCCACCATGGCCAAGTATGTGGCCGACGGGGTTGAGGTGCTTGTGGTCTCATGCACCGATGGCGAGCGTGGCGACGTCCTCAATCCGGCGCTCAAGAACGACCCGGAGATCCTGCGCAACCTGCCTGAGGTGCGCCGCCGGGAGATGGCCAAGGCCCAGCAGATCCTTGGTGTCCAGCACACCTGGCTCGGTTTCGTGGACTCCGGCCTTCCCGAGGGCGACCCGCTGCCGCCGCTGCCCCAGGGCTGTTTCGCGCTCGAGCCCATCCAGGTGACGACCGCGGCGCTGGTCCGGGTCATCAGGGACTTCAAACCGCACGTCATGACGACATATGACGAGAGCGGTGGCTACCCCCACCCGGACCACATCATGTGTCACACGGTGTCGATGTCCGCCTTTGCCGCGGCTGGTGACCGCAATGCGTTCCAGCATGCCGGCCTGCCGTGGCAGCCACTGAAGATCTACTACAACCAGACGCTGACCAAGGCCAGGATCATGGCCTATCACGATGCGATGGAAGTGGCCGGGCTCGAGTCGCCCTACGGCGAGTGGATCTCCCGGTGGCAGGAGCGCGGGGAACGCACCATCACCACCAAGATCCAGTGCGCTGACTATTTTGGCGTGCGCGACCAGGCTCTCCTGGCCCACGCCACCCAGGTGGACCCCGAGGGCACGTGGTTCAAGGTGCCGTTGACGATACAGAAGGAGATCTGGCCGACTGAGGACTTCGAGGCGGCGGTGTCCTATGTTCCGATCCGGCCGCTGGAGGCGGACCTGTTTGCCGGACTTGGTACCCCCGAGCAGGCCAGTTCTCTGGCGACATCTGGTGATCTTCACATCGCGTACGACGGACGGAAAGAGACCCGATGAATCCCGAGAGCGTCGACGTCACCGCTGGGCTGGGCGGCTTCCTGGCTTTTTTCCTACTGGCACTGGCGTTGTACTTCCTGATGCGCAACATGAACGCGCGGTTGCGCCGGATGTCTTATCGCGAGGAGCAGGAGGCCAAGGCTGCCGAGGAGGGATCACATCATGACGAGCCCGGTTCCCCTGGTCCGAAGGGTGGCCTGCAGGACGGTCCCGACTTAGGCTGACCTTACCGGTGTCGGGTTGCGGGGCCGGTCAGTCAACGCGCAGCGGAGGTGAGTGTCATGAGTGGTCGCGTGGTGCATTTCGAGGTTCCCTTTGACGATGTCGATCGCGCTCGGGCGTTCTATCAGAACGCCTTCGGCTGGAACATCATGCCCATGCCCGAGATGAGCTACACGATGGTCTCCACCGGGCCCACCGGTGATCAGGGACCGTCTGAGCCGGGCTACATCGGCGGCGGCATGATGGAGCGCAACGAGCTTTTCCGGGGTCCGATCATCACCGTGCAGGTCGATGACATCCAGGATGCTCTTGCCAAGGTCGAGGCACTGGGCGGTAAGACGGCTCAACCGCGCCGCGACCTCGGGCAGATGGGTGCCACTGCCTACTTCACCGATCCCGAGGGCAACCTGATGGGTCTGTACCAGAACGGACCACAGAGCAGCTGAGCCAGAGGCCTCAATCGGGTCCGGGGCAGCTCCGTCAGGCCATGGGTCCTGACGAGTAGACGGCCATTGACACCGCGATGTAGTGCACTACGAACGCGGCGACAGTCAGCACGTGGAAGATCTCGTGGAAGCCGAACCATCGCGGCGACGGGTTGGGTCGCTTGGTTCCATAGACCACGGCCCCGAGGGTGTACAGCAGCCCACCGACCGCGATCAGGATGACGACGGCAGCCCCACCGGCTTGATAGAGCGGCTTGAGGTAGAACACTGCGACCCAGCCCAGCGCGACGTAGATGGGCGTGTAGAGCCAGCGCGGAGCGCCGACCCAGAAGACGCGGAACAGCACGCCGCAGATCGCGCCGATCCAGGCGATGAGCAACAGGCTGTGCGTCTGGTTCGGCGGGAGAAGCAGCAGCGCGAAGGGGGTGTACGTGCCGGCAATGATCAGGAAGATGTTGGAGTGGTCCATCCGCTTGAGCAAGCCGCGGACCGTGTCGGACCACGTTCCGCGGTGATAGAGCGCGGAGGTGCCGAATAACATGACGGCCGTGATCGAGAAGATCACGGCGCCCAAGCGTGCCTTGCCGCCCGGGGCAAGGACCACCAGGATGATTCCGGCAGCCACAACCAGCGGGAAGCTTCCGGCGTGGATCCAGCCTCGTAGCTTGGGTTTGACCGCCGCGACGGCCGCCCCCAGAGGGTTGCGTTCGGTCTCGGGAGGCACGGAGCTCATGTGACAACCGTAACCTACGGAACCGTAAGTTACTACCGCGTAACTTGTAATATCGCTTTCTTCGTCATTGCCCTGGAGTCACAGAAACCCGGAGTAACGTTGAAGATCAGGCCAGAGATCAAGGAGATCCGCCGTGGGGCTGCGTGACCTGCTGTTGGGCGCCTACGAGCGTCGACTTGCTGCATCCCTGCGGCAGCAGAAGCTGCCACGTCACGTCGGTGTCATGCTCGATGGCAACCGCAGATGGGCCAAGGCCAACGGCGCCAACACCGCGCAGGGGCATCAAGCGGGCGCCGACAACATCTCTCCGCTTCTGGGATGGTGTGAGGAAGCCGGCGTGGAGGTGGTCACGCTCTGGTTGCTGTCGACCGACAACCTCAACCGCCCGGCCAAAGAGCTGACGCCGCTGCTGGCGATCATCGAGCACGTCGTGACCGACCTCGCAGCGTCAAGGCGCTGGCAGCTGAATCCCGTCGGGGCCCTTGACCTTCTTCCTGCCGGCACGGCCCAGTGTCTTAAGGACGCCGCGGATGCCACCCGGGACGTGCACGCCATGATCGTCAACGTCGCGGTCGGCTACGGTGGGCGCCGCGAGATCGCCGATGCCGTCCGCGCGATGCTGCTGGAGCACGCGGCCAAGGGGACCTCGATCGAGGAGCTCGCCGAGGTCTTCGACGTCGAGCACATCGCTGACCATCTCTACACCAGAGGTCAGCCCGACCCCGATCTGGTGATCCGCACATCGGGCGAGCAGCGACTCGGTGGCTTCTTGCTCTGGCAGAGCGCCCACAGCGAGTTCTACTTCTGCGAGGCCTACTGGCCGGACTTCCGACACGTCGACTTCCTTCGGGCGCTGCGTGCCTACGCCGAGCGCGAAAGGCGTTACGGCGGCTAGGTGCTGCGCCCGAGGGGTTGACATCGGGACGTCGTTGGATGGGTGGCCGGTGGACATCGTGTGCTTCCAAGATGGACATTGTGCGTTTCGCCGTGAATGTGATGACAGTCGCCGGGTTTAAGGCTTAGCCTCAGCAGTGACGCAAGGCACCCGTCGTGCGTTCGGGAGGCCCGCCATATGGAGCGATCTCAGCTCCGGACGGAGGGCCGGTATCGGTCCCACCGTCTGACGTGGGCTCGGTCCTGGCACCTCGTCCGCGAGTAGTCGCACAGCCGAACGTGCTGTGCGCAGGGGAGTCGCAATGGCCACGGTTCGTCGTCCTTCGACCAGCTCCACCGCCAGCCTTAGCCGCAATAAGGCAGCCAGCGGCGGCCCGGCAACTCCACACAGCGGCGAGATGCTCGCCCAATCGCCCCCGAAAACCGGCGATGGCCCCAAGACTTATGTGCTCGATACCTCCGTCCTGCTCTCTGACCCGCGAGCGATGCTGCGCTTCAGCGAGCACGAGGTGGTGCTGCCGGTTGTCGTGGTGACCGAGCTCGAGGCCAAGCGCCACCACCCGGAGCTGGGCTTCTTCGCCCGTCAGGCTTTGCAGCTACTCGATGAGATGCGTATTCAGAAGGGACGCCTGGACGCACCCATTCCCGTGGGACAGGACGGCGGAACCCTGCGCGTAGAGCTCAACCACACCGACCCCGACTCGCTGCCGGCCGGCTTCCGGCTCGGCGACAACGACACACGCATCCTGGCCGTCGCCAAGAACCTGAGTCTGGCCGGTCGCGATGTGACGGTCGTCAGCAAGGACCTGCCGATGCGTGTCAAGGCGTCGGCCTGCGGGCTGGATGCGGAAGAGTACCGCGCTGAGTTCGCCGTCGACAGCGGTTGGACCGGCATGGCTGAGCTCAACGTATCGGTCGAGGAGATGGACGAGCTGTACGAGACCGGTCACCTCGAGAGTGAGCAGGTACTCGAGCTGCCGTGTCACACGGGGCTGGTGTTGATGTCTCCGCGTGGTGGCGGCCTTGGCCGAGTGGGCCCGGACAAGACGGTCCGGCTGGTGCGCGGTGACCGTGACGCCTTCGGGCTTCACGGCCGTAGCGCCGAGCAGCGGATCGCCCTGGAC
>CABEBK010000367.1_pt1 | contig 12827 bp, 11 predicted proteins | sample 3132581 | NCBI WGS metagenome assembly CABEBK01 (sample SAMEA5534345, study PRJEB31848) | metagenome | biome: tundra; feature: field; material: soil | place: USA | collected 2013-05 | depth 0.45 m | reverse complement strand
AGGCGGATCTTGGCGTAGGCCAGGTCGTCGTCGTTGACCAGCAGGAGGTCCGGTCGGTATTGACCGACTAGCGCCGGCACCTCGGTGCGCTCCCCGGCCACGTCGAGCTCCACCCGGCTGACCCGCTCCATGTGGTCGCCCACCACGCTGTAGCTGCCGATCGCCAGGGTGTGCGGACGAAGCGTCGGGAACTCCTCTACGGCGCTCTGGGTGATCACCGCGGTGCTGATGACGTCCCGATCGTCTGTAGTGACCGCCAGGCTGAGTGTGTTCACGCCAGCGGTCTCGAGCCATAGCCGTGACCACGCGTGTAGATCGCGACCCGAGGCGCGCACAAGGTGGTCGAGCAGATCGGTGAGCGTCGTGTTCTCCCAGGGGTGGTCCGAGAAGTACTCACGAATTCCGGCTGTGAACGGCTCGCGACCGACGTAGGCCACGAGCTGCTTGATCACTGAGGCGCCCTTGGCGTAGGTGATGCCGTCGAAGTTGACTTCGACATCCTCGAGGTCGCGGATGTCGGCCACGATCGGGTGCGTTGAGGACAGCTGGTCCTGTTGGTAGGCCCAGGACTTCTCAGCAGTGCCGAACGTGGTCCAGGCGGTGTCCCACTGGGTTGCCTCGGCCTGGCAGGTGGTTGAGGCCCACTCCGCGAACGACTCGTTGAGCCACAGGTCGTTCCACCACTGCATCGTGACCAGGTTGCCGAACCACATGTGCGCCAACTCGTGCAGGATCGTCAGCGCCCGGCGTTCGATGATCGCCTCGGTGACCTTGGCCCGGAAGACATACATCTCGTTGTATGTCACTGCACCGGCGTTCTCCATCGCGCCCATGTTGTACTCGGGAGTGAAGATCTGGTCGTACTTGGTGAAGGGGTATGCGCAGTCGAACTCTTTCTCGTAGAACGTGAAGCCGCGTTTGGTGACGTCAAAGATGTTGTCCGCGTCCAGGTGTGGCGTCAGCGACTTGCGGCACAGGATGCCCAGCGGCACGGTGCCGTTGCGGGTCTGGACCTTGTCCCTGACCACGTCGTAAGGCCCGGCGATGAGCGCAGTGATGTAGCAGGACATGCTCGGCGTGGGTGCAAAGGTCCACGTCGCGCTGGGCACTTCTCTGGTCACACCGGTCGTGCGTACCCCCTGAGGGTCGGGTGTCGGTTCGTTGGAGACGACCTGCCAGTGCGCGGGGGCGGTCACCGTGAAGGCGAAGGTGGCCTTGAGGTCGGGCTGATCGAAGACGGCGAACATGCGTCGGCAGTCGGCGACCTCGAACTGGGTGTACAGGTAGACCTCTTCGTCCACCGGGTCGACGAAACGGTGTAGGCCTTCGCCGGTGTTCATGTAGACCCCGGTCGCGTCGATCGTCAGCTTGTGAGCGCCAGAGCTCAGCGCGGGGAGCTGGGCCCGCACGCCGTCGAAATGTGTTGCCGGGTCGAGTGACTCGCCGTCTAGGGTGATCTGCTCGACCGAGGCCGCGATCAGGTCGATAAAGCTGCTGGCCCCCTCTCGGGCGACCGAGAAATAGACGGTTGAGCGGGTCCGGAAGGTGGTGGGTCCCGTCGTCAGGTCGAGGGCGATGTCGTAGGCCGCCACTGACAACAGGTCAGCGCGTTCGTGGGCTTCGTCGCGAGTCAGGTTCTTGCCGGGCACGGGGTCATCTCCTGTGGGGACACGTCATGGGGTCACAACATCCTGACACGATCGGTGCGGGAGCCCTCACCGGCTCATCGGCGCCGGCCATCGGCTGGCAGGATGACCCCTGTGACTGCCAAGACTTCTATAGAGATGTGGTTCGACCCGATCTGCCCATGGGCGTGGCTGGCCTCGCGTTGGCTGATGGAGGTCGAGCAGGTGCGCGACGTCGAGGTCACCTGGTCAGTGATGAGCCTGGCTGTCCTGAACGACGGCCGTGAGCTGCCACCGGAGTACCAAGCGGTGATGGAGCGATCCTGGGGTCCGGTTCGGGTCATCGTCGCGGCGGCCGGAGATCACGGCCCAACGGTGATCAAACCTCTCTTCGACGCGATGGGCGCCCGCATCCACGTTGGCGGCGAGCAGGACTACGTGCTCGTCATCGCTGCTGCGCTGAAGGAAGTCGGCCTGCCCGCGGACCTGCTCAGGTTCGCCACCTGTAGCGATGTCGACCATGACGTGCGCGCCAGCCACAAACGGGCCATAGGCCTCGTTGGTGAGGAGGTGGGCACCCCTGTGATCGCCATGGGCGGGGCCGCGTTCTTCGGTCCGGTGGTGACGCCCGCGCCCAAGGGTGAGGCGGCCGGCAGGCTGTGGGACGGCTGGGTTCTGATGGCCGGCACGCCCGGATTCTTCGAGCTCAAGAGGACCCGTACTCAGAGCCCCATCTTCGACTGATCGTGCTCAGCAGCTCGTTTCCTTCATTGTTTGTTCCCTCCAGACTCAAGGAGCCCAACCCATGCGCGTTCACATCGGCGGCGATCACGCTGCATACGACCTCAAGTGCACCCTGGTGACCTTCCTGCAGGCCAAGGGCTATGACGTGGTCGATCATGGTCCTCAGTACCTGGACCCGGAGGATGACTACCCGGTCGCCGTCCTGCGCGCGGCGCAGGCTGTGTCCGGCGATCTCGGAGCGTTTGGCATCGTGCTGGGCGGATCAGGCAACGGTGAGCAGATGGCTGCCAACAAGGTCCGGGGTATCCGGGCGGCACTGGCCTACAACGTCCAGCTTGCCGAGCTGGCGAGGTCACACAACAATGCGCAGGTCCTGTCGATCGGTGCACGGATGAACACGCCGGCGCAGGCCAAGGCGATGGTTGAGGCCTTCCTGACGACGGAGTTCAGTGGTGACCAGCGCCATGCGCGGCGCCTGGCCATGGTTGAGCGCTACGAGCAACATGGTGAGCTGCCGCCGATTCCGGCGGTCGAGGACTGAATCTGATCCCAAAGCCGGGGTCTGTGACCTGGCAAGACGTACAGTGCGAACCGTGAGCACACGCGCCCAGCGGTTCGCCCGTCGGAGCCTTTCCACGGCGCGCCGTCTGTTGGGGCGCCTCAGCCTGATGGTGCGCCTCTTCCCGGGCTTTGCGGCGCTGGCCCTCATTCTAGTGGCCGTTCTGGTGGAATCTCTGGTGCTGGGCCGGCCGACGGTCACGCCATGGTCGGCCTTCTTGCCGGTGATCGTCCTGGCCGGTTTGTTCCTGCCGCCGAGATGGCTTGGCGTGGTCCTGGCGACCACTGCCCTTCTGCTCGCCTTTGACGGGTGGTCGCTGGGAAGGGACCACGGGGACTACGTCGGGGCAATGGTCGTGATTCTCGTCATGGCGGCCATGATGATCTGGCTGGCAGTGTCCCGGGCACCGTTGGGTGTTCAGGGGACGCTGGCCGAGTCGATGCTGGTCGATCTGCGCGATCGGATTCGCGCCCAGAGCGAGCTCCCGACGCTGCCCGAGCCGTGGCACGCCGAGGTGGAAGTGGAGCCGGCCCACTTTGAGCCCTTCGCGGGCGACTTCGCGGTGGCCAACCTTTCGGACGCGGGAGACCGGTTTGAGGTAGCCCTTGTGGATGTCTCGGGAAAGGGTCTGGATGCCGGGACGCGGGCGTTGCTTCTCTCGGGTGCCTTCGGCAGCCTGCTGGGTGCGATGGACCCGGACGGACTCCTGGGTGCCGCCAACTCGTATCTGCTTCGCCAGGACTGGAACGATGGTTTTGCCACGGCAATCCACGTGGCGCTCGAGCTCGACACCGGCCGGTTCTCTGTGGGTGGTGCCGGGCACCCGCCGGCAGTGAAGTTCTGGGCCGGTTCTGGTCGGTGGCAGGTGATGGATGCGGTCAACGGTCCGCTGCTCGGCGTTCTGCCGAACCCAATCTTCCCCCGGTCCTATGGCCAGCTGCTGCGTGGTGATGCCTTGCTGCTGTACACCGACGGCGTCATCGAGACGCGCTTCCGCGACCTGACCGTCGGTATCGACCGGATGCTCGGCGAAGCCGAACGCCTGGTGTCAGAGGGCTTCACCGGAGGGGCGACACGAATCTGCTCAGCGGCTCTGGCCGGCCGCAGCGACGATCGTGGCGTCGTGCTGATCTGGCGTAGCTGAGGACCTGCCGCCCTGACGACTCAGGCGGGGCCGGCAGGTACGCGGCGGCGATCAGTCGCACGCTGACCTCATCGACGACACGGGGGAAACGAGGCTCTGTGGTTCCTGCAGATGAAACACGTTGGGTGGCCGAGGTAATCCGTGGAGTTGGCCACGTCGTGGAATGTGAAGGGTTCAGCATACGAAGGGCAGTCCTTTGCGGGACTATGAAGAGGTCACCAGGAGACCCCCAAGGGTGGGACATTGGTCCCTCCTGATTCGGGTGTCGCTCGTGCTAACCTACGGTGACGTAAGTTACGTTTCCGTAAGTTGGAGGTTCTGCCCATGCCGGTCTCGCCCAGCGTTCGCCCCACCGCCGCGCTCTCGACCAATGAGGGTCGCTTGCCTGTGGTCATCCAGGGCGGGATGGGGGTGGCAGTTTCCTCCTGGCAGCTTGCCCGGGCGGTGTCACAGGCCGGGCAGCTTGGCGTCGTCTCCGGGACCGCGCTGGACGTGGTGATCGCCCGTCGGCTGCAGGACGGCGATGCGGGTGGTCATGTTCGACGCGCCCTGGAGCATTTTCCCGTTCCGGCGATGGCGCAGCGGATCTTGAGCCGGTATTTTCTTGAGGGTGGCAGGGCACCTGAACAGCCCTACCACCCCGTCCCCAAGCTGAGCATGGACACACCGGTAGCGGGCCTGGAGCTGTCGATCGTGGCCAACTACGCAGAGGTGTGGCTGGCCAAGGAAGGCCACGACGGTCTGGTCGGGATCAACTTCCTGGAGAAGGTCCAGATGGCTACGCCGAGTGCGGCGTACGGGTCGATGTTGGCCGGTGTGGACTACGTGCTGATGGGCGCCGGCATCCCTGCGGAGATTCCCCAGCTCCTGGATCGGCTGGCTGTTCACCAGTCGTGCTCGCTGGACCTGCATGTGGATGGGGCCACCATCGAATACAGCGTTGGGCTGGACCCCCAAGCCCTGACCGGAGGCGGCCTGGCCCCGCTGCGCCGGCCGATGTTCTTGGCCATCGTGTCTGCGCACGTGCTGGCCGCCTATCTGGCCCGCGAGGATGCGACCCGGCCGGACGGGTTCGTCGTGGAGGGTCCCAGGGCGGGTGGACACAATGCCCCCGCGCGTGGTCGCCCGGTGCTGGATGACGACGGGCAGCCGGTATTCGGCCCTCGTGACAATGCGGACCTGGTCAAGGTTGCTGCGGTCGGGCTGCCGTTCTGGCTGGCAGGTGGCTACGCCACGGCGGAGCAGGTCCAGCAGGCACGGACGGCTGGCGCAGCAGGGGTTCAGGTGGGCACGCTGTTCGCGCTGTGTGAGGAGTCGGGGCTTGACCCCGCCATCCGCCAGGAGTTGCTCGCCGAGCTGAGTGTCGGGGAGCTCGTGGTCCGCACCGACCCGCGGGCCTCGCCAACGGGGTTCCCGTTCAAGGTTGCGACGTTGAAGGGGACAATGTCGCAGGCCGAGGAGTATGCCGACCGGCCACGACTGTGCGACCTGAGCTATCTGCGCATCCCCTACGAGCGTGCGCCTGGGGACGTCGGCTATCGCTGCCCGGCTGAGCCGGTCCACATGTATGTCCGCAAGGGCGGGGATATCGCCGACACCGTCGGACGCAAGTGTCTGTGCAACGGCCTCACGGCGGGAATCCAGCTCGGGCAGAATCGCCGCGACGGGTACCGCGAGGTGCCTATCGTCACGCTGGGAGCGGATCTGGAGGGCGTGGCTCAGATGCTGTCGGACCTGCCCGACGGATGGACCGCTGTCCAGGCAATTGACCGCCTTCTAGGGAAGTGAAGGCGGTTCTGGAGCGGGCGACGGGAATCCAGCCCGCGTTGTCAGTTTGGAAAGTTGAACGGGAGCGGGCTCGCTTCGGCGCGGTTTGAGCGCAGGGATGAACGCTGGCGACACCTGGCTGCAATGTCCCGCTGGCCACCTCTGCCGAACAGCACCCTGCCGCTACTCCAGGTGTTGACGCGTCAGCCAGCAAGGACGTCTAGATGGTTGGCATCGGGCGAGGACTGCTCATCGACGAGTCCGTGAGATGGCGTGTTCGTGCGAAGACTGAGGCCCGAGCCTGACGTCGTCGCTGGACCACGCCCGCCATCGCCGACAGCTCTTAAGAACTCATCGCCTCATAGTCTGCTCGAAGCGGTTTCTATTGCTCGTCATTGACCGGACACTGCTGGCATCTGCAGGACGTCGCAGGCACGAGGTCAACTCTCATGACGTCATGATCGCATTGGAATGCGCCCCAAAGCCATGACCAACTGCCCTTGGTATCAGAGCTCCGCCAGCCTCAGGCCGAGCCTGGGAATCGTCTGCGACACGTTGGCGGGAGCCAATAGGCACGAACACCCTCAGGACCAGGCGCGCTATCTCGGACCCTACCCATGGCCACTGGTGGAGGCTACCGTTGACTGGCCAGCCCCGCCTGCAGGCGCAGTCCGACGGTTGGATACGCGAAGGGGAGCCGGATATGGCCATCATGCGCTCGGGAGGACGTGCCGGCGCTGCGCCGACAGGAGGGCGTCACTGTCTTCCTGGCAACCCACCACATGGACTGACCGACGTCGGCGACCGCATCGGCATACGGGCGTGTGGCTGCGCTCGACACTCATCGAAAGGCGGCGTAGGTGATCCTGAACTTAGGTGAGGCGCCGCATGAGGGTGTCGTCATTGTCCATCGACGCGACCAACCAACACGAGAAGGAGAGGTTTCGGTTGGTCCGACGGCAGCCGCGATCGGCAACGCACAGTACGACGCCCCAGGTGCGCGGGTTGGCGACATGCCTCTTGCACCACAGCAGATCATCGCCGCCATGGACAACTGAGGAAGCAGTCATGCTGAGTTTTCCCTCTGACCTGATGGCCCACCTCGTGGCTGGAGAAAGCTTGGCTGTCGGCACAGTGGTTCGAACATTCCGTTCCGCCCCCCGGTCGGCGGGAGCGGTGATGGCTGTTGCGCCGAACGGGGAAGTTCACGGATCTGTCTCGGGTGGATGCGTCGAAGGGGCGGTGTACGAAAAGTGCCTGGAAGTCCTAGCCACGGGAACGCCCGGCCTCGAGCAGTACGGGGTGAGCGATGATGACGCTTTCGCGGTTGGCCTTACCTGTGGCGGCATCATTGACGTATTCATCGAGAAGGTGTCCCTGCAGGCTTTTCCCGAGATCGCACAGGTCGTGGACAGCGTCGCGGCGGGGGTGCCCGTTGCGATCGCCACAGTCACCAGCCGAGGTCCTTTGTGTGGCCGACATCTGGTGATCTGGCGGGATCGAGTGGCTGGGTCGTTGGGCTCGGCGCCTCTTGATGATGCGGTTGCTGCCGATGGTCAAGAATTCTTGACCATCGGCAGCACCGGGTTCCTGCACTCCGTTGCCATCGGTCGGCGGCAGTCAGCTGGACTTGAGGTCTTCGTGTCCTCCCACGTCCCAGCGGCCCGGATGCTGGTATTCGGCGCCATCGATCTTGCTGCGACAGTTGCTCGGATGGGTAAGTTCCTTGGATACCACGTCACGGTATGCGACGCGCGACCGGTCTTTGCCACGGCCAAGCGATTCCCGGATGCCGACGAGGTGGTCGTGCAATGGCCGCACCGGTTTCTCGATTCAATAGTGGTGGATTCCCGTTCCGCGATTTGTGTTCTGACCCATGATCCGAAGTTTGATGTGCCTCTGTTACAAAGGGCTTTGCGCACGCCAGCGGCCTACATCGGAGCGATGGGATCACGTCGAACTCACCAGGACCGGCTCCGCAAGCTTCTCGATGTCGGGGTTACCGATCTTGAACTCGAGCGACTGTCCTCCCCGATCGGGCTCGACATCGGGGCTCGTACCTCAGAAGAGACGGCCGTCTCTATTGCCGCTGAACTGATTGCGTTGCGTTGGGGCGGTAGCGGGCGTCGGCTGCGCACCATCGATGGACCCATCCACACGTGATCGGTTTGGTGCTCGCGGCCGGGGGAGGCCGGAGGTACGGGCGGCCAAAAGCAGGGGTCGTGGTTGCCGGTGAGCGGTTGGTTGATCGGGCCGTTCGAATTCTCCGCGAAGCTGAGGTGCGGCAGATAGTCGTGGTTCTTGGTGCTGAGGTCAGTGACGTGCCCGGCGCCAAGGTGGTGGTCAATTCACGGTGGCCCACTGGCATGGCGTCATCACTTGCTCTGGGGCTGCAGACCTGCGCTGAGTTCGAGGGCACCGCTGCGTGTGTGACCTTGGTTGACCTACCAGGCTTGACCAGCGACGCCATTGGCGCAGTTCGGTGTGAGGATGCGGCGGCACTGACTGTCGCGGTCTACAACGGGACCCGCGGTCACCCGGTCGTGATCGGCCGAGACCACTGGGCCGACGTCGCCGCGAGCGCCGTTGGCGACCATGGGGCTCGGGTCTTCCTGGAATCCCACGGCGACCTCATTCGGCTGGTCGAGGTGGGACACCTGGCAAATGGTACGGATCTTGATCTGGAAGACCCCGGGGCCCACCTCGGTGAGCCCACCGATGCTCTGCCAGATGGTTGAGCGGTCCGGGTGACGTGACCTGGGCAGGTTGATCCGGGTCGAGTCAGCGCCTTGTCTGCGACGTCCTGGGCAGTTACACGTGATCACCTTGACGACGGCCCGGCTACGAGCATGTGGCCGACAAGCGCGCCCCGGTTGATCGCATGCGGGGACAGTGATCTACCCCGGCTGTATCAGGGCTAAGGACCAAGAACCTACCCATAGCGGCACAGTGGGGCTAGCGTTGCGATGTGGTGCGACTCATCATCAACGGCAATGAGCAAACAGTCGATGAGCCGTCTGGGCGGACACTCCTTGACGCGCTCCGTGAAGATCTGGACCTGGCCGGGGCTAAGTACGGATGCGGCGAGGGGCAGTGCGGCGCATGCACGGTGCTGCTCGATGGGGTCGCGGTCCGGGCCTGCATGGTGGACGTCGAGATGATCGACGGTGGTGCTGTGAGCACGGTGGAGGGGTTGGTTCGCCAGGGACGTCTGCATGCCGTGCAGGCCGCGTTCGTCGAGGCACGTTCGCTGCAGTGCGGGTACTGCACACCTGGCATGGTGATGTCGGTCGTGGCGCTACTCGCGCGGGACCGGACGCCGAACGAGGCGGCGATCCGCCAAGCACTTGCCGGCAACATCTGCCGGTGCGGCGGATACCCAAAGATTCTGCAAGCGGTTCACACAGCCGCCGCGATGCAAAGGGACGTCGACCGGAGCACCGCCACCGACCAGATCCCGCTGGCAGGGGCGGTGCATGACTCCGCAAGCGGAGCCGATGTCTGGACGGTCGTAATGCCGCCAGTCCAAGGCGATCCGCGCGCTGGACGCGACTGGGGTTGGTCCACTTCCGGCGGAGCACGTCTGACTATCGACAACGACGGGCGGATCACGGCGTTCACTGGAAAGGTCGACGGTGGGCAGGGCAACCGCGTGGCGTTGACCCGAGTTATCGCCGCCGAACTGGCTACATCGACGTCGATGATCCGTCTCGAGATGGGAGACACCGCTTGCGTACCGTTCGACATGGGAACGTTCGGCAGTCGGTCCCTGCCTGATGCGGGCCATGCGCTGCGGTTGACCGCCGCGGCCGGGAGACGTGAACTGCTGCGGGAGGCCGCGCGGCGATGGCAGTGCGGCCCCGACGATCTTCTCGCGGTCCACGGAGCCGTCTGCGAGCGCGGTGGTGACCGTGAGATCCCCTATGGTGCCCTGGTTGGCGGTGACTCACGAACCATTCGGGTCGATCCGGACGACCCGCTTCCGCCCGCGCCCCCTGGACTAGCCGACGTCGATGGCGTGAGGCTGCGGGAGTCCCTGATCGCCGCGACGACTGGTGCCAAACAGTTTCCGTCCGACGTGCGGGTCCCGAACATGCTGCACGCAAGGGTGCTACGACCACCTGGTTATGGGGCGAAGCTGAGCACGGTTGACACCACCGCAGCGCGGCGGATGCCAGGGGTGAACGTCGTTCAGGACGGCGATTTCGTCGCGGTCTGCGCCCCGACCCGCGCGGCAGCAAGGGTGGCGGTTCACGCATTGCAGGCGCACTGGGAGTGCGCCGCGCAGCCGGCCGAAGCCGACTTGGAGAGCTACCTGCGTTGCCACCCTGCCGAGAACACGGGATGGGAGGGCGCCGTGGACCGCGACATCGGTGACGTCGACAAGGTGCCCGGCGACATCGATGTCTGCCTTGCCGCCACCTACACCAGTGCCTACATCGCACATGTCCCGATGGAGCCCCGCGTTGCGCTGGCCCAGTTCCACGGGGACACCGTTACGGTGTGGGTCGGTACCCAACGACCGTTCGCTGTGCGCGGTGAGGTCGCCGCCGCGCTGGGTCTTGCCGAAGAACAGGTCCGTATTGTCGTGCCGGACTTCGGCGGCGGCTTCGGCGGCAAGCACACAGGTGGGGTTGCGGTTGAAGCGGCCCGGCTGGCGCGGGCCACGGGCGCGCCGATCAAGGTCTCCTGGACACGCGAAGAGGAGTTTCGGTGGGCCTACTTCCGGCCGGCGGCTGTCATCGACGTACGTAGCACGGCCACCCGCGACGGAAACCTGATGAGTTGGGAGTTCACCAACACCAACTCTGGTGCGGCGGGATTGTTCTCTCCCTACGACGTCCCCAACCAGCGGGAACGCTTCCAACCCGCGAACTCGCCGTTGCCACAAGGCTCCTACCGGGCACTGGCAGCCACCGCTAACCACTTCGCCCGCGAGTCTCACATCGACGAGGTCGCCGCTGCGCTGCAAATCGACCCACTCGAACTGCGGCTGCGCCACCTGCCCGACACCCGACTGACCGAGGCGCTCAGGGAGCTCGCAGAGCTCATCGACTGGCAGCACCGCCCTAGTGGGGCCGGGCGAGGAGTCGGCATCGCCTGCGGCATCGAGAAAGATGCCCGGGTCGCCACCGCCGCTGATGTTGCGGTCGACCCCGACGGCGCACTGCATGTGCTGAGAATCGTCACGGTCTTCGAGTGCGGTGCCGTCGTCGACCCCGACGGACTGCGCAACCAGATCGTCGGCGCTACTGTCATGGGGCTCGGTGGCGCCCTGTTCGAGGCGATCCACTTCGACGCCGGACAAATCCTGAACGCGTCCCTGTCCAGTTACCGGGTCCCGAGGTTCGCTGACATACCGCCGATCGACATCACCGTGCTCGACCGCCCCGACATCCCCTCCGCAGGAGCTGGCGAGACTCCGATCATCGCCATCGCCCCAGCGATCGCCAACGCCATCCACGCCGCGACGAGGCGACGCATTCGCTCGCTACCTCTAGCGCCCGATGGTCTAGTCCGCTGAGCCAGCGCAGCCAGATCCTGTGCCTCTGCTCGCGACGCGCACGGACAGTATCCTAAGGTGACACGCCAACCACCTCCCGGAGACAAGTTCCGACATCGGTTCCAGCCCCAGGACTTCCGCAGTAGGTCGGAGGCAACCATCGTTTGTGCCACAAGGACTTGGACCCTATATGGAACCACCGCGGGCCAAGACACTGGACATGTCGCGGACGTGTCGCGCCGCGCGGGCACGACGTCGACGCGAATGGAGGGTTCATGATGGTCACCGCCGCCAACTGGATCGGAGCAACGAGCCCCGCCAGTCCTCGCTGCCGCCACACCTGCGCGGCTCGGTACAGATTCGCCCCCCTGCTCGCGGTCCGTGGCATCGCCGGCGTGGACGAGCAGGCCGAGAAGTTCGCTCGAACGGCGGTTCCCAATGCGGTCGCCCTGATGGTCAGCGACCTGGGAACGAGCTCCATGTGCGCAGTAGGTGTCCTGGACGCAGCGCTGTACAACCTCGCCGTGGAGACGGCTCGCCCGACCGGGCGGGCCGTCGCCGTGGCCGCCGTTTCCAGCCGCCGCTGCTACGGCACCAAGATGCCATGGCGTCGGTCTTTTGGATGCGATGCGTCAGGGCGGCTACCGGCCCGCGGCGGCGGGGCGTCACGGCTCAGATGGGGACTTCGCCGTGGCGACGACACCGCAGACCGGATGCTTCCTCATCCGTGGGGGGCAGCGGTGCTACTGCTCTTTGGCTGCCGGATAGGGCATCGTCACGGCGGTCGTGACTTTCCTCCGGCGTCATGCTCGGCGCCGGGCACCGGCGACAACCGCCTCCCCACCGGCGAGACACGTGGCGGGGTAGCAGAACGAGTTCAGTGGGAAGGAATGCCATGAAAACCAGGACCTTGCAAAACAAGGCCATGCAAGCCAAGACCGATCGCGTCCGGTCCACAGCTCGAGTGCTCGCGTCCTTCGACAAGGAGTACCTGCTCACCCTGGCCAATCCCTACCACATCGACATCTGGGACGAGAAGATCACCAAGGAAGCACTGGTCGCCATCATTGCGCAGGCCGCATGGAATTGAGGCGACGTCTGTTCGATCCTCTTGGGTCCATCGATCGCGGTCATCTACCGGTAAGAGCCTAACGCTGGCTCGCCGCCAGACGAGTCAGCGATCACGGCTCGCGTCACAGTCAGGAATACCAACGCGCCACCGACCCGAAGCGCCGAGAGCACCAACGCTGTCTTCCCCCCTCCAGCGGAAGGCACCTGCACTTGGCGCGTTGCCCTTTGGGCTGGCGCGGCGGGGTCGTGGCCGGTTCTGCGATGAGGGCGACGTCGACGTGCCTGCCCTGACTGTTACTCACGACCGTGAGAGTGTCACCCACAGTGAACTCATGTGTCTTGGCGGCCAGCGACAGGGACTCGTCGACGGGGTTGGGCGTCCACGACGGCGACGGCGTCGCCGTCCTTCAAACC
>CABEBK010000359.1_pt1 | contig 13102 bp, 8 predicted proteins | sample 3132581 | NCBI WGS metagenome assembly CABEBK01 (sample SAMEA5534345, study PRJEB31848) | metagenome | biome: tundra; feature: field; material: soil | place: USA | collected 2013-05 | depth 0.45 m | reverse complement strand
GTATGGCGGGACTACCTTGGGTGGCTGGAGGATCAGCGACTTGGCGTTGACCCACCCGCAGACGGGGTGCCGGCGGCGTTTCTTCTGGCCGAGGTAGAAGGGCAGGTTGTCGGCCGAGTTGCGATCCGGCAACGAACTCAACTGCGGAGCTGGGAGGCCACATTGGTAACGCGGTTCGTCCCGGCTTTCGTCGCCGCGGTTATGCGACGGGCATCCTATGCCAATCCCTGGTGGTCGCGTCCTGGATTGTTCGACGGCGATTGTGTCGACGCGGCAACCGTGTCGATTCTGGCTTCAGACTTGATGTTGCGCGTCAACGCTGGTGCCGCCGGGCCTGTGTCAGCTAACGGCGACCGAGCGCGCGATACGTCCATCCGGCAGCGCGCCATTGTGCGGGATCGAGCACGTTGCGTCCGTCGAGGATCCGCTTCTCGCGTACCACGGTGGCGAGCTGCACGGGGTCGAGCTCGCGGTACTCCGCCCACTCGGTGGCCAGCAGTACGACGTCCACCCCGGCGGCGGCTTCCTGTGCGGTCTTCGCGAAGTTGAGGTCTGGCCATTTGAGGCGCGCGTTGTCGATCGCCTGCGGATCGGTGACCACCACGTGCGCGCCCTGAAGCTGCATCTGCGCGGCGACCGACAGTGCCGGGGAGTCCCGGACGTCGTCGCTGTTCGGCTTGAACGCAGCACCCAGCACAGCGATGCGGCGCCCGACGATCGAGCCATTGCAGACCTCACGCGCTAGGTCGACCATCCGGACCCGGCGCCGCATGTTGATGGAGTCCACCTCACGCAGAAACGACAGCGCCTGGTCGACGCCCAGCTCGCCCGCGCGCGCCATGAACGCCCGGATGTCCTTGGGTAGGCAGCCGCCGCCGAAACCGAGGCCGGCGTTGAGAAACTTGCGCCCGATCCGCTCGTCGTACCCGATGGCGTCTGCCAGACCCGCAACGTCTGCGCCGGTCGCCTCGCACAGCTCGGCCATCGCGTTGATGAAGGAGATCTTGGTGGCCAGGAACGAGTTGGCCGCCACCTTGACGAGCTCAGCGGTCGCATAGTCGGTCACGACCAGTGGCACGCCATCGGCCAGCGGGGCTGCATAGACCTCGTTGAGGACCACCTTGGCTCTCTGCCCCGGCGGTCCCTCGGGAACCCCGTAGACCAGGCGGTTGGGATGCAAGGTGTCCTGGACCGCGAATCCTTCGCGCAGGAACTCCGGGTTCCAGACCAGCGTCGCGCCCGAGCCTTCGAGGTCAACCGCGAGGCGTTCGGCCGTGCCGACCGGCACCGTCGACTTACCTACCAGAAGGTCTCCGTCGGCCAGGTGCGGCAGCGCCGCAGCGAAGGCAGCGTCCACGTACCCAAGGTCCGCGGCGAACTCCCCGCGCTTTTGTGGGGTGCCCACGCACACGAAGTGCACTCGGGCGCCCGCGATCTCGGCGAGGTCGGTGGTGAAGCGCAGCCGCCCCGTCGCGATGGCTTCGGTGAGCAACTCCTTCAGCCCCGGCTCATAGAAGGGCGCACGACCTGAGGCCAATGCGTCGACCTTGACCTCGTCGACGTCAACGCCCACCACGTCGTGCCCCAGCTGAGTCATGGCGGCAGCGTGCACCGCGCCCAGGTAGCCGCAACCGATCACGGAAATACGCATGGATCTCCCTGTCGAGATGGACTGATGGCCCCCTCAGCGTAGGGGCCTGGTCCAGGGTGTCCGCGAACCGGGCCAGCAACTGGTGAGGAGGTCGACATCTCCCGCCGGCCAGTCATGAGCCGGCCGCAAGCCAGGTGGGCGTTCGGCGCAGGCCCGGGCCTGCAGCGATGCGCGGCGCCGGTGAGTGACAGGGCTTGCGCGGGGGTCGACCTGGCAGTCCCGTGGTCGACGAGGCCGGCGGCGGCAACCGGGTCAACCAGGCGGCTCGCAGTGGACGGGCCGCGTCTCAAGGGACGCGAGGTCGCTAATGGACACCTCACGTCCGGCTGCCACCCCGCGGGGGCACGCCACACCCACCAGAAGACTTGACCGGGGGTTTGGGTGGCGCAAGTCCAGCCCAACAGATCTGGGATAGACACTGTCGCGGTCTGCTGGGCCTTCCATGGTGTTGGGCGATAACCAGCCCTGCACCGCTGTATCGCGACACTGAACACGGTCGCCGCCGGATGGCGGAGACCCTAGACGCGCGGCTCGCCTCCCGTCACCGGCCAACGCGGACCCCGACGCGAAGGACGCCTTGCGTGGGTCGGCTGGGCCAGGCCTGGGGTCAGACGGGCAGCCCCACGGCAACGATCGCCTCTGCAACCGTCCGCAGGCGAATCTTGACAGCGTCTGGAGAACAGTGTCTGGCTCATTCATCCGGACTTGCCTGGTCTTAGACCGCCGGCTCGGCGGCTCAACGCCGCGGGACTGACACCACACGATCGGGCCTCACCGCTCCGGCGGCACAGGCTCGGGCTGAGTCTAAGTCTGGGAAACGCTTTCGGCGGACAAGAGGTCCCAGCATGATCCGGTAGCGGTGCCAGTCCTTCTTGCGCCGCGGATCGTGCCTTCGGCTGGGCTGTTAGGTCGCCAACACCTACTTCTGGTCGGGCATCTGGCGGGCGATCACAGAGGCGCCGACAACCGTGCCGTCGGTGTCGCGGATCGGTGAGACGGTGAGAGAGACCGGGATCAGCGTTCCGTCTTTTCGGACACGCAAGGTCTCGAGGTGTTCGACTAGCGCGCCGGCGCTGATCTTGGCTAGGACGGCCTTTGCTTCGCCCGCTCGATCTTCGGGGGTCAGGAGTTCGATCGTCTTGCCGACCATCTCCTCACTGCAATGGCCGAACATCCTCTCCGCGGCTGGGTTCCAGCTCGTGATGATGCCGTCGAGATTCCTGCCGATGATCGCATCGTCCGTATTCTGCACGATTGCGGCCATCTGCCGTGCGTCCGCCAGCGCTTGTCTCTGCTTTGTCACGTCGCGGGCGATGGCGGATGCGCCGACGACCGCCCCGTCGGTATCGCGGATCGGTGCGACGGTGAGCTTGACCGGGAACGTTGTCCTGTCCTTTCGGGTGCAGATTGTCTCAAAGTTGCCGACCGGCCTACCCTCGGAGATCATCGCCAGGATGGCCTTGATCTCGCCGGCTCGATCCTTGGGACTGAGCACGTCTACCGACCGCCGGACGATCTTCTCGCCGGGGTAGCCGTACATCCGTTCGGCGGCCGGGTTCCAGCTCGTGATGATGCCATCGAGAGAAGTGCCGATGATGGCATCATCCGAGTGCTCGACAACCGCCCGCATGCGCTCGGCGGCCTCGAACGCCTCTTTCTGTTTGGTCATATCGCGGGCGGCGGCGAACACGCCCAGTACGTTTCCGCGAGTGTCGCGGTAAACCGAGGCGTTGTACAGGACGTCGGTCAGGGTGCCGTCGCGGTGGCGCAGCGTGAGTGGATAGTCGGTGACCGACCCCGCGGCGAACGTTCGTCGATAGCCCTGATGGGCCTTGTCCGGGTTTGTGAAGTAGTGGGAGAAGTCGGTCCCGAGGAGCTTGTCGCGGGGGACCCCGGTGGCCCTGACCGTCGCCTCGTTGACGTCGGTGATCTTGCCTTCGGGGCTGATCGTCACCAGTGGGTCCAGGGCTGCCTCGATCAAGCTCCGGGTGTACATGGCGGCCTGCTTCAGCTCGGTCACGTCGCGGCAGATCACTGAGGCGCCGACGACCGTGCCATCCTCGTCGCAGATCGGTGAGATGGTCAGCGAGACCGTGATCACCGTTCCGTCCTTTCGCACCCGCTTGGTCTCGAGGTGCTCGACCGGGCGGCCCGCGCTGATCTTGGCCAGAAGCGAGATCGTCTCGCCCGCTCGATCCTTGGGACTGAGCAGGTCGATGGGCTGACCGACGATCTCCGCGCTCGAGTAGCCGAACATCCTTTCGGCAGCTCGGTTCCAGCTCGTGACGGTGCCGTCGAGTGTCCTGCCGATGATGGCATCGTCCGAATACTCGACGATCGCAGCCATCCGCTGTGCGGACGCCAACGCCCCCTTCTGTTCGGTCAGGTCGCGGTGGATCACCGACGTCCCGACGACGCCGCCGTCAGCGTCGCGGATCGGTGAGACGGTGAGCGAGACCGGGAAGACGGTGCCGTTCTTTCGGACGCGCTTGGTCTCAAGGTGCTCGACATGCCGACCGGCTCTGACCTTTTCCAGGATGGCGTTGATTTCGCCTGCGCGATCTGTGGGAGTCAGGAAGTCGGCGGGCTTGCCGATGACCTCCGCGCTGGAGTAGCCGTACATCCGCTCGGCGGCCGGGTTCCAGCTCGTGACGGTGCCGTCGAGCAAGCCGCTGATGATGGCATCGTCCGAGTTCTCGACGATCGCCGTCATGCGTTGGGCAGCCTGGAACGCCTGCCTCTGCGCGCTCACGTCACGGGCGATCGTGGATGCGCCGACGATCGTGCCTTCCTCGTCGAGGATTGGTGAGACGGTCAGCGAGACCGGGATCACCGTGCCGTCCTTTCGGACTTGCGTGGTCTCAAGGTGCTCGACGGGCTCCCCAGCTCTGACTTTTGCCCCGATGGCTTTGACTTCACCTGCTCGATCTTCGGGAATCAGGACGTCGGCAGACTTGCCGATGATCTCATCGCTGGAGTAACCCAGGATCCTCTCGGCGGCCGGGTTCCAGCTCGTGATGGTGTCGTCCAGGCCCCTGCTGATAATGGCGTCTTGCGAATACCTGACGATCGCCTCCATGCGCTGGGCGAGCGCGGTCGCCTTCTTCTGCTCGGTCACGTCGCGTGCGACAGCCAAGACGCCGAGTACCCGTCCGTTGAAGTCGCGGTAGACCGAGGCGTTGTACAGAACGTCGGTCAGGGTGCCGTCCCGGTGGCGCAGGGTCAGGGGGTAATCGGTGACCGATCCCTGCGCGAATGCCCGCTCGTAGCCTTGGAGGGCCTTGTCGGGGTCCGTGAAGTAGTAGGAGAAGTCGGTCCCGATGAGCAGGTCGCGGGGGACGCCCGTGGCCTTGACTGCTGCTTGGTTGACGTCGTCGATCTTGCCTTCGGGGCTGATTGTCACGAGTGGGTCAAGGCCCGCTTCGATCAAGCTCCGGGAGTACTCAGCTGCATGCTTGAGCTCGGTCATGTCGCGGCTGATCATGGACGCGCCGACGATCGCGCCGTCAGCGTCGCGGATCGGTGAGACGGTGAGCGTGACCGGGATCACCGTTGCGTCCTTTCGGACGCGCTTGGTCTCAAGGTGCTCGATGTGCTGGCCGGCTCTGATCTTGGTCAGGATCTCATTGATCTCCTCGGGTCGGTCCTTCGGACTCACGGCCGCGCCGGGCGTGCCGATGATCTCCTCGCTGGAGTAGCCGAACAGCCGTTCGGCGGCCGGGTTCCAGCTCGTGATGATGCCCTCGAGCGTGCTGGAGATGACGGCGTCGTCCGAACCCTCGACGATCGCCGCCATGCGTTGAGCGATCGCCAACGCCTGTCTTTGCTTGGTCACGTCGCGGTGGACTGCAGACACGCCGACGATTGCGCCGTCCTCGTCGTGGATCGGCGCGATGGTGATCGAGACTGGGACCAGTGTTCCGTCCTTTCGCACGCGGATGGTCTCGAGGTGCTCGACATGCTGGCCGGCACTGATCTTGGTCAGGACGGCTTTGGCTTCCCCTGGCCGGTCCTTGGGGCTGAGCAAGGTGACAGACTTGCCAATGATCTCCTTGCCCGAGTAGCCGTACATCCTCTCGGCGGCCGGGTTCCAGCTCGTGATGAAGCCGCCGAAAGTGGTGCCGAGGATGGCATCGTCTGAGTACTCGACGAGCGATGCGATGAGCTCGGCGTTCTTGACCGCCTGCTTGCGTTGGCTCACCTCGCCTACCGCCGTGATCACTAGGAGGACGTCCCCGGTGTCGATGTGCGACAAGCTGATGTTGATCGGGAACTCGGTGCCATCTTGCTGCCGTCCGCTCAGCTCCAGCTCGAGTCCGCTTGAACGGGTCCTGGGGTCCGCGAAGTAGTTGTCTCGGTGCTCTGCGTAGATCTGCCACAGGGGCTCAGGTAGGAGTATCTCGATGGGCTGACCGATCAGCTGGTCGCGGTCATAGCCGAACAGTGACTCGGTCTGGCGATTGACAAACCGAATCTGGCCTTGTTGGTCCATACCCACCAAGGCATCAGGCACAGCCTCAAGTAGGTTCTCGAACCGCGTCGTCTTTGGAGACATCTGGTTCCCCTTCGAACACAACCAGCCTATCAAATTACACAAATTCAGAAATTTAACAAGTTCTCACGAGAGAAGAAGTCACGTTTTCTGGCCGGCGCCATTTCTGGGCTGTCGTGGATCGGTCGTGACGAAGACTCCACTGCAGCCCTCTGAGAATGTCAGCACCTTTGATCCGCCGTCGGAATCATCATCGCGGCCCACGGGCACAATATTCAATCGGAAATCTGGATCAGGGCCCCGCTGGCTAGCCACGGTCCATGACGAAGACAGGACGTTCGACCCTGACCCGGCGCCTTGGCTGGTGCTCTGCTTAGAACACGATCGGACCTTTCACCGGGTGGGCCACGATCGGGCCTTTTACCGGGCAGAAGCCACGGGCCAGACTCTGCAAGTCGAGCTACCCGGACAGGAACGAGGAGACAGACGATGAAGGCACATCAGGGAGATCACATCATCCTCGCGGCCAGGCATACGGACGAGCTTACGAGGGACGGGGAGGTACTGGAGGTCAGGGGCGCGAACGGCGAGCCGCCGTACCTCGTCCGGTGGTCTGATGGGCACACCGGGCTCATGTACCCCGGGCCAGGATCCATCCTGCGGGTTGAGGCCGAGCACGTGCACCTGACGAGCGTTCCAGCGCAGACCCCGCTGACCAGCGCCGACAGCCCGGCTGCAGGAGTGGGCGAGCCCACCCTGCCTCATGTGCGTGAATGGCAGGTGCGGGTGTCGATCTTCGAATCCGGGGACGAGACAAGCGCCAACGTCGTCCTGCTGACCGAGGCGCCGACTCACCTGAGCGCCCGCGGCCAGAGTCGCCGAGGTACCGGGGACACGCCCGTGCCCGAGATCGGGGACGAGGTCGCGGTCGCGCGGGCACTGCGACACCTCGCCGACCAACTGCTCGACACCGCGGCGCAGGACGTCGCGGCAGTGACAGGTCGGCAGCCCCATTTGCGGCCAAGCTGAGGGAGTCGTTCCCAAAGCGGATTACGCTAGGTCTCTCAGGTTGTGACTTGGAGAGGCCAGATCGTGCGCAAGGCGTTTGCTCGGTTGTTGTTGAGACTTGCCCGTTGGCGCACGGTTGGGCAGGTCCCAAGCTCCGGCATCCTGGTGGGCGCACCGCACACGTCCAACTGGGACTGGGTTGCCATGCTGCTGCTGATGTGGAGCGGCGGCGTCCCCCCGCGAGTCCTGATAAAGGCAGAGATCATGCGTACGCCACTGGGTCCCCTTCTGCGCGCCAACGGAGGCATCTGCCTAGATCGCCAGAACCCCGGCACCGTCGTGCGGGAGCTGCTGGCCGAAGCCAAGACTGGCGAGCCGTTCCTGTTGATCATCGCCGCCGAGGGCACCCGCAAGAAGCGTGACCACTGGAAGTCGGGTTTCTACCGGATCGCCCAGCAGACCGGCCTGCCGATAAGCCTGGGTTTCATCGACGGGCCCACTCGCACGCTGGGATTCGGCCCGTCGTTCAGGCCGAGCGGTGATGTCGTGGCCGACATGGACAGGGTTCGTGCCTTCTACTCGGACAAACACGGCCTGCATCCGCAGCTTCGCAGCGAGCCTCGCCTTCGCGAGGAGGACGCCGCCACCCAGCAGCAGCCGTGACGACGACCAGCCTGACAAGCGCAGGTCTCGCGCCGCATACCGTGGACCCCTGATGACACTCACCGAGCTCCTGCCACCCAGCCCGCAAACCCGCGATGCGGACACCCTGTATGACGCGTTCGCGACCTGGGTGGGCCAACAGGGGATCCTGCTCTATCCGGCGCAGGAAGAAGCCGTCATCGAGATCATGACGGGCTCGAACGTCATCCTGTCGACGCCTACGGGCTCGGGCAAGACCCTGGTGGCCACTGGTGCGCACTTCGCGGCGCTTGCCCAGGGCAAGCGGACGTTCTACACGGCCCCGATCAAGGCCTTGGTGTCCGAGAAGTTCTTCGCCCTGTGCGATATCTTCGGCGCCGTCAACGTAGGGATGTTGACCGGCGATGCCTCTGTCAACGGCAAGGCGCCGATCATTTGCTGCACGGCCGAGGTACTGGCCAATATCGCGCTGCGCCAGGGCGCCGGAGCCGACATCGGCCAGGTCGTCATGGACGAGTTCCATTTCTACGCCGAGCCCGAACGGGGCTGGGCGTGGCAGGTGCCGATCCTGGAGCTGCCCCAGGTTCAGTTCATCCTGATGTCAGCCACGCTGGGCGACGTCAAGGGGTTCCAGTCCGACCTGACCCGGCGGACCGGGCGCACTACCGCCGTGGTGACCTCCGTCGACCGGCCGGTGCCATTGAGCTACTCCTACGCCATGACCCCCCTGCACGAGACTCTCGAGGAGCTGTTGGCCACCCACCAGGCCCCGATCTATGTCGTTCACTTCACCCAGGCGTCGGCCCTCGAGCGTGCTCAGGCGCTTATGTCGATCAACGTCTGCACTCGCCAGGAGAAGGACGCGATCGCCGACCTGATCGGGGGATTCAGGTTCTCCTCGGGGTTCGGCAAGACGTTGTCGCGGCTCGTGCGCCATGGGATCGGCGTTCACCACGCCGGGATGCTGCCCAAGTACCGTCGCCTTGTTGAGCAACTAGCGCAAGCCGGGCTCCTGAAAGTCATCGCCGGAACCGACACCCTCGGCGTCGGTATCAACGTGCCGATCCGCACCGTGGTCTTCACTGGGCTGTCCAAGTACGACGGCTCGCGCCAGCGCGTGTTGAAGGCCAGGGAGTTCCACCAGATCGCCGGGCGCGCGGGTCGGGCGGGCTACGACACCTCCGGATCGGTGGTGGTGCAGGCCCCTGACCACGACGTCGAGAACGCCAAAGCCGTGGCCAAGGCGGGCGACGACCCGAAGAAGCTGCGCAAGATCCAGCGCAAGAAGCCTCCACAGGGGTTTGTCACCTGGAACAAGGCGACCTTCGAGAGGCTGGTCGAAGCCGAGCCCGAGCCGTTGGTCTCGCGGATGCGGGTCAGCCACTCCATGCTGCTCAATGTCATTGAGCGAGAGGGTGATCCGTTCGAGTCGATGCGTAAGCTCCTGCGAGACAACCATGAGGAGCCGCGCAACCAGGCCCGGCTCTCCCGGCGAGCCATCCAGATCTATCGCACCCTGCTGAGCGCAGGGGTGGTGGAGCGGCTCGAGCCGCCGGATGAGACCGGTCGGACCATGCGGGTGACCGAGGACCTGCAGTTCGGATTCGCCCTCAACCAGCCGCTCTCGACCTTTGCCCTCGCGACGTTCGACGTCCTGGATCGCGAGTCGCCTACATACGCCCTCGACGTGGTCTCCATCCTGGAAGCAACCCTTGAGGACCCGCGACCGGTTCTGTCAGCACAGCGGTACAAGGCCCGAGGCGAGGCGGTCGCCCAGATGAAGGCCGAGGGCATCGAGTACGACGAACGCCTTGAGCTTCTCGAGGACGTGACCTGGCCCAAGCCCCTTCTCGAGCTACTGGAGGCCACCTATGAGCTGTATCGACAGGGGCATCCATGGATCGCCGAAACTGAGCTGTCGCCCAAGTCCGTGCTCCGGGACATGTTTGAGCGCGCGATGACCTTCGGTGAGTTTGTCGCGTTCTACTCACTGACGCGTTCGGAGGGGATGGTGCTGCGCTACCTGTCCGACGCCTACAAGGCGCTGCGCCAGACAGTCCCCGACAACGCCAAGACCGAGGAGCTCACCGACCTGATCGAGTGGATCGGCGAGGTCGTACGCCAGACCGACTCCAGCCTGCTCGACGAGTGGGAGAAGCTGAGCGACCCCAGCGACCCCGAAGCGCCGATCACGCCCAGCTCGCTTGAGGCCCAGCCCAAGCCGATCACCGCCAACGAGCGCGCCTTCCGGGTGCTGGTCCGCAACGCCATGTACCGGCGGGTGGAGCTGGCCGCCCTGCGGCGGTGGATCGACCTCGGCGAGCTGGACCCCGACTTCGGCCAAGACGCCTGGGAGGACGGTATCCACGCCTACTTCGCCGATCACGAGTGGATCGGCACCGGACCAGACGCCCGCGGCCCTGCGATGCTGCAGATCGCCAAGGAGCCGGGGCGCTGGGTTGTTCGCCAGGTCATCGACGACCCTGCGGGCGACCACGACTGGGCCATCACGGCAGCAGTTGACCTGGCGGCCTCCGACGAAGCTGGCGTGGCCATCCTTACGGTCACCGGCTTCGAGCCCCTCTGACGATTCCAAGGCCGGCCAGATCGTGCGAAAATGCTCAGATGGCCAAAAGTAACCAGGACCGGGCGAACCCCCGGCGACCAGCCTTCTTCAGCCCGGTGTCGATGGACTCCAGGGGTGGGCCGCAGTCCCTTGACCCCGCTCAGGTCACCGAGGTCGCCCACGAGACCGCCGCAGTCATAGTCAGGACCGGAAGGGCGGCCCGCGATCCCCAGCTCACCTCCAGGCTCGTCGCACTTGTTGACGATCTAGGGTTGTCCACCGTTGCCGAGCTGTGGGCAGACCGGCCTGCGCGCACCCTGCCAGGCGCCCTGTGGAGGCTCTACGCACTGCGGGAGTGGGTGTGCCGTGACGCTGTCGGCGCGAGCGCAGACTATGCAGCAGGCATCCGGTTCGCTGACGTCCCACATGTGGTGGCAGGAGTTGCCGAGCCCCCCGGGCCGGTTGAGATGCTGGAGCTCACCGACGCTATCTTGACGGGCGTCTTCGAGGCTGACCTGGCGATCGCACTGGAGCGGGCGTCCGGGTTCTGCCGGGTTGTTGCGGCCGGCCGTGTCCAGCGTGCCAACGACTCTGATACCAACACCTCAGATGTCCATGACCAGCTTTGGGGTTCGGCCCAGACCCGGCGCGCAGCCTCACTGCTGACCACGGCTGATGACCTCGAGGCATGCGCTCGTCTGTGGCGCAAGGGCGATCTCCTGTGACCGATCCTGGGTTACCGATCCTGCGTGATACATCTTTACAGACTCTGTAACCGGTGTTCACCGACCGAATATCGCATCAGAAGGCCTTCTTGGGTTAGAGTTTCCAACGTCGGGCCGCGGTAGCCCCGGGTCCCAAATCAAGCCGCTCCGAGCGGCCACGTGCCGTGAGGCGCTCCCGGCCCGACGTCAATAATTTCGCAGGCAGTGATGGTCGCTGCGAGTAGATTGCAGACATGGCCGCTGCCGGAACGCACAATGACAAGCTCGATGACGACCTCACAGATGATGACCTGGAGTCCGAGATCGAGCTGGTCAGTCGGCTCGTGGTGGCCGCGACATCAAGTGACCGGCCTCTGCGCCAGGACGAGGTGGACCATCTGCTTGGTGTCGATCAGCCGAAGCGGCCAGAGATGTAGTCCTCTGTGGTGCGCTCGCTCGGGTTGCTGAACATCTTTTGTGTGTCGTCCATCTCGATCAACCGCCCGGGCTTGCCTGTCGCCGACAGGGTGAAGAACGCAGTCCGGTCCGAGACCCGGGCCGCCTGCTGCATGTTGTGGGTAACGATGACGATCGTGTACGTGCTTTTCAGCTCGCTGACGAGGTCTTCTATGGCCAGCGTCGAGATCGGGTCCAGCGCTGAGCAGGGCTCGTCCATCAGCAGCACCTGGGGCTCGACGGCGATGGCCCGGGCGATGCAGAGCCGCTGCTGCTGACCGCCGGAGAGTCCGGCACCGGGCTTGTTGAGCCGGTCCTTGACCTCGTCCCACAGGTTCGCCTTACGCAGTGAAGCCTCGACCTTCTCGGCGAGCATCTTCTTGTCCTTCAGGCCGTTGAGCCGCAACCCTGCCGCCACGTTGTCCGCGATGGTCATCGTGGGGAACGGGTTCGGTCGCTGAAAGACCATGCCGACGGTGCGCCGTACGGCCACGGGGTCCACGTTGGCGCCATAGATGTCGGAGTCGTCGAGGTGGACCGACCCCTGGACCGTTGCGCCGGGAATGACCTCGTGCATCCGGTTGAACGTGCGCAGCAGTGTTGACTTGCCACAACCTGACGGGCCGATGAAGGCCGTCACGGAGCGCGGCTCGACGGTCATCGTGACGTCCTCTACGGCTTTGAAGGCACCGTAGAAGATGTTGAGGTCCTTGACGTCGATTCGCTTGGCCATGAGGTGCGGTCGTCCTTCGTGTATGGGCACAGAAGTGGCTATGCCGGTGGCCGGTCAGGTCTTGGGCGCGCCGAGGCGGGAGACGAGCCGCCCGGCGATGTTCAGTAGCAGGATTAACAGGATAAGGGTCATAGCCGCCCCCCAGACACGGTCAACGGCAGGTTGCAGCACTTCGGTGCGGTCCTGGTTGATCATGGTTGGCAGGGTCGGCACGAGCCCGCCGAAGAGGTTGGTCGCGATGTCCTTGGTGTAGGGCCCCAGGATCAGCAGCGGCGCCGTCTCTCCCATGATCCGGGCCAGGCCGAGCAGGATCCCCGTGATGATGCCAGAGAAGGCAGTGGGCACCACGACCCGCGCGATCGTCTTCCACTTCGGCACCCCGAGCGCGTAGGACGCCTCGCGCAAGTCATTCGGGACGAGCTTGAGCATCTCCTCGGTCGAGCGCACGATGACCGGGATCATCAGCAGCACCAGGGCCAGGCACACGGCGAACCCCACCCGCTGGAACCCGAAGGTGGTGACCCAGATGGCATAGATGAACAGCGCAGCGACGATGGACGGGATTCCGGTGAGGATGTCGACTGTGAAGCTCACAATGCTGGCGAGCCGTCCCCGGCCATACTCCACTAAGTAGATTGCCGTCATCACCCCGATCGGCACCGCCATCACGGCAGTAGCCAGAGCCTCGATCAGGGTCCCCTCGATGGCGTGTACCGCGCCACCGCCGACCATCCGGTTGGTGATGCCTCGCTGGGAGTTGGTCCACCACGTGCTGTTGAGCAGCAAGGCGCCGCCCTTGGTGACCACGCTCCACAGGATCCAGACCAGGGGCACCATGGCGATCGCGAAC
>CABEBK010000354.1_pt1 | contig 13198 bp, 8 predicted proteins | sample 3132581 | NCBI WGS metagenome assembly CABEBK01 (sample SAMEA5534345, study PRJEB31848) | metagenome | biome: tundra; feature: field; material: soil | place: USA | collected 2013-05 | depth 0.45 m | reverse complement strand
TCTGCGGAGATTGTCACCGCCGACGGCCTCGGCCAGGGTGACGAGCTCGCCTCTGGCCGTTTCGTGCTTCTGTACGACCCGTCCGAGCCTGATCCGTGGAACGGGGTCTGGCGAGCAGTCACCTTCGCCCGCGCCGTGTTCGACCCGGAGCTGGCCAACGACCCGATGCTCGGTGCCGTCGGATGGTCGTGGCTGAAGGAAGCGCTGGAGAACCGTGAAGCCACCTACGTGGCCGAAGCAGGAACCGTCACCCGGGTCGTGTCTGAAAGCTTCGCCGGCCTGGCCGAGCGTGGTGCCACGGTGGAGATGGAGATCCGGGCGTCCTGGACACCTACCGGCCCCAACGTCGGTGTGCACCTACAGGCTTGGGCCGATCTGCTGTGCACGGTGGGCGGTCTGCCACCGTTGCCCGACGGTGTCACGGCTCTTCCGCGACAACGTCGCTGATCGCCAGTTGTTGCGCCCGGCTAACCCCCAATACCTGCATGTCAATAGATTGAACCTGTGAGCATCGGATCAAGCGACACCCTAGAACCATCAGATGTGCCTGCCCTGGACATACCAGACACGGAAGCGGCGGAGCGGGTCATGGTGGCCTTGAACATGCCTGCCGAAGGCGTTCCAGACGTCGCTGTGACTGAGCGTGACCTCGTGCGTGCGGCCGAGGCCCTGGCCTCCGGGACCGGCCCGGTGGCCATCGACGCAGAGCGTGCCTCAGGCTACCGCTACGGCCAGCGGGCCTACCTCATCCAGCTCCGTCGCGAGGGTTCGGGCACCTGGCTGATCGACCCGATCGCCTGCCCGGATCTGTCACCGATCGGTGATGTCCTCGCCGCTGTCGAGTGGATCCTGCATGCCGCAACCCAGGACCTGCCTTGCCTTGCCGAGGTTGGTATGCGTCCGACGCGCTTGTTCGACACCGAGCTGGGAGGGCGCCTGGTGGGTCTGCCGAGGGTCGGGCTGGCTGCCGTAGTCGAGCACTATCTCGGCCTCACCCTTGCCAAGGAGCACTCGGCCGTGGACTGGTCGACCAGGCCCCTACCGGAGCCCTGGTTGCGTTACGCGGCCTTGGATGTCGAGGTTCTCGTCCAGGTCCGCGACCTCATGGCAGACGACCTGGTCGCCCAGGCAAAGATGCCTTGGGCCGAGCAGGAGTTTGACGCCCTCACCAGGTTCACCGGTCCCCCGGTCCGACTCGAGCCGTGGCGTCGCACCTCGGGGCTGCACAAGGTCCGCAACCGACGTGGCGCCGCCATGGTGCGCGAGCTGTGGCAGACCCGTGACGCGATAGCCATCGAGAACGACATCGCCCCGGGCCGGATCATGCCGGACGCTGCGCTGGTCGACCTGGCCCTGCGGTCGCCGAAGAGCGATGCCGATATCAGCGATACCGGGGCGAGCCGAGCCTCCAGGTCAGTGCGCCGATACCAGCGCGAGTGGCTCGCCGCGCTGGAGCGAGCCCGTCAGCTGCCCGAGGCGGATCTTCCCGCTCTCACCGTGCGCTCAGACGGCCCACCGCCGGCGAGAGCCTGGGCCGACCGTGATCCGGTTGCCGCCGCCCGTCTGGTTCAGGCCCGCACAGCGCTGAGCGAGTTCGCCCAGGCCCACAGCATCCCCGTCGAGAACCTGCTGTCTCCGGACCTCCTGCGCCGGACGCTGTGGACTCCCCCGGCCGAACCGACGCTGGAGTCCATCTCCCAGTCCTTGCTCAAGCTGGGGGCCCGTCAGTGGCAGATCGACATCGCGGGGCCCATCGTTGAGGAGGCCATCAACCGACCCGTCACGGTGGGGGTTACCAGCGAAGTTACTGACGGGTAGCATCACTGTTCGAAGGTCACTCTTCGATCCATCACAGTTCTCCTCAGGGAAGGCTCCCCGTGTCCCGCACTCTGCGTGAAGTCGTGTTTGTCGAAGGCGTCCGCACCCCGTTCGGCAAGGCTGGTGACAAGGGCATGTACGCCCAGACCCGCGCCGACGACCTCGTCGTCAACTGCATTCGCGAACTGCTTCGCCGCCATCCCGAGCTTCCACCTGAGCGGGTCGAGGAGGTCGCCATCGCGGCGACCACCCAGATCGGCGACCAGGGTCTGACTCTGGGCCGGGTGGCGGCGCTGCTCGCTGGGCTGCCCAATACCACCCCGGGTTACTCCATCGACCGGATGTGCGCCGGCGCGATGACCGCGGTGACCAACGTGGCCTCAGCCATTGCCTTTGGGTCGGCGCAGGTCGCTATCGCCGGCGGAGTCGAGCACATGGGACGCCACCCGATGGGCGAGGCGGTTGACCCCAACCCGCGGATCTTCGCCGAGAAGATCGTGGACCCGTCAGCGCTTTCGATGGGCTCGACCGCAGAGAACCTCCACGACCGCTACCCTGCGCTGACCAAGGCGCGCTGCGACGCCTACGCCGTCGCCAGCCAGAGCAAGCTGGCGAAGGCTTATGCCGACGGCAAGATCCAGCCTGACCTGGTTACGGTCGCCACCCGCCACACCGCGCTCGGGTATGGCCTGGCCACCGCTGACGAGCCTCCGCGCCCCGGCACGACCATCGAGGACCTCGCCGGGCTGAAGACGCCTTTCCGTGCCCACGGCAAGGTCACCGCCGGCAACAGCGCGGGTCTGACCGACGGGGCCGCCGCCTGCATCGTGGCCTCGGCGGATGCGGCCGCAGAGCTCGGCCTGCCCGTGCGGATGCGCCTGGCTGCATACGCCTTCGTCGGCGTGGAGGCTGAGGTCATGGGGATAGGGCCAGTGCCCGCGACCGAGAAAGCCCTCAAACAGGCCGGCCTGAGCATCGCGGACATCGGCCTCATGGAGCTGAACGAGGCTTTCGCCGTCCAGGTTCTCGCCTTCCTGGACCATTTCGGCATCGCCGACGACGACCCCCGGGTGAACCTGTACGGCGGCGCGATTGCCACCGGTCACCCCCTGGCCAGCTCTGGGGTGCGCCTGATGACCCAGCTCGCCCGCCAGTTCGAGGAGAACCCACACGTGCGCTACGGCCTCACCGCCATGTGCATCGGCATCGGCATGGGCGGAGCAGTGATCTGGGAGAACCCTCACCACGGCGACTACGGCAAGGAAGTCGAGATGACGAGCGACACAACCCAGGGAGTGCTGGCCTGATGAACACCGACTTCACTGCCCTGTTCCCGGACGAGGTCATCACCATGGCTCTGGCGCGCGACATCGCCCTGCCCGGTGGCGCCGGCACGTTCGTGCTGATCACGCTGGACAACGGCTTCGACCACACCAAGCCCAACACGTTCGGCCCGACCACCCTTTCCGGCTTGGCCGGCGTTCTCAGCATCCTGCACGCCCGGGCTGAGGCCGGTGAGATCGTCGGGGTCGGCGTGACCGGCAAGCCGTTCATCTTCGCGGTCGGCGCAGACCTCACGGGCATCCCCAGGGTGAGCACGCGGGAACAGGCCCTGGACATCGGCCGGCTGGGGCACCAGACGTTCGAACAGCTTCGCATGCTCCCGGTGCCGACGTTCGCGTTCGTCAACGGCGCGGCCATGGGTGGCGGTGTCGAGATCGCGCTCAGCGCGGCATACCGGAGCATCTCTGCGGGCGCGGGCGCCGTTGCGCTGCCCGAGTGTTTCCTGGGTCTGGTGCCAGGCTGGGGCGGCTGCTACATGCTGCCGAACCTCATCGGCGCCGAGCTCGCCCTCAAGGTGATTATCGAGAACCCTCTGAACACCAACCGCATGCTCAAGGGACCGCAGGCCTTCGGGCTCGGGATCGCCGACGTGATGTTCGAACCGGCCACCTTCTTGGAGGACTCGCTGTCGTGGGCCGGCGAGGTGATCACCGGGCGGACCGTCGTGAACCGTCCCGAGATCGATCGCGACGCCAGCACCTGGCGCAGTGCGGTAGCGGCAGCCAAACAGCTGGTCAAGGCCAAGACCGGTGGCGCCGCGCCCGCACCGCTGCGCGCTCTCGAGCTGGTCTCCGCAGCCCGCGACGCCACCCGCGAGGAGGCGTACGCCGCCGAGGACAACACCGAGGCGGACCTGTTGATGGGCGACGAGCTGCGTAGCAGCCTGTACGCCTTCGACCTGGTACAGAAGCGCGCCAAGCGCCCCGCGGGGGCACCCGACCGCTCTCTGGCACGTCCGGTCAGCAAGGTCGGCATTGTCGGAGCAGGCCTGATGGCAAGCCAGCTGGCCATGCTGTTCGCCCAGCGACTCGAGGTCCCGATCGTGATGACCGACCTCGATCAGTCTCGGGTGGACAAGGGCGTCGGCTACGTCCACGCAGAGGTCGACAAGCTGCTGGGCAAAGGTCGGATCAGCCCTGACCGGGCGAACCGGCTCAAGGCCCTGGTGAGTGGGTCCACCAGCAAGGATGGCTTCGCCGACGCCGACTTCGTCATCGAGGCGGTGTTCGAGGAGATCAAGATCAAGAAGCAGGTGTTCGCCGAGGTTGAGGCGGTCGTGGGCGCCAGCTGCGTGTTGGCGACCAACACCTCCTCGCTGTCGATAACCGAGATGGCCGCGGATCTGAAGCACCCCGAGCGGGTCGTCGGCTTTCACTTCTTCAACCCGGTCGCGGTGATGCCGTTGCTCGAGATCATCCGGGGTGCAGCGACCGACGACGCCACTCTTGCGACGGCATTCGCCACCGGCAAGACGCTGAAGAAGACAACGATCCTGGCCAAGGACTCGCCGTCCTTCGTCGCGAACCGGATGCTGGGACGATTCCTGGGCGAGGTGGGCCGGATCGTGGATGAAGGCACCCCCATGCAGGTCGCTGACGGCGCCTTCGCCGGAGTGGCTCCGATGCCCCCGTTCGTGCTTCTGGGCATGGTCGGTCCCGCGGTCGCACTGCACAACAACGAGACGCTGCACGACGCCTTCCCGGCGCGTTTCTACGTGCCGCAGGCTCTGCGCCGACTGGTCGCCGCGGGCAAGTCCGGTTTCTACGTCTATCCCGACGGCAAGCCGGTCCCCGACCCCGAGGTTGCCGCTCTGATGGAAACGCCGACCAACCCGGTAGTCCTCGAATCCAGCCAGGTTCGCGAGCAGGTGCTCTCGGCCATGGCGCAAGAAGCCCGGCTGATGCTCGACGAGGGTGTTGTCGCGGCTCCGATGGACATCGACCTCGCCCTGATCACCGGAGCAGGGTTCGCATTCTGGAACGGCGGGCTCACGCCCCTGCTGGATCGTTGCGGCATCTCCGAGAAAGTCAATGGGAAGCGCTTCCTGCCCCCGGGTGTGGCCAGCGTTCCGGCCTGATCCGGCCATCGCCACACGGTCCTGGGTGCGCTCGCCCAGGACCGTAGCCGACGCGCCCGGACGCCATTTCTGGGCTGACCGAGTGCGAGTGATCTATTGTTGCAGGCATGCGTGACGACTATCCGGCCCGAATCGGCACCCTGATTCGGGACGCCCGACGTCACCAGGGGCTGTCCCAGAGCGACCTCGCCGAGCTGTTGGGCACCAGTCAGAGCGCCATAGCGCGAATCGAGCAAGGCAAGCAGAACCTGAGCCTGGAGATGCTGGCGCGCATCGGCACGAGTCTGGACTCGGAGTTCGTCTCCTTGGGCCACTCGGGTGCCCAGCACCTTCGCATCGTCGGCGGGACAAAGCTCTCCGGGGCGATCGACGTCAAGACCAGCAAGAACGCCGCCGTCGCACTGTTGTGCGCATCGCTGCTCAACCACGGGCGCACCACGTTCCGTAGCCTGGCCCGCATCGAGGAGGTCAACCGGATCGTCGAGGTGCTGATCAGCATCGGCGTCAAGGCCCGATGGCTGCCTGACAGCAATGACCTCGAAATCACCCCACCGGCCCGCCTCAACCTCTCAGGAATGGACCTCGAGGCAGCACGCCGCACCCGCACCGTCATCATGTTCCTGGGGCCCCTGCTGCATGAGTTCAACGAGTTCCGCCTGCCCTATGTCGGCGGGTGTGATCTCGGCACCCGCACCGTCGACCCGCACCTGAACGCCTTGAGGGCGTTTGGCCTTAACGTCAACGCCAAGACTGGCTTCTACGACGCCAAGGTCGACCGCTCGGTCAGCCCCAGCTCGGCAATCGTGCTGACCGAGCGCGGCGACACCGTGACCCAGAACGCGATCATGGCCGCGGCCAGGCACGACGGGGTCACCGTTATCCGCAACGCCAGCCCGAACTACATGGTCCAGGACGTCTGCTTCTTCCTGGGGAAGCTGGGAGTGGAGATTGAGGGGATCGGCACCACCACGCTGACCATCCACGGCCGGCCCAGCATCAACCTTGACGTCGAGTTCTATCCGTCGGAGGACCCGATCGAGGCGATGAGCCTGCTAGCCGCAGCGGTCGTCACAGAGTCCGCCATCACCATCCGCAGGGTGCCCATCGAGTTCATGGAGATCGAGCTCGCACTGCTCGAGGGCATGGGCATGAAGTATCTGATAACCCCTGAGTACCGCTCCGCCAACGGGCTGACCCGGCTGGTCGACCTGACCACCATCGCGGGACCACTGATGGCCCCCGTCGACAAGATCCACCCGATGCCGTTCCCGGGTCTGAACATAGACAACCTGCCCTTCTTCGCCATCATTGCGGCCAGCGCGAGCGGTGTGACGATGATCCACGACTGGGTCTATGACAACCGTGCGATCTATCTCACCGAGCTCACCAAGGTTGGCGTCAAGGTTCAGCTGCTGGACCCGCATCGGGTGTTGATCACCGGACCCACGCGCTGGCGTGCAGCCGAGGTCATCTGCCCGCCTGCGCTTCGCCCGGCAGTAGTCATCCTGGTGGCGATGCTGGCGGCGCCAGGCACCTCGGTCCTGCGTAACGTCTACGTCATCAATCGCGGTTACGAGGACCTGGCGACGCGGCTCAACGCGCTCGGCGCCACCATTGAGACCTTCCGCGACATCTGATCCTGCCCCGACCTAGTTCGGTCATCGGCTCCGGGTCAGGGCCGCTCCCAGCGAGGTCGCAATGGCGTCCGGGGTCAGCCCGATCTGGTCCAGCACCTGGCTGCGTGACCCGTGGTGCAGGAACTCCTTGGGTATGCCGTAACAGTGGACCGGCGCTGTGCGCCCGGCCTGGCTCATGGCCAGGGTTACCGCCGATCCGATGCCACCTGAGACCAGGTTGTCCTCAATGACCGCAACAGCCTTGACATCGCCGGCTGCCGCGATCAGATCGGGGCTGACCGGAAGCACCCAGCGGGGGTCGACCACACGCACCGAATGTCCCTGGGCTTCAAGCTTTTCGGCCACGCTGACTGCCGTGGCGGCCATGGCGCCGACGCCCACGATCAGCAGATCCACAGTGTCCGGGCCGGTTTCGCGCAGGACGTCGAGGCAGCCTAGCTGACGCACCCGGGCAACTGGTTCAGCGACGTTTCCCTTGGGGAATCGCAACACCGTGGGCCCGTCCGAGATCTCGACCGCCTCGCGCAGCTGTTGGCGCAGCTGAGAGCCGTCGCGAGGTGCAGCCAGGCGAAGACCAGGCACCACCGAACAGATCGTCATGTCCCACATGCCGTTGTGGGAGGCACCATCTGTACCGGTGATACCTGCACGGTCCAGCACCACGGTGATACCGGACTTGTGCAGCCCGGCATCCATCAACAGCTGGTCAAAGGCCCGGTTGAGGAAGGTGGCATAGACGGCCACCACCGGATGCAAGCCGGCGAAGGCGAGCCCGGATGCCATCGTGACGGCATGCTGCTCGGCGATCCCCACATCAAAGACCCGATCCGGGAAACGAGCCGCGAACTTGTCCAGGCCGACCGGGATCATCATCGCCGCGGTCACCCCCACGATGTCCGGCCGCCTCGCACCGATCTCGCACATCTCGTCACTGAACTCGTCGGTCCAGATACGACCGCCTTCGGCGAATGACAGGCCGGTTTCCGGGTTGATGACACCGACTGCGTGGAACCGGTCGGCCTCGTTCTCACGGGCAGGCGCGTAGCCGCGGCCCTTCTGGGTGATCACATGGACCAGAACCGGGCCGCCGAACGCGCGAGCCTTGCGCAACGCCGACTCGAGCGCCTGCTCGTCATGGCCGTCGACCGGGCCGAGGTACTTCAGCCCAAGATCCTCGAACATGCCCTGGGGCGCGACGATGTCCTTCAGGCCTTTCTTCATCCCGTGCAGCGTCTCGTACATCGCCGAGCCCACGACGGGGGTGCGCGTCAGCGTGTTCTTGCCCCAGTCCAGGAAGCGTTCGTAGCCACGGGTTACCCGCAAGGTCGTGAGGTAGTCGGCCAAGCCGCCGGTCGTCACGGCATAGGAGCGCTCGTTGTCGTTGACGACGATGACCAGTGGGAGGTCTTTGTCGGCCGAGATGTTGTTGATGGCCTCCCAGGCCATCCCGCCGGTGAGGGCTCCGTCCCCGATGACGGCAACGGTATGGCGGTGCCCCTGGCCCTGCAGGCGGCGCGCCTTGGCGATCCCGTCGGCCCAGGACAACGCGGTGGACGCATGGGAGTTCTCCACGATGTCATGCTCGGACTCGGCCCGGCTCGCGTAGCCCGAGAGCCCGCCCTTCTTACGCAGCTGCGCGAACCCGCCGCGGCGGCCGGTGAGTATCTTGTGGACATAGGACTGGTGGCCGGTGTCGAACACGATCGAGTCCTGCGGGGAGTCAAAGACCCGGTGCAAGGCGATGGTTAGCTCGACCACGCCCAGGTTGGGCCCAAGGTGTCCACCGGTCTTGGAGACCGAGTCAACTAAGAACCTCCGGATCTCCTCGGCCAACAACGGCATCTGATCCGCAGGCAGCGCCTTGAGATCTTCGGGACCATTGATCGATTCCAGCAGCTTCACGCGCCTGGTCTTCCTTCCTACTGACTCGGACCCTCGATTCTATGACCTGCCCCCATCACAGGATCACGATCTCGACATCGTCCGGCGCGTCCACCAGCTCGGTGCTGCCATCCTGCGCACACCGCACCCCGAAGGACCGGCCCGCAAAACGCAGTCCACGGACCGTCATCTGCCCGTATGCCGCCGGCCGCGCCGGCCGCATGGTGAGCCTGCCTGCGGGGGCGTCCGGCTCGAACCCGAGCGCCACCGAGATAAGGACCGCCGCAGACGCCGTGGACCAGGCCTGCGGGCGGCACGACGCGGGATACGGAACCGGACGATCCAGGACCCCGGCACTGGCATACAGCTCGGGCCACCGGTAGTCGAACGCCTCGGCAGAGGCCAGCAGGCTCTGGGCAACACCGGTGGCCTCGTCCCGCTTGCCCTCTCGGGCCAGGCCCCAGGCACAGATCGCGGTGTCGTGGGTCCAGATCGACCCGGTGTGATACCCGATGGGGTTGAAGCCGACGTTGTCGCGGGCCAACGTCGAGATGCCGTACCGGCTCAGCAGCTGCGGTGAGGTCAGGGTGCGGGCGACCCGGTCGACCTCTTGGCCGTTCAGGGTGCCGGTCCCCAGGACGTGGCCCATGTTCGAGCCCAGGCCATCAACGGTACGGCCGTGCCCGTCCACGGCGAGCCCGATGTACTGCCCATCTGGCGGGCCGACCCAGAAGTGATCGCGGAACCGGGCACGCATCTGCTCGGCGTAGTCCAAGAGGTCCGCGGACCCCTCGATGTTGAAGTGGGCGAACATCTCGGCGGCCGCAACCGCCGCCTCGACGGCGTACCCCTGAGCCTCACACAAGGCGATCGGCGCATCGGCGATGTGACCATCACGGAAGCGGATCGCGTCACCGGAGTCCTTCCACCCCTGGTTGGCCAGTCCCTTGCCCGAGGTGTCGATGTACTTCAGCAGGCCATCGGCCTCTGGCGCGGCATCCTCGGTGAGCCATCGGGTGGCAGCCTGCAGATTGGGCAGGAGAGACTCGACCTGGCGATCGGCCAGGCCCCACTTCCAGGCGTCGCGCAGCACAGTGATCCACAGCGGCGTCGCATCGATCGTGCCGTAGTAGACGGGTGGCAGGCTTAGGCCCGCCGAAGGGTCGACGAACTGGGACCTGCGCAGCTCGTGCGGGATCTTGCCCGGTGCCTCCGCCCGGTCGCTGTCGTGAACCGAACCCTGATGTCTAGCCAGCGCCCTGAGGGTCCCGGCGGCCAGGTCAGTGCCGAAGGGCAACGCCATCCGCGCCGCCCAGAGCGAGTCGCGACCGAAGAGCGTCAGGTACCAGGGGGTTCCGGCTGCGGCGTAGACCGAGGAGGGTTCCTGCGGATCGGTGAGCAGCAGGTGCTGAAGGTCGTTCAGTCCCGCGATCAGGGTCGGTTCCAGCCGGCGATCCACGCACTGGACGAACACTTCGCTCCAGTCGACACCGGCTGCACCGGGGTCGGCATCGAAGCTGGACTGTTGAAGCCGGCAGGCACATACCGTGACAACCACCGAACACCTCTGCCCAGGGGCAACCACGAGACGGAAGCTCGCCACGGAGGCCTCACCAGGACCTCCTAGGCTCAGCGAAGTGGGCGCCGGATCGAAGGTCACGTCGGTGCGATGCCACTGATCGCGCCAGGACAGGCCGGTCTCTGATGGCCCCGCCGGGACCGCCTTCAGCAGGGCCCCGGTGACAATGCCGGACTTCACCGCGGAGATAGGCGCCCCGTCACCGCCAAGGTGGATCACCAGGTCGGTCTGCACGAGCTGGTCCGCGCGCGAGATGACGTCCACGACCTCGGTGATCCCCTGGACTATCACCGTCCTGCGGCGGCTAACCTCAACTGTCGGATCGGCCCCAGGGTTGCCCAGCTGTCGGGCGCAGCAGAAGAAGTCGCAGCGGCCACCCAAGCTTGCGTCGGCGACCGGGACAGGCGCCTCCTGCCCCAGGTGCACAGTGAGCACGCTCAGGGCCCGCCGGTCGTCGACAAAGACCCCCTGTGCGCCAGAAGCGGACCAGTGCCCACCCATCTCAGCGCCCATGTCGCCGCTGAGCGTGCTCAGCGCGGTGACGTTCCCGTTCACGGCGACCCGCAGATCATGAAGCCACGGCTGACGTGGGACCTGCTGCCTATTCTTCGCAGACATGACCATCAATGAGTGTCCTGGCCTTCCTGGTACGAAGCCCGGGGTGTTCTTCGGGCTAACCTCCGACACCTCGGTGCCCATCATGACCTGGCTGGGCAACTCGGTTCTGGTCACGGTGATCATCACGGCGTCGCGGGTGTTCTTTGACAGCCTCGCTTGTTACGCGTTGTCCCGCCTTGCCTTCAGGGGCCGCGGCTTCATGTTCATGGCCCTGCTGGCCGTCACGAGTGTGCCCGGCGTGGTTCTGCTCGTCCCGAAGTTCTTGATCGTCACCTATCTGGGTATCTTCGACACCTACACTGCCATGATCCTGCCGCTGATGGTCCACGCCGCGGGTATCTTCATCATGAAGCAGTTCTTCGCCTCCGTATCGGTCTCGATCAAGGAGGCCGCCCGGATGGACGGCGCGTCGGTCTTCCAGACCTTCTGGTCGGTGGTGCTACCCATGGCACGACCCTCGCTGATCACCTTGACGATCCTGTCCTTCCAGGGATCGTGGAACGAGTTCAGCCACTTCCTTGTCGTGACCCAGAGCCCGGGGCTCAAGACCATGGTCACCGGTCTTGCCGGTCTTGCCGGTCTTGCCAGCGGTGAGCTCGGAGCCGGCACACAGTTCCCGCTCAAGCTGTGTGCGGCCCTGCTGACCACCATCCCGTCACCCCGCTCTTCTTCGCTCTCCAGCGATACTTCGTCCGCGGTGCGAACGAGGGCGCGCAGAAGGGCTGAGCAGCCCCTGTTGCAGGCCTGCGCACGGCGCGGCTCATCGAGAGGCCCGGACGGCGCTGACCACCAGCCAGAGGCCGAAGATCGCCACGATCGGGCCGATGATGGCCCACAACGTCGCGCCCGTCATCACGCTGCCTGAGATCACGCCCAGGCCCTGAAGGGTCCAGATCAGTCCCACCAGGACCAGCAGGACACCCAGGCCGGCTCGAAGGTTCTTGTTCATGGCGCCGAGGCTACCTCGCAGAGGGCGCCTCACAGCCTCGGGATGTACCGCTTTCCCTGTAGAGCGTCAAACACCAGCCGGGCGCCGCGGGCGGAAGCCCGCAGCCGCAGGCCCTCAGTCTCAAGGTCCGACTGGATCTGGCCCAGTGCTTCGGTGCTGACCAGATCGCCGAGGTCGACCCGGACCTCACGGTAGGCCGCCCGCATCGCCTCAAGCTGGGCGTCTATGTGTCGCACCGCGACCCACGCCAAGGCGATGGGGTTCTTGCGCCACCCGGGGTACCCACGGTAGTCGGAAGGGCAGTGGTCAAGCAGCCAGGACACGGCCGGCTCCTGCCAGCCCGGGGACTGCGGAGGAGGCACGGACTGCGGCCAACCCGGCGGTGTACTCGGTGGGCTCACAGTCCCAGTGTGCCAACCTGGGGCGATATGCGCTTGGTGGCCAAGGCGCCCTGGCTAGCTATCGCGCCCGCTGGCAATGACTGTGCGGTCCTGGTCCTCCAGCAAACCAAGACCGCACAGTCATCGCCAGCACGCAGGTCAGGTGTCAGCTACTGACCAGCGAACGCAGGACGTACTGCAGGATGCCGTCGTTGCGGTAGTAGTCCGCTTCGCCGGGGGTATCGATGCGCAGCACGGCGTCGAAGTCGACGACGGATCCGTCAGCCTTTGTCGCGCTGACGTGCAGCGTCTTTGGCGTTGTCCCCTCGTTGAGTGCGCTCACCCCCGAGATGGTGAAGGTCTCGGTCCCGTCAAGCCCGAGCGAGTCGGTGCTCTGGCCGGCGGGGTACTGAAGCGGCAGCACACCCATGCCGATCAGGTTGGAACGGTGGATCCGCTCGTAGGACTGCGCGATGACCGCCTTGACACCTAGCAGACGGGTGCCTTTGGCTGCCCAGTCGCGTGACGAGCCGGAGCCGTACTCCTTGCCGGCCAGGACGACCAGCGGCACCCCGGCGCGTGCGTAGTTCTGGGCGGCGTCGTAGATGCTCGACTGTGCGCCACTGGCGGTGAAGTCCCGCGTGAAGCCGCCCTGGACGTCGTTGAGGAGCTGGTTGCGCAACCGGATGTTGGCGAACGTGCCGCGGATCATGACCTCGTGGTTGCCACGACGTGAGCCGTAGGAGTTGAAGTCCTTGCGGTCTAGGCCATGGGCTGCCAGGTAGACGCCCGCCGGGCTGTCCGCAGTGAACTGGCCAGCCGGGCTGATGTGGTCAGTGGTGACCGAGTCGCCGAGCTTGGCCAGGACTCGCGCGCCGACGATGTCGGCTACCGGGCTGGGCTCGCGCTGCATGC
>CABEBK010000350.1_pt1 | contig 13323 bp, 10 predicted proteins | sample 3132581 | NCBI WGS metagenome assembly CABEBK01 (sample SAMEA5534345, study PRJEB31848) | metagenome | biome: tundra; feature: field; material: soil | place: USA | collected 2013-05 | depth 0.45 m | reverse complement strand
CCTCGGCGAAGCTGATGGGGGACTACTCGCTGGGGGCGCACGCGGCAACCTTGCGCGATCTGCTCGATCGGCTCGAAATCGAACAGGTGACCCTGGTGGGGCATTCCTTCGGTGGCGGTATCGCGATGCAGTTCTGCTACCTGTTTCCGGAGCGGGTCGAGCGTCTTGTCCTGGTCTCCAGCGGCGGACTGGGACGGTCCGTGAGTCCGTTGCTCCGCGCGGCCACGGTGCCAGGGGCTGGCTTGGTCCTGCCGGTGATCGCGTCCGGTTGGGTGCGCGGACGTGTCGAAGCCGCGGGACGGATGCTTACCAGCAGGGGCTGGCGGGCGAGTTCGGACATGACCGAGATCTGGCGTGGGTTTACGTCCCTGGCTGACGCCGACAGCCGGCGAGCCTTTCTCGCAACGACTCGTGGGGTCATCGATCCAGGCGGACAGACCGTCGCTGCTCATGATCACCTGCCGAGTGACGTCCCCACCCTCGTTGTCTGGGGCACGCGGGACCGGATGATTCCCGCCTGGCACGCGACCACCGCCCACCAGGTGATCGCCGACAGCCGCGTGGTGCTGTTCGAGGGTGCCGGACACTTTCCACACCTTGAGCAGCCCGAACGGTTCGCTCAGCTGCTGAGCGATTTCATCCGGCCGTGAACCCTGCTCGGTAAGGCCCGTCATGGGCCTGACCTCAGCTCAGTGTCTGGCTTCGCCAAAGGTCGATGCCACCCTCGACCGCGTGCTGGTCGATCTCACTTAGCTCCTCGGCGCTGAACTCCAGGTTGTCCATCGCAGCGATGTTCTGCTCCAGCTGTCTGACCGACGACGCTCCGACCAGCACGGAGGTCACCCGCTTGTCGCTGGCTAGCCAGGCGAGCGCCATCTGAGCCAGCGACTGGTCGCGGCGGGCGGCAATCTCGTTCAGGGCACGGATGTGTGTGAGGTTCTGGTCGGTCAGCAGATCCTTCGACAGTGACGAGTTCTCGGCCATCCGTGAACCGGCCGGAATACCGTTCAGGTACTTATCGGTCAGCATCCCCTGCGCCAGCGGCGAGAACGCGATGCACCCTGCGCCCACCTTCTCCAAGGTCTGCAGCAGGCCACCCTCAACCCAGCGGTTGAGCATTGAGTAGGACGGCTGGTGGATGAACAGCGGGGTGCCGAGCTCGGTCAGGATCCGGGCAGCTTCAAGGGTTCGCTCCGGGGAGTACGACGAGATACCTGCGTACAAGGCCTTGCCGGAACGCACAGCCGAGTCCAGCGCTGCCATGGTCTCTTCGAGCGGGGTCTGCGGATCAGGTCGGTGGGAGTAGAAGACGTCGACGTAGTCGACACTCATCCTCTTCAGTGACTGGTCCAGACTCGCCAATAGGTATTTGCGGGACCCAAACTCCCCGTAGGGGCCTGGCCACATGTCGTAGCCGGCCTTGGTGGAAAGGAAGAGCTCGTCTCGGTAGGGCAGGAAATCCTGGCGCAGGATCGCTCCGAAGTTGGTCTCGGCCGAGCCGTATGGAGGACCGTAGTTGTTGGCCAGGTCGATGTGACAGACGCCGAGGTCGAAGGCGCGCCGAAGGATCGCCCGCTGGGTTTCGCGCGGGTGCTCGTCTCCGAAGTTGTGCCAGAGCCCCAGCGAGACAAGGGGGAGCTTGATCCCGCTTCGCCCAACCCTGCGGTAGGTCATCGAGTCATAGCGGTTCTGTGCGGCGACATATGTCATGAGGTGCATTCTCGCAGGTTCAGGTGGCCCGCTGATCCCCGCCAGCTGAGCGCACGACAGCCACTGGGCCGGTGGCTCGTTTCAGGATGCGACGGCTGACCGAGCCAAGCAACAGACCAATGAACCCGCCTCGTCCGCGCGAGCCTACGACCATCAGGCTTGCGCCGCGGGACTGCTCGAGGAGCTCGACGACGGGATCACCGCGGACGACGTGGCTGCGGACTGGAACATCCGGATACTTGTCCAAATAGCCAGCCAGAAGCTCGGAGATCAGGGTCGCCTCCTGGTTGGCGATCTCGGTCCAGTCGCCGATCCAGGGCTCGCCGAGGCTGACGCCCTCCAGCGGCTCCCACCACCAGGTGTGGACGGCGGTGAGGCTGCTTCCGGTCGATGCGGCGTAGGCAAACGCGTAGGCCAGGGCTGGCTGGGAGGCTTCGGAGCCATCGACTCCCACCACGACCGGTCCTGACCCAGCGCCCCGGATGCCGTTCTCCCGCACGACCACTACGGCGCTGCTCGAGTGAATGGCCACCTGCTGGGACACCGAGCCAAGAAGGGCAGTGGGTACGGAGTTGCGACCATGGGACCCCACGACGACGGTTCCGGCGATCTTGGACGCCTCGATCAGCGTTGTGGCTGCAAAACCGGTGACGCTATGGGCAGTTGTCGGTAGCTCTGGAGCCGTCGTCTGGACCAGGTCGATGGCTGCGGTCAGGACGGGGTCGCTGCTGGCTGGGGCCTCCTTGGTGCCGAGCTGCTGCTTGTCGGTGAGCACCGGTTCGGTCTCCAGGGCATGCACCACATGCAGTGGCTGTCGTGTTCGTTGGGCTTCGGCCATAGCCCAGCGCAGGGCCGAGTCGCTGGAGGCAGAACCGTCCACGCCGACGACGACACTGCCCTCAGTGATCTGGTGGGTGCTCATGCTGGGCTCCTTGGGTGTGACGTCCTGTTGCCTGGGCCACACCAGCATGGCTGCCCGCGGGCTCTGCCGCATCAGGCGACAGTCTCTTGGCGGCAGAAATCTGACCAGTCCTTAGCACCCGACGGTCAGAAGGGTGTCATCCACGGCCTACGCTCAAGCAATGGCGACCGCGACGGCAGAAACTAGTGGTGCGCCCACCGCGCCTGCAGCGTTGGTGGGCTCGGCGGATCTGCCCGAGCGTCTTGGGTATCGGCTCAAGCGACGGGTGTTAGGTCCGGCGCTGACCACCGACCAGCTCGAACACGAGACGTTGTCCAAGAAGCTCGCCCTCGGCGTTCTCTCCAGTGACTGCATCTCATCCTCGGCATATGGGTCTGAGGAGATCCTGCTCATCCTGTTGCCGATGTTCGGGATAGCTGCATACAGCCTGCTGTTGCCGATGACCCTGGTCGTTCTTGTCGTCTTGGTGTTGGTCACCCTGTGCTACCGGCAGGTCGTCATGCTCTACACCAAGGCTGGTGGCTCGTATGTCGTGGCGCGGGAGAACTTCGGCCCAGTCGTCGCCCAGGTGGCAGCGGTCGCGCTCATGGTCGACTACATCGTCACCGTGGCCGTTCAGTCCGCAGCCGGGACCAACGCAGTCACCTCTGCAGTTCCGGTGTTGGTGCCGTACAACCTTGAGATCACTGTCGCGGTGGTGGTGATCCTTTTCTACGGCAACCTTCGTGGGCTGCGCGAGGCAGGTCGAACGTTCGCCTTCCCGACATACTTCTTCGCCGGCTCCATGTTTGTGGTGATCATCGGTGGCATCGTGCGAGAGGTGCTCGGGGACCTGCCGCAGTACGATCCTGCCCATTCGCCTGGTGCTTTTCCGATGGGGCACAGCACCGCGTTGCTGAGCTTCGGCGCCATCTACATCCTGCTGAAGTCCTTCGCCAACGGCGGGTCGTCACTGACCGGGCTCGAGGCGATCTCCAACGGCGTCAGCACCTTCAAGAGCCCCAGGGGCCTGAACGCCCGCACGACCCTGGTGGTGATGAGCTGCATCCTGGGCTTTCTGGTCGCCGGAGTCTCGTGGCTGGCCCACCAGACGCACGCGGTGGCGTACGAGAGCGGTTCTCCCACCGTCATCTCCCAGGTCGCCAAGGCGGTGCTGGGCGGCAGCATGGCCGGGCATATCGGCTTCCTGCTGGTGCAGCTCGCCACGATGCTGATCCTGTACACCGGAGCCAACACGCCCTTCAACGGGTTTCCATTCCTGGCGAACTTCGTTGCCGCCGACGGCTTCCTGCCTCGCTGGCTGACCAAACGCGGTCACCGCCTGGCCTTCTCCAACGGGATCGTGGTCCTGACGGTCGCATCGATGGCACTGCTCCTGGGCACGGGCGCGCACGTCGACAAGCTGGTGGCGTTCTACGCAATCGGCGTCTTCACCGGCTTCACGTTGGCCGGCTTCGGGATGGCCAAGCACTTCAGGACCTTCAAGGGCCCGCACTGGAAGGCCAACGTCGCGCTCAACAACGTGGTGGGCGCCGTCTCGGGCTTGGTCGTCCTGATCTTTGCCGTCACCAAGTTCACCGAAGGTGCCTGGCTGGTCGTCTTCATCTTCCCGGTCATGGTCATCGTGCTGCTACGACTGCACCGAGCCTACAACCGGGAGGCCGCGTTGCTCGAGGCCGTGCCGAGCGCCCAACCGGTGGTCCGCGCGGCCCGCAGCACTGTCGTCGTGCTGGTCGACTCGGTCGACCTCGCAGTCATCCGTGCCATTCGGTATGCCCACACCCTGCGGCCGAGCGAGCTTCATGTCGTGCACTTCGTCATCGACTCGAGCCACGCTGCCGACCTGCGCAGGGCGTGGGACGCCCAGCCCGGTATCGACCTGTCCCTGGAGCTCGTGGACTGCCCGGACCGTCGGCTGCCACGGGCTGCCCTCGAGCTCACCGAGCGACTGGTCGCCGAAGGTGCCTCCACCCAGGTAACCATGCTGTTGCCGAGACGCTCCTACGGCGCTTTCCTGGGCCGCATGCTTCACGACCGGACCGCGGACGATATTGCCGCGGCCGTCTCGACCGTGCCCGGCGCGGTGGCCACGATCGTCCCCTACGACGCCACCAAGCCGACGACGCTGCTGCGTCGCAGTGGATCAGGGCGCGCCATGGTGGCGGGATCAGAAAAGTACGGTGTGCCGCCCGGCGACCTGGAGGTGTTCGACGAATCACCTCCGGTCGACACCGTGGGTCAGGGAAACCGGGTTGCCATCCAGAACGCCACGCACCGCCAGAACGCAGTCGTGCAAGGCCGCATTCGTTCCGTTCAGGTCTCCCCGATCTCGGGTAGTCCGGCGCTGCGCTGCGAGCTGGTTGACGAAACCGGTGGGGTGACGCTCTTGTTCTATGGCCGACGATCGATCGTCGGCATCGAACCTGGCGTGCATCTGCGGGCGGAGGGGTGCATCGGCACCTACAAGGGTCACCTAGCGATCGCGAATCCCTTGTACAACCTGATGCCTCGGGACCAGGGCGAGTCCTGAACGCTTCGGTTTGAACGGGACCTCTGTCAAACGGACGGATTGAGGGCGGCGTCACCGACCGTCGCGGGCGTGCCGTTGGTGGGCGGGACGAGATGTGTGTGGATCTCGGTGGTGAGCTGGTGAACAATCCGGGTCAGCTCGGTGTTGGTGTGCAGCTCCAGCTCACTGGCGACGAAGTCGTGGTCGGCTTTGGCCTGTTGGAAGGTGGCCTGCCGGTTCTGCCCGATCATGACAAAGGTCGACAGGAAGATCGCCTCAAGGGAGACGATAAGCGTCAGAGTCGGCCAGGGACTCTTCTCGAACACGAGCATCCACACGGCGAAGACCACGCCGTGCAGATACACGAATCTCATGGAGCCGGCGAAGGCTGTAATTGCGTCCGCAACTCGTAGCTGAAGCTTTGCCGACCTCCGCTCGCTCACGGCCAGAAAGGCCGGGTGCTTGGGCTTGTTGTGCTGGATGTCGGTCATCTGCTGGTGCCTTTTGTCGTACTGTCGGTTATTGATGCAGAACAGTCTCTGGGCATTACCCCAAACTGCTCTCCAAAGGTATTGCCGATTCGTATTCGGTGTGCCCGCTATCGAACAGGTGCGGACCGGTGCTTGGTCGGGCGATGCCAGGTGGCATGCGAGGCTACTCATCATGACATCCGCTTCGCCCACATCCGGGTGGACCGCCCTCGTGCTCGCAGGGGGACGTGGTTCTCGACTCGGCAACGATGACAAGGCCGCGATCACCATCGGCGGTACGTCCGCGTTGGATCAGCTCCTTTCCTCGGTTCCAGAGTGTGTCCCGGTCGTGGTCGCCGGCCCTGAACGCCCAACCAAGCGTCCCGTCATCTTCAGGCGGGAGTGGCCCATCTATGGCGGACCGGTCGCAGGTATCGCCTCCGGGCTGGAGGCGGTAAGCACTGCGGTGACCGCGCTGCTGGCCGTGGACATGCCATGGGCCGGTGGGCTTGTTGAGCATCTGATCGCCGAGTTCGGGTCCTGCGATGCGGCTGCCCTGGTGCCGGTGGACGGGTCGGGATTCCGGCAGCCGCTGTGCGCGGTTGTCCGTACCCAGGCGTTGCGCACTGCGTTGGGCCAGCTCGGCGACCCTCAAGGACGGTCTTTGCGGGACCTCATGTCACTTGTCGACGTTCAGGAGCGCCCCCTGCGCGGGGCCGAGATGGGCTGGGTCCAGGACATCGACACTGCGCAGGACCTGCGGGAGGCACGATCGACGCGGGCCTCGTCCGGAGTGGTCGCACCTTTACCCAGAACCGATGAGTCCACCATCAATGAACAAGGAGCCAAGCCGATGATGCAAACCTGGATCGATGCAGTATGCGCCGACCTGAACCTGCCGGCTGACGTGAACGTCGATGTCATCCTGGACGTGGCCCGGGTGGCCGCGCACAGCGTCGAGCGGCCAGCCGCGCCGATTACCACCTTCTTGCTCGGCTCCGCTGTCGCGGGCGGGATGGAGATTCACGAGGCTGTCGCCAAGATCCAGGAGCTCGCAGAGAGCTGGCAGACCTTGGCGCAGTAGCCGGAACGGCCGCGGCCCACCCACGACTTTCGTGGGCGGGCCGCAGAGGCTTAGCGCTTCAGCGGCAGTGACTTCGTACCCTCGATCTGAACAGCCTGAAGCTCGCTGGGGGATAGGCCGAGCAGGCGGAGGATCGTCGGGGCGATCTGCGTCGTCTCGACGGTTGTGCTGGAGCTGGTGCCTGCTTCGGTGGAGGCGCCGGAGACGACCAACGGGACATTGCGATCCTGCGGGTCGGCACCGCCGTGCTCGGCGAGCTTGCCCATGCCACCGGTGAACACGACGCCGTGTTGGGCGAACGCGTACAGGTCAGGGACTCGGGGGTCACCGACGCGAGTGCCGAAGAAGGCCGCCGAGTCCTTGCCCGCGTAGACCTTCGTCAGGCCGGAGGCGGTGAAGGGCCTGGGGTTGCCGTTGATGTCGTTGCCGATGCCATTGTGGTGCAACAGGTAGGCCTTGGCGAAGTCGGCAGCGGCCTGGGACCGGTCCGACAGCCACATGATCATGGCGTCGTCGTCGGTGGACTGGACGACCAGCTGGGCGGCGCCGGGGTGGCCGGCGGCCCACGCCGCGTTGAGGCCATCCAGGATCGGCCCGTCAGGTATCCGGGTCAGTGCGCGCGGCTCGACCGGCGACTGCCCGTGCTTGGCCGACAAGATGATGGTCGTGCTCTGTAGCTCCTGGCGGCCCTTGAGTTCGGCAACCATCGTGGCAACTGCACGGTCGACGAAGTTGAGCGCGCCGGTTAGGACAGGGCCGGGGGTGCCATCGGCGTTGTAGCCGCCCGGCTGGCCACCTGAGGTGGGTAGTTTTTGCCCGGTCGACACGGACTGGAAGTTCATCCCCAACAGGGCCGGCATACCGACCTCGGTCGACCTGCTGTGGTCGTAGCCGTCGATCTCGTTCAGGACGGCCCGGACCTTGTACCCGTCGTACTGCTGGGTCTTGGCGTTGTCCTTGGTCCAGTCGTTCCCGGCTTTCGAGCCGGCGGCCTGGCTGTTGATCTCTGGGGTGAACAGGTCCTGGATCCCGTTGCCGGACGGACCGTTCAAGATCTCATACGCCGGATGCTTGTCCGACCAGGCGGTGCGCAACCCGTGGTTGGACAAGACGTCGAAGACGGTGTTCACCTTCAGGTAGGAGTGCGGGTAGACCGGCGCGCAGGTCCGTGGGTCGACGGGCAACAGCGCCGCGTTGAGGAGCGCCCGCGGCTGCCCGGTCATCGAAAGGATGCTGGCGGGTAGGCCAAGCAGGCCCTGACCGGCGTCCAAACTGAGCGGGTCCTTGTCCAGGGCTTCGGTGTAGTTGACCTCTGCGCCCGGTGTCACGCCCTTGCACGAGGTGGTGCCCGCCGGTAGCAGCGCGTGGTTGTAGGTGTCGTCGTAGTAGATGCCGGTGGTGCCGGGATTGCCGCCGGTGACCTGGGCGACCATGCCCGGGAAGGAGTCGGAGGGAATCGGCGTCTGTGCGTGGGTGTAGGAGGTCCCGTTTGCCACGAGGCTCGCCAGGGTGCTCCTGGGGTGAGCCTTCACGTAGGAGGTGAGGTCGCTCTGGTGAAGGCCGTCCACCGAGATCAGCAGAACGTGGCCGGTCCCGGCTTTCTGGACCTGTGGGCCCTGGGCCTGGGCGTGTGCGGTGGCCAGCGGAATGAGTCCCGTGGCCACTACTGCGGCACAGGCACCCGCAACCGCGGTGCGACGTTTGTGATGCGACATAAAGAAAGAGCCCCTATCCGGCGGCCTCGATGACCGCCTACTCGGGGGATGAAACAGGGTAGAGGCGACCCCGCGACGCACAGAAGATGGATAGTCCGTGAACTTCTCAGAACCAGATGAGGCTGACATTTGAGTGACTCTGCGCACATCCAGCGTGATCAGAGATGGCCGCCGGGTGCCGCTGACCTACGCTCGAGGCCATGTCTGAGCTCGAGTTTCCTGCTCCGCCCCTCGCCGACAAGACCGTGCTGCTGCGCCCCTGGCGGGAAGCGGACTTGCCAGAGAACCTGATGGTGTTCAACGACCCGGTCATCCAGCGGTTTTCGTGGCCCCAGGCCGCGCTGTTCACCGAGCAAGACGCACGCGACTACTTCGCCGGCCAGGAGACGGCGCGGCTGCGCGGGCACGAAGTGCAGTTTGCTCTCGTGGAGCCCCGGGATGAGCACAAGGTGCTGGGTTGTGCCTCGCTTTACTCACTGAACCGTGAGCAGGCAACTGCCGTGGTCGGGTACTGGCTCTCCCCGCAGGCGCGTGGCCGAGGGGTTGCCTCGGCCGCTGTCCGGCTGCTCGCTCAGTGGGGGTTTACAACGCTGGCTCTGGCCCGCATCGAACTAACCTGTGCTCCTGACAACGACGCCTCTCAGCGCGTCGCGGCACGTTGCGGGTTTGTTCGTGAGGGCGTCATGCGTTCCCAGTTGGCTTTCAAGGGCGGCCGGCGCGACACCATGCTTTTCAGCCTCCTGCCCGGGGAGCTCCGTTAGCCGCTCCTGCCGGCCCGGCAGTAGATGATCCACCGCAGTACTGTTCGCGCGGGTAGGCCGCGCCTAGGGTGGAGTGCATGCCTGCGCTGCCTGGTCACCGACCGTCTCTGCTGCTGGAGCTGGACCTCGCCGAGCTTCCCGCCACGCCGGATGCTGACGACCCGCTGGCCCGGTTTCGCGCTCGCGGCCGTCACCAGCTCCGTCCCATCCTGCGCGCGTTGCACGACGCCGCGGCCGACCCACACGTTGTCGGGCTGATCGCCAAGGTCGGCGGAGCGTTGCCGTGGGCGGCCATGCAAGAGCTGCGCCTTGGCGTGCGCGCCTTCGCGGCCAGCGGCAAGCCAACGCTCGCGTGGGCAGAGACCTTCGGCGAGGGCAGCGGCGAGATGGCTGCGTACGTGCTGGCGACCGGGTTCGAGGAGATCTGGCTGCAGCCCGGCGGGGGACTCGGGCTGCTCGGCGTCGGGGTGGAGACGACATTCGTGCGCGGCGCCCTGGACAAGCTGGGCGTCGAGCCGCAGCTCGAGCAGCGCTACGAGTTCAAGAACGCAGCCGACCGCGTCATGCGCACCGAGTTCACCCAAGCCCACCGCATCGCGATCGACCGCCTTGCCGAGTCAGTCTTCACCGAAGCGGTCACCTCCATCGCCAAGGGGCGGCGGATCGAGGTTGCACGTGTGCGCGAGCTCGCCGACACCGGGCCGCGCACGGCGCCGGAGGCGCTCGAAGCCGGGCTGGTCGACGCTCTCGGCTATCGCGACCAGGTGTATGCCGCGATGCGCTTGCGAGTGGGTACCCATGCCGAGCTGCTGTTCGCCGATCGGTGGCGCCCGCAGCGTCGTCCGAAGATGCCGGCGCGCCGTAAGGGTCATGTGGCCCTGGTCGAAGTGCGCGGCGGGATCGTCTCCGGTCGCACGCGTCGTACGCCGATGGGACGCCAGGTCGGCAGTGATTCGGTAGGGGCAGCACTGCGCGCCGCGGCCGGGGACGAGCACGTCCGCGCGGTTGTCCTGCGCGTCGACTCCCCTGGGGGATCGGCGGTCGCGTCCGACACGATCTGGCGCGAAGTGTGCCGGGTACGTGACGCGGGTAAGCCGGTGGTCGTGTCGATGGGGCAGGCGGCGGCCTCTGGCGGCTACTACATCGCCTGCCCGGCCGACGTCATTGTGGCGCTGCCCTCGACGCTGACCGGATCCATCGGCGTCTTTGGCGGCAAGATGGTCGTGCGCGGGCTGTTCGATCGCCTGGGGTTGACCACGGGGTCGGTGTCGCACGGGGACCGGTCGCTGATGTTCTCCCCGCGGCGCGGCTTCACCGACGATGAGCGGGAGCGGCTGGCCGCCATGATGGACGCGATCTACGACGACTTCGTGACCAAGGTGGCCAGCGGCCGCGGCCGCCCGGTCGCCGAGATCGAGAGCATCGCGCGTGGCCGGGTGTGGACGGGGAGCGACGCACTCGGCATCGGCCTGGTCGACGAGCTCGGCGGGCTGCACGACGCCGTGCGGATCGCCCGATCGCGCGCCGGCCTGCCGGCCGATGCCCCGGTGCGCCAAGCCATTCATATCCCTGCGCTGGCCCGGCTCGGACGTCCCAAGAACACTGAGGACCCACGAGCGGTGCTGAGCGCGACGCTGCCGGGGCTCGCCGACATAGCGGCCGCGCTGGGGCTGCCCGCCACGGCGGTTCTGCGCATGCCGTCGATCACGGTGCGCTGAGGATCTCCTGGAAGTTGCCGGGTCACCAAACATGTCTGCCAAGAGAAGACTGTCACCGGGTCGCGGTGCCACACCGCAAAGTTCGCCGGACCCATCTCGATGGGCACCATAAGTTGGCACTTCGACTGATCCGCGTCAAAGGGTTCATGTGGAGGACCTTGCAGGCTCGTGGCTCTTTTCAGCTGACGGTGTTGGAACCAACGGCATGTCCAGGCCACGGGTCTCAAATCACGGCGCCGCCCCGCTCAAGTATCAAGAGCCGTTAATGCTGGGTCGAGATTATGGACGCCGGCGAGCCCAGAGGCCATGATCGGAAGTGGGAGGCCGAAATGTCCAAGGTTGCCTGGGTCGAGATGGTGGGTGCGGCACCAGAGCACGGTGATGCCTACCTTTCCCGGCACAACCCTTGGGGGGAGCAACAGCGCTGGCCGCTGCCACCAGAGGGTGGCACCGTGACGATCGGTCGGGCGTCCTCGGCTGATGTCTGCCTCAGCGAGGATAGTCAGGTGTCGCGGGTGCACGCCGTGCTGGAGCGGGTCGCAGGTCTGTGGACGCTCGTGGACGATGGGCTGTCCCGCAACGGGACCTTCCTCAACGGTCGCAGGCTGGCACACCGCGCGCGGTTGCGCGACCGCGACAAGATCAGGATTGGTGGAACGGTCCTAACGTTCTGTGCCCCGCCGCAGACCGCAAGTTCGCAAACGGTTGCCGGCGACATGCTGCCCGCAGTCACGCGCCTGACCGAGGCGCAGCGATCGATTCTGGTCGCGCTGTGCCGGCCATACGAGGACGCTCGTCCTTACGCGAGCCCGGCGAGCAACCAACAGATCGCGAGTGAGCTGTTCCTGAGCCTAGACGCCGTGAAGACCCACCTGCGCGTGCTCTTTCACAAGTTCGGCATCGAGAACCTTCCACAGAACCAGAAACGAGCCCGACTCGCCGAGATAGCCCTGGAGTTGGGGCTGGTCGTCGATACGGAGCGATGACAGCGGCAAAGCGGCGACCTGCTGGGCTGCGCTATTCGATCGGGCGGCGCGTCGTCATCTGCTGCTCGAGTATGCCGCCCCGTATCCTTTCAACGCTGACCAGCGACACCCTCTCGGCGTCACGGGTATGTCGTCACGCGTCAATGACCTGGCTTCGTAACCACGGTCGCGATGGCCGATGGCGGCTACCCGCTCGTCGGCGACGCACGGTGTGGTGGTCGCCAAAAGCAACCGGGTGCGCCACTGCGGCCGATTCCTGAGCGGCCTTGTGCCGGCTTGGCGTATCCGGCTACACGAAGACGAAGATCACGTCGTTGTCGTGCCACTGCGGTACAGCGAGTGCGAGTGCGCGTGCCCGCAGCCGATTCCTTGGGTTCGAGCGGTGATGGCAACACCTCAGGACTTGAAGAGGGGGCTCAGTGTCGTTGCCCTGGAAACATCCGTCAGCTGATGTGCAGCGAGCGTTTTCAAGCCGTGAAGATCCGCGAACCCCGCTCGGTTGATCTAGGGCGTGCATGGCCCGGCGGCGCTCGCCTCGCCCCCCTGACGTGTTCGTGATCGGAGGCGGGAGGGGCCTGCGGTCGCGGAACCTGGGCAGGCAACGGCGAGGTGGGCGAACACCGCACCTTGGGTGGCTTCTACCTGGTGCTGCGTGGCACGAAGGTGATATCAGGAGAGTTCATCCGGGATTCCCGAGACTGCGAAGGGACAGACGAAACCGATCATCACGACATCATGGACAGCCTTCCACCATCCGGCGTAGATCGGGCCGACCGCGAAAAAGGCCCCCGGGCCTGTGCGGAACACCGACCAGAGACCTATGACCGATCAACCTAGCCACAGGGAAGAACGATCATGAACGCAATCACGCAGGAAACAGGAGCACCCACTACCATCGTCACAGCCAGTCAAGCGCGACTTGAGTTCGCTCAGGAATACTCAAAGGGTCAGCTTGAGGAAATGGACTCACGCGAATTGCTTGACGGATACGCCGAGTAATTCAAATGGACGCCGATCGAGCATTGAAGGTGGATGCATGAAGTGGCCTAGCATCGTCTGGATCAACGGAAGGCTGGAGCCAGCCGAACGAGCCTTGCTCACCGTCACCGACCGCGGCTTTCAGGTCGGCGACGGGATCTTCGAGACCCTTCTGGTGGTCGGCGGTCGAGTCCTCGAGCTTCCGCTGCACGCCAGCCGGCTTCGGGCCTCTGCTGCCGTGCTCACCATGCCCCTGCCGGAAGATCTTGAGAGGTGTCTGGGTCAGGCCATAGCGGACCTCTGTAGGGCCAACCACTTGGACGACTCCGATACCAAGGTCGCGGTCCGGGTCACGGTGAGCCGCGGGGCCGTCGATGGGCGGGCCCTCTTACCGCCTGATGACGTCAGTCCGAACCTGGTCGTCCAGGCGTGGCGGGTCGATCTGCCGTCGCCAGAACCGCTCCGTCGAG
>CABEBK010000346.1_pt1 | contig 13421 bp, 11 predicted proteins | sample 3132581 | NCBI WGS metagenome assembly CABEBK01 (sample SAMEA5534345, study PRJEB31848) | metagenome | biome: tundra; feature: field; material: soil | place: USA | collected 2013-05 | depth 0.45 m | reverse complement strand
GAGTAGCAGCGGCAGCGCGCAGCGCAGGATGCGGATCGGCGCGACCCGCCGAACGAGCGAGGCGTTGATCTGGGCGCCCCCCACGAGCGCGACACCGTTCATGGCGAACAGGAGCGCGAACTGGTTCGCCGAGAGCCCGTAACCCTCCCGGAGCACGAACGGGGACCCGATGACGTAGCTCATCAGCACCGCCATGCCGAGCCCGGGGAGCACCGCGATGGCGACGAAGTGCTGGTCGCGCAGTAGGGCCCGGTACCCGCGCAGCGCGGGGCGCAGGCCCGCTGCGCGACGTCGCTCGGGCAGCAACGTCTCGGGTAACCGGCTCCATACCGCCAGCCACAGCGCGGCACCGAACACCGCGAGCGCGACGAACACCGAGCGCCAGCCCCACTGCCCTGCGATCAGCCCGCCGACGGTGGGCGCGAACAGCGGTGCCACACCAATCACGAGCATGAGTCGGGACAGCAGCCTCGACGCCTCGGAGCCGGTGAAGCGGTCGCGGATCACGGCGATCGCGACCACCGTGGCCGCGGCGTTGAAGAATCCCTGCATGACACGAAGCGCGATGAGGGTCCCGATGCCGGGCGCCAGCGCGCACAGCAGCGACATGACGATGTGCAGCGTGATACCGATCAGCACGGGTCGCCGCCGCCCGAAGCGGTCTGAGAGCGGGCCCACGACCAGCTGACCGAAAGCGCCGCCGACCAGGACGCCGGTCATGGTGAGCTGGACCGCTGTGGTGGTGGTATGCAGGTCGGCGGCAACTTCTGGCAGCGAGGGGAGGTAGATGTCGCTGGTTACCGCCGGCAGGGCACACATCAGGCCGAGCAGCAGGACATATTTGGCGTTCGGCTGGTAATGGTTCGGGTCCGCGGGTCTGCCAGTAGTCATCGGGATCGATTCTCCCACCCCGATCCATCCCACGGGCCCGCAGGATGCCGGAATCGTGCGGTACGCGGTTCTTCTGCGCGAGGCGCACGAGTTTCACCGTTACCCTCACCTCTGAACGCAATGGGGACGCTGACGACCCGGCCCCTGCCTTCAGTAACCATCAGAGCGTTCCCTTCCCGACAGGCCCGCGTGAGCATCACAACAGCGACCGACCAGAAAGCGACAACCCGTGTGTACCGGGCAGGTCGGATCGAGAAAGACAACTTCCCGGTCGAAGACATCTCCGACTACATCGACCAACCTGACACCTCCGTTTGGGTTGACCTCCTTACCCCGACGCCGGCGACCTCCAGGTGATCGCCGAGGAGCTGGGCCTGCACGAGCTTGCTATCGCGGACGCGGTGAACGGACGTCAACGCCCCAGACTCGACCGGTACGCCACCCACCAGTTCCTGAACATGTACGCCGTACGTCTGGACACCGCGACTGGCCGACTGACCCTCAGTGAGTTGGCCGCGTTCATCACGCCCCGGGCGTTGGTGACAGTCCGCAAAGACGACCGTTCAACATGACCGAGGTCCTCGACCGCTGGGACCTGTCCCAGGACCTTGCACACCATGGCGTCGCGTTCCTGCTGCATGGGCTGATCGACCATGTCGTGGACGGCCATTTCGAAGCCGTCCAAAGCATGGATGAAGAAATTGAACTACTCGAAGATCTGCTCTTCGACCAGCAACCCCACGACGACGACGTGCAACGGCGCAGCTTCGAACTCCGCAAGAGTCTGGTCACTTTACGTCGGGTCGTGCTCCCCATGCGCGAGGTCGTCAACGGTCTGATGCGCCGTGACTCCATGATCGTTCAAGAAGGCATGGCCCCGTACTTCCTGGACGTCTACGACCATGTGCTGCGCGCAACCGAGTGGACCGAGTCTCTGCGGGACCTGGTTACCACCATCATGGAGACGAACCTGATGATCCAGGGCAACCGCCTCAACGTGATCTCCAAGAAGGTCACCAGCTGGGCAGCGATCATCGCGGTGCCCACCGCCATCACCGGCTTCTACGGCCAGAACGTGCCCTACCCCGGATTCAGCACTCCTGGCGGGTTTCTCGCCTCGAGCATCCTCATCGTTGTCCTCTCAATCGGCCTATACGTCACATTCAAACGTAAGGACTGGCTGTAGCCGTGGCCTCGTTGACGTCGTCGATCCTGCCCTCGGGGCTGATAGTCACCATCGGGTCTAGGGCTGCCTCGATCCGGCTCCGGGCGTTACTGGGCCGCATGGAGCTTGTCGGTCATGTCCCGGTGGATCACGGATGCCCCCACGATCATTCCACCCGGGTCGCGTATCGGTGAGATAGTGACAGAGACCGGCAACATCGTTCCGTCCTTTCGGACGCGGGTCGTCTCGAGGTGCTCGACCGGCTGACCATTCCTGATGCTGGCCATGACCGCCTCGGCTTGCTCATTTCGATCTTCCGGAGTCAGCAGCCTGGCGGACTTGCCGACGATCTCCTCGCTGAAGTAACCGAACATCCGCTCGGCGGCCGGGTTCCAGCTCGTAATGATGAAGTCAAGCGTGCTGCCGATGATGGCATCATCGGCAGTACTGCACGATCGCGGCGATGCGCTGGGCAGCCTCAAACGCCTTCTTCTGTCTGGTCACGTCGTGGCCGGCGGCGAACACGCCGAGCACGTTGCCACCGATGTCGCAGTACACCGAGGCGTTGCACGCGACGTCGGTCAGGGTGCCGTTCTGGTGGCGCGCGGTCAGCGGGAAGTCGGTGACCGATCCCTGCTCGAACACCTGCTGGAAGAACGCGAGGGCTTTGTCAGGTTCTGTGACGTACTGTGCCTAGTCCGACCCGATGAGCGCCTCGCGGGAGAGGCCGGTGATCTTGATCGTCGCCTCGTTGACGTCGTCGATCCTGCCGGCCGCGCTGATGGTCACCATCGGGTCCAGGGCTGTCTCGATCAGGCTCCGGGCATACCGGGCTGCATGCTCCTTGTCGGTCATATCCCGGCAGATCACAGAAGCGCCGATGATCGCGCCGTCCTCGGCGCGGATCGGTGAGACCGTCAACGAGACCGGGAACACCGTCCCGTCCTTTCGAACACGGATGGTCTCAACGTGCTCCACGGACTGGCCAGCCCTGACCCTGACCACGACGGCTCCAGCTTCGGCTAGCCGATCTTGGGGGATTAGGAGATCGACGGACTTGCCGACGATCTCCTGGCTGGAGTAGCCGAACATCCGCTCGGCGGCCGGGTTCCAGCTGGTGATGATGCCCCGCAGTGTCCTGCCGATGATGGCATCGTCCGAGCCCTCGACGATCGCCGCAATGCGTTGAGCAGCCTCGAACGCCTCCCTCTGCCCGGTCACGTCGCGGGCGACCACGGCCGCGCCGGTGACCACACCCTCCACGTCCCGGATCGGCGCGACGGTGAGCGAGACAGAGACCGCCGTCGCGTCCTTTCGGACGAGGTTGACCTCAACATGTTCGACGGGCTGGTCCGCCCCTACCCCGGCCAGGACGGCCTGCATCTGCCCGGCTCGATTCTCAGGAGCCAGGAGAGTGCCGGACTTGCCGATGATCTCCTCGCTTGAGTATCCGAACATCCTTTCGGCGGCCGGGTTCCAGCTCGTGACGATACCTGCGAGCGTGCACCCGACGATGGCATCGGTCGAGGACTCGACGACCGCCGCTATGCGCTGGGCTGCCTCGAAGGCCTGTCTCTGCTGGGTCACGTCGCGGTGGACCGCGGACGCGCCGACAATTTCGCCCTCCTCGTCGCGGATCGGTGCGACGGTAACCGAGACCGGCACCATCGTTCCGTCCTTTCGGACGCGCATGGTCTCGAGGCGCTCGACTGCCTTGCCGTCCTTGACACTGGCCAGGTTGGCGAAGAATTCGCCGGCTTGACCCTGTGGAGTCAGGTGGCTGCCGGACTTGCCGATGATCTCCTTGGCGGAGTATCCGTAGAGCCTCTCAGCGGCCGGGTTCCAGGTCGTGATGGTGCCCTCGAGCGTGCTGCCGATGATGGCATCGTCGGAGTACTCCACGACCGCAGCGGTCAGCTGTGCGGTCTGGATCGCGTGCTGCTGTTCGATCACGTCACGCACAGCCGTGACCACCAGCAGCACGTCCCCGGTATCGATGTGGGACAGGCTGATATTCACCGGCAGCTCGGTGCCATCCTTATGCAGTGCGCTCAGCACCACCTCGAGACTGCTGGACCGGGTCCTGGGGTCTGCGAAGTAGTCCTGCTTGTGCTCCGCGTAGATCTGCCAAAGTGGTTCGGGCAGTAACGTCTCGATGGGCTGGCCGACCATGTCGTCGCGGTCATAGCCGAACAGTGACTCCGCCTGTCGGTTGACGAACCGGATCACGCCCTCCTGGTCCATCCCCACCAAGGCGTCAGGCACTGCCTCCAGCAGGCTCTCGAACCTCGTCTTTCTCGAGGACATAGGATTCCCCTTCGAGCAGTGGCGAACCACTCGGCCTAGTAATTAACTCACAACTGTCTAACCTAATGACTGTACGCCGAAACCTGACCCATGACTCCTGAGTCAATGCCCCATTCCTGCTCACGGCATGCTCAATCAAGAACTGCCCCAGAACCTTGGCATGCTCGCCCACGGCGACCTGGGCCGTCGCGGGCGACCCGCTCTTGGCCCCTGCGCCGAGCAAGTCTCCTGCAGAAGTGCCCGGCCGACGGCATTGCGTTAACCGGGCTGGCGGTGCCCGCGAACACCCAGCGCTGAAATCACCTCGATGGCCGCCTGCACCTGCACCTGCGCCGACGTCATCGCGGGTCCCTTGCTGGGGTGACGTCCTCCCGGCCATGAATGACCGGGATTCCTACCGTGCCACCCGCGCGACACCTCGGTGAACAAGGCCGAAGTTCGACAAACGTTCACTCGGCCGTAACGGTCATGCCTCGTCTCCGATTGAAGGCTCCGGGAGGGTCGAAGGCATGAGTGATGACAAACAGATATTCGCCTCAGGATTCTCCCGCCGCAGCTTCCTTGCGGTGGTCGGTGGCGCTGCCGGCGCGGTAGCGCTTCCGGTGTTGAGCGCAAGGGAAGCGACTGCGGAACCTGCAGGATCCCAACCCGCTCGGGCCGGAGTCGGAGACCCGCTGAACACTCCTCGGGTGAACGGACTGCACCTGCAGTTCGGGGCCGATGCATCCAGCGAGGTCGTCGCCTCGTGGCACACCCTGCAGCCGGTGCAACACCCCCGGGTTCTGCTCGGCGAGCCGGAAGGACGTTACCTCCGTAGCCAAAGCGCACAGCAGACAAGCTATACGGACGCCAAATCGGGTCAGGTCGTGTACGCCTACCACGCCCGCCTCACCGGTCTGCGCTCCTCCAACGACTACGTGTATGCGGCCATCCACGATGGCGCCGCGTCTGAGTTCGGCACGTTCCGTACCGGACCTCGAGGCCGCGAGGCGTTCACCTTCACCAGCTTCGGTGATCAGGGAACGCCCACGACCGGAAGAAAGTACGTCCCGCCTGCGGGCGTGACGATCCCGAATCCGCCGTATGTCAACGACAATCTCGGCTCTCCCGCCGCCGGGGATACGACCGCTGGTGTCGAGCGGGTGCAGCCGCTGTTCCATCTGTTCAACGGCGATCTGTGTTACGCCAACCTTGCCAACGACAGAGTGCGCACCTGGACTGACTTCTGGGAGAACAACAGCCGTAGCGCCCGACACCGGCCCTGGATGCCGTCGGCCGGTAACCACGAGAACGAGCTGGGCAACGGCCCGATTGGCTACAAGGCGTACCAGACGTACTTCTCACTGCCAAGCCAGACAGGCCAGACCGATGTCACGAAAGGGCTCTGGTACGCGTTCACCGTGGGTTCGGTGCGGGTGATCAGCCTGGCCAACGACGATGTGTGTCTGCAGGACGGCGGCAACAGCTACGTCCGCGGCTACTCCCAGGGCGCGCAGAAGACATGGCTGGAGAAAGAGCTGCGGGCTACCCGGTCCAGCGACGCCATCGACTGGATAGTCGTGTGCATGCACCAGGTCGTAACCAGCACGGCCGATCAGTTCAATGGCGCCGACCTCGGTATCAGGGCGGAGTGGGTGCCACTATTCGATCAGTACGGAGTCGACCTGGTGGTCTGCGGCCATGAGCATCACTACGAGCGATCGCATCCGATTCGCGGCCAGCGCCAAGACGCGACCCTGTCTCCGATCCCCCGCGGTACCCGCACCGACGTGATCGACACGACCAAGGGCACCGTTCACATGGTGCTCGGCGGCGGTGGCACCTCGGTACCGTCCAACCACCTGTTCTTCACCCCACCAGCCTGCCGGGTGATCACCTCAGTGACCGCACCGGATCCGACCACAGGGAAGCGCGCGCCGGTCTACACACAGGAAGCAGCGCCCTGGTCGGCAGTGCGCGACGCCGCCCACTCCTACGGCTTCGCGGCTTTCGCCGTCGACCCCGGAACCCTCCAGGGTGGCCTGACCAAGCTTGAGGTCACCTACTTCAACGTGCTGGGCCCTCAAGGGCAGCTCGCCGCCTTCGAATCCTTCACGCTACAGAGGCCCCGTACCGACGCCGCCCGCGCCTAACGTCCGCACTCCCGCGCCGGCAGCCCTCGACGTCCTGTCGCCACCGCGTGAGATCTGATCTTCACACACAGGGACATGGCATAGGTGCGGGGACGGACCCCATCCGTCACCCGCACCTCTCCAGTCCGGTCAGCTCAGCGGTGTCGCCTTTTGGACGAACTCGTTGGTGAAGGTCTTGGTGATGTCAATCGACTTACCCTGCACCGTCGGGTTGAAGGCGGACAGGACCGCCAGGCACGTCGTGGGGCCGTCGGCCGGCATCAGGCCCGTGGGGTTGTAGATACCCTTCTCGCTTGCCAAAGCCGAGATATAGGCCGCCTTGCCCACACCCGCGTAGTAGTCCGCCGGCATCTGGTCGGCGATCTGCGACGCCGAGTGACTCTGGATCCACTTCAGGGTGGCCACGTAGGCGTTGACCAGCTTCTGCACCGTGGCCTTATGCGCGTTGACATAGTCGCTCTGCATGTACAGCGAAGTCGCGGGGTAGGTACCGCCGAGTGACTTCTTGGCCCCTTCAGCCGTGCGCATATCCTCCAGGATGTACCCCGTCTTGTCCGCGAGAACCTTGGACACGGTCGGCTCGGTCGTCATGGCGCAGTCGATGCTCTTGTGCTGCATGGCTGCGATGAGGGTCGCACCGGCCTGGACGCCGATGCGGTGGGTCTGCGAGGGGTCGACGCCGCTCTTCTTGCCGAGGTACTGGGTGAGGAAATCAGTCGAGGAGCCGATGTCGGTGATGCCAAGGTGGGCGCCCTTCCAGTCGGCCGGCGAGTTGATCTTGCCCTTAAGGTCGGTGCGACACAGCTCGACCTCACCAGGGACCTGCAGCATCGAGACAACGGACTCGGCAAACTTGCCCGAGCCCTGCAACGCGATCGTGTGGTCGTAGAACCCACCAGTGCCCTGGACTTGGCCGGCGACCATCTCCGTCGTGGCGTCGACGCCTGCGCCCTCGTCCTGCAGTGAGACGTTGACCCCTGCCTTGGCGTAGTAACCGAGCTGTTTGGCCAGCATGAAGGGAAGGTAGATCTGCTTGTTCAGACCGCCGACCATGATTTTGACCGTGTCGCCACTGGTCTTGCCAGTCGTTCCAGCCCCGGCGGCGGCGTTGGCCCCCGAACCTGCGGCGGCAGTGTTGGCGCATCCGGCAAGGGCCAGGACTGCGACGCAGGCCAGCGAACCGGTGACACGAGAGCGAGACTTCATGAGAGTTCTCCTTAGTGAGGTGGAAGACAGGTGGGCAGGTGCGGGAGCGGGTGCCGGTGCGGTTACCGCGCGGTTCGCCTTCACAGGACGGCCAGGTCCGCGTCACCGTGCTGCGGCGGGCGCCACCGCAGCAGACGTCGTTCGAGCCGGGTGATGAGGAACTCAGCCAAGAGCGCGACCACGGCCATGAGGACCATGCAGGCAAGCACGCCGCTCTGGTTGAAGTTGCCCTGGGCGGACTTGATCAGGTTGCCCAGCCCTCGGTCCGAGCCGAGGAACTCCCCGACGATGGCACCAATGATCGCGAACCCGAAGCTGACGTGCAGGCTGGCGAGGATCCAGGTGAAGGCTGACGGCATGACCACCTCAGTGGTGACCTTCCAGCGCGAGGCGCCCAACAGCTTGGCGTTGGCCATCAGGTTGCGGTCGACCTCTCGGGTGCCCTGAAAGGCATTGAAGAAGACACCGAAGAAGACAAGGACGATGACAAGCAACACCTTGGAAGTCAGGCCGAGACCAAAAGCCACGATAAACAGTGACCCGAGCACGATGCGCGGGATGGAGTTGGCCACCTTGATGTATGGCGCGAACACGTCGGCCAAGATCCTGATACGCCCCAACGCGATTCCTGCTACCACCCCGGCGACGACGCCGATCGCGAAGCCCATCGCAGCCTCCTCCAGGGTGACCAGAATCTGCTCGCTTAGGCTGCCCTGGGACGTGCCCTGGGTGGTCCACGTGACGATCTGGCTCCACACGGCACTGGGCTGGCTGAAGAAGAACGGGTCGATCACCTTGGTCCGTGCGGCAAGCTCCCAGCCGCCGAGCCATACAACGAGAACGGAGACCTGAAGCCCGATGACGAGCCGCCGGCGCTTGGTCCAGGTCCGACCACCCGTCTTCATGCCAGGGCCTTTTCAAGTTCGAGGCCGGCCGGGGCCGTCGTGCGGGCGTAGGCCTGCTCGACCTCATCACGCAAGGCCTCCCAGATCCGCTCGTAGGTGGCCACAAACCTCGGGTCGAAACGGATCTCCTGCACGACCCGAGGTCGAGGCAGGTCGATCTGGAACTCCGCCTTCACGGTCCCCGGACCGGCTGTCATCACCACGACCTTGTCCGCCAGGGCTATCGCCTCCTCAAGGTCGTGGGTGACGAAGACGACCGCGGGCCGGGTCTGGTCCCACAGGCTCAACAGCTCCGTGGACATGATCGAGCGGGTCTGCACGTCTAGGGCACCAAACGGCTCGTCCATCAGCAGAACCCGCGGCCGGTTGATCAAGGTCTGCGCCAGCGCGACACGCTTGCGCATGCCGCCGGAGAGCTGGTGAGGGTACCTGTCCTCGAAGCCGCTCAGCCCGACCCTGCGGATCCAGTCGCGCGCTTGTGCCTTGGCTCCGGCCTTGTGCGCCCCGCGGAAGCGCGGCCCGGCGGAGACGTTGTCCAGCACCGACTTCCAGGGGAAGACCGCGTCCTGCTGGAACACGAAACCGGTGCCGGTGTCGATGCCCGAGACGAGCTTGCCGTCGACGAACGCCTCACCGGCCGACGGCGACTCCAGACCCGAGATCAACGTCAGGGTCGTCGACTTGCCGCACCCAGTAGGTCCGACCACCGCGCAGAACTGTCCATCCTCGACGGTGAGACTGATGTCTTTCAGTGCGGTGTAGGTGCCACCGTCCGCCGTGGCGAACTTCTTGGTGACGTTTCGCAGCTCAATGGCCGCCATGGCGATCGCCCTCTCATCGTTGTGATGAACGTCACCGTATGAACGAGGGTCGCACCGCGGGAAGTCTTGTGAGCCTTCGGCGGCATTCCCGCAATACCGGTGGTTTTGTGCATTGTTCTCAGTCATCCTGAGACATGCGTCTGCACAGCACCACGCTTGCCTCGCGAATCCTGTTCGCAGTGTTGGTGATCGTCGTCGTCACGATGGCGATCGGGCTCGGGCTCTACGTCTCACTCGCCCGCTCAACGGCCGACGCGAACGCCACGGAGCGCGCGTCCAACATCGCGGCCTCGGTTGGCGACATGTCGGTCGTGGCGTCTGCTCTTGCTGCGGGTGATCCTCACGGCGCGATCCGAGTGATCGCCGACCAGGTCGTGCGGGACACTGGCGCGGCCTACGTCGTGGTAATCGGGGCGAACGGGCTGCGGTACTCCCATCCCAACAAAGCGCTCATCGGCCAACGAGTAGAGGAACCAGTCGTGGCCCTCGATGGCCGCATTCACACCGGCATGAACAACGGCAGCCTAGGCCGGTCCGCGAACGCCCGCGCGCCGATCCGCGACGCCACGGGCAGACCCATCGGTGAGGTCTCGGTCGGAATCCTCGAGACCCAGGTGTCTGCCCAGCTCCACCAGGTGCTCGGGGCCGTGATCCTGTACACCGTGCTGGCCCTTGCCATCGGCGTCGTGGCCTCGCTAGTCCTGGCCCGGGCGATCAAACGCGCCACGTTCGGCCTCGAACCCGCGGAGATCGTGGCGCTCGTGCAGGAGCGTGAAGCAATGCTTCACGGCATCCGCGAGGGCGTCATCGGCTTCGACCCGCAGGGCCGCATGAATGTCATCAACGACGAGGCTCGACAACTACTCGCCCTGACCGGAGCCACCATCGGGCAACCGCTGGACGAGCTTGTCCGGCCGGGTCGGCTGCACGACATCCTTTCCGGAGCTGTTCCGGATGCCGACGCCGTCGCGGTTACGGACGAGAATCTACTGGTGATCAACCGGATGCCGGTCACCGTGGCAGGCCGCAAAGCAGGATGGGTGGTGACCATCCGTGACCGCACCGAGATGGAGGCGTTGCTAAGACAACTGGACTCCGTCGAGAGCATCATGACCGCTTTGCGAGCCCAGGAACACGAGTTCTCCAACCGGTTGCACGCGTTGTCAGTGCTGCTCGAGCTTGGTGAGATCGATGAGGCAACCTCGTACGCCGGTCAGCTCACAAACCAAGCCACCTTCTTGGCCGACGATGTGCGAGCCCGAATCGGCCCGCCGGTGGTGGCGGCCCTTCTGCTCGCGAAGATGACCGTGGCTGCCGAACGGGGCGTTGAGGTGAGGCTGCACCCGGACAGCAGGATGCTCAGCAATATAGGGGACCATACTGCTGTCCTGACCGTTCTGGGCAACCTCGTCGACAATGCCGTGGACGCCGTGGCCGATAGCCCGGGCCAAACCCAGGCCCGACAGGTGATCGTGCAGATCACGCAGACCGAACATGATGTAAACCTCTCGGTCTGGGACAACGGTCCGGGCATACCGCAGGACCGGCTGGAGCAGGTCTTCGTCGACGGCTACTCGACGAAGGCACCGCGCGGCGGCCTCCGCAGGGGCGTCGGTCTGGCCCTGGTCCATCGATTGGTCACTCGGTCCGGGGGCTCGATTGTCGTAACCTCTCAGGACGGAACCCGCTTCGACGTGCGGCTCCCACTGGACCTGTTGGAGGTGGTGTCGTGATCCGAACCCTCGTCGTCGACGACGATTATCACGTGGCCCACGCACACGCTCTCAGCGTGGGACGCACAGCCGGATTTTCGGTCGTCGGGGAGGCGCATTCCGCTGAGGAAGCCCGCCTGATCATCAAAGACGAGCACCCAGACCTCTTGCTGCTGGACATGTACCTGCCGGACTACAACGGGCTGGACCTGGTTCGACGGCTGACCCGCGAGTCAGCCCGGTCCGCAGACTCGGATGGGCCTAACCACGTCCCGGACTTCCTATTGGTGACGGCCGCACGAGACATCGAGTCCGTCCGGTCTGCGATGCAGTTGGGAGCCGTCTACTATCTGGTGAAGCCATTTACGTTCGCGGCGCTACGCGAGCAACTCGAGTCCTACCGGCAGTGGCGCCAGCGGCTCGAACACTCCAACGAGGCAGATCAGGGAACGGTGGACGCGCTATATGGCCTGTTGCGCTCCCCAGCAGTCGCCTCCGCCACCCGTCGCAACCTGCCGACAACCATGGCGCGGGTGCTCGACATCGTGCAGTCCTCAGCGACACCGTTAGGGGCCGCCGCGGTTGCCGAACGTCTGGGGGTAAGCCGCCCGACGGCGCAACGCTACCTCGCGATGCTAGTCCAGAAGCGGGCGATCGACCTCGACCTTGCTTACGGCACCACCGGGCGACCCGAGCACCGCTACCTGTCCCGCTCGCCTCGTCGCTGACCCGCCACATGGACACCAAGGGTGCCCGCGTGAACGCACTCAACTGGACCGCAGTCCGGTTGCCTGCTGTCGATCAGCTGCCGAGCAGAACTTCGGCGGCGCTGGCAAGGGCGGCGAGGTGCTCGTCGGGGGTCACAAAACTGGCGTCCATGGTGTTGAGCGAGACGTGGGTCGCTCCGGCTGCTCGCCACCGCTTCGCCTGCTCAGCCAGGTCGTCGGGGTCGCCGTGCCAGTTCAGCCTGCCCTCCATGCCTAGGGCCGCGGGGTCGCGCCCGGCCGCTGCCGCGGCGGCGGCGACCGCTGTCGTAGCTGCTGCCAACTCCGGTCCGGGGGCCATGAGCGGGAACCAACCGTCGGCGAGCCGGCCCATCCGGCGGTAAGCCGGAGCGGATATGCCACCGAACCACAGTGGGATCGGCCGCTGAATCGGCAAGGGTGAGAGACCTGCGCCGCTGACCTGGTCGAAGCGACCCTTGTAGGTGACCGACGGCCGAGTCCAGAGTTGACGCAGGAGGTCGGACTGTTCGTCCAGGCGAGCGCCCCTGAGCGCGAAATCCTGGCCAAGTGCCTCATACTCGACTGGATTCCAGCCGACCCCGACTCCGAGACGCAGCCGACCGCCACTGAGCAGATCGACCTCCGCGGCCTGTTTAGCGACCAGTACGGTCTCGCGCTGGGGCAGGATCAAAATGCCAGTGGTGAAGTGCAACGACGTGATGCCAGCAAGGAATCCAAACAGCACGAACGGCTCGTGAAACTGTGTCCGGATGTCGTACGGACCCTTCCAGCCCTTGTGGAGGGCCGGGTCCGCACCGACCACGTGATCGAACGTGAGCACATGGTGGTAGCCCAATTCGTCCGCGCACTGACCCTAGGCCCCCGCGGCGCCGACGTCTGGCCCGATCTCCGTCTGTGGAAAGATCACGCCGATCTTCATGCGGTACAGAATAAGCGAAGGCGGTACCGAGGTGACTAGGGCGAGCCCAGACCGGCGTCGACAACCCAGCGATCAGCTCACGCCCGCAGGAGGAACAACGGCGCGGGAACTGGGGGAAGTCGCCGTTCCAGGCTCTGAGGTCTTGAGTCAATGCGCTCACCTTCCGTAACGCATCGACATATTCTGAAGTATCGACGGATGCGCTCCGGGCTGGGCTACCGGGGTCCCCTTGGCGGGGCGATCAAATATCAGCGATACCGCTCATTGGCAGCCTGAAACAGTCATTACCGCTGTTTGCCAATGACTCCACCAGATCAGGCAGGTTTCGGACGTGCCCACCACCGAATCACGACGAACACCCAGACTGGCTCGCTCAGCCCGCATACTGCGTCGTTGAACAATGGCATGACCAGTTCCGGGGCTGGTATCCAGCCCCGGGCCGGCGGCAGCGCTCACCGAAAGGTTGCTGCGGGACACAGCTTCGAACAGATCAAGGCCCGCACTGCCTTGATGGATGCCATCTTCAGCAGCGCACACTTCTCGCAGATGGCCACCGACGAGCGGGGTGTCATCCAGATCTTCAACGTGGGTGCCGAGGCGATGCTGGGCTATGACGC